>Ga0255334_1001468_pt1 | contig 10362 bp, 9 predicted proteins | sample EtOH5_35cm_T3_12_FD_202080 | JGI IMG/M metagenome (GOLD analysis project Ga0255334, IMG submission 202080) | Sandy soil microbial communities from University of British Columbia, Vancouver, Canada - EtOH5_35cm_T3_129 | ecosystem: Engineered > Artificial ecosystem > Sand microcosm > Unclassified ...
TGATGGATTGCACGCCCGAAGAGCTGGTCAGCGTGATCCGTCGAGGCGTTGAGCTCAAAGACCTGCGTAACCGCGGCGTACTGTTCGAGCCTCTGAAAAACCGCGTGCTCGGGATGATTTTCGAGAAGTCCTCGACCCGCACCCGTATTTCGTTCGAAGCCGGCATGATCCAGCTCGGTGGCCAGGCGATCTTCCTGTCGCCGCGCGACACCCAACTGGGCCGTGGCGAGCCGATCGGCGACTGCGCGATCGTCATGTCGAGCATGCTCGACGCCGTGATGATCCGTACCTTTGCCCACAGCACCCTGACCGAATTCGCCGCCAACTCCCGCGTGCCCGTGATCAACGGCCTGTCCGATGACCTGCACCCGTGCCAGTTGCTGGCCGACATGCAGACGTTCCTCGAACACCGCGGTTCGATCCAGGGCAAAACCGTGGCCTGGATCGGCGACGGCAACAACATGTGCAACAGCTATATAGAAGCGGCGATCCAGTTCGACTTCCAGTTGCGAGTCGCGTGCCCGGAAGGCTTTGAACCCAACCCTGAATTCGTGGCCAAGGCCGGCGATCGGGTCACCATCGTCCGCGATCCGAAGGATGCCGTACGCGGCGCCCACCTGGTCAGCACCGATGTCTGGACCTCCATGGGCCAGGAAGAGGAAACCGCCAAGCGCCTGAAACTGTTCGCGCCGTTTCAGGTCAACCGCGCCCTGCTCGACCTGGCCGCACCGGACGTGCTGTTCATGCACTGCCTGCCGGCCCACCGTGGCGAGGAAATCAGCGTCGACCTGCTCGATGACCAGCGCTCCGTCGCGTGGGATCAAGCCGAAAACCGTCTTCACGCACAAAAGGCCCTGCTCGAGTTTCTCGTCGAACCGGCGTACCACCACGCATGAGCCATCCATTACTGTTGAACCTGCGCAATCTCGCCTGCGGCTATCAAGACCAGCGCGTCGTGCAGAACCTCAACCTGCATTTGAATGCCGGCGACATCGGTTGCCTGCTGGGCTCTTCGGGTTGCGGCAAAACCACCACGCTACGGGCAATTGCCGGTTTCGAACCGGTACACGAAGGTGAAATCCAGTTGGCGGGCGAGACAATCTCCCGCGCCGGTTTCACCCTCGCCCCGGAGAAGCGCCGGATCGGCATGGTGTTCCAGGATTACGCACTGTTTCCGCACTTGAGCGTGGCCGAGAACATCGCCTTCGGGATCCGCAAGCACCCGCAAAAGGATCGCGTTACCGAAGAGCTGCTGGAACTGGTCAACCTGAAAAACCTCGGCAAGCGCTTCCCGCATGAACTGTCCGGTGGTCAACAGCAGCGCGTCGCACTGGCCCGCGCCCTGGCGCCGGAACCTCAACTGCTACTGCTCGACGAACCCTTTTCCAACCTTGATGGCGAGCTGCGACGCAAGCTCAGCCATGAGGTGCGCGACATTCTCAAGGCCCGTGGCACCAGCGCGATTCTGGTAACGCATGACCAGGAAGAAGCGTTCGCGGTGAGTGATCATGTGGGGGTTTTCAAGGAAGGTCGCCTGGAGCAGTGGGACACGCCTTACAACCTGTATCACGAACCGCTGACGCCGTATGTCGCCAGCTTCATCGGTCAGGGTTATTTCATTCGCGGTCAGTTGAGCAGCCCCGAGTCGGTGCAGACCGAGCTGGGTGAGTTACGCGGTAATCGTGCCTACACCTGGCCGGTTGGCGGGGCGGTGGATGTGTTGCTGCGTCCGGACGATATCGTTTATGCACCGGACAGCACGTTGAAGGCGCGGATTGTCGGCAAGTCTTTCCAGGGTGCGTCCACCTTGTATCGCTTGCAGTTGCCGACCGGCGCGCAGCTGGAATCGATTTTCCCGAGCCATGCCGATCATCAGGTGGGTTCAGAGGTCGGCATTCGTGTCGCGGCTGAACACCTGGTGCTGTTTCAGGCATCGGGCAGTACGGCGGCGCAGATTCCGGTCGTCGAGTCCGGTGTCCGCCGTTACAGCAGCGCTCACTGACACTCCGTTTCTGTAGGAGCAAAGCTTGCTCGCGATAGCATCACCGCGGTTTAGCTGATGCACCGCGTCATCGTTCATCGCGAGCGAGCTTTGCTCCTACAAAGATCAGCATCAACCCAGCATCAGCGTTCCGCTTGCAACGAGCGTTGCATTCCCGCCGATTTTTACCCGATCCCCTTCCAGCCGACAGAACAACTCCCCGCCTCGAGCCGAACGCTGACAAGCCGTCAGGCTCAACTTGCCCAAGCGTTTCGACCAGTACGGGATCAGGCTGCAATGAGTCGACCCCGTCACCGGGTCTTCGTTGATGCCGATCGCCGGCGCGAAGTAGCGGGAAACGAAATCATGCTCGCTGCCCTTGGCCGTGACGATTGCCCCCGGCCACGGCAGCTTCGCGAGTGCCGCCATGTCCGGCTGACACTCGAGCACCGCCTGCTCGGATTCCAGCACCACGAACAACTCGTTCGACCCCAGCACATCAACCGCTTCCACACCCAGCGCGCGCTCGACATCCAGGGTCACACCCACTTCCGACGCAATGAGCGCCGGGAAATCCAGCCACAAGCGCTCACCTTCACGGCTCACGCTCAGCAGGCCGGACTTGCAGATGAAGTCCAGCCGCTCGACCGGTTCCTTATAGATTTCAAACAGCACGTAAGCGCTGGCCAGGGTCGCATGACCGCACAACGGCACTTCGGTGGTCGGGGTAAACCAGCGGATGTGCCAGCCCAGCCCTTCGCGCACCACGAAAGCGGTTTCGGCGAGGTTGTGCTCGGCGGCGATCTTCTGCATCAACTCATCGGCAAGCCAGGCATCGAGGCGATAGACCATCGCCGGGTTGCCACTGAACGGCCGATCACTGAACGCATCGACCTGATGAAACTCAAGCTGCATAACCTTCTCCCTTTGTCAGACCTCCGAGCATGAAGCTGCCGACACCCCGGCACCAGTGACAGAGCCCATACATTTTCACCATACAGCGCCGGGCTGATAGTGCGCGTCAGGCGCGGCCGATATCGGCGAACTTCGCCTGGGTATGTTCGGCCAGCACCGCGGGTGCCAATTCGACTTCCAACCCTCGTCGCCCCGCGCTGACAAAAATGCTGGCAAAGGGCTGAGCTGAATTATCGATAAACGTGCGCAAGCGCTTTTTCTGTCCCAGCGGGCTGATGCCGCCCAGCAGGTATCCGGTGGATCGTTGCGCAGCGGCAGGATCGGCCATTTCGACTTTTTTCACGCCAGCGGCATGAGCCAGGCCTTTCAAGTCCAGACTTCCGACGACCGGCACGACGGCCACCAACAATTCACCTTTTTCGCTGGCCGCCAGCAAGGTCTTGAACACCTGCGCCGGATCCAGCCCCAGCTTCTCCGCGGCCTCCAGCCCGTAGGACGCTGCCTTCGGATCATGTTCGTAACTGTGCACGCGATGTTCGGCACGAACTTTTTTCAACAAATCCAATGCGGGGGTCATGACAGCTCCAGACTGGGCGGCAGTAGAAAAATACTGCGCTGGATTCTAGGCCATTGCTCCATAAAAGGCTCTATTGCGGCGTTATTTCAAAGGCTTGGCGGCGCCTTATGCCGTTCGTCCACCTTCGGTCTGCCGCGTGAACGATGCGGTCATTCATGTGACTAATAGTTCGATTGTGACTGACGGTTCACTTTCGACCTTTGACAGCAGCGTTTCTTGTCTATATTTTTTCGAATCTGAATACTGTACGAATGTTCCTATCGCAGCACCCAGCAGCAGGCCGAGAACAGGATGGGGATCCTGTCTCGGTGAAAATCGCGCTTTGACCATGATGCAAAAGCGCCAGACAACAACAAAAATGAGGTTTTCAATGACAACTGCTTTACAACAACCGTCGCTCTCAAGCCAATGCATGGCCGAATTTCTGGGAACTGCGCTGCTGATCTTTTTTGGTACAGGCTGTGTTGCCGCGCTCAAGGTCGCGGGTGCCAGCTTCGGCCTTTGGGAAATCAGCATCATCTGGGGGGGCGGCGTGAGCATGGCGATCTACCTGACCGCCGGCGTTTCCGGGGCTCATCTCAATCCCGCCGTCAGCATTGCCCTGAGCATTTTCGCTGACTTCGAAAAGCGCAAACTGCCTTTCTATATTCTCGCCCAGATCGCTGGGGCCTTCTGTGGAGCGTTGTTGGTTTACACGCTGTACAGCAATTTATTCTTCGATTACGAACAAACTCACCATATGGTTCGTGGTACTCAGGCCAGCCTCGAATTGGCGTCGGTGTTTTCCACCTTCCCCAACCCGGCCTTGACCACGGCGCAAGCCTTCCTGGTTGAAGTGATCATCACCGCCATCCTGATGGGCGTGATCATGTCCCTGACCGACGACAACAATGGCTTGCCAAAGGGTCCGCTCGCTCCGCTGCTGATCGGCCTGCTGATTGCCGTGATTGGCAGCTCGATGGGGCCGCTGACCGGTTTTGCGATGAACCCGGCGCGCGACTTCGGTCCTAAACTGATGACTTTCTTCGCTGGCTGGGGTGAAATTTCCTTCACCGGCGGGCGCGATATCCCGTATTTCCTGATTCCGATTTTTGCACCGATTGTCGGTGCCTGCCTCGGTGCTGCAGCGTATCGCGGGCTGATTGCCCGCCATCTGCCCAGCGCCCTACCTGCTACAAAGGAAGCAGTACCGGCCATTGACGGCAAACCAAGAACTTCTTGATACCGTTGGCGCGTGATCCTGCCCATCAGATCACGCGCCGGACCTCACTCCCCCTTTTTTCGTCCAAGGCAATCGACATGACCGACACTCAGAATAAGAACTACATCATTGCCCTCGATCAGGGTACGACCAGCTCCCGCGCGATCATTTTCGACCGCGACGCGAACGTGGTCTGCACCGCCCAGCGCGAATTCGCACAGCATTACCCGCAAGCCGGCTGGGTTGAACACGACCCGATGGAAATCTTCGCCACCCAAAGCGCCGTGATGGTCGAGGCCCTGGCTCAAGCCGGCCTGCATCACGACCAGGTCGCCGCCATCGGCATCACCAACCAGCGCGAAACCACCGTAGTCTGGGACAAGACCACCGGCCGCCCGATCTACAACGCGATCGTCTGGCAGTGCCGCCGCAGCACCGAGATCTGCCAGCAGCTCAAGCGCGACGGTCACGAGCAATACATCAGTGACACCACCGGCCTGGTCACTGACCCGTACTTCTCCGGCACCAAGCTCAAGTGGATCCTCGACAACGTCGAAGGCAGCCGCGAACGCGCGCGCAAAGGCGAACTGTTGTTCGGCACCATCGACAGCTGGCTGATCTGGAAATTTACCGGCGGCAAAGTGCACGTCACCGACTACACCAACGCCTCGCGCACCATGCTCTTCAACATCCACACGCTTGAGTGGGACGCGAAGATGCTGGAGGTGCTGGATATTCCGCGCGAGATGCTGCCGGAAGTTAAATCCTCGTCCGAAATCTACGGCCACACCAAAAGCGGCATCGCCATCGGCGGTATCGCGGGTGACCAGCAAGCGGCCCTGTTCGGCCAGATGTGCGTCGAGCCAGGCCAGGCGAAAAACACCTACGGCACCGGCTGCTTCCTGCTGATGAACACCGGCGACAAAGCGGTGAAATCCAAGCACGGCATGTTGACTACCATCGCTTGCGGCCCGCGCGGCGAAGTGGCTTACGCGCTGGAAGGTGCTGTGTTCAACGGCGGTTCCACCGTTCAATGGCTGCGTGATGAACTGAAAATCATCAACGACGCCCACGACACCGAATACTTTGCCAACAAGGTCAAGGACAGCAACGGCGTGTACCTGGTACCCGCCTTCACCGGTCTGGGCGCTCCGTACTGGGACCCGTATGCCCGCGGCGCATTGTTCGGCCTGACTCGCGGGGTACGCGTGGATCACATCATTCGTGCAGCCCTGGAGTCGATTGCCTACCAGACCCGCGACGTTCTCGATGCCATGCAACAGGACTCCGGCGAACGCTTGAAATCCCTGCGTGTCGACGGCGGCGCAGTCGCGAACAACTTCCTGATGCAGTTCCAGGCCGACATCCTCGGCACTCAGGTCGAACGTCCGCAAATGCGCGAAACCACCGCACTGGGCGCGGCTTACCTGGCCGGTCTGGCGTGTGGCTTCTGGGGCAGCCTGGACGAGTTGCGCGGCAAGGCTGTGATCGAGCGCGAATTCGAACCGACCCTGGACGAAACCGCGAAGGAAAAACTCTACGCCGGCTGGAAAAAAGCCGTCAGCCGCACCCGCGATTGGGAACCGCATGAAGGCGCTGAATAAGCCGGGCTGAGTACTCGTATCTGTATGTCCAAATAGCGTGAAAGCGTAGCGAGCGAAGGCAAGACAAGGCAAAAACAGGCGAGGACCGGCTGGGGTCGCACCCGACTTTACGAGGTAGTAAATGAGCAGTCCGAGCCTGTTTTTAACGCAGGATTGCTTGCGTAACGCCGAAGGTGCCCAGCATGAAGTAGCTTTCACGTTATTTGGAAACTGGCAGGGAGCAGATTCCTGCGTCATCATGGGCAAATTTTTGCACGGCAGCCCAAAGGAAGCCCCATGAATCTGCCTCCCCGTCAGCAGCAAATCCTCGAACTGGTCCGCGAACGCGGCTATGTCAGCATCGAGGAAATGGCTACGCTGTTTGTCGTTACACCGCAAACCATCCGCCGCGATATCAATCAGCTCGCGGAAGCTAATTTGTTGCGTCGCTACCACGGCGGCGCAGCCTACGATTCCAGCGTCGAAAACACCGCCTACGCCATGCGTGCCGATCAGATGCGCGATGAAAAGCAGCGTATCGGTGAAGCCATTGCGGCTCAAATCCCCGATCACGCCTCGCTGTTCATCAATATCGGCACCACCACCGAATCCATCGCCCGGGCGTTGCTCAATCACAATCACCTGAAGATCATCACCAACAACCTGCATGTGGCTTCGATGCTCAGCGCCAAGGACGACTTCGATGTCCTGCTGACCGGTGGCAACGTGCGGCGCGACGGTGGTGTGGTCGGTCAGGCCAGTGTCGACTTCATTAACCAGTTCAAGGTTGATTTCGCCTTGGTCGGCATCAGCGGTATCGATGAAGACGGCAGTCTGCTGGACTTCGACTATCAGGAAGTTCGGGTGTCCCAGGCGATCATCGCCAATGCCCGGAAGGTGATACTGGCGGCTGACTCCAGCAAATTCGGGCGCAACGCCATGATTCGTCTGGGGCCGATCAGTTTGATTGATTGCCTGGTAACCGATCAGCAACCTGTGCCGGCGCTGGCGCAGTTGTTGAGTCAGCACAAGATTCGGCTAGAAGTCGTTTAACCGCGAAAGCGGTTAAATAACCTGTAGGAGCACGGCTTGCCGGCGATGGCGGCCTCGAGTATGCCATCGCGGGCAAGCCATGCTCCTACAGAAGTCGCGGCAAATCTCCCCTCTTCACTCTCTCAATGTTCGAAAATTTTCCTTTCACGGCCCTTCGATCAGTATTTTCAATCGAAGTTAACTGGCTGTAGGCGACTTTATGGGCTACCATTTTCGCAAATGAACATTAATGTTCGAATTCCAATACAGAAAATCATAAAAGCCCGAGGCTAGCCGATGCCCACTTCTACCTTGCCTACGCCCCCTCTCGCTGAGATCTACGATATCGCCGTCATCGGTGGCGGGATCAATGGCGTGGGGATCGCAGCGGATGCCGCCGGTCGCGGTCTTTCGGTGTTTCTATGCGAAAAAGACGACTTGGCCAGCCACACCTCGTCAGCCAGCAGCAAGCTGATCCACGGTGGCTTGCGCTACCTTGAACATTACGAATTCCGTCTGGTGCGCGAAGCCCTAGCCGAACGCGAAGTGCTGCTGGCCAAGGCCCCGCACATCGTCAAGCAGATGCGCTTCGTGCTGCCGCACCGTCCACACCTGCGTCCAGCCTGGATGATCCGCGCCGGTCTATTCCTTTATGACCACCTTGGCAAGCGGGAAAAACTCGAAGGTTCGAAAAGCGTGAAGTTCGGCCCGGACAGCCCGCTGAAAAGCGAAATCACCAAAGGCTTCGAATACTCCGATTGCTGGGTTGACGATGCCCGACTGGTGGTGCTGAACGCCATGGCCGCCCGCGAAAAAGGCGCCCACGTTCACACCCAGACTCGCTGCGTCAGCGCCCGTCGCACCAAGGGTATGTGGCACCTGCATCTGGAACGCGCCGATGGCAGTCTGTTTTCGATCCGCGCCAAGGCACTGGTAAACGCCGCCGGCCCGTGGGTCGCCAAGTTCATTCGTGACGACCTGAAGATGGAATCGCCGTACGGCATCCGCCTGATCCAGGGCAGCCACCTGATCGTGCCGAAACTGTACGAAGGCGAACACGCGCACATTCTGCAAAACGAAGATCAGCGCATCGTGTTCACCATTCCATACCTGAACCACTTCACCCTGATCGGCACCACCGACCGCGAGTACACCGGCGATCCGGCTGCAGTGGCGATCACTGAAAGCGAAACCGATTACCTATTGAAAGTGGTCAATTCCCATTTCAAGAAACGCATCAGCCGCGACGACATCCTGCACAGCTATTCCGGCGTTCGCCCGCTGTGCAACGACGAATCCGATAACCCGTCGGCTGTCACTCGCGACTACACCCTGGCGCTGTCGGGCACCGGCGAAGAAGCGCCGCTGTTGTCGGTGTTCGGCGGCAAGCTGACCACCTACCGCAAACTGGCCGAGTCGGCGCTGGCGCAACTGGCTCCGTACTTCAAAGACATCAAGCCGAGCTGGACCGCCAGCGCTCCCCTGCCGGGCGGCGAAGACATGACCACCCCGCAAGCCTTGTGCGCCTTGATCCGCGACAAGTTCGACTGGGTGCCGACCGAAATCGCCCGCCGCTGGGCCACCACCTACGGCAGCCGCACCTGGCGCATGCTCGAAGGCGTGCAGAATCTCAGTGATATGGGCGAACACATCGGCGGCGGGCTCTACACCCGTGAAGTCGATTACCTGTGCAGCGAAGAATGGGCAACTACCGCGCACGACATTCTGTGGCGCCGCAGCAAGCTGGGGTTGTTCACTACTCCGGCGGAACAGGAAAAGCTCAAGGATTACCTGAACAAAGTCGAGCAGAACCGCAGCAAGATCGAAGCGGCCTGACCCCTGATCCGCTTAAACGAAAGCCCCTGAATCTCACGATTCAGGGGCTTTTTTGTACGTGCTTACTGCGCTAGATGCAGCAACAGGAAATCAATGAACGCCCTCGATTTGTGGGGCAAATGCGGGCTGTTGGGGAACACCACGCTAACTGACTGAGAGGGCAGCGAATAGTCGGGCAACAACCGGATCAGCCGCTCGCTGGCGATGTCTTCCTTGACCATCCAGGCGGGCAGCACCGAGACGCCTAGCGACGATAACGTCATGGAGCGGATGGCCGTGGAAGAATTGGATTCAAATTGATTGATTCCGTTGATCTCGACAGCCCCCAATTGCGGATGGCGCAACGACCACTGGGTCGGTGCCGGCAGGTTGTTGTTGGCGATCCAGGGTACCGAATTCAGGTCCTGAGGATTCTGCACCGGGTGACGTGCAAGAAACGTCTCGGTAGCCACCAGGACAATTTCATAATCCGCCAGTTTACGGCTCTTGAACGCCGAGTCCGCCAAGTTACCTAAACGGATAACCAGATCTAACTTTTCCGCCACCAGATCATTGAGTGACGAGTTGAAGTTATAACAGAGTTTTATTTCCGGATAACGCTCTATAAATTGCGGTATCAACGGAAGAATATAGGCCTCGCCGTATTCACTGGTGGAACTGAAGCGCAACTTTCCGGACACCCGATTATGCCCTTTTAATACATTATCGAAGGCGTTATCGATGTCCGCGACAATACCTTTGAACTCTTCATAAAAGTCCTGGCCGATTTCGGTGAGGGATATATTTCGGGTATTTCGAATCAACAACGTCGCTGACAGCACGTCCTCCAGCGCCTTGACATGCAGGCTGGCCATGGCTTTGCTGATACTCAGGTAATTGGCAGCCTTGGTGTAAGAACCAAAATCGACCACGGCCAGGAATGTCTGGACCCGATTAAGATGAGTGTGCATAGCAATAAGGCTCACTGTTAAATCCCGTCAAACATTGTTTCAAGGATAGTCGTATCGACAGTTCAAGTCCACCGCCCCTATGCTTTGTGGCAAAGGGGAAACAACATGACCTATCGCTACAAAGTTGCACTGATATTTCTGATCGGCTTTTTTATAGACTGGGCGGTTGCAGGAGCTGAGTGCAACACGGTCATTGAATTGAAGCTGGAGCATCATGCCGCATAGCCATGGCCTTCTGCATCACCTCGCCCATAACTTCGATTGGGCATTTGAAGTCGAAGCGCTTA
>Ga0255334_1001469_pt1 | contig 10362 bp, 10 predicted proteins | sample EtOH5_35cm_T3_12_FD_202080 | JGI IMG/M metagenome (GOLD analysis project Ga0255334, IMG submission 202080) | Sandy soil microbial communities from University of British Columbia, Vancouver, Canada - EtOH5_35cm_T3_129 | ecosystem: Engineered > Artificial ecosystem > Sand microcosm > Unclassified ...
GAAATTGGTTTTGCGATGGCCGCCGCCGGCACCGATACCGCCATCGAAACCGCCGATGTCGCCCTGATGGACGACGATCTGCGCAAAATACCCACGTTCATCCGCCTGTCGCGGCAGACGTCGAGCATCCTCAAACAGAACATCGCCCTCGCGTTGGTCATCAAGGCTATCTTTCTTGGGGTAACCTTCGCCGGGATCGCCACCATGTGGATGGCGGTGTTCGCCGACATGGGCGTGAGCCTGTTGGTGGTGTTCAACGGTTTGCGCCTGTTGCGCAAGTAAGTGATGAGGAGCGGGTGTGCTGAGTGCCGAGCTGAAGGCGTTTTATATGGTGGCCCGTCTGGGCAGCATTACCCTGGCGGCAAAAAAGCTCGGCCTGAGCCAGCCCACCGTGACCACGCAAATCCGCAATCTGGAAAGCCAGTACTCGGTTGAACTGTTCTACCGTGGCGGTCGCCGCCTCAGCGTCAGTGATGAAGGTGCGCGGCTGCTGCCGATGGTCAAGACGCTGTTGCAGCAGGAAGCCGACATCGAGTTTTTCCTGCGTAACAGCGGCCAGGTCCAGGGCACTTTGCGCATCGCCGCCACGGCGCCGTATTACATCCTCGATCTGGTGAAGACCTTCCGCGAGCGCTTGCCGCAGGTGGAAGTGTCGGTGGAGATCGGCAACTCGCAGCAGGTGCTGGAAGCGCTGGAGGATTACCGGGTGGATGTCGCCGCGTCCTCGCAACTGCTCGACGATGCGCGACTGATTCGGCGGGTGCTCGGCAGCGATCCGCTGGTGTTGGCGGTGCATCGCAATCATCCGTTGGCGGCGCACGATCATGTGCCGCTCAGCGCGTTGGCCGGGCATACGTTGTTGATGCGTGAGTCAGGCTCGACCACTCGGCGTCTGACCGAAGAATTGCTGGCCAGCGCCGGGGTGAGTTTTGGCCCGTTGCTGGAGATCGGCAGCCGTGAATCGATCCGCGAAGCGGTGCTGCGCAACATCGGGATCAGCATCATTGCCCGGCAGGAAGTGCCGCATGATCCGCAACTTCGCGTGCTGACCATCGAGAATGCGCCGCAGATTCCAGAGTATTTGTACTGCCTCAAGGAACGCAAAGGTGCGCGGTTGCCGGCGGCGTTCCTGGGGTTGGCGCAGGAAATGGCTGGTTGTTGAGAACAACCTTGTTACTAACTTACGGTGCGACGTTTCGATCAACTACTGTTAGCTGAAAATCACCGGCTTCATAGTCGCCATTGTTGTCGGTAAAAGCAGCAGGCGCGCCGGGAATACCGTAGTTGCGGATGGAGCGCCTTCCGCCGGCAAGTATAATAATATCCAGTTGGTCGGTAATTAAATCCTCTAGTGTGATGTTGTCTCGGCCTCTTCCAAAAAGAGTAACAGCATAGCCTGTTGCATCAGTGCCGGAATAGGCCGACCAAGTTCGATGAGGTCCTTCCATGCTCAGTAAATGGTTTGTGTAACGGCCAGGGCTGCGTGTGTGGATCAGATAACGATCGCCATCCTTTTGGAAGTAAAGCAGTTCGGCTTCTACATTGTCAGCTGTTGTTATGTGTTCCGGAATTCGTTCCAGCTGTTTTCTGTATTCTTCACGTTTCGTTGGGGTTGTTTCTTTATTCAGAATTAATTGAGTCAATCTGTTGTAGTTGGTAGTAATGGGTTTGCCGTCGAAGGTTAATGTTCCGGTAAATGAATGAAGTTGCTCGTTTGGGCTCATGGTGTATCTCGATAAATAGTGTGGTTGGTTGAGGTTGGTTTGAAGTGTATTTGTAGTAATTGAAATTTTGTAGTGATGAAATGCTCGGTGTCGTTAGTTTTTATTTCGGTTGAAAGTTGATTGGCTAACGGCTCGCAGAGTGCTGATTGTTTTTATAGTAAGTTTTGTTCGAGTTGAAAAAGCCGTTCTGGCCTTATTTCAGAGGGCAGCTCCAAAATTTACGAATACCACTATCAGCCGTTTTGGCCTCACTGCCACATGACGGACGCATTACATCCCTAGGATGGCCTTCATCTGCTTGATGAGGCCCGTCCATGAACCACTCGATCGCAACTGCCCTGACCAACCCCGGCGCCCCGATGAAGGTGCGCGGCGTGCAGAAACGCTTTGGCGCCTTCACTGCGCTGGATAACGTTTCCCTCGACGTGGCGGCCGGTGAACTGGTGTGCCTGTTGGGGCCGTCAGGTTGCGGCAAAACCACCTTGCTGCGTTGCATCGCCGGTCTGGAGAAACAGGACCGCGGCGAGTTGTACCTCGGTGATCGCGACGTCTCGCACCTGGCACCTCAGGCGCGGGACTACGGCATTCTGTTTCAGTCCTACGCGCTGTTCCCCAATCTCACCGTCGAAGCGAACATTGCCTACGGCCTAGCCGGCAGCGGTCGTGATGAAGTGCGCAAGCGTGTGGGTCAGATGCTGGAACTGGTCGGCCTGACCGGCAGTGAGAAAAAGTACCCCGGCCAATTGTCCGGCGGTCAGCAGCAACGTGTCGCACTGGCGCGCGCCCTGGCGCCTGCGCCTTCGTTGTTGTTGCTGGACGAGCCGATGTCCGCCCTTGATGCCCGAGTCCGCGAGCACCTGTGCACCGAGCTGCGCCAACTGCAACGCAACCTCGGCATCACCACGTTGATGGTCACCCACAATCAGGATGAGGCCATGCTGATGGCCGACCGCATCGCCGTGATGAACAACGGCAAGGTCGAGCAATACGCCACGCCGCAGGAAATCTACGACCGCCCGGCCACGCCGTTCGTGGCGGAGTTTGTCGGCCAGGGCAACTGGCTGCCCTTCCAGCGCAGCAGCGACAGTCATGCCCAGGTCGGCGGGATGAACATGCGCCTGGCGGATGGCAGCGCGAAAACCGCCTCGGGCCGTTTGTTCTGCCGGCCCGAGGCGATCAACGTCAACCCGCTGGTGCATGAAGAAAACCTGTTCCCGGCCAAGGTTCGTGAGATCACCTTTCTCGGCAACCGCTGCCGCATGAGCTTCGAGCTCGATCAACTGCCGGGCCACGCGTTGCTGGCAGAACTGGCACCAGAAGCCATGCCGCGCCTCGGCGCACAGCAGATCATGGTCGCCTTGCCACCGCGCAGCCTGCAGGTGTTTGCCTGATGAGCGCGAACATCGTGCTGCCGATACCGCACAAGCAGGTTCGGCAGACCTCCCGTGCCGAGATCGGCGACCGGGTGTTCGTGGTCGGCGGCAAAGTCCTTTTGCTGGTGTTGCTCGGCGTCGCAGTGCTGATGCCGTTGCTGGCGATCTTCTGGCGTGGCTTCAGTTCGGAGGCCGGGCAGGGCGGTGGTCTGGTGGCTGCGCGTGAGCTGGTCACCAGTGCGAATTTCCACTGGTTGCTCGGCAATAGCCTGAAAGTGTCCCTCAGCGTCGCGGCGATTGTCGTACCGCTGGCCTACCTGTTTGCCTACGCGCTGCAACGCACCCTGATTCCGGGCAAAGCTATCTGGCGTGGGATGTCGCTGTTGCCGTTGATGGCGCCGTCGATGTTGCCGGGCATTGCGCTGGTTTATCTGTTCGGTAACCAAGGCATGTTGCGTGGTTTGCTCTCGGACAATATCTACGGCTTCTGGGGCATTGTTCTCGGTGAGGTGATCTACACCTTCCCACATGCCTTGATGATTCTGCTGTCGGCGCTGTCCCTGGCGGATGCGCGACTGTTCGATGCCGCCTCCAGCATGGGCGCCAGTCCGGCGAAAGCCTTCCGCAGCATCACCTGGCCGGCGACGCGTCAGGCGGTGTTCGCCGCGTTCTGCCTCGTTTTCACCCTGACCATCACTGACTTCGGCGTGCCCGTGGTGGTCGGCGGCGACTATCAGGTGCTGGCGCTGGAAGCCTACAAAGCCGTGGTTGGTCAGCAACAATTCGGTCGCGGTGCATTGATCGGCATGGTCCTGCTGCTGCCGGCGCTGTTCAGCTTCGGGGTCGATGCGTGGTTGCGCCGGCGTCACGGCGATTCCATGAGCGGTCGGGCGCAGGTCTTTCAACCGGCACCGTCGAAACTGCGCGACGGCTGCTACCTGGCCATCGTGCTGCTGATCTGCGCGGTGTTGCTGCTGGTGTTTGGCATGGCGGTGTTCTCGTCACTGGTGAAATTCTGGCCGTACAACCTGTCGCTGTCGCTCAACCATTACCAGTTCAACGATACGGCGGGCGGCGGTTGGCTGGCCTACGGCAACAGCGTGAAGATGGCGCTGTGCACGGCGCTGATCGGCAGCCTGTTGATCTTCACCGGCGCCTACCTGATGGAAAAAACCAAGGGCCAGCGCGGACTGAACCTGACCCTGCGCATGCTCAGTTTCGTACCGATGGCGGTACCGGGTCTGGTGCTGGGCCTGGGTTACGTCTTCTTCTTCAACCTCAGCGACAACCCGCTGCATGTGCTCTACGGGACCATGACCCTGCTGGTGGTCTGCACCATTGCTCACTATTTGACCACCGCGCAAATGACCGCCACTACGGCGCTGCGCCAACTCGACGCCGAGTTCGAAGCCGCCGCGCTGTCGCTCAAGGCGCCGCTGTACCGGCATTACTTGCGCGTCACCGTGCCGATCTGCCTGCCGGCGCTGTTGGACATCGTGCGCTACTTGTTCGTATCGGCCATGACCACCGTCTCGGCGGCGATCTTCCTCTACAGCCCCGACACCATCCTCGCGGCGGTGGCGGTGCTGAACATGGACGACGCCGGCAACGTCGGCGGCGCGGCGGCGATGTCGACCCTGATTCTGTTCACCTCGGCGGGCGTGTCCCTGCTGCTGGCCTGGGCTTCGCGCGGTTTGCTGCGTCGCTCGCAGGCCTGGCGGCAGACCGCGCCTGGTCACTGATTCATCCTCTCAACTCAACTACAGGAAAAGATCATGTTCAAGCCCCTGGCCCTGGCCGCTGCTGTCCTCACCGCTTTCAGCCTGAACGCTTACGCTGCGAAAACCGAGTTGACGGTGTACACCGCCCTCGAAGCCGAACAACTGAAGACCTACAAAGAAGCCTTCGAAAAAGCCAACCCGGACGTCGAGATCAAGTGGGTGCGCGATTCCACCGGCATCATCACCGCCAAACTGCTGGCCGAAAAAGCCCGCCCGCAGGCTGACGCCGTCTGGGGCCTGGCCGCGTCGAGCCTGGCGATTCTCGATCAGCAAGGCATGCTGCAAAGCTACGCGCCGAAGGACCTCGGCAAGATCGGCGGCAACTACCGCGACGCCGCCAACCCGCCAGCCTGGGTCGGCATGGACGTCTGGGCCGCGACCATTTGCTTCAACACCGTCGAAGCCGAGAAGCAGGGTTTGACCAAACCCGTGAGCTGGCAGGACCTGACCAAGCCTGAGTACAAAGGCAAGATCGTGATGCCGAACCCGGCCTCGTCCGGCACCGGTTTTCTCGATGTCAGCGCCTGGCTGCAAACCTTCGGCGAGAAGCAGGGCTGGCAGTACATGGACGACCTGCACCAGAACATCGGCCAGTACGTTCACTCCGGTTCCAAGCCTTGCAAACTGGCAGCGGCGGGTGAATTCCCGATTGGTATTTCCTTTGAATACCCGGCCGTTCAGTTGAAGCGCCAGGGCGCACCGCTGGACATCATCCTGCCGAAAGAAGGCCTGGGTTGGGAGATCGAAGCGACGGCGGTGATCAAGGGCACACCGCATGAAGACGCGGCGAAGAAACTGGCAGACTTCTCGGCCAGCCCAGCGGCGATGGAGCTGTACAAAGAGAACTTCGCCGTCCTCGCTCAGCCGGGTATCGCCAAGCCGCAGACTGAATTGCCGGCGGATTACGAGCAGCGTCTGATCAAGAACGACTTTGCCTGGGCGTCGAAAAATCGCGACGAAATCCTGACCGAGTGGCGCAAGCGCTATGACGGCAAGTCCGAGAAAGTGGCTGCCAAGTAAGATCTTCATCGGCTGACGGGCCCCTTCGCGGGCAAGCCTCGCTCCTACAGAGAAATGCGTACCCCTGTAGGAGCGAGGCTTGCCCGCGAAGGCGGCTTCGAACTTTGGACAAGACTCCATGACACACCCCAACGACCTGCTGATCGTAGGCGCCGGCATCCTCGGTCTGTCCCACGCCTATGCCGCCGCCAGGCGCGGCCAGAAAGTCACGGTTTTCGAACGCAGCGAAACGCCCTTGGGCGCCTCGGTGCGCAACTTTGGCCAGGCCCTCGTCACCGGCCAGCCGCCAGGCCCGATGCTCGAACTGGCCAAAGCCAGCCGCGAGATCTGGGGCCAGTGGGCGCAACTGGCTGGCCTGCAACTCAAGCGCAACGGCTCGTATTTGTTTGCCCGCACCGAAGCCGAAGAACACCTGCTGGAAGTATTTTGCGCCGGACGCGCCGTGGAACACGATTACCGCGTCGAGCTGCTGCGCGGCGCCGCATTACGCGACCTGTACGGCGGCCAGTTCCGCCATCACCGCGCAGCGCTGCACGGGATGGACGATCAGCAACTGTATTCCCGCGAAGCGATCCCGGCGTTGATCGATTACCTGCGCCGGGAACTGAACGTCGAGTTTCACTTCTCCACCCTCGTGCGCGACATCGAACCGGGTCGCCTGCACAGCACCGCCGGCACCTTCAGCGCCGAGCACATCATCGTCTGCTCCGGTCACGATTATCAGACCTTGCTGGCCGAGCCGATTGCCGCGCTCAACCCGCAGATCTGCCGCCTGCAAATGCTCCGCGCCCGCCCGCAGATCAACCTCAACCTGCAACACGCGCTGCTCACCGGTTTGAGTTGCGTGCATTACGGCGCCTTCGCCGATCTGCCGGAAGCAGCGGCAGTGCAGGCGCAAATCCTGCGCGAGCAACCGCACTTGCATGAAAACGGCATTCACCTGCTGATCAGCCCGACACCTCACGGCGAGCTGATCATTGGTGATTCCCACCACTACGGCAGCGATCCTTCACCCTTCAACGCCGAGCAGGTGGATGACTGGATGATCGAACTGGCCGAGCAGACGTTGCGCTGCAAAGTGCAAGTGGTCGAGCGCTGGCAGGGTGTCTATGGTTCACGAGGGCCAGGACCGTTTTCGTTCCTGCGACCGATGCCGGGCGTGAGCGTGGCACTGATGCACACTGGCGTCGGCATGAGTGTCGGGCCGGCGATGGCAGAACGTAATGTCGCGACGTTGTTGGGTGAGCGTTGATGGACCGCAAGGCGCAAGTGATCGACGAGGTGTTTGGGTTGTATGAGCGCTTCGGCGACAGCGATTACATCGGCGAGCCGGTGTCGCAGATCGAGCACATGTCCCAGGCTGCGGAACTGGCCATGGCGGAAGGCTTCGATGATGAAGTGGTGCTGGCGGCATTCTTCCACGACATCGGCCATATCTGCGCCGACAGCGCGCCGAACATGGGCGGCTTCGGCGTGGTCAGCCACGAGCGGCTGGGCGCCGATTACCTGCGGCGCCGCAGGTTTCAGTGAACGCATGGCGCGGCTTGTGGAATATCACGTTCAGGCCAAGCGCTACCTGACACTCAAGGAGCCCGGGTATTACGAACGATTGAGCGAGGCCAGCCGTCGGACCCTGGAGTATCAGGGGGGGGTGATGACCCCGGCCGAGGCTGAAGCCTTCGAGCAGGACCCGTTGTGCGCGGTGAGTTTGCGCATGCGCCAGTGGGATGAGTTGGCGAAGGAGATGAACGTGCCTCTTCTGGATCTCGACGTTCTGAAGCGCAAGGCTTTGGGCCTTCTGCCCAAGTCGGCTTGAACCACAACTACTGGTGAGACCTCCTACAGGATGAAGAGAGTATTCGCGCAGAGCGTTTTACCAGGATGGGATAGCTTGATCGACCCTAAATTGATTTGAGTTATCCACATGCGTTATTTGAAAGTTACAGCCCAGGACCGAAGTGCGTACGGCAGGGCTGACAACCTGATCCTGCATTTTTTTGAAGAGATTGACGGTGCCGAAGATCGGCTCGTTCACGAAGCCTATGCACTGGATTACACTTCCGATGGCACAGTTGATTTTCAGTATGGCGACGTGAACAACGACGGTAAGGAAAACATTAAGGACGAGGAGCTACTCAACTTGTTTGCAGAAGCGTTCCTGCAGCTTGATTGGTTCAACAATGGAGATGCCTGGGGTCGCTATGTCAAGATATTTGTAGAGGATATTGCGCACAACGGTAGTCGAGACCCCGTGCATCTGCACTTTCACGATAGTTCCTACAGACCAGGCCAAAGCCTCGTTTCCACCGCCACTGTTTTAGACTCCCCTGAGGGCTACATGGTTGACATGGTGTTCGGTCACGATCTGGATGGTGATGGCGATTTGGATAAAGTGGACAAACGGCTTGCCTGGACATTGAGATCCACGTTTCTGAGGTTCAACTGGCGCTGATCAACCGTATCAAAGCTGCTGCGCCAACACCTCGATCTGCTCCTGCCGTTCCGCCTGATTCAACTTCGCGTGCGGATTCAGCGACGACCACTGCGGATGTGCCCGAGCCTTGTTCAGGGCTTCGGGCAGTTTGCCTTCGCGCCAGCTCTTGTCCTGTGGTGTGGCGACCTGGATGCTGTCCATCGCCGCATGCCCACGCGCATTCAGCGCCTGAAGCAACTGCCGCTGCCGCAATGCCAACAACCGCAACACGCTGTCATCGACCGTCAATTCACGCTGACCTTTGATCTTGCCCAGCAACCGGCTGCCGTAACTGCGCGCGGTTTGCAGGGCACCGCCGGCAATCGCGCCGGCCAGCGCCGCTGCGCCGAGGGTCAAGCCGCCGACCAGCAAATCCACCCCGGCCCCGGCGGCCGCACCCGCCGCGATGCCGCCGCCGACGCGCACGCCCAGTTGCTTGAGGGTTTCCGGGTTGAACAGGTCATCGCCCCAACGGCCGTCGAGCAACGGCAGATCACTGGCCGCCGCGTCTTGCGGGCGGAAGGCGTAGAGCGTGAGCAGCGCTTCGACACAACGCTGTTCCCGTTGGCGAACGGCTTTGCGCAGTTCGCTGATCGCCTGTTGTTCTTGCTCGGCATCGCTGACCACGCTGCGCCGACACGCCGCACAATCGATCAACAATTCGGCAATCAACCGCGCCGCGCTTTGTTGCCGGGCCAGGCGCTGGGCCTGTTGATCGGCGATCAAGCGTTCCAGTTGCTCGCGAGAATTTTCCAGCAACAGCGCGAGGCTTTCATACAGCCGCCGCTCGCCATCTTCCGGCGGCGCCACGCTGTCGAAACGCACCAAGGCATGCAAGCCCAGACGCGCCAACGCTTCACGCCAATCCGGTTCGCGGTGGTTGGCGCTGCTGACGAAATTCAGCACCGGCAACAGCGGTTTGCCGCAGCTGGCCAGCACTTCCAGTTCATCGCGGTATTTGGAAAGCACCGGTTCGCGGGCGTCGATCACATAGAGGCCGGCGTCGCAGGTGAGCAGTTGCCGCAGCACCTTGGCTTCCTGTTCGAACCGCTGTCGCGCCTCGCTGCCTTCAAGAAAACGCGCCAGTCGCGCCGGACCGTCGAGGCGTTCACCGGGGCGCTCCAGACGTTCGAGGTAGTCGAGCAGGGCGATGGCATCTTCCAGGCCCGGCGTATCGAACAGGTCGAGCAAGGGCTCGCCGTCCACCGACAACCGCGCGCCTTCGACGTGCCGCGTGGTGCTGGGGCGATGGGAGACTTCGCCGAAACCGACATCACGGGTCAGCGTGCGCAGCAATGAGGTTTTGCCGACGTTGGTGTGACCGACCACGGCGAGCTTCAACGGCGCTTTCCACGGATTAGTCATGACCGGTCTCCAGCCAGTTCAGCGGCGCGCAATCGGCGAAGGGCAGCTCCAACTGTTGCAGCGCCACGTGCCAGTCGCCGAGGCGCTCGGCATCCAGCGCTTCGCCGGGCGGCGCTTGCAGCAACCAGACGCGGGTGGCGCTGGCGTTGCGGGCCAGTTCGGCGATCAGCGCGAGGCTGCCGCGGTCCGGCGAACGCCGTGGGTCGCAGGCGATGAGCAGGCGGGCCGGGGGGAAACGGCTGAGCTGTTCCAAGAGTTTGTGGCGCGATTCGCGACTGTCGAGGATGCCCGCGTCGTTCACGGTTTTCGGCAGCGGTGGTGGCCATGGCCGTTGATCGTCCAGCTCGATGGCCACCAGCAATGCGCCGTCGCTTTGCAGTTCGCTGACGCCGCTTTCCACGTGATGAAGTTGCGCAGGTGCCGCATCGCTGATGCCCAGGCGTTCGCTGGTGGGCATCAGGCGTTCGCGCAGTTGCGCGTAACCGGGCAGGTTCAGGTCCAGACGTAATCTTGCGCGACCCCTTTTCCAGCGCCACAGGCACAACAGCGCCAACAACAACCTCGGCAAAACCCCGTAGACCAGCAACACGCCCACCAGCCACGCGGCCCAGGCCTGACGAGCGCTT
>Ga0255334_1001470_pt1 | contig 10358 bp, 15 predicted proteins | sample EtOH5_35cm_T3_12_FD_202080 | JGI IMG/M metagenome (GOLD analysis project Ga0255334, IMG submission 202080) | Sandy soil microbial communities from University of British Columbia, Vancouver, Canada - EtOH5_35cm_T3_129 | ecosystem: Engineered > Artificial ecosystem > Sand microcosm > Unclassified ...
TTTTTGGGGGGTTTCATTGTTGTTTTCACAGACCTTTTCTCTTTTGCATTTGATCCACGAAACGCGCGCCCCACGAGGAGGCACGGACAAAAGGCACGGCGAGATCGTGAGCGATTTGTGCAAAAGAGATAGGGAGAGGGAGAGAGAGAGAGAGTCATGATTCCCGTAGTGTGCTTTACGTGTGGGCGCCCGCTGGGGAACAAGGAACGACCCTATCAGGACAGGCTGCAGATCATGTCGAGCAAGGAAGCGCTCGACGATCTCGGCCTCAAACGCGAGTGCTGCCGCGCGACGATGCTCACCTACGTAGACACGGCCGAGTCGACGCTCGACTTTGAGCACGCAAACGCGCTCAAGGCCCCCGATGACACGCCCAAAGACTATGTCCGGGTGCGCACCGCCGTGGCCGTGCGGCCGCCGCGCCCAAAGCGCAAACACAGATCCTCCCATGATGGCGGCGGCGACGGCGGTGGCAATGACAGAGAGGAGGAAGACGATGGCAACGCGCGCCGGGTGCGCCCTCGGTTCATCAACGAGGACGATGCCGACAGCAGCGACAGAGACGACAGCGATCGGGAGGGTGGCCTGGACGGGGGAGATGACGACGACGGTAACCGCTCGTGCGACGTAGGCGTGGGGCAGCACTGTCGGCGCGGCTGCCCGTGCTGTCCGAGACTCGACGCCGCCACGCTCGCCGAGCAGCGACGCCGTCGTCGTATCATTCTTGCGCGATGACACACCCATCCATCGTGTCTGTTTAATTGCATGCATCCCTTTTGCCAACCAACCTATCACACTCGAGAGTCGTACCGTCGTCGCTTGCTCGTCCCTCCCCAACAGACTGACTCGCGTGGGAGCAAAGGAGCGCACCTTTTGTTTCAAACAACCGCGGGGGCCTTGTTCGTGGAGGCGCACATAGAGGGGCATTTGTGGTGTGCCGCAAAACCCCACTATTGGCGCGAACGGCCCATTGGTGGCAAAAGGGCGTATGCAAAAGCAACGCGAGCGGCTCTGGACAAACGTTTCGGCCGGCAAAGACGATGCAACCGAGTGATGGTAAGGATGCGGCTTGCCATTCGAGCCTCATGTCGTTGTCAACTCTTTTCTTGCGTACTTTTTGGACAGATTCGGTCGAGGCGCGCTATTATAGGGACCGCACCAAGAGACTCGGACGATTGTATGGGGGCATGTGGATTGCCATACAGGGCCAGGAGGTGGTAGGTTCGGGTGACAGTCTACGGGCCCTGGACAATGCGCCCACGTGTGCGCTCAAAATCTATGTGCCTGTCCCTCCCCAGCCGGGACCGACGCGTAAGTCGTGGATGCCCCTGTTTCCCGATGAAACTCACCAAGCCACCATGCCGTCGCCGGCAGTGGAGGCCAACTACAGACACTGGCTCGATAACGGCGATTCCATTGCACGAGAACACCGCGACCGGTGGGTCGTCATTCACGATGGTCGAGTTCTTTGCTCGGAGCGCTTTCAAGACACACTCTGGCAGCAGCGCGATGCCATTCCCGCCGATTCGGTCGTGCTCTATGTCGATGAATCGGGCCACGCACGGCCCCCGACCGTAGGTGCCATCCGCGAGTCCCAGCCGTAATGCCCTCGCCCTCTCGTTCCTGTGTGTGTGTGAGGGAATGAACATGTTTTTCCTTTTTTGTGTCTTTTATGTTCGACCGAAAACGACAGAGGGTGTGTGTGTGTGTGGGCTTGGGGGGAACCGGCTACTGGCGGTGAGCGCCGGGTGGCCTCCATCCAGCGCGCCGCCTCGACGTGGCGTCACCCGACGATCCGGGCGGCGCAGCGTGGGGGCCCTCGCCCGCGGGGGCGTCGATGATGGCCGCAAGGTCGGCCGGCGTCGTCGGCGTTGCCCCGCCGGGAACGGTGCCGGCCATGGCGTTAAAGAGTCGCAGCAGGCCCTGCGCATTGTCCCCGCCGTCGGCGCCATCCGCGGGCACGGCCCCGCTGGCGGCCGACTGCAGGATGCCCACCAGCTGGCCAATGTCCACGCCCGCGTTGGCGGCGTCCTTGGTCACCGACGAGTTGCTCACCATGGCGAGCAGACTGGGCAGGTTGTTGTACAGTTCGGCGATCTCGTCCTCGCCCGTGTTGCGGATCATGTTGCGGCTCATGCGCAGCACCTCCATCGGGTTGATGGACAGGCGGCCGCTCTGCTCGTCGCTGCTGGACTGCACGAGGGTCTGCGCCATGTCGACAATCTCCTCCATGATCCCCTGCGGGATGGACACGTAGAGCACCGCATAGTAGTTGAGTTTGTTGATAAAGGTCCACACGTTCTCGATGTTTTCCTTCATGACCTCTTCGTCGTCGTAGAGGCTCTTGTCCGTGAGGTCGGCGTACTTTTGCCGAAAGCCCATCTCCTCGAGCATGGCCACCCTGCCGTCGATAAAGGGCTGCGCGTCGTGCGCGTGGCACTGCGCGTAAAAGGGCGACATCTGCTTGTCGTATCCGCGGCAGAGCATGTCCTGCACGTGCTTGCTCGGCCGCACCATGGTGTCAAACTCCTCCTGCTTGCGCGTGAGGGCCTCGTCCTCGGGGAAGGTCTCGTTGAGCGTGCTCAGAAAGTCGCCCATCGTGTCGGTAAACTGCTGCAGCGGTTCAAAGTCCATCTTTGCGAAATAGATAGAGGTGGCGGATGCTATGTTCCTCCTCGTATGGTCTTGCCGTCAGCGAGCGTCCTTTGCAGATGGCGTGGCGGTCCTTTCCTCTTTTGCCTCCCCCCTCTCTCTCTCGCGCTCTTTATCGTGTCGTTGCGCGTCTGTGGTGCCCGTGCGTGGGAGGCCTTTTTTTTTAATAAAAATCCTCGCTTCCTCCTCTCTGGTGTACGGTGGCGCGCCTCTTTATCCTAGAGAGAGACCCTTTCTTTTCGGACCATCGTCGCGTTACGGCTGTCTTTGGCTCTCCTCTCTCCCCTTCCCCTTTCCCAATTCCCGCAGAGGACGAAAGCAAGTGGCGGCGATCGCAGCCTCTCGTGCCGACGGCGCGAATGCGCGCGCTCGAGGAAGCGGCTCTACCTGCGCCAAAAAGCCCCTCCCCCTCCCTCCCTTTTCGTTTTGCCGTTGCGGCAAGGGAAAAGGAGGAGTTACAGAAGACGGGGGTCTTTTCCATAGCCACCGGCTGCAAGCGTCGTCCCTTTGATTCCCGCACGCAACTAGCAAGGGAGGGTGAGCAGAAGGAAAAGGGCAGAGAAACGTACGGAAAGGTAGGGCAGCCATGGCGCAGGCCGCAACCCAGGCCACGCAACACCGCCCCCAAAGGCAGAGAAGGGCTTTGCCACCAGAAGCGGGTCCGCGCGCACACGCAGGGGGGGCCTCAGAAAGAGGCGACGACTCGCGCGCAAGCACCTCTAGCACCCTGCCGGGAGGCAGGAGACGCGTGCGCTCGGTCATGGCCCCACCGGCGTCGGATGTGGGCCCGCACAATGTGTCTTTTGACATTGACAATGCCCTCCAGATACACTCGTCGATCGTGGCGCACTACCGTTCCTTTCTGGACCCCAGCGTGTGTCCGGCACTGGAGCGATCTCGGGAGTCCGAACCCGACAGGTCGACGTCACACGGCGCAGACCACAAAGCGACGCCGACCGTCACCGGTGTGCGGCCGGCGCCCACACAGAGGCAGGCCACGCCCGCGCCTATCGTACCCGAGCCTGTACGCCGTGCGCCCGTCGGTGTCCCTCCAAAGGGCGTATCACCGGGCCCCTCACGTGGGCAACACGCACAGGCCGCGAACGTGCACGCGACGCCCGGATCGGCCGCCCGCCGCGCTCCAGAGACGACGCCAACGCCTCTGCATCATGACGTGCGCCACACGCACAGGGACAGGCGGGCGAGCGCCGGACACGTCGGCGGCGGCAAGGCCGTTCAACCAACAACAACAACAACAACATCGCAGGCAACGGCAAGACAGAGAGACACCATCCGGCAGGGCATTGATGCCGCCCTGGTAGACGCCTACGTGGCGGCCCTCACCGACGATATCCTTTTGATCGACAATGCGTCAGTGTATGCGCGCGATTCACTCGATGCCTTTCACGGACCCGGATTCGGCGTGCACGGCCCTGTCCAACGCCATCGTTCGAGCGACGGAACCCTGCCCCTATTCAAGGGCACGCTGCGCGCCGACATGGCATCACCGCGCACGTGGGCCGAGTGGCTCGCCATGGTGGCCGTCGCGAGTGTCGTAGCCACCGTGCTCGCTGCTCAGCAGTTTCGCCGCACTCATGCACCGACCCACTGAATCAATAAAGGACCGCCGTTATCGCACACATGCGCGCGGACCCCATCAAAACGCGAGCGCACATACCGTGCAGTATGCGCGCTCTCAAAAACGGGGGGGGTGGGGTGGTGTGGCAGAGGTGAGCCCTACGGAGAGCCAACGGGGGCGGGGTGTTTGATCTCGTCTATAAACACACGATTTTCACCGTTCAGAGAGTCCAGATGGTGATGATGATGATGATGTACGTGTATTGCTCCCAGAGCGTGCACAAGGCCCGGGCAGCGAAAACGACACGCTGCCAGTACGCCCTTTTGGCTTATACAACCCGCCTTTGCTCCCTCGTTTGAGAGCGCGCAGGTTGGGGGATGACGTCGTCGATGGCGTTGATTCCGTAGGGACATTGCGCAAAGGGCCATATCCTTCTGGGGACCACAAAGAACACATTTCTGGATGGATCAAAGAAACGTCCCTGGTGGTGCTCGTAAATCATACAGACGTTTCCATTTGGGAGGATGGGTAATCCGAAAGTGATGTGCGCGCCATACACCCTACGGTCCCCAAAAGGATATGACAAAACAGAAACCATGGCGTTACTCATTTTAGGGGACGCAGGGGCGCCACAAAAGGCCCATAAAGTGACGTCGCGTGCGCGCGCGCACGTGCAACAAAAGAGAGCGCCCCTCCCCACAAGCAGCGACGGAATGTTGGGAAGCTGATCGTCGTGGCTGCGCGCGCACCAAGTGGCGCGGCCCCTGGGGAAAGGCTTCCCTCCCCCGCAGGTCCCTTTCTCCCTCCCACTGACAATATATCATCCCTACCGCCACCACACCCACTCTCCTTTGAGTGTCGCGCGTGGACGACCGTCCATTTGTAGTCGTCGACAGAGACGCCCAAGGGCAAGGTGCAAGAAAAGCTTTCGGCCAGGCACGAGGTCCCATGGGCGAGCCGACCACCGCACGCTCCGTCCTCTACCATCGTTCCACATCCCCCCCTATCCCACACGCGATTGGCCACGATCGAGCACAGTAGATGGTCCTTGCCCAAACAGGGCGCACCCCTCTACTCGAGCGGTCCTCCTCCTGCGTTTCGAACCTGACGCGTTTGGCGCGTTCGATTATCTCGCCGCTCGTGTGCATCGGCCTCGTCCTCTCGACAGCGGTCTCCATCGCCCATGGCGTGTCGGTCACAACAGACACCCAATCTGGTTGTTTGTGGATCGAGGACGGAACCGATCAACCTCTGTATGCACAACACGACGAGCGTACCAGAGAGCCGCCCGTGCCACACTCGTCCAACGATCCGTCATATAAATGGGCCGATGCAACGCATCATGGGTACGCCCTACAGGACGAGCGTATCCATGGTACAGGTCCTCTAGGAAGAAATCCAGAGCACTACCATGCACCGCATGGAGGACGTCATCATCATCATTATAGCGGTGACAGGCAGCAAGGGTATACCATCGTCGATCGCCTTTCGGGTGCCGATTCCGTGCCCGTGCCGGCCTTTATCAGCGTCATACTGGAGCACCCGATTTCGAGGCACGCACGCACCATGGTCCTGTTTGACGGGATGTGCCAGGTGGCGCGCTATGCGTACGCGCACCTCGTGGTGCGTCCACTGGCGCGTATCTACATGGAGGGCCCCGGTACGCTCAACTGGGGCTTTTGGTACGGCGCCGATGCCGCCGACGTGTGCATGCACATCACCGGCGGGAGCACATCGGCCGACCACTGGGCGCGCAATCCCCAGGAATGCTTTCGTATGATCGAGCGGCGCTTCAACGCACTCCTCATCGTTTTCGAAAACTTTATGATGGTCGTCGCCGCCATACGCGCCATCGACGCCCTGCGCTATGCGGCACTATCCTGCATACGCAAGGCCGCATCGGGGCTGATCAACCTTTTCGGTCTGCCGCTCGCTCGCTACCGTCGATCGTGCGGGCCTGCGAGCGCCAAATGATGCGCAAATCTTGCCCTCTGTTTCGCCCATTCATCCGCACGCACGCACTTTGGCAGGAAAGAGCGACTCGAGGCGCGCACTGGCCGCCCCCCCCCGTCCCTTGTGGGTCAAGAGTGCGGCAGCACCAAAAGAAGGAGGAGGAGAGGGCGCGTGCGTACACAGAGACGGACGAGCGCGCACGCGCCCCTTCCCGTTTTAGGGTGCCGGCACACGGCAGTCCGTGCGCGCGCACCAAAAGACGCCAAGGGAAAAGGATAAACGGGCCACGCACACACGCGCGCGCACGACCAACGAGGAGAGGGGGAAGGCATATACCTACACACGCGCCGTCCGAAAAACACACATTGCCTGTGAGCGTGCGCACAGACATACGCACGCATATATATACACACACACACAACTATACACCTCCGACCGGTCTGGAGGAAGGAGTGATGGCGCGCGGTTCGTGCAGCTGCTGGTGCGAGAGCGTGGGAGGATGGCTACACGTGGGTATCACCCTGGTGAACGTACTGGCCTGCGCGGTCTTTATGGTGTTTGCCGTCAAGTGCTCCGTGGTGCACGGCGATCCGGTCGAACTGTGCCACGACTCGTTTGTCGCCTACGATGCCGCCAACGACATTGTGCTGGGCGTACTCTTTGGCGTGCACATTGTCTGTTGCGTCATGCTCCTGTGGATGTGCAGGGGCGTGAGCGTGGGCCTGCTGTCGCACATACGCCGTACGCTGGCCGATCCCGGGGCGCGCCTCTACGAGGCCTCGATGTGGACGGTCACGTGCGCCATGGTGGCCTATGTGTGGTGGGCACTGGGCAGCGAGGGAGTCTATATCATGGCGGGCGTCATCACCGTGAGCGTGCTCTGCAACAGCGCCACCACGTCGTACATTGCGCCCGTCGATCTCAGCAAGCGCGTCGACCCATTTGCCTCTAGCTTTGCCCGCGCCGACAACAACAACAACAACGGCGATGACGACGACGATCAGGACAATCTCTACAGAGACGGCGACGGTGACTACCACGAAAGGGGCGTCCATGTCGGGTCGGGCTCACGCGCGCGCGATCCCTACAGCGACGACGAGGCCTTTCTCGACGATTACTGCCCACCGTGCGGCAATGCCGGCACGGACGACGCTTTGGGCGATGCGCTGCTGAGACGCCGGCGAGTGCGCCCGCGTCCGGGCCGCCTGCGTAAGGCCGCGATGCGTACCCTGCTGATCAACATCTTTCTGCACAACGGGGTGCTCTTTCTGTACGACATCACCTCGGTGCTGGCCCGACTCGACGACCAAGACCTGTCGGACGTCGTGCGGCGCACCCTCGTCCTGGCCAACCTGGCGAGCGTGTGGTACCGCGGTGGGCAGGCCCTCTTTTACTACTTCAAGTACAACTTTGCCTGGCGCAACGTGATGATCCCGCAATTCGAGGCCGCCACCATCGTGCCCTCGGACCGGTAGAATGTGTGTCTCCTCTGTTGGCATGACCTACCGTGGGGCTCCTCAACCGGCGCGCGCACATGTATTCTAACCAACCAGCCAATAATAAATGCGCCCTTTCCCATTCCCTCAAAAACTGTCGGCCAAAAGGCAGGGCGTTTGGTGAAAGCGTCACGCGGGGCACACCCCAAACCAACCGTTTGGCGCCGGCCCAACGCCAAGAGTTGGTATAGAGGTCCGCGTGCAATACAAACACGAGTGGCACATCCAATAGGCGACATTTGCGTAATCCCATTGGTACAAGAGAAACAAGTTGCGCTCTGTTACTGATGCAAAAGAGCCTCATGGACAGCAAAGCGGTACCTGCGGTGCACGATGGAACGGAGCCTCTGAACGAGGCGCATACCTATGCCGAAAGGCTAAAACGCGTATTTGCCTATGACAAGAGTCCAGAGACAATCGCCCTGGATGCGCAGATGGCCGGCGGAACGCGCGGACCTCAAACGGAAGATGCTCCTTACACGGTGAGCGTCGTGCGCTACGCATCGGTCACACATTCGCCGGCTGGGTGGCGTCAGGCGCGCCCCCACTGGGGCATACTGGTCGATGACACCTTTTACCATGTGATCGTCGGGTCCAACGCCTCAAAGCCGTGCGTGCTGGATTGGTCCTCTGTCGACGCAGGCGAGCCCATCGACATCTCCATCCCCGTGGGTACAACCACCATGGCCCATAGGTACATTGTGCGCACGCTCAAGCACATTATCGGCCATTTTGGTACACGAGCCCCCCGTCCAACACCTTTGCGTTGCGTGTTCTCATCGTACTGTGTGTCTTTTGCGCAGGCACGTCCCACACAATCTACTGGCACTGTATCGACTTTATGCGTACCGCGATCGTCGCGCTCTGCAACGGGCCGCTCGACCACCAGCAATGGGACCACCTTCTCACCCAAGAGGATGACATGCGCGCGGGCATACTCTCTGTCAATGCGCTCCCAAAGATGCTTCCTGCGCTCGTGACGGGCAACGACGCCGACGAGGTCTTATCGGGGCGGATCATGGCATCTACGCTGCCCCAGGTGTTTGCATCATCCAACAGTAGTGACGGCGGCCCCATGGGCTCGACCGTGCCCCGCTGCTGCCTCTGTTAGGTTCCTATAATAGGAACCCTTGAATGCGTGCTATCAGGTCATCGATTCCTTGCTGTGTCAATCCGACTCTTTTTTTTTTGATAGTATATATACATTTGAGTTTTCGCATGTAGTACAAGAAACCTGCGTCCTGGCTTGCGGCGCACCGACACAGAGAGTGGTCCATGTTGTCATCTTTTGTCGTGTCTTCCGACAGGCAGACTGTTTCATATTCCCAACGAGGAGTGGATCGCCACACGGGGGCGGTTCCATTTTGTGCGATTCTCGTGACATTGCCTGCTTGTGAGTGCGCAAAAGTCATTGTGGTTATGCTAAAATGGAATGCTCCCAGTGGCAGCAAAAGGTCGCTGCCTTTTGAGAAACCCCCTGGTCTGGCGCAACAGTCCACCGAAGGTATCGGCAATAACCTATAGGAACGGAACGCGCCTGCTGTGACAGGCTCCAATCGCAAGAAAAGCCGTCATCATCCGCGAAAAGTGGTCTCCCCCCCCCTCTAGTGTGGGCGAAAGGAACACATTTGTGACAAGGAACGCTTGATCAGCATGCAAACATCATCGTGCACCACCATGTCGGTTACCGATATCAATAGGCTAAAGCAAAGGTTTGCCTACTTGGGGAATCCCAACACGGTCGCTCGCATCGCGCAAGAGGCCCACGAACAGATAAACGGCACCGTTAGACCTAGGAGCGTACCGTGCAAAGTCTGCATTGTGCGCTATGCGTTTATCGACAGTTTCCCGGCGCCATGGCGACAGGCAGGCGCCCACTGGGGTATCATCGTCGACGACGCGTTCTACCACTTTGTCGTTGGGTCTGACGCTTTGGCGCCGTGCGCCCCTCGGTGGGCAAGCGCCGATTCGGGCGAGCCCATTGACATCTCTATTGCCGTGGGGTATACGACGGTGCCCTGCGATCTCATCAGGGTCACGCTGCGGAGCATTGCTGACCACTTTGGTACATTACCTCTTGTGCAAGACACTTTTTTAATACACCTTTCACCAGGCGAGTGTCTAACGGTTCTCTTTGCATGCGGAAAAGGCACGGCACACACGGTATACTGGCACTGTATCGATTTCTTGCGTGCTGCGGCGATCGCATTGTGCGATGGGCCCATTGACGTCGACGCGTGGGACCAGGTGCTCAGACACGAGGGCGATGTGCGCGCGGGCATACTCGCTGTCCGAGCGTGCCCAAAGACGCTCGCCCCGCTGACGACCAGCAACGATGCAGACGAGATCTTGTCGGCGCAGATTATCGCGTCTACGCTGCCCCGCGTGTTTGGACGACCCCACGATAACGGCAGCGATTCCCTGTCAGGCTCGACCGCACCGCGTTGCGTGCTTTCATAAAGTGACCATGCCCGTGGCTTGTGCGCTCGGTCGGTATCGTTTCGTGCAATCAAGATGGGTCAAGTGTACGCACATCTTGGGGGCTGTTGAAGTAGTCGGGACCAACGCGTGCGGGTCTGTCTTTGACTCGCTGTTGTGCCCTTTTGGATCCAAAAACTACAGGGACAATGCCGGTTCATGTACCTATGGCTGGGGCATGCAAAGGAAGTGCCTGGTTG
>Ga0255334_1001472_pt1 | contig 10342 bp, 6 predicted proteins | sample EtOH5_35cm_T3_12_FD_202080 | JGI IMG/M metagenome (GOLD analysis project Ga0255334, IMG submission 202080) | Sandy soil microbial communities from University of British Columbia, Vancouver, Canada - EtOH5_35cm_T3_129 | ecosystem: Engineered > Artificial ecosystem > Sand microcosm > Unclassified ...
GCCGACTGCACGCCCTCGGTGTTCTGCATCTTCCACATCAGCTCGTCGATCGGCGCCATGGCTTCGTAGCGCGAGCAGCCTTCGGACCTGGTCTTGACCATCACCACCAACACGTCGGAACTGGTGGAGTAATTGCTGATGATGAAGTTGTTGTCCTTGTTGTAGCGCGAGTCCGGACGCAGTTCCGGAGCGCCCTGATCCAGGTCACCGATTTTCAGGTTCTGGCTGTACCAGAGGCCGCCGCTGAAGGCCAACAAGGCCAGGACAACCGACACCGGCGCCACTTTCGGGCTGGCAAAATTCGACAGCAGACGCCAGAACGGGTGTTCGCGGTGCGCGTCTTTCTTGCTGCGTTCGACCGCGCGTTTGCTGATGCCAACGTAGGAAATCGCCACCGGCAGCAGGATCAGGTTGGTGAACACGATGACCGCCACGCCGATAGACGCGCCGATGGCCAGTTCACGAATCACGCCGATGTCGATGATCAGCAGCGTGATGAAACCCACCGCATCCGCGAGGATCGCGATCATCCCCGGCAGGAACAGCTGACGGAACGTGCGCCGCGCCGCAGTCAAGGCGTTGTCTGCCTCGCTGGACTGCAAGGCAATACCGTTGATCTTTTGCACACCATGGGAAATACCAATGGCGAAGATCAGGAACGGCACCAGCATCGAGTAGGGATCGAGCCCGAAACCAAAGAAGTGCATCAAACCGAGCTGCCAGACCACCGCCACCAGCGTGGTGCTCAACACCGCCACGGTGCTGCGCATGCAGTTGGTGAACCAGTAGAGCAGGATCAACGTGATGATGAAGGCGATGCCGAAGAACATCACCACCATGACCAACCCATCGATCAGGTCGCCGACTTTCTTGGCGAAACCGACGATGTGAATCTTCACGTTAGGGTTCTGGGCTTCGAACTTGTTGCGGATCTTGTCTTCGAGTTCGTGAGAGAACTTGCGATAGTCCAGCGCCAGCAACTTGCCTTGGTCCTGCGGGTCCGGGTAGGACTCCAGCAGCGGGATATCGACAATGCTCGACTTGAAGTCGTTGGCCACCAGACGCCCGACCTGACCGGACTTGAGCACGTTATTGCGCAACAGGTCGAGGCTTTGCTGGGAGCCGTTGTAGCTCTGCGGAATCACTTCACCACCGGCGAAGCCCTCCTCTGTCACTTCGGTCCAGCGTACGCTCGGGCTCCACAGCGACTTGAGACCGGAACGGTCAACCCCGGAAATGTAGAACACCTCGTCATTGATCTGACGCAGAGTCTCCATGTACTCCTTGGAGAAGATGTCGCCATCAGTGGCTTCCACCGAGATGCGCACCGTGTTGCCCAGGTTCGCCAGATCGTTGCGATGCTCCATCATCTTTTGAATGAACGGATGCTCGAGCGGGATCATTTTTTCGAAACTGGTGGACGGCCGGATCAGCGTCGCTTGCCAGAACAGGAAGATACTGACCAGCAGGCAGATGACAATCACTGCCGGGCGGTTGTTGAAAATCAGGCGTTCGAGAAACGTCGCCTTGTCATGATGATGAGTGCTCAAGGATGTCATAGACCCGCCTTCTTATTATTTGCCCGGCTCATTTGGACGACCCATTTTTTCCGTTCTCTGCGCCGGTTGGCGAGGTGACGCGAACGCCACCCTGTCCTGCCAGAATCAGATTGCCGTTGCCCGCTGCGGTGACTGCCGAAACGGAAATGCGATCCGGACGGTTGAACACGCTGAAGGTTTCGCCGTTGTCGTTGCTGCGGATCACCGAGCCACCGTTGCCGACGATCACGATGGAGCCGTCGTCGAGCAGCGTCGCGCCGGACAGACCGAATTCCAGCGCACCGCGAGCGGCCTTGAGCTCAATCGGCTCCCAGGTCGTACCGAAATCGGTGGAGCGAAACAGATTGCCCCGCAGCCCGTAGGCCAGCAGCGTATTGCCTTGAGCGGTGCCGATCACGCCAAACAGTGAGCCCTCATAGGGACCTTCAAGCTTCTCCCAGGTCTGGCCCCAGTCGGCGGAGCGGAACATGCTGCCCTGCTCGCCGACAATGAACAGCCCGGAATCCTTGACCGCGGCGATGGCGTTGAGGTGGTACTGGTCTTCGTTATCCAGACGATCGCTGACATCTTCCCAGTTCTTGCCGCCGTCGGTGGTGGCCAGCAACGCGCCGTAAGCGCCTACGGCAAAGCCGCTGTTGACGTCCTGGAACCAGACGTCGAGCAGCGGAGATTCGCGTTTCAAATCTTCGAATTGCTTGGTCCAGGTAACGCCGCCGTCCTCGCTCGCGAGGATCTGCGCATCATGGCCGACGGCCCAACCGTGTTTGTCGTCGACGAAATACACCGACGTCAGCAGTTGCCGCGTCGGCACCTTGGCTTGGGTCCAGGTCGCGCCCTGGTCATCCGAATATAAAATGTGCCCGCGATCACCGACCGCCACCAGGCGCTTGCCGGCGTGCACGACGTCGAGCATCAGGCTCTTGCTGGCTTTGGCGGATTCAACGGAATAAACAATGTCGGATGCTGGCGCAGCAGCGGCCAGCACAGGTGCCGACAGCACGGCACAGCCCAACAGCGAGAGCGCTGTAGCCAGCAACGCGAATTTGCGTAATGCCGGCGGGCGGCAGATACCCACACCCATGACAGGCTCACTCATAGACCTTCCCCCATTATTATTGTTAGGTCGTTCAACCTTTCTGGGCGCCATAAGGGATGCTCTTTGGGATTGCCTTTTCTGGAGCATAGTCCTGAAATACGCAATCTAGAGCCCCTTCGGAAGCTGGCTTATCCTATCGGGGTTTGGAAAGGTCTGACAATCGACGCCACGTTATGTTTTGTTAACCTGGGGGATATGGGTGGGTGCTGAATGATTCGGTATCAGGTGGGGTGATTGGGTTTTGGGTTTGGTGTACATATCCGTTGCTGCGGTAACGGCTGATTATGGTTTCGCTTTTACAGCGACTCACTTTTCCAAACGCCGGAATGCCGGCCCAGCGAAAAGTAAGCAAAAGGCTTCGCCCCGGCGTACGGCACTTCGCTAAAGCTCAGTGTTCCCTCGCTACGGTGTCCATAAGGGCGCATCGCCTACGGCCTGCTTCGCGACGACCTCCTCTCGATGTGTGCGGCTTCGCCGCACGGCGCTACGCGCCTACCCCCTGATGAACACCTCCGCTCGGCCTGCCGAAGGGGCGAAAGATCAAGATCAAGATCAACTTCAAAAGCCAAAGCCAAAGCCAAAGCCAAAGCCAAAGCCAAAGCCAAAGCTAACGGCAACGGCAACGGCAACGGCAACGGCAACGGCAACGGCAACGGCAACGGCAACGGCAACGGCAACGGCAAGATCAACAGCTTCGCGAGCAAGCCCGCTCCCACAGGGGATCGGCGTACGCCTTTCGCTTCTCACCACTCAACAGGCCGAGCGTTAGCTCGCCTGCAGCTCTTGATCTTGATTCACCTGCCCCTTCGGCAGGCTGAGTGGAGGTGTTCATCTGGGGGGTAGGCGCGTAGCGCCGTTCGACGCAGTCGAACACATCGAGAGGAGGTCGAAGCGAAGCCGACCGGAGGCGATGCCCCCAGATGAATACCGGAACGAAGGAACGCCGAGCCTAAGCGAGGGGCCGGACGCTCGGGGCGAGCCTTTTTTTGCTTACTTTTTTTTGGCGTTTGAAAAAAAAGTGAGTCGCCGTAAGGGCGAAACCCTAAGTGGCCGTTACCGCAGGAATGGATATATACACCATCAAAAATCCCGGTCGGCTGTCAGGCCGCCATCGCGAGCAAGCTCAGCTCCTACAGGATTCAGGCGAACCACTGCAGGAGCGAACCCAAAGTCAGGCCAGACTTTTGCTGACCACCTCGAACACATCGCTCGACAACTGACCCGAAGCGCGAATCCGCTCCAGCTCACCTTTCATCAACGCCTGACGCGCATCGTCATACTTGCGCCAGCGAGTCAGCGGCGCCAACTGCCGAGAAGCGATCTGCGGATTAAACCCGTTCAACTCGATCACCAGATCCGCGAGGAACCGATAACCCGAACCATCCGCCGCATGGAAATTAATCAGGTTCTGCCCGGCAAACGCGCCGACCAGCGCCCGCACCTTGTTCGGGTTCTTGATATTGAACGCCGGATGCTGCATCAACGCCTTGACCCGCTCCAGACCACCAGGCAACACGCTGCCCGCCTGGACGCTGAACCACTGATCCATGACCAACGGGTTGTCCTTGAAATGCTCGGCAAAACTGGCCAGGGCCTTGGCTTTCTCGTCTTCGAACGACGAATTGACCAGCACCGCCAACGCCGTCAGGCGCTCGGTCATGTTGTCGCTGGCCTCGAACTGCTCAAGCGTCGCCGCCAACACCTCCGGTTTACCGCTAAGCATCAGGTACGACAGCGCAATGTTCTGCAACGCGCGACGAGCGAAATGCACGGCCTCGGCTACATACGGGGTTTTCTTCGACAGATCGCGATTGGCCTGATAACGCAGCCACAACGCCTCGAACAAACTTTCTGCCAATTGCTTGCGAGCAAACTCGCGAGCGATGTGAATGGCGTCAACGTCAGCCACTTCGCTGATCTCGGTCAGATACGCCTCGCCCGGCAGCGAGAGCATTTCCGCGACCATCGCCTGATCCAGCGTCTCGTCCGACAACACGGTACGCAAGGCAGAAACCAGGCGCTGATCCAGCACCAGTTTCTCGCCCTTTTGCTGCTGGGCAATCAGCTCTTGCAGCACCTGAACCGACAATTGCTGACCCGCATCCCAGCGGTTGAAACCGTCGCTGTCGTGTTGCATCAGGAACATCAGCTGATCGCGGTTGTACGGGAAGCTCAGTTTCACCGGCGCCGAGAAGCCACGCAGCAACGAAGGCAATGGCTGTTGCGCGATGTCGATGAAGGTGAATGTCTGCTCGGCTTCGGTCACCGAAATGACCCGTGAAGTACCCTGAGCGCTGGCCTCACCGGAAAGACGCAACGCAATGGCCGCGCCTTTTGAGTCCAGCAGGCCCAATTCGACCGGGATCACGAACGGCAACTTCTCAACCTTGTCCGGGGTTGCCGGGCAGCTCTGGCGGAACGTCAGGCTGTAGGTTTTCGCCGCCGCGTCGTAGGACTCGCTGACCGCCAAACGCGGTGTGCCGGCCTGGCTGTACCAGCGTTTGAACTGGGTCAGGTCGACACCGTTGGCGTCTTCCATGGCTTTAATGAAGTCGTCGCAAGTCACGGCCTGGCCGTCATGGCGTTCGAAGTACAGGTCGCTGCCTTTGCGGAAGCCTTCGGCGCCGAGCAAGGTATGGATCATGCCGACCACTTCCGAACCCTTTTCGTACACGGTCAGGGTGTAGAAGTTGGAAATCTCGATGAAGCTGTCCGGGCGTACGGCGTGAGCCATGGGACCGGCGTCTTCGGCGAACTGGTGGGTGCGCAGGTACGCCACGTCCTGGATGCGCTTGACCGTGGCCGAGTTCATGTCGGCGGAGAAGCCCGAATCGCGGAACACGGTGAAGCCTTCCTTCAGCGACAACTGGAACCAGTCGCGGCAGGTCACGCGGTTGCCCGACCAGTTGTGGAAGTACTCGTGGGCAACGATCGCCTCGACCCGCTGGTGCGCGGCGTCGGTCGCGGTTTCAGCACGGGCCAGCACGGCGCTCGAGTTGAAGATGTTGAGGCCCTTGTTCTCCATGGCACCCATGTTGAAGTCGTTGACCGCGACGATCATGAAGATGTCCAGGTCGTACTCGCGACCGTAAACCTCTTCGTCCCAGCGCATGGACTTCTTCAGGCTATTCATGGCGTGCTGGCACTTGTCGATGTTTTCCGGCTCGACATAAATGCGCAGCGCCACGGAGCGATCGGTCATGGTGGTGAAGGTGTCTTCGACGCACCACAAATCACCGGCCACCAGCGCGAACAGGTAGGCAGGTTTCTTGAACGGATCTTCCCAGGTCGCCCAGTGCCGGCCGTCTTCGCCGGGGCCTGAGGCAATCGGGTTGCCGTTGGACAGCAACACCGGATAGCTGTGCTGCTCGGCAACCACCGTGGTGGTGAACGTGCTCATCACGTCCGGACGGTCGAGGTAATAGGTGATCTTGCGGAAGCCTTCGGCCTCGCACTGGGTGCAGAACATCGTGCCGGATTTGTACAGGCCTTCCAGCGCGGTGTTGGTTTCGGGGTGGATCCTGACGCTGGTGTCGACCGTGAAGGTGGTGCTGGTCGGGTGCAGGGTCAGGTGGTTTTCCGTCAACTGATAGTCGGCGGCGGTCAACTCGATGTCGGCCAGGTTGACCGACAGCAATTCAAGCTGTTGGCCATCCAGCACCAGCGGCGGCAGGCCCGGGCCACGCTCGGGATTGCGGCGCATCACCAGTTGCGCATGGACCAGGCTGTGGTCCTCGTACAACTCGAAGGTCAGGTGCGTCTCGTCGATCAGGTACTCGGGCGCCTGATAGTCCTTCAGGTAGATCATCTTCGGTTGTTCGGTGCGCATGCTGGAGTCCTTACTGATGCACGGCGAGCTGGTAGGCCGTGTATTTACGAATATTGATTACGCCGGTGTCGAAAATCAGGTACTGGCCCTTTATTCCCAACAGCGTGCCTTCGGCGATCGGATTCTTGTCCAGGTTGAAGCTGACGATCTTGGCCGGATATTGCTCGACCGGATAGCGGATTTCGAGCGTTTCTACATCGGCAATAGTCTGGATCGCCTGTAGGCCAAATCGTTCCTGCAAACTTTGCAGCCCTTCGGCGCAACTGTCGAACAGCTGATCACGAACCTGCGCCAGGTCGACCGACACCGCATCGCCCTTGAGTAACGCACGCCAGTTGGTCTTGTCTGCCACCTGACTGCGGAACAGGTCTTCGACGAAGCCCGACTGCTGACGGGTCGAGACACGCATGATTGGCAAGGCCTGACGGGCGCCCTGATCGATCCAGCGGGTCGGCAGCTGGGTGGCGCGGGTAATCCCGACCTTCACCCCCGAAGAGTTGGACAGATAGACAATGTGATCCGTCATGCAGAACTTCTCGCCCCACTCCGGCTCACGGCAGGTGCCAGCGTCATAGTGGCAACGCTCCGGGCTCATGATGCAGATGTCGCACTGGGCCAGTTTGGTCATGCACGGGTAGCAGTAACCCTGACTGAAACTGGTTTTGGTCTTGCGTCCACAATGGGTGCAATGAATCGCCCCCAGGTATTCCAGGCGCACCGTGGTGCCGATCAATGGATTGACCGGGACCTCGACGTCATCCAGACGAAACGCGTACTGCACGTTCGGCCCGTCAAGGCGCGCCGACATTTTGCTGATTGCACCGCGACCAATCTCGATCAATGGACGGCATCCGATTTGAACAGGATATTCGGCACTTCGATCGACTTGGAGCCGCACTCCTGCACGCCCATGTAACCGGTGCGCTGGTCTTCGGGCAGGTTCTGGATTTCCCAGGCGATCATCGCTTGCAGCGACAGTTCGCGTTGTTCGGCGGTGAGTTTGCCACCGTCGGACCATTTACCGATTTCCACCGCCAATTTCAGGCTCTGGTAGATATCAGGGGTGATGTTGTTGATCATTTCGTTAAAAGAGGACATCAAGGGCTCCGCGCTCTTTATTGATATAACTGGTTAGACGGCCAGTTTACGGCGGTTGTACAAACCACCCAACAAGCCGGTCAAGCATCCGACGAGCAACCCGCCGACGTGGGCCGCGTTGGCAATTTCACCGAAGCCGATCATTGAGACCAGCCCGGACAGGCATAGGAGCAGCCACACCAGCATCATCACCAACACGCCGCGCGGCAGGCGATAAGCCGGGTTTGGCGACAACAGCTGAAAGATCCAGCAATGCCCGAGCAGGCCGTACAGCACGCCGGACAACCCGCCAAACAGCGTCGGACCACTGAAAACAAACTGGGCGTAGTTCGAGACCAGGCCGAACAGCAAGGTCAGGCCGATCAGGTTGATGCTGCCCTGGCGCGACTCGATGCGTCGCCCCAGTTCCCAATACCACATGCCGTTCATGGCCAGGTGCAGGATGCCGAAGTGGATCAGCATTGGTGTCACCAGACGCCACCATTGCCCCGCCGCCAGGCTGTCAGCCAATGGCACAAAGTGGATGTACTCGCCGACAACGCGAAAATCGAGGAAGGTCAGCCAGCGCATCGTGTCGAGGTTTTCGCCCAGCAGCGTCACCGCGCCGACAAACAGGCTCAGCAGCAACACGAACGCTGTCGCCTTGGCGTGGCGCAATTGCTCCACGAAACCTGGGCGCTTTATGGTTTGCGCCACCGGAATGTCCAGCTGTTGATCAGGATCACCGGCCGGGAAACGTTCGTACAACACACGCACGTCTTCGCTGATGCTGGCCGGCACCCACAGCACTTGCTCGCCCGCCTCTTCGCTGACCCGATGCGGCACCTGCATGCGCTGCAACAGTTTGACGAACCCGCTCAAGTCCACCGCCAGCGGCAGCCGTAAAACAGCAACGGCACTCATCGCAGCACCTCCGGCCGCTCGACATCGACCCAGACAAATTTATGCGGGTCGAGGCGAATTTCCTGGTCCAGACGATAGGCAACCAATTTGCCGTAAAGCACCGCGCTGTAGTCCAGACAGGCCAGGTTCGGCCGGATCGGCGCCGGTTTGCCGCTGCGCCAGTAATGGCCCACGAACAACAATGGCTCATCGACGCCATAGCGCAGCAAGGTGTTTTTTTCAGTGGACGACAGCGGCGTCCGGGCCACGGGTTCGGGCAAGGCGTCGGGCTGGAACACAATGTCTCCGTAGGTTTGCGGGTCGTCTTCCCAAAACTTGGTGCGAAAGAACGAACGCGTCAGGCCATCGCCACTGGTCATTGTCAGACCATGAGGCAAGCGCATGTCAGTGCCGCGCAGCAGGCGGTCGAACACGGTGCAGGCGAAACTGCCCGGTACGGCCGAGGCCTGGAGGAAATGTTCATCGACGCAACCGTTGGGGAATAGCGCGCGCAAGGGTTCGATCAGGCCCGCATCCCAGCAGGCATGCACCACGCGGAAACGCCCGGCATCGACGAACAATGGCATCTCATAGAACCATTGCAGGAAGTCATGCCAGTCCGCCGGATGGTCTTCGAATTGGGTCAGCGTTTCGTTCAGCAAACGGGCATGGCGCGGGGTGTGTTCGCGCACGAACTGCTTGCCGCTGCCCGGAGGCGCCGGCGTGCTCCAGCCGAGGGCGTTGAATTCATGGTTGCCCATGATGCACAGCGCCTGACCCGCTTCGACCATGTCGTGAACGATGTGCAGCGCTTCGCGAATCCGCGGGCCGCGGTCGATGATGTCGCCGACGAACACCGCCATGCGCGACGGATGCCGCCAGACGCCAGCGTGTTTTCGGTAACCGAGCAGGTCAAGCAAGTGCTCAAGGGTCAGAGCGCAACCGTGCACGTCACCGATCAGGTCGTAGCTTCGCGCGGGATCGAGCATCAGTCGCCTCCACCACCCAACTTGCTGCCCCAGCCGAGTTTGGTCCGGCAGACTTCATAATAGTTGTGGTCTAGTGGGTGAATCAGCCGCAGCTTCTGGGCTTTCTTGCTGATGGTGATGGTGTCACCCGGCGCGCAGGTGAAATGGTTTTGCCCGTCACAGGAGACTTGCGGGTAAATCTGCATATCTTTGGACACGACGATTTTCAGCTCACTGTTGCCATCGACCACAATCGGCCTGCCCGACAAGGTATGGGGGTACATCGGCACAATCACAATAGCGTCGAGCTTGGGATGCATGATCGGCCCGCCCGCCGACAGCGCGTAGGCGGTCGAACCGGTCGGCGTGGCGACGATCAGGCCGTCGGCCTTCTGGCTGCAGACGAACTGGCCGTCGATGTACAACTCGAACTCGATCATCCGCGTCGATTTGCCGGGGTGCAGCACCACGTCGTTCAGCGCGTCGCCCTGACCGATGGCCTCGGCGTGACGACGAACTTCGGCTTGCAGCAGGAAGCGGTTCTCGACCAGATAGTGGCCGTCGAGCACTTCGGCGACTTTGACTTCCAGCTCATCGGGGCGAATATCGGTCAGGAAACCCAGGCTGCCACGGTTGATGCCGAGCACCGGAATATTGTGTCGGGCCAGCGCACGAGCGGCGCCCAACAGGCTACCGTCACCACCGACCACAATCACCATGTCACATACTTCGCCGAGCATCTTGCGCGACGAGGTTTGCAAGCCATGACCCGGCAAGACTTCAGCGATGGTGTCTTCGAGGATCACGTGCAGGTGACGATCGAGCAGAAACCGTTTCAGTCGGCGGACGGTATCCAGCACCTGCGAACTGCCCAGGCGACCGATGATGCCGATATTACGAAATTGCTCCA
>Ga0255334_1001474_pt1 | contig 10331 bp, 5 predicted proteins | sample EtOH5_35cm_T3_12_FD_202080 | JGI IMG/M metagenome (GOLD analysis project Ga0255334, IMG submission 202080) | Sandy soil microbial communities from University of British Columbia, Vancouver, Canada - EtOH5_35cm_T3_129 | ecosystem: Engineered > Artificial ecosystem > Sand microcosm > Unclassified ...
CGGCGCGTGGTCCTTGCGTTACCTCCGTACTCTTTCGCCGATTGGCCGGGAGGGATAATATCCACTGGCTCCACATGGACAACTCCCGCATCCGCTGGTGGGTCCTGGGTTCCGCCCTGTTGGTACTGGCCCACGCGGTGATCTCCTTCACCGTGCCGGAGAGCACCGGCCTGAAGGTCTTTGGCAACGTCCTCCAGAGCGCACTGCTGCTGGCCGTGACGCTGGCCATGTGGGACAACGCGCGCGCCTCCCGCGCCAACCTCCGCGCCTTCTGGGGGATGATGACCGCCGCCTGTCTGCTCTGGTTCGCCGCCCAGCTGCTGTGGACTTACCGGGACATGTTCCTCAGCCAGCGACTGCTCGATCCCTATCTGGGCGACGTGTGGTTCTTCCTTCACGTCGTGCCCATGATCGCAGCGCTCGGCCTGCAGCCCCACCTCCAGCACGGGCACCGGCCGCTTCGCCTGGGATACCTCGAGTTCCTGCTGCTGATGCTCTGGTGGGTCTATCTGTATCTCTTCTTCGTCATCCCCTGGCAGTACGTCTCCTACAGCGCCGATTTCTACGGCTACAGCTACAACATTCTGGACGTGGCGGAGAAGCTGGTATTCGTCGCCGGCGTCGGCGTCTTGTGGGTCAAGACCCGGGGCCCCTGGAAGCGCATTTATGCGCACCTGTTCGGCGCCTTCTTTCTCTACATGCTGAGCTCGCAGTTGATCAACTGGGAGCTGGACCAGGACAATTACTACACCGGCAGCAGATTCGACGTGCCCCTGGTGGCTTCCATGGCCTGGTTCCTGGTCTTTGCCCTGTGGGCCAAAGGGGCGCCGCAATCCGCGGAACCCGCCGTGGCCGGCGCCGACCGCCACGAGATCTGGCCGTCGCGCCTGGCCATGATCGCCATCCTCTCCATCCCCGGTCTGGCCTTGTGGGCGTTGTACGGCAGCTCCGCGCCCGAAAAGGTCCGAGACTACCGCGTGCTGGTCTCCCTCGCCGCCCTGTTTGTGCTGGGGACTATCGTCTTCTTCAAACAGTACCTGCTGGATCGCGAACTGCTGGCCCTGCTCCACGCCTCCGAGGAATCGGTGGAGAACCTGAAGAGCCTGCAGAAGCAGTTGGTGCATTCGGAGAAGATGGCCGCCCTCGGGCAGCTGGTCGCCGGCGCCGCTCACGAGATCAACAACCCCTTGACCGCCGTCCTCGGGTACTCCGAGATGCTGGCGGCGCAGGAGGACGTGCCCGCCGAGGCCCGCGGGCTCGCCGAGAAGATCTACAGCCAGGGACGACGCATCAAGACTCTGGTCTCCGACCTGCTCAGCTTCGCCAAGCAGAGCCCCGCGGAGAAGATGCGTGTGGACGTCAACTCCATCGTCACCAAGGCGGTGCAGCTGCGCGAGTTGAACCTGAGCGGCAACATCCGCGTCGACCTCCAGACCGACAACGACCTTCCCAGCATCCGCGGCGACGCCAACCAGATCCTACAGGTGTGCTTCCACATCGTCGGCAACGCCCTGGATGCCCTGCAGGAAGCCGGTGGAGGTGTCCTCATGGTCCGCACCAAGCAGGAAGGACCGAATGTCGTCCTTGAATTCGCCGATACCGGGCCCGGCCTGGCCGAGCCCAGCCGCATCTTCGATCCCTTCTACAGCACCAAGACCCTGGGCAAAGGCACCGGCCTGGGCTTGAGCGCCTGCTACGGCATCGTGCAGGAGCACGGCGGCCAGATCCTCGCCTGGAACCGCCCCGAAGGTGGGGCTACGTTCCGCGTCGAACTGCCCATCGGTCAGGCGGAACCCGCTCCCGTCGCCACGCGCTGACGGCGCCCGCCGCCAAGATATCCACAGGAACGCACACCTCCACCCCAGACTAGAATGCTTGTGGGTCGCTTGCCCGCGTGCACCGGCGGCGAACATCAAGACAGCATGTCCACCCCCGGCTCCTTCGCTGATACCGTCAAGCAGCAAGCGGACATCGTCCGTATCGTGGGCGACTACGTGAAGCTCAAGAAGTCCGGGGCGCAGAACTTCACCGGGCTTTGTCCCTTCCACAACGAGAAGACGCCCTCGTTCTCCGTGCACGCCACCCGCCAGTTCTATCACTGCTTCGGCTGCGGGGTTTCCGGAGACGTCTTCAGCTTCGTGCAGAAGCTCGAGAACATCACCTTCCCGGAGGCGGTCCGTGCGGTGGCGCAAAAAATGGGCATCCCGGTGCCCCGGCAGGAGTTCAGCGGTCCCGGCGAAGCCCAGGAAGCCAAACTCCGGAGTGCGCTCATAGAGTTGCACCAGCGCGCCTGCGCTTTCTTCGAAAGCCAGCTGCGCGCTCCGGAAGGCGCGGCGGCCCGCGAGTATCTGGCCGGCCGCGGCCTCGGTCAGGAAATCATCTCGACCTTCCGCATCGGCTACGCCCCCGACTCCGGCTTCCTCCTGCGCGACCACGTCAAGGGCGCCTTCGACGAGGAACTCCTGAAAGCCTCTGGCCTGTTTTCCTGGAAGGAAACCGGAGACCAGCGGCCGGCGGCCAACGGCCAACGACCCACGGCCCTCTACTCCAAATTCCGCAACCGCATCCTGTTTCCCATCGCCAACGACGCCGGCAAGGTCATCGCGTTCACCGGCCGGGCGCTCGCGGCGGACGACAAGGCCGGCCCCAAGTACCTCAACTCGCCCGAAACCGCCATCTACTCCAAGTCCCGCGTCCTGTACAACCTGGACCGCGCCAAGGAAGCCATCCGCAAGCTCGACTACGCCATCCTGGTGGAAGGCCAGATGGATTGCATCGCCGTCTTCGCGGCCGGCTTTCACAACGTGATCGCCAGCTCCGGCACCGCCTTCACTGAAGCCCAGGTGAAGTTGCTGGCGCGCTTCAGCAAGAAGATCGTGGTCAACTTCGACCCCGACGCCGCCGGCGCCGCCGCCGCCGACCGCTCGCTCGCCCTGCTGGTGGGCGAGGACTTTGAGATCAAAGTCCTGACCCTCGACGCCGGCCTCGATCCCGACCTCTTCCTCCGCAAACGCGGCCGCGAAGCCTATGTGGACGCCTTGAAAGCCTCCCCCAGATATTTCGATTACCTCATCGAACGCGCCCGCGCCACCTTCCCGGCGCGCACCCCGGAGGGCAAGGTGAAAGCGGTGAACTTCCTGCTGCCGCACATCCACCGTGTGCCCAGCCGCATCGCGCGCGACGAACTGGCCAGGGAGATGGCGCAAAAGCTGGACATCGAATCCGCCATGCTGCTGCAGGAACTGCGCCACGCCGCCGGCACCCGCTCCTCCACGGTGAAGCCACCGGCGGAAACGGCGGTCACCGACGCCGAGCGCATCCTGATCCGCGCCCTCGCCTCCGGCGGCCAGATGGACGTCGAGTCCGGCGGCAATCTTGCCTCCGAGCCCGACGAGCAACTCGACTTCCAGCGCCAGGCCCGCTACGCCCTCGCCACGGAGCGCCTGCAGCACGGCCTGGCCGCCGAGTCGCTGCTCGAGGCCCTGCTGGCCAGCGACGAGGAGGCCGCTGACCCCATGGCGCTCTCCCTCTCCGAGGCTGACCGTGCGCTGCTGGCTTCCACCCTGCTGCGCGAGGACGAGCCCCTCACCGCCGAGCTCCTGGAGGAAGCGCTGCAAGCCCTCCGCCGCCGCCACCTGGAGCGCCAGCGCGCCCAGCTTCGCGGCCAGATCGCCGAGGCCGAGCGCAAGAATGACGCCCTGGCCCTCACCCGCCTGATGCAGGAGAAGGTCAAGCTCGACCGCGCCCTGGCCATCCCCTAGCCTCAAAAAGCCCGTAAATTCCAGAAACCAATAGCCCTTCCCGCCCATCTAATAGTCATAAGGCGGGACTGGTAGCGGGCGGCGGGTTTCAGGGTTGAAGAACAAGACCGGGACTTGGTAACATTGGAAGGTTTCGCATCTCCTCACTCTTTCACTCAAGCTGCTGCTGTGCCTGTTTCCGGGCGTGAGCCGTTGCCCGCCGAGAGGATACCTGTTTGGCTCTTGACGACAAGTACGACGACATCAAAAAGCTGATCGACGCCGGCAAAGAGAAGGGCTACCTCACCTACGAACAGGTGAACGACCTCATCCCCGCCGACGTTCATTCGCCCGAGGACCTCGACGACCTGCTGACCACCATCGGCACGCAGGGCATTGATGTGCTCGAAGGCCAGCCCAAGCTGCCCTCGGCCACCTTGGAGAAGAAGTTCGAGGGCGAGGCCGAAGCGGGCGAAGACGTCGAGCTCGATCTCACCCCGGGCGCGCTGGAGAAGACCAACGACCCCGTCCGCATGTACCTGCGCGAGATGGGCACCGTGCCCCTGCTCACCCGCGAGGGCGAGGTGGATATCGCCAAACGCATCGAGCGCGGCCAGATGCGCGTGCTCAAGGCCGTCTCCCGCTCCCCCATCATCATCCGCGAGATCCTGGCCATCGGCGAAGACCTGCGCAAGGGCGTCCGCTCCATCAAGGAGATTGTCATCTTCGATGAGGAGGAGATCACCGAAGAGATCCTCCTGAATCGGGTCAAGGAGATCACCAAGCGCATCGACGCGCTGCAGAAGCACTACAAGAAGGCGGTCCAGCTCACCGAGCGCCTGGCCTCCATCCCGCCCAAGAAGAAGGCGCGGGCGCACCTGCGCTGCCGCTGGAAGCTGGGGCGCGAGATGGTGCACATCTCGCTCATCATCCGCCGCCTGGGTTTCACCAACCTGGAGCGCAAGCGGCTGATCGACCGCGTCAACAAGACGGTCGAGACCATGCGCTCCCTCGACCGCCAGGTGCAGAACCTGGAAAAGAAGATCGAGGGCACGCGCAGCGAGGACCTGAAGCGCGACTACCGCAAGCGCCAGCGCGAGCAGCGCCACACCCTGGAGAAGCTGGAAGCCGCCGCCGGCGTCACCTTCCAGGAGTTGCGCCGCACCCAGCGCGAGATCATCCAGGGCGATATCGACGCCGAGTACGCCAAGAGCGAGCTCATCGAGGCCAACTTGCGCCTGGTGGTTTCCATCGCCAAGAAGTACACCAACCGCGGCCTGCAGTTCCTCGACCTCATCCAGGAGGGCAACATCGGCCTGATGAAGGCGGTGGACAAGTTCGAGTACCGCCGCGGCTACAAGTTCTCCACCTACGCCACCTGGTGGATCCGCCAGGCCATCACCCGCGCCATCGCCGATCAGGCCCGCACCATCCGCATTCCGGTGCACATGATCGAGACCATCAACAAGCTCATCCGCACCTCGCGCCAACTGGTGCAGGAGCTGGGCCGCGAGCCTACCTCGGAAGAGATCGCCAAGCGCATGGACATCCCCGTGGCCAAGGTGCGCAAGGTGCTGAAGATCGCGCAGGAGCCCATCTCGCTCGAGACCCCCATCGGCGAGGAGGAAGATTCGCACCTGGGCGACTTCATCGAGGACCGTGGCGTGGTCTCGCCCGCCGACGCCGTCATCAACGTCAACCTCAAGGAGCAGACCGCCCACGTCCTGCGCACCCTCACCGCCCGCGAGGAGAAGGTCATCAAGATGCGCTTCGGCCTCGAGGACGGCTCCGAGCACACCCTCGAGGAGGTCGGCCAATCCTTCGCCGTCACCCGAGAGCGCATCCGCCAGATCGAGGCCAAGGCCCTGCGCAAGCTCCGCCATCCCTCCCGCTCACGCAAGCTCAAGGCCTTCATGGACGGGGTCCAGGAGTAGAAGCCGTCATCCTGAGCGGAGCGCAGGCCCGCGCCGCGCGGGCCGAGCGCAGTCGAAGGACCCCTACATCCATCCGGCTGTTTCAGCTTGTCATTCTGAGCCCGCGAAGCGGGGCGAAGGACCTGGCGTTTGCCTTTTTTGATTTTGCATTTTGCATTTTGAATCTTTCATTCGCGCCCGTCCGCTTTTTCCTCTCCCTTCCACAAGCAACCGAGGTCTTCAACAGCTTCTTCACACCGCCGCCGCACTTTCCCATTGCGCCCTCGCCTCGTGCGACGCAGACTCCCGCCAACGCCGACAAGTGACGTCGAGTGACTCCTGCCGGCAGCGGGCCGCGCGGCTGGCGTGGCCCGCCATTCGTTTTTCATTCGCCACCAGGTTAAAGTCATGGCATACTTGGGCTTAAAGGCGCGTGCCGCCGCCGCTTCACGCGTTTGACAGGGGACTCTTGGCCACCACCGACTACAGTCTCGACCGCGGGCTTCCGGCAAGCGTAGACGCCGAGCGCTCCATCCTGGGCGCCATCCTGCTGGATAACTTCGCCTACAACCAGGCCGCGGAATCCCTGCGCCCCGACGACTTCTCGCTCGACTCCCACCGCCGCATCTACAGCCGCATGGTCGAGCTCTCGGAGACCAGCCGCCCCATCGACCTCATCACCCTCACCGAAGAATTGGGCCGCCACAAGGAAGTGGAAGCGGTGGGGGGCGTGGCCTACATCACCTCGCTTACCGACGGCGTGCCCCGCCGCCCCAACATCGAGCACTACGTCCGCATCGTCAAGGACAAGGCCATGCTGCGCGGCCTTATCCACGCCGCCAACGGCGCCATCGCCCGCGCCCTGGAGCAGACCGACACCGCCGACGAGGTCCTGGACGCCGCCGAAACCTCCATCTTCCGCCTCTCCGACGACCGCCTGGGCCGCGGCTTCATGGGCGTGAACGAGATCGTCCACGAATCCTTCGGCGCCCAGGGCATCGAGGCCCTCTACGAGCGCGGCCAGCGCATCACCGGTCTGGCCACCCACTACGAGGACCTCGACGGCATCACCAGCGGCCTGCAGCCCTCCGACCTCGTCATCCTCGCCGCCCGCCCCGGCATGGGCAAGACCGCCTTCGCCCTGAACATCGCCGAGAACGCCGCCGTGGAGGATGGCAAGGTGGTCGGCATCTTCTCCCTGGAAATGTCGCGCGAGGCTTTGCTCTTGCGCCTGCTTTGCTCCCAGGCCCGCGTGGATTCGCACAAGCTGCGCCAGGGCTTCCTCGGCCGCGAGGACTGCGAGAAGATCACCGCCGCCTCCGCCACCCTGGGCGAGTCGCAGCTCTTCATCGACGACACCCCCGCCCTCTCCTTGCACGAGATGCGCGCCAAGGCCCGCCGCCTGGAGCAGCGCCACGGAAAGCTCGACCTGCTGGTGGTGGACTACCTCCAGCTCATGGCCGCCGCGCCCGTGGGCGGCGGACGCCGCTATGAGAACCGCACCCAGGAAGTCTCCGCCATCTCCCGCGGCTTGAAGGCCCTGGCCAAGGAGCTGCGTGTTCCCGTGCTCGCTCTTTCCCAGTTGAGTCGCGCGCCCGAAAGCCGCGGCGGCGACCACCGTCCCCAGCTCTCCGACCTGCGTGAATCCGGCTCCATCGAGCAGGATGCCGACGTAGTGATGTTCATCTTCCGCGAAGAGGTCTACAACCGCGACAATCCCGAGCTCGAGGGCCAGGCCGAGCTCCTCGTTGCCAAGCAGCGCAACGGCCCCACCGGCAAGATCGACCTCGCCTTCCTCAAGAGCTTCACCCGCTTCGAGTCGCGGGCCAGGGAAGAGTGAGGGCCGTGCCTCCGCTATAATCACGCCCTGCATGCGTCCCACCTGGGCGGAAATCTCGCTGCCGGCTCTGCGGCACAACTTCCGCACTCTCCAGCAACTTGTTGGCCCCGGCGTCACGATTTGCGCCGTGGTCAAGGCCGATGCCTACGGACACGGCGCCGCCGGCTGCGCCCGCGCCCTGGAGAAGGCGGGCGCCACCTGGTTCGGCGTCACCTCCACAGAAGAAGGCATGCAGCTGCGTCAGGCGGGTATCACCGGCCGCATCCTGCTCCTGGTGGGCTTCTGGCCGGGGGAGGAAGAGGCCGTCATTCAGCACCGCCTCACCCCCGCGATCTGGGACCGCAGCCACCTCGAGTGGCTCCAGAGTGCAATCGGAAAGATGGGGAAGGGAAGCAAGCCAGTCCCCGTCCACCTCAAAGTGGATACCGGGATGACTCGCCTGGGCGTGGATCGGCAGGACCTGGGCGCTATCCTGCAGAGCATCAAGTCCGCGCAACACCTGGAACTGGAGGGCTTCTTCACCCACCTGGCCGCATCGGAGGCCCTGGACCACGCCGCCACCAACGCCCAGATCGGACGCTTCGAGGACGCCATCCAGGTGCTACGCGAGAGCGGCCTTTCGCCCGCCTACCTCCACATGGCCAATACCGGCGCCGTCCTCGCCCGCCGCAATACCTGGAAGAACATGGTCCGCCCCGGCCTTGCGCTCTACGGCTATTCCTTGCCTGTGACGGGGGATGGCTCCGGCGACCTGCCCCTCCAGCCCGCGCTTTCCTGGAAGACCCGCATCCTCTCGCGGCGCGAAGTCGCCGCCGGCCAGTCCCTGGGCTACAACGGCGCCTACGTCACCTCCGCCCCGGCGCGGATCGCCGCCCTGCCCGTGGGGTACGCCGATGGACTCAGCCGCCAGCTTTCCTCCTGCGGCAAGGTTCTGGTGCGCGGTGAGTACGCCGCCATCGTCGGCAACATCTCCATGGACCTCACCCTCATCGACGTCACCGCCGTCCCGGGCGCCGAGGTCGGCGACGAGGTCCTCCTGCTCGGCGCCGCCGGCGAGCACAGCGTCACCGCCTGGGATCATGCTCGTCTCAGCCGCACCGTCCCTTACGAGGTCCTCTGCGGAATCTCCAAGCGCGTTCCCCGGAAGTACGTGGAGTAGCGGCGATGGCCGGCTTCTACCATCGCCTGCGCCAGTCCGAGTACCTGGAATTCCTCGAGCAGCCCTGGAAGCCCGTGCCCCTCTGGGCCATGGCGGGATGGCTCCTCGCCTACGCCGCCTTCCTCCTCTACGCCTGGCGCGAGCGCGGCCTGAACCTTTTCATCGACGCCGTCAACATGGTCACCCACGAAGCCGGCCATCCGCTCTTCGGCTACTTCGGCGAAACCCTGCATCTTTTGGGTGGAACCATCCTGCAACTCCTGGTGCCCGCCGCTCTCGCCCTCAGCTTCATCCGCATGCGCCAGCTCCCCGGGACCACCTTCTGCTCTTTCCTGTTCTTCGAGAACTTCCTCGGCATCGCCGCCTACATGGCTGACGCCCGCGCCCTCGACCTGCCGCTAGTCAGCGCCGAGGGCGGCGATGGCGACATCATCCACGACTGGAACGCCATCTTCGCCCAGCTCAACCTGCTGCCCTACGACACCCGCATCGCCGCCGTCGTCCGCGTCCTGGGCTGGCTGGGCATGATCGCCGTGCCGCTCTGGTTCGCCTGGCGCGCCCGGCAAACCCAACTGTCATCCTGAGCGAAGCGAAGGCCCCTACCCGCTACCCAGGCGCTTCATGTGGTCACCCGAGCCGGGGGACTTGGCAGCCGGGAGGTATACGGTTCAAGTCGAACCAGACGACAGGGTCACGCTCGATTTGGTAGTCAGCGGCGCGAAATAGGTAGGAGCGAGGCGGCCTTTGCTATATTGAAGGCTTCCATGCGCACCCTCTACCAACGCTGGATGTACGACTGGGAGACGCGCCTCACCGAGCGCGACACCAACCGCGTCGTCCGCCCCTTTGACTGGGGAGCGGAGTGGGCGCGCTCCTGGCCCGGCGTCAACGGCAACTTCCCCGCGCCCGGCGGGGAGGAGGCCTTCCTCCACCAACTGAACCGCGCGGTCGTCGCCCAGAGCGACGACTTTTTCTCTTACCAGACTCCCACCGACTTCCGCCTGGAGCGCCGCGTCGCCGAGCTCTTCCGCACCAGCGACCAGCAGCCCGACCCCGGCAGAAGGGAAGTCGCCGACTTCTTGCGCTTCACCTCTCCGGTCCGGACACCCTATCCCGAGAACAACCTGGCCAACGCGCGCTGGTTTCCCGCGCGCGGCCGCCGCGCCGTCGTCATTCTTCCGCAATGGAATTCGGACGCGGAGAGTCACAATGGCCTTGGCCGCATCCTCAACTTCCTGGGGATCGCCGCTCTGCGCCTGAGCATGCCCTACCACGACATCCGCCGGCCGGCGGAGCTGGAGCGCGCCGACTACGCGGTCAGCGCCAACGTCGCCCGCACCATCGACGCCGCCCGCCAGGCCATCCTCGATGTCCGCTGCTGCCTCGACTGGCTGGAATCCCAGGGCTACTCCAGCCTGGGCATCCTGGGCACCAGCCTGGGCTCCTGCTACGCCTTCATCGCCAGCGCCCACGACCCGCGCCTGCGTGCCAACGCCTTCAACCACGCCTCCACGTATTTTGCCGACGTGGTCTGGACCGGCCAGTCCACCCGCCACATCCGCGCCGGCATCGAATCCGAGATCGATCTCGACCGCCTGCGCCGCGCCTGGCTGGCCATCAGCCCCATGTCGTACTTCGACAAGTTCCAGCGCTTCCCCAAAAAGTCGCTCATCGTCTAC
>Ga0255334_1001477_pt1 | contig 10316 bp, 8 predicted proteins | sample EtOH5_35cm_T3_12_FD_202080 | JGI IMG/M metagenome (GOLD analysis project Ga0255334, IMG submission 202080) | Sandy soil microbial communities from University of British Columbia, Vancouver, Canada - EtOH5_35cm_T3_129 | ecosystem: Engineered > Artificial ecosystem > Sand microcosm > Unclassified ...
GCGAAGCGCGTCTTCTCCGGCGCGGTGAGAGAGGAGCGGATGGGCTTGGCGTACCTTTGGCTGTATTCCCGGTAGGCGATCCAGTATCCGCTCAGTGCCACCAGCAACGCCGCCGCGGCCGCCATCCACGCCAAGCGCTGGTGCAGCTTGCGCCGCTTCACCACCGGCACCGGAATGCCCGTCTGCGAGCCGCCCTCGGCGATCCAGCGCAGCTCGGCGGCCAGGTCGCCGGCCGATTGCCAGCGCTCGTCCGGGTCTTTCGCCAGGCAGCGTTTCACCACCCGGTCCAGCGCCGGCGGCGTCATGGGCTGCAGCGTTGAGATGGCGGCGGGCTCCGACGACAGGATGGAGGCGATCAGGCTGGCCTTGGTCCGCCCGCTGAAGGCTGGCTTGCCCGCCAGCATCTCGTAGATGACCGCGCCCAGGGCAAACAGGTCGGTGCGGGCGTCCGCCTCATGGCCTTCCAGCTGCTCCGGCGCCATGTACTGGAAGGTGCCGACGATCGAGCCCTCCGAGGTCAGCTTCTTGTATTCGGCAGTCAACTCGCCCAGGGCCGCAGCCATGGGCGTAGGCCCGGCGCTCAACTTCGCCAGGCCGAAGTCCATCAGCTTGGCCCCGCCCTTGGTCAGCATCACGTTCCCGGGCTTCAGGTCGCGATGGATGATGCCCTGGCGGTGCGCCTTCTCCAGCGCCTCCGCGATCTCCACCGCGATGCGCAGGGTCTGCTCCGGGGGCAGCGGGCCGCGGGTGAGGCGCTGCTCCAGCGTCTCGCCCTCCAGGTACTCCATCACCAGGAAGCTCACGCCCTCCTGCTGTCCGATGTCGTAGAGGGTGCAGATGTTGGGATGGGAGAGGCTGGAGATGGTCCTGGCTTCGCGCTCCAGCCGCTGCTGCAGGTCGGGATTATCCTTCAGGCTCTCGGGCAGGACTTTGATGGCGACGGTGCGCTCCAGGCGGGTGTCCTTGGCGCGATAGACCTCGCCCATCCCGCCCGCGCCCACAGCGCCCAGGATCTCGTAGGGGCCCAGCTTGGCTCCGGTGGCGATGGGCATGAGTGCCGAGGATTATACCGTGCGCGGCGCCGATACTTCCGAACGCGTGTGAACCCCGGTTCCAACCGACGGTGGGCGGGAGTAGAATCCCGTTCCCATAGAGCAATCGGAAACGAGCAACGAACGGGAGGGAATATGTCAAAGAGGATGGCTGTTTTCGTACTGTTCGCCCTGTGCGCGCTGCTGGCGCTCACCTGGACGATGAACTACAACCGGGTGGCCGCCGGGCCGCAGGAAGCGGGCGCGGCCATGAAGCCCACGCCTGCCCAAGGCTATGACGTCCACGTGCTGGCGCCGCACTTGGTGGACGGCCACGAGATGGGCCCCTACCACCACTACTGCAAGGTGTACGCGCCCGATCCCAAGATCGTCTGCCTGATTTACGAGTCCACCGAGCCCAACGCCATGCTGTCGCAGATCGAGTGGATCTGGGCCAAGAAGCTCACTCGGCCCGCCGTCCCGCTCAAGACCTGGAACCAGAACTGGCACGACCATGCCGTCGAGATCGCCGGTGGGCGTGTGCAGGTGCTGGACCTGCCGCCCGACCAGGCCAAGGGAGTAGCCGACCTGGTCTCCACCACGGACGGCCTCATCTACCATTTCTATTGGGACAAGAACCTGCCCAACGGCAAGATGAGCATCGCCCAGGCCGTGGGCCACAAGCCCATGACCGCGGCGGAGTACAAGAAGTATTAGGAGTTTTTTCTCTTACATCCCGAGCGTAGCGAGGGAACCCTACCCTAACGGTAGAGCTTCGGTAGGAAAGGGATTCCTCGCTCCGCTCGGAATGTTTTTAGTGCAGCCGAAAGGGGCTGAACTCAAGAAGGCAGGAGAGAAAAAAATAAGAGCCCCGAGGGTATGTTTCACCGATTCTCCTCGGCCAGTAGCTCGCGTTTGACCCTCGCCGACCTGCGACCGCCGCTTCCTTTCGGCTCCTGCGCACCTTGCGATGCGCCGGTTTTACCGCTGACACGCGTCGGGCGATCCTTTTTAAGCTCGGGCTCCGGGCTCACCGCCAACCGGAAAAACCAGTTAACGCCTCGGGGCTCTATCTTGCCTCTGACGGTGTTTCTCGTTCTCCTCAACCAGCGGGTTGCTATAGACCCTTACCTGCCCTCCGCCCCTGCCCGAAAGCATGAACGGTGACCTGGCTTGAGCCCCGGACGCGCCGCCAACCGGAAAAACTTGAGAAACTGTCAAAGAACGAGAGCGAATCTACTCTCCCTGGTTTTCCCGTCAAGCGAAATCGCGCGACTCTATCCTGCTTATTTTCAATCGAGTGCAGCTCGTCCACAGGGCCCTGCCGGAAAACTGTGCAGGCCGGGCGCGGCGCCTCGGCGGCCATTTTCTCAAGCCGCGTCTCTTGGGGTTTGCGCACGGTATGTTCGCCAGAGCGGATGACGCGAGTCCTCGATTTCCCGTGTGCAAAAGGCGAAATCGAGCACAAACGACGCGGCCCGACGGAAAATGCGTGACGCCTTCTGAGCCGTCTGCGGCAGCCGGCACAGGCCGTACAATCCCCACTCGGAGGAAAATCATGCCTACATTGAACTACGGAAAGATCGTGGATGCAGACGGGAATCCGGTGTTGCGCCTGGTGATTTCGGCGGTGGTCGTCGTGCTGCTGATCATCCTGTTCTTCTCTTCGGTGACCACCGTGCGCACCGGGCACGTGGCCGTGCTCACCCTGTTCGGCCGGGTGACGGGGGATGTGCTGCCCGAGGGCATTCACATGATCAACCCGCTGAAGTCGGCGCGGGAGGTGTCGATCCAGACGCAACAGATCAAGGAGACGGCCAGCGTGCCTTCCAGCGAAGGCCTGGTGGTGGGTCTGGACACTTCGCTGATCTTTAAGCTGAACCCCAACAAGGCGGCGGAGGTGATCCAAGGCATCCAGCCGCCCTACGAGGAGACCCTGGTCGAGCCCACGCTGCGCGCCGCCATCCGCTCGGTGACCGCGGCGCACACCGCCAACGCGCTCTACACCAGTGCGCGCGAACAGGTAGCGGCGCAGATCCAGAGCGAGTTGGAGAAGGAGCTCGCCCCGCGCGGCATCGTGGTGGAGAAGATCCTGCTGCGCGACATCCAGTTGCCGGCTACGCTGCGGGCCTCCATCGAGCTCAAGCAGCAGGCCGAGCAGGAGTCGCTCGCCATGTCCTTCCGCTTGCAAAAGGAAAAGCAGGAGGCCGACCGCAAGCGCATCGAGGCCGAGGGCATCCGCGACTTCCAGCGCACCGTCGCCCAGGGCATCAGCGACCAGTTGCTGACCTGGAAGGGCATCGAGGCCACGGAAACCCTGGCCAAGAGTCCCAACGCCAAGGTGGTGATCGTCGGCAGCAGCAAGAACGGGCTGCCGCTCATCCTGGGACAGTAACCGCGCTCCGTGCGGCTGCTAGGATAGGCGCGTGGCGCCGCTGCTTGAGCTTCGCGACCTGACGGTGGAGTTCCCCGCCGCCGGCGGTGCGTGGCTGCCGGCGGTGCGCGACCTCAGCTTCTCCATCGCCCCGGGCGAGGCGCTCGGGCTGGTGGGCGAGTCGGGCTGCGGCAAGTCGCTGAGTGCACTGGCCACCCTGCGCCTGCTGCCGCCCCTGGCGCGCACGCGCGGCAGCATCTTCTTCGCCGGCCGCAACCTGCTGGAGCTGGGTGAAGAGGAGATGCGGCAGGTGCGCGGCGCGGGTATCTCCATGGTCTTCCAGGAGCCCATGACCGCGCTCAACCCGGTGATGCGCGTGGGCGACCAGGTGGCCGAAGCGGTGCTGGCCCACGGGAAGTCGTCCAAACCGCAGGCGATGCAGCGCGCCCTTGAGGCGCTGTGCGATGTCGGCCTGCCCGACGCCGAGCGCCGCGCCCGCGACTATCCCTTCCAGTTCTCCGGCGGGATGCGCCAGCGCGTGATGATCGCCATGGCCATCGTCAACCGCCCGCAACTGCTCATCGCCGACGAGCCCACCACCGCCCTCGACGTCACCGTCCAGGCGCAGATCCTGGACCTCCTGGCCGAGCTGCGCCGCAAGCTGGGCCTGGCCCTGCTCTTCATCTCTCATGACCTGGCCGTGGTCTCGCAGGTCGCAGGGCGAGTAGCGGTGATGTACGCCGGAAGTGTGGTGGAACTGGGCGACGCCAAAGACGTCCTGACGCGCGCGCTGCATCCTTACACCCGCGGACTGCTGGCGGCCGTGCCCACGCTCAGGACGGAGCGCGGACAGCCCCTCCCAGCCATCGAAGGAACGGTGCCGTCGCTGGGGGCGCTGCCCCCGGGATGCGCCTTCGAGCCGCGCTGCGCTCTGCGGGTCCCGGAGTGCGCCCGCGCTCTGCCCCCGCTGGCCCAGGTTGCCCCCTCACACGGGTTGCGCTGCCCGGTGGTGGCCGGGATGGAAGGGATGGGAAGGCCCTGATTTATAATTCTCCTCCCTCTTGTTGTAGTCAGGTTGGGACCAGGATTCCGTGCGCATACTGATTATCAGTGACATTCACTCGAACGTGGAGGGGCTGGAGGCCTGCCTGGCCGCCGCGCCCGCGCACGACCGCGTGGTCAACCTGGGCGACATCGTGGGCTATGGCGCCAGCCCCAACGAGGTGACCGACCGCGCCCGCAAGCTGGGAACCGTCGTGGTCCGCGGCAATCACGACAAAGCCTGCAGCGGCGTGATGGGAATTGACAGCTTCAACCCCGTGGCCGGCCTCGCCGCCCTGTGGACCAAGCAGACTCTTACCCCGGAGAATCTCGACTGGCTGAAGAACCTCCCCCAGGGGCCCATCGAGATGCCGGACGTTCCCGGCGTGCACCTGGTGCACGGCTCGCCCCTCGACGAGGACGAATACATCATCGTGGTGCGCGACGCGGTCGAGCCCCTCTCCACCACCCCGGCCCAGCTCACCTTCTTCGGACATACCCACATCCAGGGCGGCTTCGCCGTGGACGGCGAGCAGTGGGAGACGCTGCGCCCCGTCTACAAGACGCGCGACCAGGTGGAGACGGTCGAGCTCGAGCTCAAGAAGACGGCGAAGTACCTCATCAACCCGGGCTCGGTGGGACAACCGCGCGATGGTGACCCGCGCGCGGCCTTCGTCGTGTTCGACACGGAGGCCTACAAGATCAGTTACACCCGCGTGCCCTACAACATCGAGTTGGCGCAGAAGCACATCACCGACGCCAAGCTCCCCGAACGCCTGGCCACCCGCCTGGCCGACGGACGCTGAAGTGCCGCGCCGCCCGCGCCGCCCCGCACACCACACCCAGCCCATGTTCGCGGCGCCCCCGGCGCCGCGCCTTCCCCGCGACTACATCCTGGCGCGCATCGATGGCGGCGCGCGCGGCAACCCCGGCCCGGCCGGCTACGGCGTGCTGCTCGAGGACCGCGCCGGCCGCAAACTGGCCGAGCTCAGCCACTACCTGGGACCGCGCACCAACAACTTTGCCGAGTACTCCGGCCTCATCGCGGCCCTGGAGTACGCGGCCGCGAATCCCCCCAAGGCGGTGAAGGTTCTGAGCGACTCCGAGCTGCTGGTGAAGCAAATGCGCGGCGAGTACAAGGTCAAGAGCCCGGAGCTGCGCCCGCTCTACGAGAGGGCAAGGGCGCTTTCCCATCGGCTGGAGTGGTTTGCCATCGAGCACGTCGCCCGCCGCGAGAACCGCGAAGCCGATCGCCTGGCCAACCGCGCCATGGACCAGGGCATGGGCCGTCAACCCGCCGCGACTGGGATTTCCGCAGCAGGGGTGGAGAAGAGGGAAGTGCGCGGGGTCGTCCGCGACGGCGTGGTGGAGTTGCTGGATGGAAGCCTGCCCGAGGGAACGCGGGTGAAGGTGCGGATTCTTCCTTCGTGATTCCTTCGTGTCCTTCGTGGTTCGCTTTTAGGGTTTCGGCGTCAGCTCCCGCTTCACCGCATCGCTGACCGTCTTACCCTCCACGCGCGCGCCCGCGGCCGCGAACTTCGCCATCACGTTCTTCATCACCAAGCCCATGTCTTTCATCGCGGGGGCCGTCCCGGAGGCCGCCATCTCGCCGATCACGGCGCGCACCGTGGCCACGATTTCCGCTTCGCCCACGGCCTTGGGCAGGTAGGCCTCGATGATGCCGATCTCGGCGGCTTCTTTGTCGGCCATCTCCTGGCGGCCGCCCTTGGAGAACTGCTCCACCGACTCCTTGCGTTGCTTGATGAGCGTGCTCAGCACCTGCTGCGCTTCCTTCTCTTCGAGCGCCGCCCGCTTCTCCACCCGCTTGTTCTCCAGGGCGGTTTTCATCAGGCGCAGGCAGGAAAGGCGCAACTCGTCGCGCGCCCGCATGGCTTCCGTCATGTCCTTTTGGATCTTCTCGGCTAGAGTCATGGGCCCTCGATTATAGCGGCTGCTGGCGCCCGCGCGGCTCCGCCCATCACCGCGGCCGGCGCCCCCTTCCGCTGTTTGATTCCCCCATGCTGCCGGGGTATCATTCGCGCCATCCTGCCAGCCGCGGGATTCAGGCAGAATATCCCTATGGGCTCCATTCATCCGGTCGCGCTTGCCCTGCTCATCTTGATCGTGGTGGGCCTGGTGGGCTTCATCATCCACACCTTTCGCCGGGGAAGGACGTTCTCCGGTTACCAGGAGCTGACCGGGGACGCCCAGCAGATCGCCAAGTCCCTGAACGGCGAGATCTTCCGCGACGGCAACGACCTGGTGATCTCCGGAAACTACCGCAAGATGCCGGCCATCGTCCGCTTCTCCTACGACGAGAACACCCCGGGCCTGAACCTGCATGCCAAGGCCAAGGCCACCTTCAGCATGTCGGTGGCACCCAAGGGCGAGCGGGCCGCCGAGGGACGCGCCCTGGTGCGCACCCCGGATGACATGTTCGACGCCCGCTTCTACACCCGCACCGACCATCCCACCCAGGCCAAGATGTTCGTCGGCGGCAAGGTGGTGATACAGCACCTCCAGAAGCTGTGCTGCTCCCCCCACACGTTCTTTTCCATCACCACCGGGGCCATGGAGCTGAGCGAGCTCACCATCCCCACGCCCTACACCGGGCACCACGTCACCGACCACCTGGAGTCCATGGCCAAGCTGGCCCGGGCGCTGGAGGACATGCCGGGCGCGGAGACCATCAAGGTCCACAAGCTGGAGAAGGAGAAGAGCCACATCATCCGCGGCGCCATCGTGGTCGGCATCATCGCCGCGGTGATCACGGTATACGCGGCCACCAGCGGCCCGCGCGGCGGGATCTCGGTGCATGAGCTGGCGGACACCGAGCCTCCGCCCGCCGGCATGACGCCCCTGGACGCCTCCCAGATCCAGCGGCTCCGGGGCTGGCGGCTGGCCACCGCGGAGGACTTCGGCCCCACCGCCCGGGCCTGGCTGCGCGACAACGGCCAGGACATCAGCGGCCGCGTGACCGGCGATTTCTCCGGCCGCAACGTGCTGCGTGACGTCGCCTACGTGCTGGTGGACCCTGAGGGACACCGCCGCGTGGTCGTGATCGTGGATGGCATCAATCTCTACGACGCCGAGTATCCCGAGATCGCGGGCCTGGCCCGCATCCCTAAGGGGGCCATCGCCGACATCGACTGGGGCAAGTACCCGCCGCAAGGGACGCCCGATGGCGACGGAGTGCTCATCATCCGCAAGCGCGGAGATCTCGGCGCCGGCCTGGTGCTGTTCACCAATGAGCGGCGCGTCGTCTCGGCTGTGCCCGTCAACTTCACCCAGATCCGGCTGCGATAGTCATGCTGCGAAAGACGCGGCTCTTCACTCCCGGTCCCACCCCCCTTCTGCCCGCTGCCCAGAACGCCCTCGCCGCTTCCAGCTTCCACCACCGCACCGCCGACTTCCGCGCCCTCTACAGCCGCGTGCTGGCCGACCTCAAGACCTTTATCGGCAGCAAGAATGACGTGATTCTGTTGGCCTCCTCCGGCACCGGCGCCATGGAGGCTGCGGTCTCGAACCTTACCTCGCCCGGGGACCGCGTTCTGGTGCTGACCGCCGGGAAATTCGGCGAACGCTGGTGCGAGCTTGCCGCGGCCTACGGCTGCGCGGTCGAAACCGTGGAAGCGCCCTACGGCCAAACCCTCCTGCTCGACGCCGTGCGCGGCCAACTCAAGATCGACACCCGCGTGGTCTACATGCAGGCCACGGAGAGCTCGACCGGCGTTCGCCACGACGTGGAGGGCGTGGCCCGCCTGCTCAAGAACAGTGGCGCGCTGCTGGTGGTGGACGCCATCACCGGCCTCGGCACCACGCTCTTCGACGTCGACGCCTGGGGCGTGGACATCATCATCGGCGGCTCGCAGAAAGCGGTGATGATCCCACCCGGCCTCGCCTACTGCGCGGTGAGCGAGCGCGCCTGGCAGCGCATGGAGTCCGCCGCCTCGCCGCGCTACTACTTCGACCTGCGCAAGGAGCGCAAGGCGGCGGCCAAGGGCGAGTCGTCCTTCACCCCGGCGACCTCGCTGGTGGCTGCGCTGGCCGCCGCGCTCGATTACATCCGCGCCGCCGGCGAAGGCGACCTGGCCGCCGGCCGCGATGCCCTCATCCTGAACGCCGAGCTGGCTGCGGCCATGACCCGCGCCGCCGCCGAGGCCCTGGGACTCCGGCTCTTCGCCCGCTCCTCGCCCGCCGCCGCGCTTACCGCCATCGAGCCGCCCGCAGGCGTGGATTCCAGCGTCCTGGTCAAGGCCTTCCGGGAGAGCTTTGGTGCCGTGGTGGCCAACGGCCAGGGCGAGATGAAAGGGAAACTCTTCCGCATCGCGCACCTCGGGTACTACGATTACCTCGACACCATCGCCATCCTGGGCGCGCTGGAGCAGGTGCTCGCCCGGGTGGGCGGTCCGCGGCACGTGGAGTTTGGCTCGGGCCTGCGCGCGGCCCAGGCGGTCTACGCCGAAGCCGAGGCTCGCCAGGCGGCGGTTCACAAATAAGCGACCACCGTGGCCGAGGGCGGCCGCGCCACGCAACCAAAGCCACAGCCGAGGGCGGCTGTGCCACACTGTCGTACCCGAATCCATGAAAATCGTCATCGCAGAGAAGGTCTCCCCCGCCGCCGAGGCGCTGCTCAAGGAAGAGTCGCGCTGGGAGGTGGTGACCTCGGAGCAGATCAACGCTCAGCTCGACGGCACGCTCGCCTCGCATCTGGAGAACGCGGACGCGCTCATCGTGCGCTCCGCCGTCCAGGTGACGGCGGCGACGCTGGAGCCCGCGCGCAAGCTGCGCGTCATCGGGCGTGCCGGCGTAGGCGTGGACAACATCGACCTCGAGGCCGCCACCAAAAAGGGTATCGCGGTGATGAACACGCCCGGCGCCAACGCCGTGGCCGTGGCCGAACACACCTTCGCCCTCATGCTGGCGCTGGCCCGCCACCTCTGCCGCGCCGATTCGCTCACCCGCGCCGGGCGCTGGGAGAAAAAATCCCTGCAAGGAACGGAGCTGCGCGCCAAGACGCTGGGCATCGCCGGCCTGGGCCGCGTGGGCATGGAGGTGGCGCGCCGCGCCCGCGCCTTTGGCATGGAGGTCATTGCCCACGACCCCTTTGTTCCAACCACCGCCGCCCGCGAGCTGGGCATCAAGCTGGCCACGCTCGACGAGGTTTACGCCGCCGCCGACTATTTGACCTTGCACGTCGGCCTGACGCCACAGACCGCTGGCATGATCAACGCAACGTCGCTGGCCAAGATGAAGAAGGGGGTGCGGCTCATCAACTGCGCCCGCGGCGAGTTGGTGGAAGAGGCCGCGCTCGCCGACGCTCTGCGCTCCGGTCACGTCGCCGGGGCTGGCGTGGACGTCTTTCCCGAAGAGCCGCCGAAGTCCTCGCCGCTGTTGGCGCTGGAGAACGTCATCGCCACCCCGCACATCGCCGGCTCCACCCGCGAGGCGCAGGAGGCCGTCGGCTACCAGATCGCCCTCCAGGTGAAGGAGTACCTCAAGCGCGGCGTCATCCAGAACGCGGTGAACGTGCCCTCGGTCTCCCACGACGAGTACGCGCAGATGCAGCCCTACATCGTCCTGGCCGAGCGTTTGGGCTCGTTCCTCGCCCAGGCCAGCGAGGGCAGCCCGCAGGAGATCTCGCTGCGCTTCACCGGCCCGCTCGCCGAGTGGAAGACCGACCTCATCCGCAACGCCGCCATCAAGGGCATCCTCAACCAGACGCTCTCGGAGAAGGCCAACCTGGTGAACGCCGCCTCGCTCGCCGCCGAGCGCGGCCTGCTCCTGCACGAAAACAAGCGCGCCAAGGTCCCCGGCGGCGGCGCCGGCAACGTGCTCTCGGTGATGATCAAGACTTCGGCCGAGGAGCG
>Ga0255334_1001480_pt1 | contig 10279 bp, 8 predicted proteins | sample EtOH5_35cm_T3_12_FD_202080 | JGI IMG/M metagenome (GOLD analysis project Ga0255334, IMG submission 202080) | Sandy soil microbial communities from University of British Columbia, Vancouver, Canada - EtOH5_35cm_T3_129 | ecosystem: Engineered > Artificial ecosystem > Sand microcosm > Unclassified ...
CGCTGCCCACGCCGGTGGACTTGAAGAACACGCCCCAGTCCCAGTTGTAATTCATTAGGGTCTCCCCTCAGTTCAATCGATGTGCAAGTGCCCGCTTGGGGGAAGCTCCGTTCCCGCCTGACCTTTTCGATCAGGCACACGCTCCCGGCTCGACAGCCACCGGTTCGAGTGTTTCCAAAAAATACCAGCAGGAAGTGACCACCTCCTGAAAGGGCGACGGCCCTCTCAGGAGATAAGGTTAGTCAGAAAATCAGGACTTCTTGTCGTCAGCCGCTTTATCAGTCGGATTGGCGATCAGGGCCTTGAGCTCGTCGCTCATCGGGAAGTTCAGGTTCAGACCTTTTGGCGGGATTGGTTGCATGAACCATTTGTCGTAGATCTTGTTGATCTCGCCCGACTTGTAGGTCGCCACGATGGCGTTGTCTACAGCCTTCTTGAACGGCTCGTCGCCCTTGCGGACCATGCAGCCGTAGATTTCGTAGGACTGTGGAGTGCCGGTGACGGCCCAGTCAGAGGCTTTCTTGGCCTTGGCTGCTTCACCTGCCAGCAGGGCGTCGTCCATCATGAACGCCACGGCACGGCCGGTTTCCAGCATCTGGAAGGATTCGCCGTGGTCCTTGGCGGAGATGACGTTCATACCCATCTGCTTGTCGGCGTTCATCGCCTTGAGGATGCGTTCGGACGTGGTGCCCGCGGTGGTCACGACGTTCTTGCCGGCCAGGTCAGCGAAATCCTTGTACTTGGAGTCTGCCTTGGACAGCAGGCGAGTACCGATTTCGAAAATGCCGACGGAGAAGTCAACCTGCTGCTGACGCTCGACGTTGTTGGTGGTGGAACCGCACTCGAGGTCCACGGTGCCGTTCTGCACCAGCGGGATGCGGGTTTGCGAGGTCACCAGGTTGTATTTGACCTGGAGATTCGGCATGTCGAGGTCTTTTTTCAGGGCTTCAACGACTTTCAGCTGAATATCGTGGGAGTAGCCAACCGGTTTGCCGGAAGCGTCCGCGATATAGGAAAACGGAATGGAAGCGTCACGATGCCCGAGGGTGATGGTGCCGGACTCTTTGATCTTCTTCAGTGTGCCGGTGAGTTCGGCAGCGAAAACTGGAGTGGTAATCAGAGCGGCAGCAATGGCTGCGCCCAGGATATGGGGAACGATGCGCATCAAATTTTCCTCGACATTGTTTTTTTTATGGAGCCAGTTCATCGGCCCTTTTGTGCTTCGAATGTCTGTCGGCTTCTCAAGGTCCGCGCAACAAGCATTCGTCCAAGAGTGTAGAGCATGACTCGTGCCAGACCAGTCGATACAAACTAAAATATTGATTTATAAGGAGATTAAATATTTATGGCGCGTTTTTTGGAGTGAGATAGTCCGGTTAACCGAATAGACCGATGAGTCGCGTTCGGAAAACCGAATGCATTCCTATGCACGGCATATTCCCTGTGGGAGCGGCAAGAATGCAAAAAGCCCCTGAATCGTGAGATTCAGGGGCTTTCGTTCAAGCGTATTACCGATCAGGCCGCTTCAATCTTGCTGCGGTTCTGCTCGACCTTGCTCAGATACTCCGCCAGCGCTTGCTGCTCGGCCGGGGTGGTGAACAAGCCCAGCTTGCTGCGACGCCACAGAATGTCGTGCGCCGTGGTTGCCCACTCTTCGCTGCACAGGTAATCGACTTCGCGGGTGTAGAGACCGCCGCCGATGTGCTCGCCCAGGTCGCTGAGGCTTTGCACGCCTTCAAGCATGCGCCAGGTGCGGCTGCCGTAAGTGGTGGCCCAGCGACGGGCGATTTCGGTCGGCACCCAGTCGAACTGGTCGCGGATGCGTGAGCTCAGCGCCTGCGGGGTGGTCATGTCTTCGCCGCCCGGCAGGGTGGCGCTGGCGGTCCAGCTCGGCTTGATGTGCTGGAAGTAAGGCGCCAGTTGCGCCAGCGCCGACTCGGCCAGTTTGCGGTAGGTGGTCAGTTTGCCGCCGAACACCGACAGCAACGGCGCTTCTTCGCCCGTGCCCGAAAGCGCGAGGGTGTAGTCGCGGGTGACGGCCGACGGATTGTCGGATTCGTCGTTGCACAGCGGACGAACACCGGAATAGCTGTGCAGGATGTCGTCGCGGCTGATCTGCTTCTTGAAGTGGGCGTTGACCACTTTCAACAGGTAATCGGTTTCGCCTTCGGTGATTGCCACTTTTGCCGGATCGCCGGTGTACTCACGGTCGGTGGTGCCGATCAGGGTGAAATGGTTCAGGTACGGAATGGTGAAGACGATGCGCTGATCTTCGTTTTGCAGAATGTGCGCGTGATCACCTTCGTACAGTTTCGGCACGATCAGGTGACTGCCCTGGATCAGGCGGATGCCGTACGGCGATTCCATCTTCAAATCATCACGAATGAACTTGGCAACCCATGGGCCCGCCGCATTCACCAGCGCCTTGGCGCGGATCGAAAGCAGGCTGCCGTCGGCGCGTTCCAGGTGCAGATGCCAAAGGCCTTTGGTTCGACGGGCGCTGACGCAGCGGGTTTGGGTGTGCACATGGGCGCCATTCTCGCGGGCGGCCATGGCGTTCAGGACCACCAGGCGCGCGTCGTCGACCCAGCAATCGGAGTATTCGAAGCCTTTGGTGATTTCGCTTTTCAACGGGCTGTCCGGGCCGAACTTCAGGCTCTTCGAACCTTCCAGTTTTTCCCGTTTGCCCAGGTTGTCATACAGGAACAGGCCGGCACGGATCATCCAGGCTGGACGCAGGTGCGGACGGTGCGGCAGGACGAAGCGCATTTGCTTGACGATGTGCGGCGCCTTGGCCAGCAACACTTCGCGCTCGGCGAGGGCTTCGCGGACCAGACGGAATTCGTAATGTTCGAGGTAACGCAGGCCACCGTGGATCAGTTTGCTGCTGGCTGACGAGGTGTGGCTGGCCAGATCATCCTTTTCGCAAAGGAACACCGAAAGACCGCGACCGGCGGCATCCGCTGCGATCCCCACGCCATTGATCCCGCCACCGATGACGGCGATATCGTAGACCTCGGCGAGTGGGGGCGTAGGCAAGGTAGAAGTGGGCATCGGCTGGCCTCGGTTTTTTTGATTGTCGATATTGGATTTCGAACATTAATGTTCATTTGCGAAAATGGTAGCCCATAAAGCCGCCCACAGCCAGTTAACTTCGATTGAAAATACTGATCGAAGGGCCGTTAAAGGAAAATTTACGAACATTAAAAGAGAAAGAGAGGGTGTTGCGGGGCGCGCATTTGTAGGAGCCGGCTTGCCGGCTCCTACAAGTTGTTAAACAACCTCGAGCCGAATCTTGTGCTGACTCAACAACTGCGCCAGCGCCGGCACTGGCTGCTGATCCGTCACCAGGCAATCGATCAAGCTGATCGGCCCCAGGCGAATCATGGCATTGCGCCCGAACTTGCTGGAGTCCGCCGCCAGAATCACCTGCCGCGCATTGGCGATGATCGCCTGCGACACCCGCACTTCCTGATAATCGAAGTCCAGCAGGCTGCCGTCTTCATCAATACCGCTGATACCGACGAGGGCGAAGTCGACCTTGAACTGGTTGATGAAGTCGACACTCGCCTGGCCGACCACGCCACCGTCGCGCCGCACATTGCCACCGGTCAGCAGAACGTCGAAGTCGTCCTTGGCGCTGAGCATCGAAGCCACATGCAGGTTGTTGGTGATGATCTTCAGGTGGTTGTGGTTGAGCAGCGCCCGGGCAATCGATTCGGTGGTGGTACCGATGTTGATGAACAGCGAGGCGTGATCGGGGATCTGTGCGGCAATGGCTTCGCCGATACGCTGCTTTTCGTCGCGCATCTGATCGGCGCGCATCGCGTAGGCGGTGTTTTCGACACTGGAATCGTAGGCTGCGCCACCGTGGTAGCGACGCAATAAATTGGATTCCGCGAGCTGATTGATGTCGCGGCGGATGGTCTGCGGTGTAACGACGAACAGCGTGGCCATTTCCTCGATGCTGACATAGCCGCGTTCGCGGACCAGTTCGAGGATTTGCTGCTGACGGGGAGGCAGATTCATGGGGCTTCCTTTGGGCTGCCGTGCAAAATTTGCCCATGATGCCGCAGGAATCCGCTCCCGACCAGTTACAACCGGATACGAGTCCGGTCCGTGGCTTATTCAGCGCCTTCGTGCGGTTCCCAGTCACGCGTGCGGCTGACCGCTTTTTTCCAGCCGGCGTAGAGTTTTTCCTTGGCGGTTTCGTCCAGTGTCGGCTCGAACTCGCGCTCAATCACCGCCTTGCCGCGCAGTTCTTCCAGGCTACCCCAGAAGCCACACGCCAGACCGGCCAGGTACGCTGCACCGAGTGCGGTGGTTTCGCGCATTTGCGGGCGCTCGACCTGAGTGCCGAGGATGTCGGCCTGGAATTGCATCAGGAAGTTGTTTGCCACAGCGCCGCCATCCACACGCAATGCTTTCAGGCGTTCGCCGGAATCCTGTTGCATGGCGTCGAGCACGTCGCGGGTCTGGTAGGCAATCGACTCCAGCGCTGCACGAATGATGTGATCCACGCGTACGCCGCGAGTCAGGCCGAACAATGCGCCACGGGCATACGGGTCCCAGTACGGAGCGCCCAGGCCGGTGAAGGCTGGCACCAGGTACACGCCGTTGCTGTCCTTGACCTTGTTGGCGAAGTATTCGGTGTCGTGGGCGTCGTTGATGATTTTCAGTTCGTCACGCAGCCACTGAACGGTGGAGCCGCCGTTGAACACCGCGCCTTCCAGCGCGTAGGCCACTTCGCCACGCGGACCGCAAGCGATGGTGGTCAGCATGCCGTGCTTGGACTTCACCGCTTTGTCGCCGGTGTTCATCAGCAGGAAGCAACCGGTGCCGTAGGTGTTTTTCGCCTGGCCTGGCTCGACGCACATCTGGCCGAACAGGGCTGCCTGCTGATCACCGGCGATACCGCCAATGGCGATGCCGCTTTTGGTGTGGCCGTAGATTTCTGACGAGGATTTAACTTCCGGCAGCATCTCGCGCGGAATATCCAGCACCTCCAGCATCTTCGCGTCCCACTCCAGGGTGTGGATGTTGAAGAGCATGGTGCGCGAGGCGTTGGTGTAATCGGTGACGTGGACTTTGCCGCCGGTAAATTTCCAGATCAGCCAGCTGTCCACGGTGCCGAACAGCAGTTCGCCTTTGCGCGCACGCTCGCGGCTGCCTTCGACGTTGTCGAGGATCCACTTGAGTTTGGTGCCGGAGAAGTACGGGTCGGTGACCAGACCGGTGGTGTCGCTGATGTATTGCTCGTGGCCGTCACGTTTGAGTTGCTGGCAGATCTCGGTGCTGCGACGGCACTGCCAGACGATCGCGTTGTAGATCGGGCGGCCGGTGGTCTTGTCCCAGACCACAGTGGTTTCGCGCTGGTTGGTGATGCCGATGGCCGCGACCTGGTCGTGATGCAGGCCGGCTTGCGCCAGGGCCTCGACCATCACGGCGCTTTGGGTGGCGAAGATTTCCATCGGGTCGTGTTCGACCCAACCGGCTTGCGGGTAATGCTGGGCGAATTCGCGCTGGGCGGTGCAAACCACGTTCGCGTCGCGGTCGAAAATGATCGCGCGGGAGCTGGTCGTACCCTGATCGAGGGCAATGATGTAGTTCTTATTCTGAATGTCGGTCATGTCGATTGCCTTGGACGAAAAAAGGGAGTGAGGTCAGGCGCGGGACCAAATGGGCAGGATCACGCGCCTACGGTATCAAGAAGTTCTTGGTTTGCCGTCAATGGCCGGTGTTGCGTCCTTTGTAGCAGGTTCGGCGCTGGGCAGATGACGGGCAATCAGCCCGCGATACGCTGCAGCACCGAGGCAGGCACCGACAATCGGTGCAAAAATCGGGATCAGGAAATACGGGATGTCGCGGCCACCGGTGAAAGAAATTTCACCCCAGCCCGCGAAGAAAGTCATCAGTTTGGGACCGAAGTCACGCGCCGGGTTCATCGCAAAACCGGTCAGCGGGCCCATCGAACTGCCGATCACCGCGATCAGCAGGCCGATCAGCAGCGGCGCCATCGGCCCGTTTGGCAGACCGTTGTTGTCATCGGTCAGGGACATGATCACGCCCATCAGGACGGCGGTGATGATCACTTCAACCAGGAAGGCCTGGGCCGTGGACAAGACCGGGTTGGGGAACGTGGAGAACACCGACGCCAGTTCAAGGCTGGCTTGAGTGCCACGAACCATATGGTGAGTTTGTTCGTAATCGAAGAATAGATTGCTGTACAGCGTGTAAACCAACAACGCGCCGCAGAAGGCGCCGGCCACCTGGGCAAGAATATAGAAAGGCAGTTTGCGTTTTTCGAAGTCGGCGAAAATGCTCAGCGCGATGCTCACGGCAGGATTGAGATGAGCACCCGAAACCCCGGCGGTCAGGTAGATCGCCATGCTGACGCCGACGCCCCAGATGATGCTGATTTCCCACAAGCCAAAGCTGGCACCCGCGACCTTGAGCGCGGCAACGCAACCGGTACCAAAAAAGATCAGCAGTGCAGTGCCCAGAAACTCGGCCATGCATTGGCTTGAGAGCGACGGTTGTTGTAAAGCAGTTGTCATTGAAAACCTCTTTGTTTTTGTTGTCTGGCGCTTTTTTCGTCATGGCCAAAGCGCGATTTTCACCAGGGCAGGATCCCCATCCTGTTCCTGGCTTACTGCTGGGTACTGCGTTGTCACGTTGTACTGTATTCAGATTCGAAAAAATATAGACAAGAAACACTGCTGTCAAAGGTCGAAAGTGAACTGTCGGTCACAATGCAACTATTAGTCACGTGAATGATCGTTTTGTTTGGCGAACCGGATGAACTCTGACGAGCGGTAAATAATCGCGCCAAGCGTTGGAAACGCTGCCGTGATAGAGCCTTTTGTGGAGCAATGTCCTAGAATCCAGCGCAGTATTTTTCTCTGCCGCCCAGTCTGGAGCTGTCATGACCCCCGCATTGGATTTGTTGAAAAAAGTTCGTGCCGAACATCGCGTGCACAGTTACGAACATGATCCGAAGGCGGCGTCCTATGGCTTGGAGGCCGCGGAGAAACTGGGGCTGGACCCGGCGCGAGTGTTCAAGACGTTACTGGCGGCCAGTGAAAAAGGGGAATTGCTGGTGGCGGTGGTGCCGGTCGTCGGAAGTCTGGACTTGAAGGGCCTGGCGCATGCGGCCGGGGTGAAAAAAGTCGAAATGGCCGACCCTGCCGCCGCGCAGCGCTCGACGGGTTATCTGTTGGGCGGTATCAGCCCGCTGGGACAGAAAAAGCGCCTGCGCACGTTTATCGATAATTCGGCCCAACCCTTTGCCAGCATTTTTGTCAGTGCCGGTCGACGTGGCCTGGAAGTGGAACTGGCCCCCGCGGTACTGGCCGAACATACCCAGGCCAAGTTCGCCGATATCGGCCGTGCCTGATTCAGGGAGAAGGTTATGCAGCTTGAGTTTCATCAGGTCGATGCGTTCAGTGAGCGACCGTTCAGCGGTAACCCGGCGATGGTCTATCGACTCGATGCGTGGCTCGCCGATGAGTTGATGCAGAAAATCGCCGCTGAACATAACCTTGCCGAAACCGCCTTTGTGGTGCGTGAAGGGCAGGGTTGGCACATCCGCTGGTTCACTCCGACCACCGAGGTGCCTTTGTGTGGGCATGCCACTCTGGCCAGCGCTTATGTCTTGTTCGAGATCTATAAAGAGCCGGTCGAACGCCTGGACTTCATTTGTAAGTCCGGCCCGCTGAGCGTAAGCCGTGAGGGCGGTCGCTTGTGGCTGGATTTCCCGGCAATCGTGCCGTCTGCAGTCGGCGTGACCCTGGATGTCGAACGCGCCTTGGGCGTCGACGTGGTTGATGTGTTGGGTTCGAATGAGTTATTCGTGGTGCTGGAGTCGGAGCAGGCCGTGCTCGACTGTCAGCCCGACATGGTCGCGTTGGCCAAACTGCCGTGGCCGGGTGCCATCGTCACCGCCAAGGGCAGCAAGCATGATTTTGTGTCGCGGTACTTCGCGCCGGCGATCGGTATCAATGAGGATCCGGTGACCGGTTCGACCCATTGCAGTTTGATCCCGTATTGGTCGAAGCGTTTGGGCAAGTCGAGCCTGACGGCGTATCAGTGTTCGAAGCGAGGCGGGGAGTTGTTCTGTCGGCTGGAAGGCGATCGGGTGAAGATTGGCGGGAATGCGACGCTGGTTGCGAGCGGAATGCTGATGCTGGGTTAACGCAAATCCAATGTGGGAGCGGGCTTGCTCGCGAAGACGGAGTGTCAGTCAACAATAATGTCGACTGACACTCCGTCTTCGCGAGCAAGCCCGCTCCCACAGTTGGTTCGTGTGTATCAGCTGGCAGTGCTGTAACGCCGAACGCCGGATTCGACTGTCGGAATCTGCGCGGCGATGCTGCCGGACGCCTGGAACAACACCAGGTGTTCAGCGGCAACCCGGATGCCAACCTCTGCACCGACCAGATGATCGGCATGGCTCGGGAAAATCGATTCCAGCTGCGCGCCCGTCGGCATCTGCAACCGATACAACGTCGACGCACCCTGGAACGACTTGCCGACAATCCGCGCTTTCAAGCCACTGTCCGGTGCATAAACGATATCGTCCGGGCGCAACAATACGTCCACGGCACCACCAATCGGCCAGGTGTAGGCCCGATTGCCGCGCAACTCACCCAGCTCGGTCTGCACCGATTCCGGGCTGCTCAGCTGACCACGAATGAAGTATCCCTGGCCGATGAAACTGGCTACATAGGGCGTCAGCGGTTCGTGATACAGGTTGTAGGGCGTGTCCCACTGTTCCAGGCGACCTTCCTTGAAAACCCCGACATGATCGCTGACCGCGAAGGCTTCTTCCTGGTCGTGGGTCACCAGAATCGCGCTGGTGCCACGGGCCTTGAGGATGTCGCGCACTTCGTGGCTGAGCTTGCGCCGCAGTTCGCCGTCGAGGTTGGAGAACGGTTCGTCGAGCAGCAGCAGTTGTGGTTCCGGCGCGAGGGCGCGAGCGAGGGCTACACGCTGTTGCTGACCGCCGGAAAGCTCGTGCGGAAAGCGTTTGCCGAGGTTTTTCAGGTTGACCAGTTCCAGCAGCTCTTCGGTCACACGATCCTTTTGCGGATGCTTGCGAATCCCGAACGCGATGTTTTCGGCCACGCTCAAATGCGGAAACAGCGCGTAATCCTGGAACACCATGCCGATCCGGCGTTTCTCCGGTGCGAGGGTGAAGCCGGCGCTGGAGATCGTCTCGCCCGCCAGGGTGATTTCACCTTCGTGCACCGGTTCAAAACCGGCAATCGCCCGCAGCGTCGTGGTTTTGCCGCAACCCGAAGAACCGAGCAGGCAACCGATATCACCGGCATTCAAATGCAGGTTGAGGTTCTGCACGACGCGCTGGTCTTGATAGCCGCAAGCGAGGTTGCGCAGGTTAAGCAGTAATGGCTGGCTCATGCGTGGTGGTACGAAGGCGGGACGAGAAACTCGAGCAGGGCCTTTTGTGCGTGAAGACGGTTTTCCGCTTGATCCCAGGCGACTGAGCGCGGGTCATCGAGCAGGTCGAGGCTGATTTCCTCGCCACGGTGGGCGGGCAGGCAATGCATGAACAGCACGTCTTCGGCGGCCAGGTCCAGCAGGGCACGGGTGACCTGGAACGGCGCGAACAGCTTCAGGCGCTTGGCGGTTTCCTCTTCCTGGCCCATGGAGGTCCAGACGTCGGTGCTCACCAGGTGCGCGCCGCGCACGGCGTCCTTCGGATCCCGGACGATGGTCACGCGGTCACCGGCGCTGGCCACGAACTCAGGATTGGGTTCATAGCCTTCAGGGCAAGCGATGCGCAACTGGAAGTCGAACTGGATCGCCGCTTCTATATAGCTGTTGCACATGTTGTTGCCGTCGCCGATCCAGGCAACGGTCTTGCCCTGGATCGAGCCGCGATGTTCGAGGAAGGTTTGCATGTCGGCCAGCAACTGGCACGGGTGCAGGTCATCGGACAGGCCGTTGATCAGCGGGACGCGCGAATTGGCGGCGAATTCGGTCAGGGTGCTGTGGGAAAACGTACGGATCATCACCGCATCGAGCATGCTCGACATGACGATGGCGGCGTCGCCGATCGGTTCGCCACGGCCCAGTTGCGTGTCTCGCGGCGACAGGAAGATTGCCTGGCCGCCGAGCTGGATCATGCCGGCCTCGAACGAGATCCGGGTACGGGTCGAGGACTTCTCGAAAATCATCCCGAGCACGCGGTTTTTCAGAGGCTCGAACAGTACGCCGCGGTTACGCAGGTCTTTGAGCTCAACGCCTCGACGGATCA
>Ga0255334_1001481_pt1 | contig 10265 bp, 8 predicted proteins | sample EtOH5_35cm_T3_12_FD_202080 | JGI IMG/M metagenome (GOLD analysis project Ga0255334, IMG submission 202080) | Sandy soil microbial communities from University of British Columbia, Vancouver, Canada - EtOH5_35cm_T3_129 | ecosystem: Engineered > Artificial ecosystem > Sand microcosm > Unclassified ...
GCCCTTCTCCTGGCCGGCCACGCGCTGGCGCAGCAGGCGTTTGAGCTCGGCCACCGAGCGCATGTGGCGTCCCAGCGCGCCGATGGCGTAGTCGTAGAGCGCGGGCTCGTCGTAGGTCTTGCGGCTGCGGCGGAAAGCCATAGGGCAAAAGTAAAAAGGAAAAGGTAAAAAGTAAAGGCAAGGAACTCACGGCCCCTTGCCCTTGGTCTTAACTTTTTCCTTTTTCCCTTTGCCCTGCTTTATCCCCTGCCGTAGCCCCCAGTGCCCTCCATCTGCTCGCGGGCGGTGTCGGTGCCGGAGCCGATGCCCTGGCAGCGCAGTTTGAAGTCGTCGGGGTTGGTGGCGTTCTCCAGCGCGGTCTCGTAGTTGATAAGGTTCTGGCTGTAGAGGTCGTAGAGCGACTGGTCGAAGGTCTGCATGCCGTACTGCGAGACGCCGGCGGCCAGGGCTTCATGGATGCTGCGTGTCTTCTCCGGGACCATGATGCATTCCCGGATGTAAGCGGTGGCGATCAGCACCTCGATGGCGGGGACGCGCCCGGTGCCGTCGGCGCGCTTCACCAGCCGCTGGCTGATCACGGCCTTCAGCGTCGCCGCCAGCTGGATGCGGATCTGCTTCTGCTCCGGCGGCGGGAAGACGGAGATGATGCGGTTGATGGTCTCCACCGCGTCCAGGGTGTGCAGGGTGGAGAAGACCATGTGACCGGTCTCGGCGGCGTGCAGCGCGGTGGCGATGGTCTCCAGGTCGCGCATTTCGCCGACCAGGATGACGTCGGGGTCCTGGCGCAGGCTGGCGCGCAGCGCGGCGCCGAACGACGAGGTATCCACTTCCACCTCGCGCTGGTTGACGAATCCCTTCTTGTCGCGGTGCAGGAACTCGATAGGGTCCTCGATGGTGATGATGTGCTCCGGCCGCGTGGAATTGATGCGGTCGAGCATGGCCGCCAGCGTGGTGGATTTCCCCGAGCCGGTGACGCCGGTCACCAGCACCAGGCCGCGCGCCTCCTCGCAGATCTGCTCGATGATCTTGGGCATGTACAGCTCGTCCAGCGCCCGGATCTTGGTGGGGATGACGCGCAACACCACGCCCACGTTGCCGCGCTGCTGGAAGACGTTCACGCGGAAGCGTCCCAGCCCCGCCACGCCGTAGGCCATATCCAACTCGGTGTTCTCCTTGAACTTCTGCTTCTGCCGGTTCGACATCATGCTGAAGGCCATGTTCAGCATGTCCTCGGCGGAGACGCGCGGCTGATCGGCCAGGGGCACCAGTTCTCCATCCACGCGCAGGTAGGGGTAGTTGCCCACCTTCAGGTGCAGGTCCGAGGCCTTGCGTTCCATCGCGATGCGTAGCAGGTCGTCTATGTGCATGGCGGTATCCCTTGGGAAGGAGATGCTTAAGGGGTGAAAAGTACCACAACCCCCCGGCCCCTAGCTAGCGGGGAAGTGCAACAGGGCAAAGGTAAAAGGGAAAAGGTAAAAGGAAAAGCAGGGCTCCAGACTAGCCGAGGACCCACTTTTTCCTTTTTACCTTTTCCCTTTGCCCTGCTTCTAGACCGCCACCGCCTGCTTCTTGGCGACGGGGACAGGCGTTAGCCATCCGTAGCGGTCGGGTGCGGTGCCGCGCACGATGCCGAAAAACTCCTTCTGCAGCGCCCGGGTGATGGGCCCGATGGCGCCCTTGGCCACCGTGATCTTGTCCACCGAGCGGATGGGGGTGATCTCGGCGGCGGTGCCGGAGAAGAAGACCTCATCGGCCACGTACAGCATCTCCCGCGGGATCATCTGCTCCACGAAGGGGATGCCCAGGTCCTGCGCCAGCTTGATCACCGACTCGCGGGTGATGCCGGGCAGCACCGAGGAGGAGAGCGGCGGCGTCATCAGGCGGCCCTCGCGCACCACGAAGACGTTCTCCCCCGAGCCCTCGCTCACCAGTCCGTTGGCATCCAGCGCGATGCCCTCGGCGTACCCGTTCAGGATGGCCTCCATCTTGATGAGCTGCGAGTTCATGTAGTTCGCGCCCGACTTGGACATGGCCGGCATGGTGTTGGGCGCCAGCCGGTTCCAGGAAGAGATGCAGACGTCCACGCCCTCCTCGTCCGAGTGCGAAAGGTACTTGCCCCACTCATAGTTGGCGATGTAGATCTCGGTGGGCGAGTTGAACGGGTTCACGCCCGCCTCGCCGTAGCCCCGCAGGATGATGGGACGCAGGTAGCACGGCCAGATGCCGTTCGCCTTCACCAGTTCGATCATGCCCGCCACCAGGTCGTCGCGGGTGAAGTCGGTCTCGATGCGATAGATCTTGGCCGAGTTCAGCAGGCGCTGGGCGTGCTCCGCCGCGCGGAAGATGGCCGGTCCCGTGGGCGGCGCGTAACAGCGGATGCCCTCGAACACCGAGGAGCCGTAGTTCACCACGTGCGACATCACGTGGATCTTGGCGCTATTCCAAGGGATCAGCTTCCCGTTGTGCCAGATCTTCTCCGACTCTTTGATCGCCATGCGGACACTCCTCCACGGAATGGGTTCAGCGCGTTGCTTTTGGTTCTGGTCCTGGGCTCACGGCGATTATACCCGACCCCACAGAACGTCAATCGGCAGTTTTCACCGGATTTTTCCTCAGGTCCGCCCGCTGAGGGCGCCCCAGGTTCGCGCCCTGCCTTCAGCGCTGACGTGGGAGCCAGTGTGGGCCAGCCGAGCAGCTTCGAACCGGGGTACAATGCCGTCATCCACCCTTTCGTAAGCTCAACTCCCCGCCCTCTGGGGCATCCAACCAGAGAACGGCGGTGACGGAGGAGGAATCATGAGACGGCATTCATTCTTTGTGCGCGGCATGGCCCTGGCCATGATGGTTTCCATGGTCGCGCCGCAGCTGCTGGAGGCGCGCTACAAGGCCAAGCCCGGCTGGAACCTGTTCTCCCGCGACCAGGAGGTGCAGGTCGGCAAGGAAGCCTCGGCCGAGGTGGAGAAGCAACTCCCCCTGCTCAATGACTCCGACCCGGTCGTCCGTTATGTGCAGAGACTGGGGGCCCAGTTGGCCTCCCACGCCCCCGCTCCGGCGTATCCCTATACCTTCAAGGTGGTGAACCAGAAGGAGATCAACGCCTTCGCGCTGCCCGGTGGGCCCATCTACGTGAACCTGGGTACCATTCAGGCCGCGGACAACGAGGCGCAGCTGGCGGGGGTGATGTCGCACGAGATCTCACACGTGGTGATGCGCCACGCCACCGCCGCGGCCACCAAGCAGATGCTGGCCCAGGCTCCCTTGAGCATCCTGGGCGGGCTGATGGGCAGGGGCATCGGCGCGCAGTTGGCGCAACTCGGCATCTCCTTCGGCGTGGGCTCGTATTTCCTCAGAAACACGCGCAAGGCGGAATCGGAGGCCGACCTGGTGGGGACAGGGATCATGTACGACTCCGGCTACGACCCTCATCAGATGACCGTCTTCTTCGACAAGCTGAGCAAGGAAGGCGGCGGCAGCAACTCCCGTGCCGCCGAGTTCTTCAGCGACCATCCCAACCCCGGGAACCGCTCCGCTTCCGTCGCCAAGGAAGTGGGGACGCTGTCGCCCAGGCAGTACCAGTCGGACAGCGCCGAGTTCCGCAGCATCAAGAGCACGGTGGCGGGGATGAAGCCGCTCACCGCCCAGGAGATCGCCGCGCGGCAGAAGCAGGGAGGCGGGACGGTGAGCAGCGCGCCGGCCAGCGAGATCATGGCCAGTTCCACCTATCAGGGCTTCGAGCATGACGCCTACACCGTTTCTCATCCCGGCAACTGGCAGGTCTTTGGCGACAAGAGCTCTTCGGTCACCATCGCGCCCAAGGCGGGAGTCTCGGAGAACGCGCTTGCCTACGGCGTCATCATCAACGGCTATCAGTCCGAGGGGAAGGCCTCGCTCGACGACGCCACCCACCAGTTGATGAAGACTTTGGCGCAATCGAACCCGGAGATGAAGGCCATCGGGCAGGACGAGGACATCCGGGTGAACGGGGTCCCCGGCAAGTCCGTGGATTTCGTGGGCGTCTCCCCGGTGCCGGCCCCGGGTGGCGGAACGCAGCGCGAGCGCGAGTGGCTGGTCACCCTGCAGCGCAAAGACGGATCGCTGCTCTTCCTGGTCTTCGTTTCCACCGAGAAGGATTTCGACCAGATGCGCCCCGCCTTCGAGACGATGCTCCGCAGCCTGCGCCTGAAGTGATTAGTAGGGACGTAAGCAGGAGAAAAGGGTAGAGCCTAGCCCTTTTTCAGCTCCACCAGCACCTGGCGCGCGACCTCTTTGAGCGTCTCGAAGACGCCCACTCCGCTGTAGGCCACAGCCTCGAAGACCGCCTCGCCCTTCTTCACCAGCTCTTTCTTCAGGTCGTCCACCGGCAGGATGTTGGGCAGGTCGCGCTTGTTGAGCTGCAGCACGTAGGGGATCTTGTTGAAGTCGTAGCCGTGCTCTTTGAGGTTGTCGTTGAGGTTGTCCAGGGCTTCGACGTTGGCGTCCATGCGGTCTTCCTGGGAGTCAGCCACGAACACCACCCCATCCACCCCGCGCAGGATCAGCTTGCGGCTGGCGTCGTAGAACACCTGCCCCGGAACGGTGTACAGGTGGAAGCGGGTCTTGAAGCCGCGCACCGTGCCCAGGTCCAGCGGCAGGAAGTCGAAGAACAGGGTGCGGTCGGTTTCCGTGGCCAGGGAGATCATTTTCCCCTTCTGTTTGTCCCCGGTCTTATCGAAGATCACCTGCAGGTTGGTGGTTTTCCCGCCCAGCCCGGCGCCGTAGTAGACGATTTTGCAGTTGATCTCGCGGGCGGCGAAGTTGATGAAGCTCAAGCGTTCCTCGATCGGGCGCGCCGCGACCTGCGGGCTGGGCGTGGCGCGCGGGGATTCCGACACTTTGTACCGGGTACGGCCGGGACTTGGCTTTATATCACAGGCCGCCGCAACCTTGCATGGATTCTAGCCTAAAGCGCTGTTGCTTCACAGACTTCCGGTCGCCCGGGACGTTACCAAAGTCACGCGGAAGGGATGCGCTACCGGGTAGCGGGCAGCGGGTAGTAGCCGTCCTTGGCGAACACGCGCAGTCCACCCCGGTGCACCTTGACCTCGATGCTGCGATAGGTGTTGGCGGCGCTTGCCCGGGTGGTGTAGCCCAGGGTGTACTGGTTGCGCGCTACCTCGGTCACCTTGGCGTAGGCCTGCTCGATGGCGTCCTGGGAGAATTCCCGGAAGATCTGCCCTCCCGTGGCCGAAGCGTACCGGGGAAGGATGTTGCCGTAGCCCATGCGCGGGATGTGGATGCCCTCCAGCGTCCGTACGCCGGGGATGGCCGCTGAGTCCACGTTGATGGCATAGACGGAGATCTCGTTGGAGAGCAGCACTTTCAGCACCTGGCCGTAGCTGGCGCGGCTGCCGTATTCGCTGCCGTCGCTGATGACGAACAGGATCTTGCGGCGGTTGCGGTCGCGACGCGACAGGTCCAGCGCCGCCGCCAGGATGGCGTCGTTCAGCACCTTCGACTCCCGCCGCGCCGCCGAGACATGCGGAGCCCCCGGGTCGAAAGGGACGCCGTTCACGCTGGGTCCCGAGGCCATCGGCCCGCTGGTCACCGGTACGCCCCCCTGGCGGCCGGGCCGGCGCTCGCGCTTGAGCGCGGCCGAGAACTTGGTATCCACCACGCTGTAATCCAGGCGCTGCTCCACGCTGCTGCCGAAGGTATAGAGCGCCACCTCGTCATAGGCGCTGAAGGCTCCCACCAGGCTGGGCAGCGTCTCGTTCACCTTGCGCATGACCACGTCCGGCACGCCCAGGTCCAGCACCACCGCCGCCGAGAGCGGGAAGGGATCGCTGGTGAACAATTTCAGGGGCTGCATCACCCCGTCTTCATAGACGGAGAAGTCCTTGCGCAGCAGCCCGTCCACCAGGAGGTCGCTGCCATCTTTGACCGTGACCGGGACGATGACGAAGTTCACGTTCACCGTCATCTTGAACATCTCTTCCCGGCTGCCCCCGGTGCCCTCGGCCTGGCTGCCCGACGGGGTAGTGGACATCACCATAGGCGGCGGCTGGGGGTTGGAATCTTCGGGAGGGGCTGTTTCCGGCCGCGGGATAGGCTTGGCGGCCGGAGCGTCAGAAGGCGGCGGCAGCGGCGAAGTCTGCTTCTCCGGCTCCGGGCGCTTGGTGGCCGAGGGTGCGTCCGGCACTTCCTGGGCCGCAAGCCACGCGCCCAGGCTGAGCGCCATCAGCACTCCCGCCAGCTTCCCTCCGCCCTTCCGCATGGCCTGTCCTTTTCCGGCGAGCGAGTCTGCCGCCACTCGCGCTCCCAGCATCTAAGATAGTCTAAACCACCCGGAGGGTTCAAAAGTGTTGCGGAAAAGGAAAAGGAAGTTCGTGGTCCCGGCAATGCTGGCCTTCGTGCTGGCCGCTTCGGCGCAGAACCCTCCCCCTCAGAAGGACGACCAGGGGACGGAGACCTTCAAGGTCAGCGTGGATGTAGTCAACGTCTTCTACAACGTCAAGGACGGCCACGGCGCCCTCATTCCCGCCCTGCAGAAGGGCGACTTCGAACTCTTCGAAGATGGCAAGCCCCAGATCATCAAGTACTTCTCCTCCGAGTCCAACCAACCCCTCACCATGGGCATCCTGATCGATACCAGCCCCAGCCAGCAGCGCGTCCTGGGCATGGAGCAGGAGGTGGGCGCCTCCTTCCTCCGCCAAGTCATGACCCAGAAGGACATCGCCTTCCTCATCAGCTTTGACGCGAACGTGGACCTGCTGCAGGACTACACCTCCGACCCCCGCCAGCTGCGGGAAGCTATGCGCAAGGCGCACATCGGCGGCGCCGAGGTGGATATGGGCGGCGTAGGAGGGAATCCGGTGCCCACCCGTGGCCCGCGCGGCGGCACCAAGTTGTATGACGCCGTCTACCTGGCCGCCCGGGAACAGTTGGCGCAGGAGGTGGGGCGCAAGGCCATGATCCTGCTCACCGACGGTGGGGAGCAGGGCAGCAAGGTGAATCTGGCCGATGCCATCGAAGCCGCCCAGAAGGCCGACGCCATCTGCTACGTGCTGCTGGTCGCCGACCGCGACTGGTACTGGATGCACGGTGGGAGCTACCCCGGTTCGAGCGAGGTCAAGAAGCTGGCCGAACAGACCGGAGGCAGGGTCATCGAGGTGGGCAGCAACCCGGAGAAGCTGAAGGACGCCTTTGACCAGATCTCCAACGAACTGCGCAGCCAGTACAACATCGGCTACACCTCCACCAACACCCAGCGCGACGGCAGCTTCCGCAAGATCGAGATCAAATCGCGCAAGGGATACAAGATCCAGGCCCGCCGCGGTTACTACGCCCGCTCCCAGTAGAGACGCGGCGTGCCGCGTCTCCTACTGCGCCGGCGCGTAGTAGCCCTTGCGGGAGCGGACCTTGAACTTCTTGTCCAGGGTACTGATCTGGATGGCGCGGAAGCGCCCGTCGAAGGCGAAGGCGGAGGGTTTGTAGGCGATGGCGTACTGGCTGCGCAGTTCGTCCTGGATCTCGGAGAAGTAGTTGGCCACGTCCTCGATGTGGAAGGGAAAGAAGACGCGGCCTCCGGTGGCCTCGGCGATGCGCTCCAGTTCTTTGTCGCCGGGACGCGCTCCGCTGCTGATGTTGGTGCTGATGGCGTACACCACCACTTCGGCGCGCAGCGCCATCTCGATGGCCTCTTCGCGAGTCACGTGGCTCTGGTTGTCTTCCCCGTCGGAGAGCACCACGACGGCCCGCCGCACGGTGGTCCCCGCGTCGGTTCGGGCCAGCTTGTCCCGGCAGGCGAAGTAGAGCGCGTCATAGAGGGCCGTGCCTCCGCCCGGCCGCAGCATGCGCACCCCCATGCCCAGCAGTTCGGTCTGGTCGGTGAAATCCTGCGTCACCTCGGAGGTGCTGTCGAAACCCAGCACCATGGCCTTGTCGAACTTCGGCCGGATGATCTGGCTGAAGAACTCGATGGAGGCTTCCTGCTCGAACTTGAAGCGCTCGCGGATGGAGGTAGAGGCGTCCACCAGCAGCGCCACCCGCAGCGGCAGGTCGGTCTCCCGGCGGAAGTGCACCACCGACTGTGGTGGCCGCCCGTCGTCCAGCACCTTGAAGTCGGATTCGGACAGGTTCTTCACGAACCGCTTGCGCTTGTCGGTGACCGTGAAGACCACGTTCACCTCGTCCACCCGCTTGCGGATGGTCTCCAGCTCCGGCGGTTCGCCGGCGCTCTCCGCAGCCGGAGGGGACGCGGCCGTGTCCGCGGGCTCTTTCGGGGTCGCCGCGGGCTGAGCCGCGGCTTTGGTCGCCGCCGGGCCGCCGGGCTTAGCCGGCTCTGCTTGCGGGGTGGGCGGAGGAGGAGCCGGCGGCGGAAGCTGCTTGACCGCCGAGGGCGCCGAGGGAAGCTCGTTCTGCGCCGGCGCCGGCGCCGCCAGCGCTGCCGCAATGAACAACAGGGAAATACGGGGAACTCTCATCACTGAATGCCCATTATATCCGCCTTCGATTCACTGGGGCGCGCGCAGGCGCTTCAAAAATGCCTCCAGCTCCGCCGGCAGCGGCTGCGAAAAAGAAAGCGCCTTTCCGCTGCGCGGATGCGTGAACTCGAGCGCCGCCGCGTGCAGGAAGTTCCGCTCCAGCGTCGGCCGCTGGTTCTTGCCGTCGCGGCCCCGAAGCAATCGGGGCGCGCCGTAGAGCGCGTCGCCCACCACGGGATGGCCCAGCGAGGCCAGGTGCACGCGGATCTGGTGCGTGCGCCCGGTAGCGATGGTCACCTCCACCAGGGAAAATCTCCCCCAAGGCGTCTCCAGCCGCTCCCGCACCCGGTAGCGGGAGAGCGCCGCGCGTCCGCCGGAGCGGCGCGTGGTCATGCGGGTCCTCCGCACGCGGTCGCGGGCGATGGCCTGCTCCACCGCCCCTTCGTCCCGCTTCACCCAGCCGTGCACCAGCGCCACATACTTCTTGTGGACCTGGCGCGCAGCGAACTGTGCCGCCAGCTTGCGGTGCGCCGCGTCGTCCTTGGCCACCACCATCAGCCCGCTGGTCTGCTTGTCCAGCCGGTGGACGATCCCCGGGCGCAACTCGCCGCCCACCGCGGAAAGCGCCGCGAAGTGATGCAGCAGCGCGTTGACCAGCGTGCCGCGATTCCGCGCCTCCTCCGCTCGGCCTGCTCCCGCGTGCACCATCATCCCTGCCGGCTTAGACACCACGGCCAGGGAATCGTCCTCGTAGATCACCTCTAGGGGGATATCTTCCGCAACGGCGCGCAGCGGCGGCGCCTCGGCCGGCCCCAGCAGCGTGACTGTCTCGTTGCCCTTCAGCCGCAGCGACGCCTTGGCCGCCGCGCCGTTGACCTCGATCTTCCCTTGCCGGATCAGCTCCTGTACCCGCGCGCGGCTGACCTCGGCGAGCTGCGACGCCAGGAACTGGTCGAGCCGGCGCCCGGCTTCTTCCGGCGCCACCCGCAGCCGGGTTGGAGGGCTGTCTTTCGGCATGGCAGGGTAGAGGATTATCGCGCAGCGGGGGCCGCGGCGGGCGATTCCGCGCGCCGCATCCACAGCACACCCCCTATGATCACCATCAGGATGGAGATGAACTGGGACCCGCTCATGGCGCCGCCGAAGACCGTGCCGCGCCCCGGGTCGTCGCGCAGGAACTCGAGGAAGTAGCGGGCGAAGCCGTAGAGGAACAGGTAGGCGCCGATCACCTGGCCGTCGAACTTCTTGCGCCGGAACAGCCACATCAGGATGAAGAAATTCCCCAACTCCACCAGGAACTCGTAGATCTGCGTGGGATGCAGCGGAATGCCCAGCGGCGTCCCCACCACCTGGTTGGCGATGGGATTGGTGAAGGTGACGCCCCAGGGCAGATCGGTGTGCTGGCCATAACAGCAGCCGGCAGCGAAGCAGCCCAGCCGTCCGAAGGCGTGTCCCAGGGCCACGCCGGGAGCGAAGGCGTCGCAGGTCTTGAGCGCCGGCATCCGCTCATGGCGCACGTACCAGATGGAGACCGCGAGCGCCCCGATCAGCCCGCCGTACCAGATCCCGCCCGCCTGCAGCGTGGCGAGGCTGAAGATGGCCCGCGGATTCGCGGCGTAATAGCTCCACTCCTGGATCACGAACAGGATCTTTGCCCCCAGGACTCCGGTGAGGATAGCGTAAATGCCCAGATTCCAGGCGCGGTCGGGGTCAATGCCCTGGCGCTTGGCCAGCCGGACGTTGATGGAGAGGCCCACGATCAGCCCCAGCGCCGCCATCAAGCCGTAGGTAGGCAGGCTGAAG
>Ga0255334_1001482_pt1 | contig 10264 bp, 9 predicted proteins | sample EtOH5_35cm_T3_12_FD_202080 | JGI IMG/M metagenome (GOLD analysis project Ga0255334, IMG submission 202080) | Sandy soil microbial communities from University of British Columbia, Vancouver, Canada - EtOH5_35cm_T3_129 | ecosystem: Engineered > Artificial ecosystem > Sand microcosm > Unclassified ...
TTGGTTACAAATTTACCAATAATCTAAGTTTCGAAGTAGGCCTGGATATCACCTTCCCCAACATTCAGGCTCAAGACATCGGCCTAGTTGATGTCATTGGTGGCGATGCCCAGACCGGCCAGGTGCAGATTCAGCAGCCCAGTATATTACCCATCACCGTGACCGGGCTTTATACCCTGATGCCTGATCGCTTTATCAGCCCCTATGTCGGTGCGGGTGTGATGTTCGCTAATTTCAAGGAACGCCGGGCATTTATGACTTCGGATAGCTTACTGAAACTCGAGCAAGGCGCTGAGGTCGGTTTTCTGCTGAAACTGGGTGCTTTGCTGGATATTGGCTCCGATAGCTATGCCTTTGTCGAAGTTAATTACGCTTACATCGATCAACCCGGAATGAAAGATCGCTTTGGGGATGAAATTGAGGTTGAACAGTTTGATGCGGTTCACCTAAAAGGGGGCATGGGCTTCGCGTTCTAATGATTAGCCCGTAAGCAGAGTTACATAAAAGCCCCCGGATCCTTGCGGTTCCGGGGGCTTTTATTTTAGAGCTTAGTGAAACTGTTCTTCTTCAGTAGAGCCCGTCAGCGCCTTGACGCTGGAAGAGCCACCTTGAATCACGGTGGTTACGTCATCAAAATAGCCCGCACCGACTTCCTGCTGATGCGACACGAAGGTGTAACCCTTCTCGCGGGCGGCGAATTCGGGTTCCTGCACCATCTGCGTGTAGTGCTTCATGCCTTCGCCACGTGCGTAAGCATGGGCAAACTGGAAGGTATTGAACCAGTTGATATGGATACCCGCCAACGTGATGAACTGGTACTTGTAACCCAGCGCCGACAGCTCATCCTGAAACTTGGCGATGGTTTTGTCGTCCAGGTTCTTCTTCCAGTTGAAAGAAGGCGAGCAATTGTAGCTTAGCAACTTGCCGGGGCAGGCCTTGAGCACCGCCTGGGCAAACTCGCGGGCAAAACCCAAGTCCGGCGTGCCAGTTTCACACCACACCAGATCGGCATAGGGAGCATAGGCAACGCCACGGCTAATGGCCTGCTCCAGACCATTCTTGACGCGGTAAAAACCTTCCTGGGTGCGCTCACCGGTCAGAAAGGGCTTATCGTTGGCATCATGATCAGAGGTGATCAGGTTGGCCGCTTCAGCATCGGTACGCGCCAGCACGATGGTCGGCACACCCATGACATCGGCAGCAAAACGCGCCGCAATCAATTTTTCGCAGGCTTCCGCCGTTGGCACCAACACTTTGCCACCCATGTGGCCACACTTCTTCACAGCGGCCAGCTGGTCTTCAAAATGCACACCGGCAGCACCGGAAGTGATCATATTCTTCATCAGCTCGAAGGCGTTCAGCACGCCGCCAAAACCGGCTTCCGCGTCGGCCACGATGGGCAGGAAGTAGTCTACGAACTCTTTGCTACCCGGCTCAATACCGCGCGACCACTGGATTTCGTCAGCACGCTTGAAGGTATTGTTGATGCGGCGGACCATCGTCGGCACAGAGTCATAAGCGTACAATGATTGGTCGGGATACATGGTTTCAGACGTGTTGCCATCGGCGGCGACCTGCCAGCCCGACAGATACACCGCCTCCAGGCCAGCCTTGGCCTGCTGCATTGCCTGACCAGCGGTGATGGCACCGAAAGCGTTGACATAACCTTTCTTAGCGCCACCGTTCACCAGCTTCCACAGCTTTTCAGCGCCACGCTTAGCCAAGGTATGCTCGATAGGTACCGAGCCACGAAGACGTACTACATCAGCAGCGGAATATCCCCGCTTAACGCCTTTCCATCGAGGATTCTCAGCCCAGTCTTTTTCTAAGGCTTTGATCTGTTCATCACGCTTCATTTACATCTCCAACAGTGTTTAGGGCAAGTAATCGTAAGCAGCCAGGGTTAGGAAGTCGACGCACTGATCAGACGTGGTGATTTTGTCCATTATCTTGGCCGCTTCTTGAAAGCGCCCAACACGATAACGATCATCACCCACTTCTTGATGGACGACTTCCAGCTCTTCGGCAAGGGTACGACGGAATAATTCTGGCGTCACAACCGCACCATTACTCAACCGCTTACCGTGTCGAATCCACTGCCATATCTGGGTACGGCTGATCTCGGCGGTAGCAGCATCTTCCATGAGGTTGTAGATCGGGACAGCGCCCCGACCACTTATCCAGGCTTCGATATATTGCACAGCGACACGAATGTTGCCACGCAAACCGGCATCGGTTGCCTCACCTTGGCATGGCATCAGCAAATCGTTGGCGGTGACTACCGAATCCTGGTCGCGACTGACATCCAGTTGATTCTGTCGATCTTTACCTATAACTCGGTCAAATACCTCTCTTGCTACCTCGGCAAGGCCGGGGTGAGCAATCCAGGTTCCGTCGTGGCCATTGCGTGCTTCCCGTTCTTTGTCCGCACGCACCTTGGCAACAGCTATCTCGTTCTTCTCGGGGTCTTTTACCGGGATGAACGCGGCCATACCACCCATTGCCATGGCTCCCCGCTTGTGGCAGGTTTTAATCAGCAGGCGCGAGTAGGTGTCGAGAAATGACTTATCCATGCTCACGCTGTTACGATCAGGCAACACCCGATCAGGATGATTTTTCAGCGTCTTGATATAACTAAAAATGTAGTCCCACCGACCACAGTTGAGTGCAACGATGTGATCTTTGAGCTCGAAAAGTATTTCATCCATCTCGAATGCAGCGGGTAGAGTTTCGATCAGGACAGTTGCTTTGGTCTTGCCTTTTGGCAGCCCCAGCACGTCTTCTGCGTGATTCATCACATCATTCCACAAACGAGCTTCCAAATGGCTTTGCATCTTGGGCAAGTAATAATACGGGCCTGACCCTTTGGACAGTAATTTCTTGGCGTTATGGAATTGATTGAGCCCAAAATCGACCAGCGCAGCCGGCACAGGCTGTCCATCGACCAGCATGTGCTTTTCCAACAAATGCCAGCCGCGTGGCCGCACAATCAGAACAGCCGCCTTAGCATTGAGCCGATATTCTTTGCCGTCTGGATTCGCAAACGAAATGCTGCCATCAACCGCATCATGCAGATTAATCTGCCCCTGGACGACATTGGTCCAGGTCGGCGAAAGAGCATCTTCAAAATCAGCCATGAAGCAGTTAACTGGCGAATTCAACGCGTTAATAATCATTTTGCGATCAACGGGGCCGGTAATCTCTACCCGTCTATCCAGCAAATCGGCCGGGATAGCGCCAACTTTCCAATCACCATTGCGAATATGGGCAGTTTCGACCAAAAATCCCGGCAATTCGCCTGCATCGAATCGAACTTGACGCTCCTGACGCCGCTGCAATAGCTCGCGAACCCGGGGGGCAAACCTGCGATGCAGATCGACGACAAAATTTACGGCTTCTTTGGTAAGCACACGATCAAATCCTGGCTCCATGGAACCTAAAACTTTTGCCTCACCAATATCCACTTGCTGGGACATTCCACTGCTCTCCCTTCACAAAATTTTGACAACAAAAAACAACGACAAAAGCGGCAACCCGGCAACAACCCAGCCCAAGCTATCAAAGCCGAAATGCTGTCCCTGCCCTGCGCGTACCGTCTCTACTCACCTAAATTTGTCGAGTATACGTGACAATTGAGAAAGCCGCCAGATTACGAGCATTGCTATTTGACAAGTCAATTATTTCAATCTTTAATACTCAAATTATATGCACAGCAACTTTGTCGAGAAAATGGAGCCAACATGGACACTCAATCAATTCGCCACTACTACAAACATAACCGGCTCCAGCAATTGCGGGGGTTTTGTTATGCTGCTCAAACCGGCAGCATTTCTAAAGCTGCGGAACGCATGCTGCTAAGCCAGCCCTCGGTGTCACTGCAAATTCAAGCGCTGGAGCGCGAGATGAGCGTTGTGTTGTTCGAACGACGCGGGCCAAAAATCAAGCTGACCCCGGAAGGTCAGATTCTCTACGAAATGGCCCTGCCCTTGGTCGAAGGTCTGGAAACACTCCCAGAAAACTTTGCTTCCCGGCGCGGCACACTGGAGTCCGGTCAGTTGGCCATCGCCGCTGGCGAATCCACCCTGCTCTACCTTCTTCCGAGCATTATCAGCGACTTTACGCTGCAACACCCTGGCATTCACTTCAATCTGCACAATGTCACCGGTCGCGACGGTATGGATATGCTACGCGCCGACGAAGTGGACTTTGCGGTAGGTTCGATGCTGGATATTCCAGAAGACATGTCTTATTTGCCGATATATTCCTACGATCCCATGCTCATTACCGCCAAGGATCACCCTTTGGCTCAGCTTAACAATGTCACTCTGGAAGATATCAGCCAGTACGGACTAATACTGCCGCCACGCCATCTGAGCACTTGGCGTGTCGTCAAATTGATCTTCCAGCAGCATAATGTGGACTTCAAAGTAAATTTAGAAGCCGGCGGCTGGGAAGTCATTAAGAAATACGTGGAATTGGGTCTGGGCATTTCTATTGTCACCAGCATCTGCTTGACCGGCGAAGAAAATCTTTGCGCTATTCCGCTTAATGACTACTTCCCCAAACGGACGTACGGCGTGGTGATTCGCAAGGGTAAATTCCTTACGCCTCAAGCTAAGCGTTTCATCGAATTGATGGATCCTGAGTTCTTCTCCCGCCAGGAGGCAGAACAAAATCAGGAGCCAAATAAAAACCCAGAAGTGCGGGCAGCTGCAGCAAAAGGCTGAAGCGACTACTTCGAGACTTTACTGGTTCGAACGTCATTTATCCAACCATAACTCAAGGTCACGGCCATGCCCGACTTTAAACTCGGTCTCGCCCTAGGCAGTGGGTCTGCGCGCGGCTGGTCACACATCGGCGTCATCCAAGCACTCAATGAAGTGGGGCTTAAACCGGATATCGTGGTTGGTTCTTCTGTGGGTGCTTTAGTGGGAGCGTCCTATGCCGCCGGTACCCTGCCAGAATTCACTGACTGGGTAACTTCACTAACAACCGTCGATATCGTGCGCTTTTTCGACCTGACACTGAGCGGTGGTGGGTTGATTCTGGGCAAACGAGTAATGGGAACCTTTAGCGAGCAAATTGCCAAGCGCAATATTGAAGATCTTTCGCCTCGCTTTGCGGCGGTTGCTACTGAACTCTACACTGGTCGGGAGATATGGCTAACGCGCGGCCCTCTGCTGGAGGCGGTACGCGCCTCTATTGCTCTGCCCGGCCTGTTCACTCCCATTCAGATTAATAATCGCTGGCTGGTAGACGGTGGGCTGGTTAACCCTGTGCCGGTATCCGTTTGCCGTGCATTGGGTGCAGATATCGTCATTGCCGTCAATCTGAATGGCGATATTATCAGCCCGATTACTGCCCTTCCTCACTCGCTACAACGAGAAAAACATGCTCAATTGATGGCCAGCAAAAAGGCCGCTAATGCCAATTCGTTGACAGACAATACGGCAGAAAAAGCCAGCGGCTGGTCTATTCTGGACGCCATTAAACGCTGGTCGCTGGGCGATTTATTATCAATTTCTTCAGAGCAGGAAGAAACGCGCCCAAGGCTATTGGATGTCACGCTATCCGCCATCAACATTATGCAGGATCGCATTACTCGCAGTCGCTTGGCCGGCGATCCGGCGGATGTGGTTATTTCGCCCCGACTCAGCGATGTGCGCCTGATGGAATTCCATCGAGCCACGGAATGCATTGAAGAAGGCCGGCGCGCTACATTACGCATGACATCAGCCCTGGAAGAACTCACCTATATCAAGCAAAGAGATGGCCTCTGATCGCCGGTCAGCTCGGTCGGCGTGCATTCCGCACACCCACATGCCACGAGTGATCCTGTTCAATAAGCCCTACGACGTACTTTGCCAGTTTAGCGGCCAAGACAAGGGGCCAACGTTAGCGGATTATCTTGCCATTCCTGGCGTCTACCCTGCGGGTCGCCTGGACAAGGACAGCGAGGGCCTGTTGATACTCACCGATTACGGTCCCCTGCAACACCGACTGGCGCATCCGCGCTTTAAGCTGCCTAAAACCTACTGGGTTCAGGTGGAAGGCGAGCCTACGCAAGAGACGGTTCAAGCCCTGTGCCAAGGCGTTACTCTGAGTGACGGGCTCACGCTTCCTGCGCGTTGTGAGCGGATCACCGAGCCGGCAGCGCTTTGGCCACGGCAGCCACCAATTCGGGTCCGCGCTCACATTCCGACCCACTGGCTAAAATTAGCGCTCCGCGAGGGCCGTAATCGGCAGGTGCGCAGGATGACTGCGGCCGTTGGCCACCCGACGCTACGTCTTATTCGCCATGCGATAGGTGATTTGACGCTTGATGCTCTGGTACCCGGCCAGTTTCGCCAGCTAACCGAAATTGAATCACAACAATTACTACGCGACTGCGGCCTTTAGCCTTCCAGGATAGTGACAGAGGTCAACATACCATCCTCATCGGCGTAGAGCATGTCACCCGGACGGAATGTAACACCCGCAAAGGTCACTGGCAGATCTCGTTGTCCCTCACCGCGCTTGTGGCTCTTCAATGGATGCGTAGCCAGGGCCTTGACGCCCAGCGGGAGTTTTCCAATAATTGCGGAATCTCGAATGCAGCCATAAACCACGACGCCAGCCCAACCGTTGTCCACTGCGAGTTGAGCCAGTTGATCACCTAGCAGGGCACAACGCATAGATCCGCCGCCATCAACTACCAATACTCGACTTTTCCCCGGCTCGCCGAGAATTTGGCGAACCAGGGAGTTGTCCTCAAATATTTTCAAGGTCACGATCTGGCCGTGGAAGGCCACGCGAGCACCAAAGTCGCGAAACCCAGGAGCGGTAACTTGAACTTTATCGGGATGGGCATCGCTCAAATCGGTAGTTGCTAAACTCATGATTTCTCCAAATATCAATAAAATTATAGGCTTGCGTCATACGGGTAACGATTATTTTCAACGTCACGCATGGCCATATTATCAATGTTAATAACGACAAAACAAAAGACCTGCCTTGTGAAAGGGTCATTTAGTAAAATTATAATCCACGCTGCTTTCCGCTGCTTTATCTTCCCGCTCTCTTGATCGACGCTGCGCTTGATCAACAGCTGAGTTATGATTTACAGGGTTCTTCCTGTACCCCCGTGGAGCGCGGTTAACTAACGTGACAGATGCAGCAAACCCAAAAACCATACTACGTCGCCCGACCATACCAGTGCAGATCCGCCACCTAACGGTGGGGGGGGATGCACCGGTCATTGTGCAATCGATGACCAATACAGATACGGCGGACGAGGTGGGTACGGCCATACAAGTAGCCGAGTTGTTCCGGGCCGGATCGGAAATAGTTCGTATCACGGTGAACTCCGAAGAAGCCGCCGCTGCGGTGCCGGGCATTCGCGAACGCCTGGATAAAATGGGTTTGGATGTGCCCTTGGTCGGTGACTTTCACTTTAACGGCCACAAACTGCTGACGCGTTATCCGGAGTGCGCCCAGGCACTCGACAAATACCGTATCAACCCAGGCAATGTCGGCAAAGGCAGCCGGCGTGATGAGCAGTTTGCCGTGATGATTGAGAAGGCCTGTGAGTATGGCAAACCCGTGCGCATCGGCGTGAACTGGGGGAGTCTCGATCAGGCACTGCTGGCTCGAATCATGGACGAAAACGCTCGCCTCCCTCGGCCTTTGTCAGCCAGTGAGGTGATGGACAAGGCGTTGATTACCTCTGCGTTAGAAAGCGCGACGCAAGCCGAAGCCTTGGGCTTGGCTCATAACCGCATCATCTTGTCGTGCAAACTCAGCGGGGTGCAGGATTTAATTCGCGTCTATCGAGAATTGTCCCAGCGCACGGATCATCCCCTGCATCTGGGCCTGACTGAAGCCGGCATGGGTACGAAAGGAATCGTGGCGTCCTCCACCGCGCTGGCCGTGCTGCTGCAGGAGGGAATCGGCGATACCATTCGGATTTCTCTCACGCCAGAACCCGGCGCTTCACGGGCGTTAGAGGTGGAAGTGGCGCAGCAAATTCTGCAAAGCATGGGGTTTCGCTCTTTCTTGCCTGCCGTCACGGCCTGCCCGGGCTGCGGCCGGACGACCAGTACATCCTTTCAAGAACTCGCTCGTGATATTCAGGATTTTCTTAAACAGAAAATGCCCGAGTGGAAGGGGCGGTATCCGGGCGTTGAGGAATTACGGGTGGCGGTGATGGGCTGCGTGGTTAACGGCCCTGGCGAGAGCAAGCTTGCTCATATCGGCATCTCTCTACCTGGCACCGGCGAACGTCCGGTAGCACCTGTCTACGTGGATGGAGAAAAAACCGTGACACTGAAAGGTGATCACATCGCTGAAGAATTCACCACTATCGTTGAGGACTACGTACACCGCCGTTATGGCAAAAGCGGCCGGTAGGCTGGCGATCATCTTCGCAATGGCCGATGCAACCGTTATTGTTGGAAAATCATGGCTCACGGACACTAAAGAAATGCTCGACCTGGTCGAAGCGAAAAATCGGTCCGGCCTCAGGCAAATTCGGCGGGCGTTTATCGCCAGAATCAATAACACATTTCATCTGGCGTTCCATCAACAAATAAATCCGCTCATCGCTCACACCGTGCTTTTGCAGTGCCAATACGCTAAAGCGCATCATGATCTCCGGCCCACAGACAAAGGCGATTGCTTCGGCAGGATCAAATGGCGCTCTATCGACCAATTTGGTGACTACGCCAACGTTACCTCGCCAAGCCGCGCCGCCGCGATCTACCGTGACTTGTACATGCAGATGGGGTCGCCGCTCCCAGGCGATCACATCATCCCGGTAGAGGATATTCATGGGGTCGCGGGTGCCGTAGAGTAAATAAACCTTGCGGAAGTAATCCCGGTGACGCATAGCGTGGCAGAGGATTGAACGCAATGACGTCAAACCCATCCCGCCTGCAACCAGCACAAGATCCTTGCCACGAGCTTGCTGGATAGGCCAGGGAGAGCCAAACGGGCCACGCAGGCCAATCACATCGCCAACCTGCAACACCCTCGCGGATGCATCTGCCGGCTTGATTGATCGGAGAGTGTGCATCACCTCGTCGCTTTCTGGGTCGCCACCGATAAGACCCGGAAACTCATCCGCACCTGGCGGATAAATTACGTTGAATTGCCCAGGCTGAAATCTAGGCAGAGCGGATTCCAACGGCTGCAGGCGCCATGTAACGATTTCGCCGCTTTCCAGCTCTGGCCGCATCGCCGTGATTCGGTACGGCACCGGGGATACGCCGATCTGGCTTTCCGGCACCATCTCAGGCGGCTCCGTAAACGTCAGAGAGTTGCAAACGCGTTGCCTGCAGGCGCTGGGCCACAACTTCAAGCAACCGAGAGGTAACTGCATAACCTACATCATGATCCTTGGCCATCAAAGATCGCAAGCAATCGGCGTCGAAGGCAATAACGCGGGTTGGCTGGCACGCCACCGCATCGAAATGCCAGCGATAAGGCGGCAGGTACCAGGACCACCCAACGGCTTCACCGGCGCCTAGCGTTTCCAATGGTGCCTCCCCAGGCGAAACTTGGGCAACTTTGATCTCCACTTGCCCCTCCACAATCAGAAAAAAGGCCTCGGCCTGACTATTTTGAAGGAGTAAAAACTCACCCTTCCGAAAGCTCTGCTGACGGGCGCAGTTAGCCAACTTAGCCTGTTGTTCTGACGTCATGGCGGCGCAAAAGGGGTGTCCCGCCAGTTCTTCAGCTATATTCATAGCGCACAGTCTCCCTCAATAACATCATGTCGGCATCGATCATCAGCCTTTCAATCAAGGCGGTAACGGGTAACCGCAGTGTCTATCTGGGTAGATTTTTTTGTATTGATACAAATCAAAATTCCTCATGGAAGCATACAAGACAAGTCATCGGATAAAAGTTCAGCTTGCCCAGAGAATCGCGTTGGTTTCCAGCGGAATACGGGCAGCGGGATGGTAAGGAATAATGCGCGGGGTAAAATCGGACACTGGACGGTGAGTCGTAATCTCAGCGTCGTAAGTGAACCCATTAACCGCGCCGTGCAAAGCCATACCACGCCGCATTTCATGGCGTTCCGCCGGACCATCAACCGAAGCATCCGCACAGAGTTGCACCCGGACAAAATCCGGTTCCAGCTCATCCAGGTATACCGGCAGGTGGAGCCGATAGACGCCTTGGCTAGCCACCACGTCCATCGTGCCAAAATGCAGGCGAGTCCAATGGACGAGCAGAGCTTGCTGCCAACATCGCAATTCTTCCGCCAATTTTCCTGAATCAA
>Ga0255334_1001483_pt1 | contig 10260 bp, 3 predicted proteins | sample EtOH5_35cm_T3_12_FD_202080 | JGI IMG/M metagenome (GOLD analysis project Ga0255334, IMG submission 202080) | Sandy soil microbial communities from University of British Columbia, Vancouver, Canada - EtOH5_35cm_T3_129 | ecosystem: Engineered > Artificial ecosystem > Sand microcosm > Unclassified ...
CCGGCATTGTCGGCGCCGAGCCAGATGTCGCCGGTGTCGGAGGTCGCGGTCAGCGCCGCGATCCGCAGCGTGCCGCGCGTGCCGGCCGCACCGCCGGCGCCGCCGGTGCCCGTCGCCTCGTCTGCGACGCTGCCCGAGGCGCCGCGCTGGCGGATATAGCCGCGCGCCTCCAGGTCCAGCAGCGTCGGCGCCTCGGCGTAGCCGAGGTCGATGTTGTCGCTGTATTGGCGGATGCTGCCGGCGCGCACAGCGGCATTGGAGGGCGCGGCGCCGATGACCAGCGTGTCGGCCCGCACCGATTGCAGCAGCGCGGCGCTCAGCGACAGTTCCCGCGCGGCATCATAGGCGGCGACGTCATCCACCCCCGCGGCGCGGCCCAGCGCCACATGCAGCCCATCGGTCGTCGGCGCCAGGTTCACGGTGCCGCCGGGGGCCTGGATCGAACCGATCCCGGACTGCGCGATGCTGTCGGCGATCAACTCGATCAGCCCGCCGCTGCGGGTCACCATCGCGGTGTCGGGATTGACGCCGACCGTCATCGCGCCGCCGACCACCAGCCCGTTGGCGCTGCGCAGCACCAGCCGGTTCTCGGCATCGCTGGTCGCGCCCATGCCGGCCACGATGGTGCCGAGCGTCGAGAAGGCATTGTCGCCGCGGTCGAGCAGGATCTCGTGCTTCGCCCGCATCGCGGCGATGGACCCGCCGACGGCCAGGGCCGCGGTCTGGGTGATGCGGCCGCCGGTGCCAAGGGTCGCGGCGGCGCGCAAAGTGCCGCCGATCCGCACGCCGTCCAGCACCAGCGATTGCGCCGTGACCGTGAGGTCGGAGACACCGGCGGCACCCGTGCGGCCGGTGCGGAGGGTGAGATCGGTGCCGCTCGCGAGCGTCGCGGCCTCCGGCGCCTCCAGGCTGCCCGCGGTCAGGGTCGCGTCGGCGATCACGTTGCCGGGCTGGTCCAGCGTGGTGGCGCCGGCCGAGACGGTGGTCAGCCGGGTGCCGGCCCCCTCCGGCGCGAAGAGCAGGCCCGATTTGTCCTGGGTGATGGTGCCGGTCGTGGCGGTGAGGGTGATCGCCGCCGCGGCGGTCGCGCCGGTCAGGATCAGGCTCGGGCCCGTCAGGGTGATGCCCTGGTCATTGCCGATGCCGCCGGCGGAGAGCGCCCCGGTCGTCAGGCCGATCGCCGAGGTGATCGCAAGCGCGCCGGTGCTGCTGCCGGTCACGGTCGCGATCAGATTGCCGCTGGCGGCCAGGCTGGCATTGCCGGTCGCATTCACGGTCAGCGCGGTGCCGGTGCCGTCCGGCTTGCCGAGGATGCTGCCGTCGTTCTGGGTCAGGTCGCCCTTGGTGGTCGTCAGGCTGATGTTCGCCGCGCTGACCGCATCGGAGAGCCCGAGGCTTTTTGCCGTCAGCGTCAGGCTCTGGTCATTGCCGGCGCCGCCGACAATCAGCCCCTGGGCCAGCGTCATATCCGAGGCCGAGGCGATGGTGACGCTGCCGGCGTTGCTGCCGCGCAATGTGCGGATCGCATTGGTGGCGGAATCGAGCACGACATCGCCGGGCCCGCCGAGCAGCACCACCGCGGTGGTCTCGCCGGCCCCGGTGCCGGCCAGATCCGCGGTCTGCGTCACCCCGCCGATGCTGGTCTTGAAGCGGGTGACATCGGCATGGATCCCCGCCAGCCCATCGACGGTGCCGATGACCAGCGTGCCGGCGGTGAAGCTGGCGATGCCGGTGACGCTGGCGGCGATGGTGGTGGTGCCGGTGGTGGTCACGCTGGCATTGGCATTGTCGGCCGTGGTCTCGACGCGCAGGGCGGCAAGGGCATTGGCCTGGTCCAGCGTGATCGCGCCGGTCGCCAGCGCGGTCAGCCGGTCGGCGGCGAGGGTGCCGCCCGACTGGGTGATGCTGCTGCCCGCGGCGGTGATGGTCCCGGCCTTGACGGTATCGGCGAAGTCCAGCTGTGCGGCACCCGTCGCCTGCAGCGACAGCGCATCGGTGATGGTCAGCGCGCCGGCCGAAAGATCGGTGGTCGAGGCCACGGCCGCACCGTCGGCGCTCGTCCCCGCCACGCTGGCGATGCGGTTGCCGGCCAGCGTCAGCGTCGCATCGCCCGCGGTGTCGAAGGCCAGCGCGGTGCTGCCGTCCGGCGCGATGCCGGTCAGCGTCGCGGTTTGGGTCAGCGTGCCCTTGGTGGTGGTCAGGCTGGTGGTGGGGGCGGCGATGCCGGCCAGCCCATCGACGGTACCGATGACCAGCGCCCCGGCGGTGACGGTCACCGCACCCGGGGCGCTGGCGGCGATAGTGGTGGTGCCGGTGGTGGTGACGCCGATGGCGGCGTCCTTGCCGCTGACCTCGGCGCGGATGGCGCCGATGGCATTGGCCTGGTTCAGCGTGATCCCGGTTGCGGCCAGCGCGGTCAACTGGTCGGTGGTGACGGTGCCGGCCGATTGGGTCAGGGCGTCGGTCACCTCGGCCCGCAGCGTGCCGGCGGCGACCGCGGCGGCGAAGTCGATCGACCCGCCTGTCGTCTCCAGCGACAGCGCGCCGACGACCGTGGTCGCGCCAACCGAGAAGGCGGTGGCGGACAGGATGCTGGCCCCGGCCGCGCCCGATCCCGCGACGCTGCTGAATTTATTGGTCGCCTCGGTCAAGGTGGCGTCGCCGAAGCTGTCGAAGGTCAGCGCGGTCCCGGCCGCGGTCGGCCCCAGCAGCGCCGCGGTCTGCGTCAGCGTGCCCTTGGTGGTGGTCAGCGCAACCGAGGGCGCGGTGATGCCGGCCAGCCCATCGACGGTGCCGACGACCAGCGCGCCCGCGGAAAAGGCCACCGCGCCCGAGGCGCTGGCCGCCACGGTGGTGGTGCCGGTGGTGGTGATGCCGATGGCGGCGTCCTTGCCGCTGACCTCGGCGCGGATGGCGCCGATGGCATTGGCCTGGTTCAGCGTGATCCCGGTCGCGGCCAGCGCGGTCAACTGCGCCGCGGTGATGCTGCCCGCGGTCTGGGTGAGGGCGCTCGCCTGGGCCAGCACCGTGGTGCCCGCCACCGCGCCATTGAATGCGATCGCGCCGGAGGTGGATCGCAGCGACAGCGTGCCGGCGCTGACCGCCTGATTCACCGTGAAGCCCGCGCCCTGGGCAAAGCTCGCGGCACCGGTGCTCCTGGCATCGAGCGTGCCGATGGCATTCGCCGCCTTGGTCAGGTCGAAGCTGCCGGCCGAGGAGACCCCGCCGGCATCGCCGCGCAGCAGCAGCGTATCCGCGACGATGGGGCCGCCCAGGGTCTGGCTGATGGCGCCATCGGCGAAGAGCGACAGGGTGCTGGCCGTGGTCTCGGCCTGCAGCGCGACGGCATCGCCGCTGCGCAGCAGCACCGTGCCGGGGGTGGCGACGCGTCCCAGGGCCGAGGCGACGGTGATGGTGCCGTCCGAAACCAGCTCCAGCCCATTGGCCGCCACCGCCGCCGTCGGCTGCAAGGCCGCGCTGACGGTCAGGGAGGAGGCGCGCAGCGTGCTGGCGCCGATGGTGGTCTCGCCCAGGCGCAGCGTGCCGGCCACGGCAAGGTCGTTGATCGCGTCCGGGCTGATCAGCAATTCGCCGGCGCCGCCGACATGCAGCGGGGTGGCTGCGGTATGCGGCCCGATCTCCAGCACGCCGCCGGTGGCGGCGACCCCCACCCAGTTCAGTGAATCCGCGCGCAGGCTGACGGTGCCGCCGCCGGTGGAGCGCACCGCGGTATCGCCATTGGTGCCGGTGACCGCGCCGATGGTCAGCTTGCCGCCGGCATCCAGCGACACCGCGCCGGTGGCCGCCACCCCGAGGCCGCCGCTGCCGGCCGAAGGGGTGATGGTCAGCGTGCCGCTGCTCGCCAGTGCCACCGAGGTACCGGCGGCCCGGGTCACCGCCAGGTCGCCTTTGGTGAAGATGTCCACCGCCCCCGTGGCGCTGGCGACGACGGCGCCGATGTGGTTGTCGAGGCCCGGCAGCAGGATGTCGCCGGTCGCCGAGACCTGCAGCAGCTCGACGGGGCTCGCCCCGCTGCGGATCGAGACATCGCTCCGCTGGGTGATGCTGCCCGCGGTCGCTGTCAGCGTGATCTTGGCGCCGAAGAGGCTGCTGCTGCCGTTGACCACCCCGATCGCCAGCGAAGGCGCGATCAATGTGAGCGATCCGGTGTCGCTGGTCTGGACCCGACCGACGGTCAGATCCTTCGTCGAGGTGAAGGCCAGGGTCTCCGGCACGGCTGCCGTGCTCTGGAAATTCAGCACCGCATTGGCCTGCGTCAGATCGACCTTGGAAAAGCTCGAGGCTTCGAGCGTGCCCGCGGTGATGATCCCGCCGGCGGTCTGCGTCAGATCGCCGAAGCCGAACAGGGTGACCATCGCCCCGGCCCCGCCGACCGCGCCGGTCAGGGTCAGCGCCCCCGCGGTCGTGCTGAGGTTCACGCTCGGCCCTTGGGCCCGCGCCACGGTCAGCGCGCCGGCATTGACGAAGGTCAGGCTGGTGTTGACCAGCGCGTCGAGAATGCCGATCCGGTTCGCCCCGCCCAGGGTCACGGTGCCGGCGGCATCGGTGCCATTGGCGCCGCGGATCGTCAGCTGGTTCGCGGTCAGTACGGTGCCCGCATCCTGGGTGATCGCGCCCCCCGCCCAGAGCTGCAGCTCCTGCCCGGTGAGGTCGAGCGAGTTGCGGAAGGCGATGTCGTTCGTCGCCTGCAGCCGCACATCCACGCCGGCGCCTTCGAGCGTGGCCGGGTCGATCTGCGTGACGCCGGCCGTGGTGGTCGCGGCAACGATCAGCCCCGGCCCGCCCGGCTCGGCGCTGCCCCCGCCGCCCGCGACCACCTCGATCGAATCGGGATCGATCAGCAGCGTGCCGGCCCGGCCCCGCGGCGCGGCCAGATCGACCGGCGCCTCCAGGGTCAGCCCATGCTGCCCCGACAATTCGATGAAGCCGCCATCGCCCCCGCTCGCCCCGCCGCGCGCCGAAAAGCTGCCGCGGGCCTCGGTGGTTTCGGCCGCATTCACCGCGATGGTGCCGCCATTGCCGCGGTCGGTCGCATCCGCCTTCACCACCGCGCCGCGGGCGATGCGCGTGGTGGTGCCCATGCGCTGGTTGCGGCCGACGCCGGCGGTGCCGATGGTGACGGTGCCGCCGCCGGCGGCGCCCGAGGCATCGACGCGCGCCGTGCCCTCCAGGCTGGTATGGGTGCTGCCGCGCAGCGCGACCTCGCCGCCGCGCTGGCCGGCGCCGCCGATCGCGCTGACATTGCCCGAAACCCGCACGCCGCCGCCCTCGGCCCGGATCGCGACCTGGCCGGCGCGGCCCTCCGCCGTATTGGCCGCGACCGTGCCGGTCTGGCGCACCAGATCCTCGACGAGGCCGGAGGCCGCATGCGCCGAGATCAGCACCGAACCGCCTTCGGCGCTGATGGTGCCGCTGTTGGTCACCAGCACATCGGCGCCGGAGGGGGTGGTGCGCACCGCCTGGGTGACGTCGATCGCAAGCAGCCCGTCGCCCGCCAGATCCAGCGTGAAGGCCTCGGCCCCCTGCAAGGCGACGCGGCCGAGCCGGGCATGGATGGTGCCGCTGTTGGACACGCCGGGGGCGACCAGGGCTGCGATGCCGCGATCGGCGACGGTGATGCTGCCGTGGTTCTCGACCCGCGCGCCGGGCCGGCCGGGCTGGTCGAACAGCAGCCGCCCGGTCATGAAGTTTTCATTGGTGATATTGGCGGTCGAGGCGATCAGGCTGCCGACATTGACCTGCGCGGTGCCGGTGAAGACCACGCCCGACTGGTTGACGATGGCGATGCCGCCATTGGCGCTGATGCGCCCCGCGATGACCGAGGGATCGGGCGCATTGACCCGGTTCAGCGTCCAGGAGCCGGCATTGGGCTGCTGGAACTGCACCGACTGGCTGCTGCCGACGTTGAAGCTCTGCCAGTTGATCGCGGCGCGGTCGGTGGATTGCCGGATGGTGGTGGTGTTCGCCCCTTGCGCGATGCTGGCCTGGCCGGCGACGACCTGCCCGCCGGCGGGGGCGGCATTGGGCGCCACGCTCTGCGCCAGCGCCGGGGCGATGGCGACCGGCAGCAGCGCGGTGGTGCCGAGCAGCCAGATGCGGGTGCGGGAGAAGTCGCTTTGGGGCATCTCAGACTCCGCGGCGGGGGAGGGGCGGCATCGCGATCAGAACCGCGCCAGGAAGCGCGTGTAGACGGCCTGCTCGTTGAGCTTGGGCAGGGTGTCGGCGCCGGCGTCGACGCGGCGGCTGACGCGCTTCACCCCCTCCAGCTCGAGCTGGTAGGTCTCGTTGAGGGTCAGCCTGACGCCGAGGCCGTAGGAGGAGATGCGGCGGTTCGGATCGGTGTTGTTCTCGAAGGAGCGGCCGAAGTCGCGGAAGGCGTAGAACTGCGAGGCGATCTCGAGCGGGCCGAAGGGGGTGTCGGGGATTTCGAACTGGCGGTCCACCTGCAGTTCCAGCGAGGTGCCGATGGCGCGGTCGCCGGTGACCTGACCGGAATAGTAGCCGCGGCCGAGCCGGTTGCCGCCGAAATAGAATTTCTCCGAGGAAGGCAGCACGTCATCGCTCCATTGCGCCGCGGCGGCGAGCTGGAGCGAGAGCGAGGTGGCGTCGTCCAGCAGGAACAGCGGCTGGGTCCGCGTGACGTCGAGGTTAATTTTCTGGAAGTCGAAATCGCTGCCCGGCCGCCCCGCCGTGGTGCTGTCCGATCGGGTGGCGCCGAAGGCCTCAAGGCCATGGCTCAGATGCAGCGCGCCGATGGTGCGCGCCTGCGGCAGGAAGGTGATCAGGTTTTCGAGGAGGGAGCCGTCGAGGCCGATCCGCAGCACACGGACGGAATCATAGGACTGCCGGGCCTGGTTGGGCGCGAAGCCCTGTTTCACTTCGCTTTCGAGCGCATCCAGCGCGACGCTGACATTCAGGTTCCGTGGCCGCGAGCGGATGATCGGATAGGTCAGCGCCCCGCCGAAGACGCGGGTCGAGCCGGCATAGCCAGCCTGGGCGAGGCTACCGTTCGGCCGGGCGCGGCCGATGCCGGCATAGAGCCGTATCTTCAGCCCGGAACCGCCGATGAAGGCTTCCTCGGCGAGCTGGCCGAAGCGCTGGGTGTCGCTTTCGGCCTGGTAGATCGCAAGTTCCGTCCGCTCGCCGAGCGAGGTGAAGGAATTGGCCGAGATCGCCGCCAGCGCCTGGGCCGGCCCGGTCAGCTCATAGGCGCGGTTGTCGACGGTGAAATAGCCGCCGAACGGGCGACGGGAGAGCTGGGCCACGAGTTCCAGCGCCCCCGGCTCGCCCGGCACCGGCCGCAGCACGCCATGTACGCTGACCCCCGCGACGTCGGAGGCAAGCAGCAGCGCGCGCTCGAGCGCGGCCCCGGTCAGCGGGCGTTCCTCGACCAGCGGGTTGAGGAAGCGCAGCACCTGGGTGCCGGCCGGGCCGATGTCGCCCTCGAGCTTCACCTCGGCGATATAGCCTTCAATCACCGTGAAGCGCAGATCCGCCCCGTCCGGCGTGGGCGTCACTGCCGCATTCACCGCGGCGAAGGGATAGCCGGCGTCGCGCCAGATCCGCAGCAGCGCGAGCCGGGCCTGTTCGATCTGCGCCAGCGCGACGGTGCTGCCCGCCAGCCCTTCGACCGCCGGGCGCAGCGCGGCCGCGGGCACGGTGTCGGATTGGGGAAGGATCACTTGGTTGATCCTGATGCGCTGGGCTTCGCCCGGGCCGGTCTGCGGCACCAGCGGCGGCGGTTCGAGCGAGGGCGAAAGGCTCGGCGGCGTCACCGGTGCCAGGCGATCGATCGGGCTGGCCACTGGCGGCGGCGGATTTTGCGGGCGGGGAGGCGTCTGCGCGACGGCGGCGCTGCTTGGCCAAATGGCGGCAAGAACGAGGAATACGGGACACCAACCGCCCGCACCGAGCGTCGGCCCGCGAAGGGCCGCCCCAGACGACTTCCGCAGCGCCATCGCCCCACCCTTGTTTCAGGTCGTTGCAGAGCTTAACAGCTTGTTGACGGGGCGCAAACGAAGCTGCCGGCGCTTTTTGGGACTTGAGCGCCAATCACGGGCACAGTTGCCGGAAGGCCGCAGCGCGTTCACGAAAAACTGTCCGGCAACTGTTCTGCGCCGGAATAAGTCGAATACGTATCGTTGAGATGACGCTACCGCTACGCCCCGCGGATGCATCCGATCGGGGCCGTCCCCGCCCACCACCACGCGGCCCGCCGGGCCCCGGTCGCCAGGCGGGGGAGGCGGCGGTTTTCCTGGGCGCTTGCAAGCCGGCGGCAGTGCAGGCATCTATGCTTCCCACCGGGCCGCGGCCCGGTGCAGGCGAGACCGCCCAACAAGACCCACAATCCAACGGGACAACACATCAAGGGAGGTGTCGGTGTCGATAATGACTGCCGAAAGGCAAGGCCAGATTCAGGCGGGCCGGGTTCCGGCGCTGCTGGAAACGCGCGGGCTGACCAAGGAATTCCGAGGCTTCGTTGCGGTTTCGGAGGTCGACCTCGCGGTCCAGCCCGGCACCATCCATGGGCTGATCGGCCCCAATGGCGCCGGCAAGACCACCTGCTTCAACCTGCTGACCAAGTTCCTGCAGCCGACCCATGGCAGCATCCACTTCGCCGGCCGCGACATCACCCGGATGAAGCCGGCCGATGTCGCAAGGCTCGGGCTGATCCGCTCCTTCCAGATCTCGGCGGTCTTCTCCAACCTCACGGTGCTGGAGAATGTGCGGCTCGCCCTGCAGCGCGAACGCGGCGCCTCCTTCGACTTCTGGCGCAGCGAGGCGCCGCTGCATGCCTATGACGAGCGCGCCATGGCGCTGCTCGAGGATGTCGGGCTGACCGGATACGCCACCGCCGCCGCCGGCAGCCTGCCCTATGGCCGCAAGCGGGCGCTGGAAATCGCGACCACCCTGGCGATGGACCCGCAGATGATGCTGCTGGACGAACCCACCGCCGGCATGACGCATGAGGATGTGGACCGCATCGTCGCCCTGGTGAAGCGGGTCGCGCAGGGGCGGACGGTGCTGATGGTCGAACACAACCTCAAGGTGGTCGAGGGGCTCTGCGATACCATCACCGTCCTCACCCGCGGCCGCGTGCTGGCCGAGGGCCCCTATGCCGAGGTCTCACGCAACCCCGAGGTGATCGCGGCCTATCTCGGCACCGATCCGGCCCAATCGGGCGGCACCTCGGGCGGCATGTCGGGGACGGCCGCGCATGCTTGATTCCATCTCGGCGCCGCCGCTGCTGAAGATCGCGGCGCTGGAGGCCTGGTACGGCGAAAGCCATGTGCTGCACGGCGTGGACATCGAGGTGCGCGAGGGCGAGGTGGTGACCCTGCTCGGCCGCAACGGCGCCGGCAAGACCACGACGTTGCGCTCCATCATGGGGCTGGTCGGCCGCCGCAGCGGCTCGATCGGCTATGAGGGGCGCGAGATGATCGGGCTGCGCTCCGATCTCGTCGCCCGTTCCGGTATCGGCTATTGCCCCGAGGAACGCGGCATCTTCGCCAGCCTCGACGTCACCGAGAACCTGGTGCTGCCGCCGGTGGTGCGCCCGGGCGGGCTCGACCTGCCGACCATCTACGCGCTCTTCCCGAACCTCAAGGAACGCGCCCGCAGCCCCGGTACCAAGCTTTCGGGCGGCGAGCAGCAGATGCTGGCGATCGCCCGCATCCTGCGCACCGGCGCGCGGCTGCTGCTGCTGGACGAACCGACCGAGGGCCTGGCCCCGGTCATCGTGCAGCAGATCGGCGCCATGATCCGCGAGATCAAGCAACGCGGCTTCACCGTGCTGCTGGTCGAGCAGAACTTCCGTTTCGCGCAGACCGTCGCGGACCGGCACTACGTCATGGAGCACGGTCGCGTGGTGGACATGGTCCAGAATGCGGAGATGGCGGACAGCCTCGGCCGTCTGCACGAGTACCTGGGCGTCTAGGTTTGGGCGTCCAGCCCGGCTTACCAAATCAGACAAGGAGGAAATCATGGTGAAATTCGACCGGCGCAGCGTCCTGGCCGCCCTGGCGGCCGCGCCCGCCATCGGGACCGTCGCGATGCCGCGCAGCGCCCGCGCCCAGGCCGCCAACACCATCAAGATCGGCGTGCTGAACGACCAGTCCGGCACCTATCGCGACCTGACCGGCCCGGGCTCGACGCAATGCGTCCGCCAGGCGGTGAAGGAAAGCGGCCTCGCCGAACGCGGCATCAATGTCGAGGTGGTGGAAGCCGACCACCAGAACC
>Ga0255334_1001485_pt1 | contig 10254 bp, 4 predicted proteins | sample EtOH5_35cm_T3_12_FD_202080 | JGI IMG/M metagenome (GOLD analysis project Ga0255334, IMG submission 202080) | Sandy soil microbial communities from University of British Columbia, Vancouver, Canada - EtOH5_35cm_T3_129 | ecosystem: Engineered > Artificial ecosystem > Sand microcosm > Unclassified ...
CCGCCCAAAAAGCCATCGCCCGTGAGGCCCCTGTTGGTACAGCAATTGTCAAATCGCGATGCGGCAAACAGGCCCTCGGCGCCTCCAAGGCCCACACCAAACGATCGGCCCAGGCCGCGCGTGCACACCCCACCGGGACAGCAGCTGCATGTGCCCACAACGGGGGCCACGGCGGTCAGCGTCTGCACCGCCGACACGGTGGGCACCACCGGCACGGCCGTTCCCACGGTGGCGACGACCTGCACGGGCTGCAAGAGGGACACGGGCCGGATGGGCCTTCGTATGGTGAGGCACGAGGGGATGCCGCCGTTGATAAAGCTGGTGCCGGCGCCCAGCGTGCTGCCCATGACGACGATCGTGGTGCCCGTGAGGGTGACCGAGGTCGGCAGGGTGATGGTCGATCCGAGAGCGACGTTGTAGGGCATCGGCGTGCCCGCCAGGATGCGCGATCCGCCGCCAATCACAGACCCGACAGCGAGCGTGCTGCCGGCACACACCTTGACCGGCGTCGTCGTGATGGCGATGGGCACGGGGATGGCCACGCCGGCGGGAAAGGACGTGCCGGGCGCGAGTGTCGAGCCGGCCGCCAGCGTTGCCGTTGCGTTACTGGGAATCGTCACATCGGCGCCGAGCGTCGTCTGCACGGGCAGCGGGGTTCCCGCGGGAATGACAAACCCGATGGGCAGGACCGTGCCTATGGGCAGCGTCGTGGTCGTTGTCGTTATGGCGCTCGTGGGCAGCGTGAACGTGGTAGTTAGCACGGCGTTTGTGGGCACGCTCGTGCCGGCCGCGAGCACGGAACCGGTCTGCACCGTGTAGGGCGCCGTCAGGACGACGTCGGCCGGGAGCGGCGTGCCAGCGGGTATGACGGTGTTTGCCAAGAGTACGGTGCCCTGCTTGAGGACTGAGCCGGCGGGGAATTGCGTGTAGGCGCTGCTCAGCGTCACCTGCTGGAGCAGGGTAAAGGCCTGACTAAAGGTCGAGCCCACCGGTATGATGAACCCGTTGGGCAGAGTCGTGCCGGACGCGATCTGCGTGCCCGTACTGAGCACGGTGCCCGACGGGATGACGTTGCCCGTCTGCACGACCGATCCGGCCACATAGGTGACGGTCGCCGCCGGCGTCACGCCCGACGGCGCCTCGCTCGGGTTGGCAAAGATGGTGCCTCTGGGCACGGTCGCAGCGGCCGTCGTGATGACATTGTTCGGAAGGGGCGTGTTGGCCGCCAGCGTGCCATAGCCGGGCACAAACTGGGCCGCGGGAAAGGTAGTGTATTGCGGATACAAAGTACCGGCGGCCGTCGTGACAGCGCCCTGCAGTTCGACTCCGGCCGGTACGGTCAAACCCGACGACCCGACCGTCAGCGACGACTGCGTGAGGATCGTGCCGTCAGACGCGATGGATCCGATGGTGAGCGTCGCGGGCAACGTGACCGGCGCGCCCAGCGTGAGCGTGCTGCTCAGCGTGAACGTTGACGTTCCCGTGACCGTCTGTGCCGTCGGCAGGGGCACGTTGGCCGGGAACGATGTGCCCGCGGGCAGTGTCTGGCCGCTCAGCAGGACGACCCCATTGGGAAAGGTGGCGTCTGCCGGCAGAGTGACCGATGAGGGCAGCGTGATGGGCGTCGTCAGCACTGACCCCTTGGCCAGCGTCGACCCCGTGGGAAAGGTCAGCGGCGACGCGAGCGTCGTTGCGCTGGTAAGGGTGTAGGTAAAGGGCATCATCGCCCCACAGGGCAGGGTCGTGCCCTGGCTAATGGTCGATCCGGACGGGAGTGTGAACGGCGCCGTCAGGGTCGTGGCCGCGCCCGTCGTTACATTGGTTGGGAGCGTGCTCCCAGAGGCGATCACGCTGTTTTGCTTGAGCACCGACCCACCGGGGATGGTGGTGCTCGCCGCCGACAGGGTCACCGAGGACTGGAGCACGTTGGGGGCCGTGGCGCCCGACGTCGACGTCACGCAGTTGGTGAGCACGCTCCCGGCGGCAATGACCGAATTGGGCGGCGACAGGATGAGGCCCGGCGCCGATGTCGGCACCGTGTAGGCGCCCGTCGTCGTTGTCAGCGTGAAATCGTTTTGCGTAAACACGTCGACGGGCATCACCTGGCCCGCGGCCAGTGTGGACCCGGTCAGCAGGGTGGTGCCCGCCCCGAGCACAGTGCCGGCCGGTAACGTGACCTGGCATGGCAGCGGCGTGGCGACACGCAAGGTCGTCATTTGCTCTCCTTTATCGTGCCTGCGAGGCCTCTCTCTCTCCTTTGCTTTGCCCCGATAGGGATGCGCCCTGTATGCGCTTTGGGTAGGAGCGAGGTCTGGCTCGGGATAGGCGTGGGCGCTCTTTTATCGCCGCGACTGGAGCCTTGCCTCTGTGTGTGGCTCGAAACGGAATCAAGCGTGCGCAAGCAAAGACAGCAGCGTCCTGGGTGGTTATAGAGATAACCACAAAGCTGGACTCTCCCCCCACCCTCCCCCCTATTGTTTGAGCGTATTATGCGCGCACGCACAGAGACTGAGACGACGCGTTTCTTTGGGAAGAAAAACAGAGGGAAAATACTCTGGAAAATACAAGATTTCTTTTTCTTGTCAGACTGCGTGCACCCGTTCTCGTACCAAAAAACCAGCCTTTTTCCCGGCAAAAGGTCACCGTCCAAGGAGATAACTGGTGCTGCGACTCGGCAGAGCCGGTCGACATCGCTGCATGTATCACCTGACGGCCTGTCCTGCGTGCAGATCGCCCGCGTAGCACCGCGCCTTGCGTTGGAGACATAAAGGAATTTGTACATGGATTGGCGGGTTGATTGAAAGGGTTTATCTTGATAAACTCGATCGGGTCGCGGCCCCAACTCATTCTCCTAGGAATGAGGCGGCAAAGCGGGCTCAAAGTACCACCCCACCGTGGTATCATTTTGGTACCCGACAACCATCACGGCGCCGCTGCCGTTGCCGATCAGCACGGCCTGCACGTACCCCTTTAGGTGCGCGTTGTAGATGACACCCCCGGCATTGGCCGAATCGGGTGCAGCGTTGGGGTTGCGCGCCAACACCCACGCGTTGATGACGGAGAGGGGAGTGTCCATTGCCTGACCCAGAAAGATGGGCGCGGGCGGAGCCGTCGACGACGTTGTGCTCATGGGCCCGTGCCCGTTCGAGTCGACACGCGCACCGTGCTCATCGGTGGCGCCTTTTGGAGACGAGGGGGCGACCCTGGTGCCGCCGCTGCCATCAGAGGGCGTGGTCACCGTCCACACTATGGCCCCGGGCTGCTCAACCAGAACGACGCCCGATGAGCCAAAAAAGGTGTACTGGCCCAGATAGTATTGCGTCTGGCGCCACCGGATGCGATAGCTGCCGTCGGGCACACGGTCCGCAGCGAGCGGCGGAATGACCCTACTGCCCGTGCACTCTGTCCGGAGGGCATAGATGCCGGTTGTGGGCGGCATGCTCGCTGCCGACGGCCCGTAGGCAGCCTTGAAAAAGTTGCCGTTGACGGTGCTCTGATCGGGCGCCCTGACGCCGTAGAGCACCATGCGCGCGCCCTCGTAGCATCCACCGTTGTTGTCCCAGATGGCGGGACCCGTGGTGGCCGGCTCGACGCAACCCTGGGGCACGCAGTAATAGTCGATCGTCGAGGGCATAGTGCACGACGGGTGTATGACGTCTCCCAGGGCGACCCAGCCGGCGGGGCACGACATGCTCCACACGCTAAAGGGTCGGTCCGCGCACTGCACGCAGTGGCCATCGCTAAAGCCCAGCGGGTGCACGGGAAGGAGCGGATCAGTGCGGGGATCGCCCGTGGTATTGACCACGATCGACGTGGTTTCGCTGGCCACGAACGGCGCGTAGCCCCGACTGCATCCGCTTGTGCACTGCACATAGTCGCCCAGCCGACCCGTTGCAATGAACGGGTTGGCCCTGTAGTAGTTGATGTTGAGATCGCCCGTGCCTGAACCGGCGTCGTTGCCCAAGTAGGTGAGATCGCCGCACACGTTGGTCTTGGAGGAGTCGCAGGGCCCGTAGAGGATGTTGCGTGTGGTAAGGGTAAACGTGTCGGCCTTCTTTTCCTTTTCCCTCTGCCTTTCGGCCCTGTGGAGAAGGACGGCGGTACCGGCCGCCACCAGGCCCACCAACAGGACGGCACCCCATAGCCACCATCTGCGCCTCTGAACCGCTGCCGGTGGTTTGACCACCCCTGCCACGACGCCGCAGACCGCGATTCACCCATTACCACAAGAGTCAAATACAACACAGAACGCAGTTTTTGCGCACATGGGGGGGGGCGCGCGCGTACCTAGGGATGTGAGTTGCTGGGCCAACAGACCCTGCTCGTAGGCCAGCGCCGTGTCACTGGTGCTTGCTGTGAATTCGGCCGGCGCTGCCGTCTGCATTCTGTCGTGCGCGCTCTTGTGGCACCGGGGGGATGGGGAGGGCAATCGATCTCCCAGGAGCGCTTGGGACAGAAAGGTGGGGGTGTTGTGCTTTCTGATGAGAGGCACCCAACATCCCTCGCTTCTCCTTTGCGGGGCGTTCTCCCTCCCTCCTCTCTCCTACGGGCGACAAACCACCATCGGACGCGGTCATGTGCAGAGCAAAAAGAGCAATCTGGGGAATGCGTGGGTTTATCGTGGCCATCAAATGGGCTCAAAGAACCAGTTTTGCTGCTTGGCCCCACACTGGTTGGTGATCTCGGTGGTGCCTTGGCCACCGCCTAGAGGCTGCGCGACGACGCAACCCTTGAGGTCGATATTAAAGATGGAGCCGGGCCCCGTGGCCGACGTGCGCGACAGGACCCATGTGTGATTGCTCGGCGACGACGCCTGGCTGGCATCGAGGCCAACCGCGGTGGCCGGCAACCTGCTCCCGAGCACGCCCAAAACAGCCCCACCGTTGGCGATCTGCAGTAGGCCACCCGAGTCGGTACCTGCGGCGCCCGGCGTGTAGACCCACTCGGCGGCCCGCGCTCGGGGAAACAGTACGATGGCATCCTCTGGGTACAGCGAGAGGTAGGCGGCGTTCGGGCCCGTGTCGGCGCCCCAACGGATGTGATACCGACCTGCCGGCAGGCGCTGCGATACCGGGGGTGGTGTCGGAGGCGGCGGTGGAGGCGGCTGGGGCGCACACGTGTTGCGCAAAACGTAAATGCCGCTTACGGGAGGCGGTGCCACCGGATCGCCAAAGGCAGCCTTGAAGAACCGACCGCTGGCCGCCTGGGACTCGTCGGGAGACCGGATGCCATAGAGGATGACGCCCTCGTCGCTGCTGCCGCACTGCTGGTTCTCCTGCCAGATGTAGGTGTCTGCGACGGCGTCCATCGTGCACCGGTCGGGTACGCACCAGTAGTCTTGAACGTTGGGCCCGCCACAACCAGGGTGGATCGCATCGCCCAGCGCCCGGTAACCTGATGGGCACGTCGGTGACCATACGCTAAAGGGTTTGGCGGCGCAGGTCATGCAGTAGCCGCCACCGAAACCGGTCGGATGCACGGCGCCCAACCAATCGGACGCTTTGGAATCGGTGTTGATCAAAAGCGAGGTGGTCTTGCCCGGCTCAAAGGACTTGTACCCCGTGGCGCATCCGCTGCCGGGGCCGCCCGTGCACTGCACATAGTCGCCCAGTTTGCCCTTTCCCGACGGCACGATGGCCTGGTAATAGTCCATGGTGAATGGTCCCCCTGGAGCGCGCGCGTCGTTGCCCAAGAGTTGAAAGTCACCGCAGGTACCCTGCTGGTCACAATTGCCATAGGTGATGGTCGTCGCCGCACGGACCTGGCCCTCGGGTACCGGCGGCCGCTTTCTCTTTCTGTAAAGCCATATGGCGACGCCTGCGATCAGGCCTAATAGGGCCAGCAGCCCCAGGAGAACCAGCCATCCATGGGACCTTTTTGGTGACGCTTAACATTAAACCTATTACAGAGCATCAGGCAGGCATTCCTGCGAGTGTTAGCCTCTGTCGTCGATCCGTGCACCTCCGAGCGAGCCCAGAGGGGAGGTTAGCCTCAAAGTCGGGGGTAAGCCCAACGCTTAGTTTTCAAGATCGCGTGTGGGAACGGCCGGGTCGCCGGCCCACTCGGTGAGGAAGCGAAGCCATATCCCGCGTGCGCCGTTCCAGTCGCGATCAACCACGTTGTTGCACACACCGCATTCGAACGTATCGTAGCGCCTAAATTGACCACGACGAACGAAACCACACTCGCTGCACGTTCTACTCTGTAGATTTAAGCAAAAACTATATCAGAACAAGCAATTGCCTGGCGAGCACACATATAGAGGGCACTCTAATACGTACAGTATAGGCCTCGTTGACGAGGACAACGCGGCACCAGGGGTATTCGCGAATCTTGTGCAAGAGGTGTTGCTTGAACCGGTAGTGGGCCCAGGTGAGCATGGAGCGCGCCGTCTTGGACGATAGATGGCGTCGAGCCTGCGCATAAGGATAGCCGTCCCTTTTCTTGATGACCATGTTGCTGGTCTCATAGTGCGGATAGAGAATGACCTTGTACGTCTCACATAGCCACTTGGCCGTCTTGCGGTGCAGGTCGTCAACCAGGTTGCGCACGCGGCGGTGCATACGCAGCCAGGCCCTGCGCATGCTGTAGCGCTTCTTCTTGGGCACACCAGGCTGGCTGAAGCGGCTCTGAAGGTTATCCATATGGTAACAGAGGCGCTTGACCCTGCCAAAGTCCTCGATGCCAATCTCGTAGACGTATCCCTGTGGGTCAAAGCACGTAAAAGGCGTGGTCACGCCTGGGTCGATGGCCACGACCTCGCCTGCCTGACCTCCGATCCACTGCGGAATGGGGGCTTGGTTCTCGCTCCGCACGTTCAGCTTGATGGGTATAGACAGGTAGTATTGGCCCAGGCGCGTGCGAACGACCTTGAAGTCGCACTCTATCACTTTGGGAAGGGTCTCGCTGGCCTTCAAGCGGTCGGCGCGAAACACGTCAGCGTATGCGCCCTTGTCGCGGCCCCAGTCGCGGCCGCGCAGGGTAATCGTCTCCTGGCGCATGCGTTTGGCCTGCCTAAACTTGACATCAAAACCGCCTGGGCCATGCTTCTTCAGGCCATTCGAGTAGGCCTGAACAATCTCTGCGACGGCACGGAAGCGCACATCATACGGAGTGTCCAGAACCCATTCCTGATTGCCGCGGGCCTTCTTCGAGGCGATCCGAGCGGCTTTGGCGGGCGGCGACTTGATGGATTCTGTGTTGACAAAGAGCGCTCGCAGGGCAGCCTTGGACGGTCCGCAGATCTTGGCCTTGATGGCAGCGTTGCATTGATTGTAGGTCCATCTAGCGGTCCCAATCCACCGCTTGATCAGGGCCTTTTGCTCGGTCGTCGGAAAGATCCGAATCTTCCTCGATTTGCCCTCAGACAGATCTTTGTCAGCATCACCATCGATTTCTCCATCTTCAGAGTCGTCATCTCTCTTCCTCTTTAAGCCCGCTGGAAGGCCAGAGGATGTACCAGTTGGTGGGCCAACGGGAGGTTTCCTCTTGTTCTTTTTCCTCCGTGCAGTTGCTTGCTTGGCCTTCTGCTGCGCCACCCAGGGTTGCTCAAAGCCTTCATGCCGCTCGATGCAATGCAAGGCATGTTCGACCCTATCTTTCCAAGTGAAATGCGGCGATTGCGCGCCCGGCTCGCGTTCCAGATGGGTTGCACGAACCGTCCACCAGGCGTTGGTCATGGTGCGACGCAAAGAAGGGTCCCAGGCTTCACGAGGCGTATCTGTCCACGCCGTGTCGCTGAATCTTTGCGTCCTATTCGCCCAGTGTGGCGTCCTCGCCGGGTTCCAATAAGTCACCACGTTGTGCCCCTTTCCGGGCGAGGCCGCCAGGTACTTGGGCCGCGGCCCTTGTCCTGCGCCTGGGACTTGCATACCGTCAGCCTGGCAGCAGGCTTGCGCCGCAAAGGTTGTTTAGGCGTCCGGTAGGTTGTGTTGTTGTGTGGTGAGAAGGATCAAGTGAAACCTTTTGCCCTTCTTGTTGCCGTTTTATGTCACTCTGATATTTTGTGAAGACACACCGTTTGAACTGAAAACAGAGGCCCCAATGGCAGTCTCGTTTTCTCGAATTGCGTCCTAACAGCCCGTGCTGTTTTCCACCATGTGGTGGTTGGTGTTTTGGCGCGCCAGTGACATTTGGTATTACTTTTACCTAAGCAAATGCCTAATCAATCGCCGCTTGCTTTTATTTTGCCTGTCATACTTTGCAATGTTGGCAGATTGTTGTTCAGCCAACAGTACAATGTGTGGGGTCTCTTGGGGACATGGCAGGCAAACTTTATGCCAACATGGTCATAATAGAGCGTTCCCTTATCGCAGGTGTCTCGCTCATGGCTCCAACACTATGGAGGGAGGAGTGTCTTGCGCAACAAGACTCATGCCAGAACGGGCCTTTTGAGCAGTGTACCGGTACTGCCGGTCAATTACATTACCGTGGCGTATTGTTGACTGGATCAGAGAAAACATCTTTGGGGAGGGATGACACAACAGGATCGCAACGGGGATTCAAAAGGAGGACGGGCAAGACGCACAGCGTGTTCCCTCTGCAAGAGGAACGCTTGGTCTTGTTACGGGCCTTGCGTCTGCCGCGACAGCCTCGGCGGCGGCATCCATTTCGAGGCACAAAAGCCTGCCGGTCGAGGACGCGCAACCAGTCGGACGCATCGTCTCGTGCGCCCAACCTCATGCGCACACGACTCATGTCACAGGGGTAGCGGTTCTGGTGTGCCTTGCAAAAGAGTTGGATGTCGTTCATGGCGATCGCCGTCAGGTATACCTCTCCCATCCATGGGTAGCGATTGGCATTGAGCCAGTCGAGCACGCCCCATTGTGAATCACAGGTCGCGTTGATGGCCACATGCCGATCCCATGGGCATCCGTTGGCGCGCGCCCATTCAATGATATGCACATGGCCCTGGAGCGCGGCCACACTGCAAACATGGGCGTCCCAGGGGCAGCCATTCTCGTGCGCCCACTGGAGAGTTTCAAGGTCGCCGACGGATGCTGCGTTCTCGCAAGTGTCTGCGTCCCATGGGCACCCACGCTCACGAAACCACTTGAGCATGGATAGGCCCGACGTGGCAGCAGCCGAGCACGCAAACTCGTCCCACGGACAGCCCCATTTGTGCAGCCAGTCGACCAAATCGTAGTTTCGCTTGCGTGCTGCCCATTCGAACGTTCTCTCGTCCAAGGGGCACCCATTGGCGAGGCTCCACTCTGCGATCTCGATGTGGCCAGCGTGGTACGCGGCAGTGCACGTCATGCCATTCCACGGGCACCCGTGTTGGCGCAACCACTGGAGCAGGTCCAGATGGCCCCCCTTGGCGGCCTTTTGGCACGCGTCCCCGTCCCATGAGTAGCCGCGTTTGCGAGCCCACTTGATTACATCGAGGCGGTTGTGGCGCGCAGCGTTATTATACACGAGTGCGTCGAGTGTGCAACCCTGCGAGAGGGCCCACTCTATCACATTCAGATGGCCGCCCGATGCGGCAGCGGCCGCAATGCGCGCACTGTCCCACGGGCATCCGTTGGCTCGGGCCCACTGGAGTACATGCAGGTGTCCTTCTTTAGCGGCCTCGAGGCACATCCTTTCGTCCCACGGACAGCCGACCTTTCTGAGCCACTGAAGCGCACCCAAACGGCCCCGCTCGGCGGCACGCTCGCACACGCGCACGTTCCATTTTATCCCACTCTGCCTGAGCCACTGCATCAGGCCGATGTGACCGCCCGCAGCCGCGCCATACAGGGCACATGGACTGAGTTGTCTTGTTTGGTGAGCCCACTTGATCACCTCGAGTTGATTGTGTTCCGCGACTTTAAAGCAAGTTGATAACGTCCACCGACAGTTTTCCTTGTGGGCCCATCGGATGAGTCCCAGATGGCCATGGGCGGCGGCAATGTCCATGAATGGATTGATGAACCATGTGTTGGGGCGGAACGAGTAGAGATTACGCGGGCACAGGTCGCGCCATATATGGCACACGCGACGACATACGGGCCTGACAAAAGGAGGCGCACGGGCCATGATGGTGGCGACCATCTCGATCGGCAGGTCTTCCATGGTTTTCTCTTTTGTCTTTTGGAGGACAATGCGTTCGTCTTCCGTTCCTCCTCCTTCCTCCCTCTCTAGGTGCAACTGTATTGTCCAATCACAGAAACGTAAAAATGTCTTGTGCTTCGAAAGAGACCCGGCGGTTACCGAACAGTCGGGCTTTTGACCGGAAAGAGCCTCAAAGACGCGGTCGGTTTGCCCGTTTGT
>Ga0255334_1001486_pt1 | contig 10253 bp, 6 predicted proteins | sample EtOH5_35cm_T3_12_FD_202080 | JGI IMG/M metagenome (GOLD analysis project Ga0255334, IMG submission 202080) | Sandy soil microbial communities from University of British Columbia, Vancouver, Canada - EtOH5_35cm_T3_129 | ecosystem: Engineered > Artificial ecosystem > Sand microcosm > Unclassified ...
ACCGCTCTACGTGCCTGACCAGGCGAGTCCCACCCGACTTCTTCGACCTGATCATCGTCGATGAAGGGCATCACGCGCCGGCTGAAACTTGGCAAAAGACACTTGGCTACTTCGCCAAGGCTAAAAAGCTTTTTGTAACTGGAACCCCATTTCGTGGTGACAACCAGGAAGTGCCCGGAAAGCTGATTCACACAACGCCGCTGTCTGAGGTGATGAGAGACCGCTACGTCAAATGGCTCAGAAAAGAAACGGTCAATGCTCATGAACTCTATTTCACGTTGGCTGACCAGCCTGGCGTTAGGCTGTCAAAGGAGGAAGTTCTCGGGTTCAAAGATCCTGAGTGGGTCCAGCGCAGCGTTGCATTGTCCAAGGAATGCTCACTGGACGTGATTGACCAGAGCATTTACAACCTTACCGAGCTGAAGAAAGCGTCACCTGAAGTGCCTCACAAAATCCTTGCTGTGGGCTGCAGTATTGCCCATGCCGAGGATTTACGTACCTGGTACGAGGCCAAAAATCTGAGAGCGGCGATTGTTCATAGCTACATGGAGCAGCCGGACATCGATGCAGCTTTCAGAACGATCGATAACAATCAGTGCGACGTGGTCATCTCCGTGAACATGCTGATGGAAGGATATGACCATAGATACCTTACGGTTCTTGCGCTTTTTCGACCCTATCGAAGCCTGAATGCTTTCGCTCAAATCGTCGGCCGGGTGCTACGCGCAATCCCTACAGAGGAGATCACAGCGTTCGAGATTGATAATAACGCTGTTGTGATCTACCACGAGGAAACCGGCCTGGATGCGATGTGGAGCTCGTTTCAGAAGGAGGTTGATCGAGCAAAACATCAACGCACCAAGGAATACATAATCACTGACCAGGAATACGCTCGAAAAGAGGAGTCCCTGGCGGGGGTAGGTTCCTCCGAAGCTTTTGTTAGCGATCAGGACTCCTATTTGGAAGACCTGGACTTCAACAAGATTTTCTCTAACAAGCGAGCTGAAATCGATGCTTTTGCGGCCCAGAAAGTCAAAGAGTTGCCGGGTATAGAGGGTTACGACGCTGACGTGCTTGCACAGTTGACGAACGTCATCCGTAACGCTGAGATGAAGAAAGCCGCCCAGGTCATCGACCCTACCCTCATGGAAAAGCGACCAGAGATCGCGCGGAAGCAGCTTCGAGAGATCCTTACGAAAAAGGCCCAAGATGAAGTAGCCACGCTGCTCAGCGACCTAGGGATCGACGAGAAAAACTCTACGCTTTATCGGAAATTCGCAGCTCACGTTCCGATGGCAAAGCCGAATACGCCCAACGACGGTATACTGGTGAGCTTTATCAACACCAAGCTGGCTAAGAAGTACGGCAAGGTTGCTGAGCGTGATAATAGCTCGCTTTCCGAGTCGATCGCGCACGTGGAAGTAGTCATCGCTGAACTGAGGAAAATGCTGAGATGAGCCTCGAATCTATCAAATTACTCGTTGACGAACTGACGACTCTCCATATTAGCCGAGGCGTTCAGCCTAGCGACCTCATCGACAACGTATTCGAAAATGCCTACGTCGAATCAGCATCCCGTAAGACATCGAATGGTGCGGTATTTGAGATCACTTTTCTCGAGGCCGATGATGACGACCGTCCTGTGAAAGTGGCGATGCGATACACCTACGACAGTAGTCGCCACTTGGTGCTCATCGAGCAGAAGGTCGCAGCAAAGAGATACGCAATTCAGTGGGATCGTGCAGCTTCAATACGCCAACGGGTTGAAAGACTGGAAGCGATGCTGGCCACCAGCCTTCCACAAGAGAAAGTGGCGGCCATACTTTCCACTATCCCAGATGATTTTGTGGCCATGTTCCCTCGTCTGAAGCTCGTCGCCTAGTCTGCGTATAACTGGGCATGCCGAGCTCGAAGAGTGTCCGTCCTGTGTGGCAACGAGAGTTGAGTCCGTGGAATTCAATTATTCGCGTAGAGCCTTCTCTTGACCGATTCTGATGGTCAATCGTCTGGCTTCTGATCAATAGAGTTTGATCGCCCGAGCACTCGATTCCATTCACGACATTTCAATTCGCGACATGCTGAAGGTGATCCACCGAAGCAGCGTTGTGAAACTGTCGTCATCTGTGACTCTGTCGCATAGCGAATCTCGGACCCATTTTCATCCAATAAGACGCCTCCGGCACCTCTCAACAGCGCATGACCACCCACAACATCATGCGCTGAAACAGCGTAGAGAGAGATGCCGCATATTCCGTCACCCGCGGCCACTCTTGCCAGTCTGTACGCGATCGATGGCATTGCATGGAAATGCGCTGGAGCACACAGTTCACGATTGAGTTCTGGCTTATTTACCGCTGCTGCACTGACCATGATCGTGCTCTGGTTCGAAAGCTGTTTATTCTCGAGGCGTACAGATACTGCTCGACCGTTGCGAATCAAATGGGGGTTGCCCTCAGCCCAACCGATGCAATCGGGTCGCCCCTCAGAAGTCACTGGTGCGTATACCACCCCCATCACGGGAATGGCGTTATGCAGTAGCCCCACCGATATCGCTGATCCCTTCAAGCCATTCAAAAAGTCACTGGTGCCATCGTTAGGGTCTACAACCCAACACCAAGAATGCCCTGTCAGGACGTGCCCGGTCTCTTCGCCCCAAAAGTCGCAGCCGAACAGTCTGAGAAGTTCAGGACGCAAAAAACATTCGATTTCGACATCGATTACAGCCTTGTCACCAATGCCTCGACGTCCATCTGGACGACTCCACTCGGCGGAGAGGAGAGCGCCTGCGTGTTGAACGATCTCTGTTACTTGAGCAAGTAGTTCCGAAAGATTTGGACTAGACATAATGCACCTCAAGGCTGGTAAACCGCTCAAGGAATGTCTCCAAGGCCGCTGTGGTGCATGATAGGCATGCCGGCTGCAATTCGCACCGGTCGTAGCAAATCGTCCAGCAACTGCTTCAGAAGCTCCAGGCTTGTCAGAAGCTACCCGCCCTCAAGCTTCGCACTGTCTCGTACACGCATACAAGCGGTTGATAGTGCAAGTGCTTGGTAATTCCAAATAACGCTTGTTAGGCCGATTGCTGAAGCTCATTTAGATATTCGGATATCGTGTTCAGCAACTCATTAACTGATGATGAGGAAAATCCCGCTTTTATTTCCGCTTGGGCCATTTTGACTGTTTGTAGTAACGATGAAAGGTGCTCGCTGCGGATTGCCGCCTCCACAACTTCTTTTCTGTTAGATATATCTGAGAAAGCAAGATGTATGTAGTTGTCTAAAGAATTAATGTTTGTGTGACCTGTCCACTGTTGCACCTCACGCTTGAAGGACTCAGTGTTGATTAGTAAGTTCCTGAATTCATCAGGATTGTTAAAGTCATGCTGAATAATCAATTTTATGAAATATTGAGTAATGAAGCGATGTCTGTACATGTGTGGAGATAAGCGCTCATTGATGCCCGCTAGTCCCGCCAACTCTGAGATCTCTTGTGTGATCGTATTTGGCATAAGGCCCTTTCCAGTACGTGCACTGATAAACAGCAAGCCAACGTCCTCAACTCCCAGAGATTTAATTTTTGGGAGTCGGTTAAATTCAATATAAGAAACGATGAATTTCAAATCCGGAATTGAGATGGGCAAGTATCGATGATGGATTGAGTTTCCGCGCTTTTTCGCCGTCATCAGTTTTAAGCCGATGGTTGGATCATGAAGTGCTGCATATACATCATGCGTCGTTATCGAAACCAGTTCAGAACGTCGGCAACCAGTATGGGCAAGTAGTTTAAGCATTACGAATCTACGCTTTCTGAGAAATAGGTCCTCAGTACCAGCGGCTGCGGCGATAATGGCATTAGAATGAGCTTCAGTAATCGGGAATCTTTTTTTGTCAGGAGATGGCTCAGGAAATGAACGGTGATGCCAATAGTATTTGGTGATGCGCTTTCTTCCCTTCCCAATATCTATTTCAGCTTTTCTTTTTTCAGCTTTGATCACTCCATCTTTACCTACAAACTCATCTCTACCGGTGATTTTTCCGATATAGGCCAGTAAATCGATACAATTTTTCCCTATCGTAAGTATTGAAGTTGTCGACCGAAGTGTGTGTGACGTAGACAATGATTTCTTGTCGCTAAGCAACGTCTGCATGAATAGTATAAAGAGGCTATCGGTCATTTGCGCAACATCTATAGCGTTATCCGAACAAAAACGTAGTAAATGGCTTATGTTACCTGCATAGGTTTTTAATGTTCCGCCTTTGTTATTGCGCGACAACCCTTTTCTATAAAGAGAATGCATGTAGCAATTAGAATAGTGACACCATGTGCCGTTAGGATAACGAAGCATCGGGATGTACGAAGCTGAGTTGAAAATATATGTTTGATCGGCAAGTAGCGCTAAAGGCAACTGAAAGTGCTCTGATGTCAAACGATAAAGTTTAGTCATTGGCAGTGGCCCTGGGGTGTTTCAATAGCGCGTAAATTTCCGATTGTTGTTTTTCGCAGAGTTGAATATTTACTATATTATTTGTCTTCCTGGCGTACCCTCTCGCCTGTTCCATGCTTGATTCTAATGCGATGGTGTAGCAAAGAATTTCTTCGTTGAGAAACTGTATTTCTCTCTTAAGGGCAATGACGTCATCTTTTAACGTTCTAGGTTTGTTTTGGGCGGAAATCAGAGCCTTTACTGGGGGAAATGCTTTTAGTGCCAAAATTCTTGCATGGTCCATAGCCTCAAAGCCTCCTGCAAGGAAGCAATCCGCACGGGTCTTCAACGTATTTAAAGAGCAAGGATAGATACTTTTATCCGGAGCTGAGTATCGAGATAATGAGCCTTGTGATTTTAAGAAAACTCCTATCGATGATTCCCGGTATTTGTGCGGATGAGAGGCAATATCGAGAAGCAAATTGTAAAGGTTGATTGTCGAGTGGAGTTTTTTGCTCATATTGATTTTATCAGCTTCGTTACAAGTCTATAGGTAGTTACGTCGTCTACTTTAATAAAATGCGGCTCGACAGTCAGCGAGTGGTTTTCGATGAGCGTTTCCAAGTAGGTTTCAACTTCTTGAGAATCCAGTATGGTAAATTCAGATGTTCCAAAATGTGAAAATAGAGCTGCCGCGAGTTCATTAGATACCTCTTTGTCGCCAGCCGCCAAGGAGTCTGCTAGGTAAGCAGCTTTTACACCGCGAAGTACTTCTCCAGGAGTCGCTTCAGTAATGTAATGATAGAGGTGTTCAAGATCCGCATGGCCCAAGAACCATCGTAATGTGTCAAGACCACCAAACGAATTGCCCCAAAAAAATATCATCGAAAAGCCGCGCCTAAGTTGGTGCTGGCGGAAATAAAATCTTGATCCTTCGCTGTTTCGCGGTGCCTCAATGTAGTCGCAGAAAAAATCAATACTTCTATTGTAGGCGGGCGAATGTAAGCTCTTTTTTAGTCCTTTTGCATATCTGTCAGGCGGCGCGAACAAATATGTATGTTCAGTAATAAGTTTATTTTTGAGCAGCAGACTTTGGAAGTTTTCCAATGTTTCAATAATATGAACCCCGATACTTGGAATGGGTCTCTTTAAAACTTGTTTATTGGATAAAAATCCGGACTTTGCGTTAAAAAAAACTAAATTGCGCTTTGATTCATCAAGGCACTCAAACGGCATCAGGCTTGTAAGTTCCGATTGGCGTCGCGCCATCAGTAATCCGATGATTAATTGCGCTGCGCCATAATATACTCGTAACAGTTCCCACAGCCCCTCGTTATTGCGAAGTCTCTTAAAATATTCCTGAACTTTGTTTTCTCTAAGTTCTTTAGAGAGTTTTTTGCCAGCCAGCATCTTGGAGCTGAGACTCCAGCACTGTACTCCTAATTCAGCTAAACGAGGTGCGATAGCTTTGCGAACCCACCAATCCGAATTCGGATCATTTACGCTCTCACCATACTTTGCTTGAGCAGCAATAACAGCAGAAGCAGATTGGAAAATGTCATCCCCGTACTCGTAAATAAAATCGATAGCCTTCTGCAGAGCGGGTAATAGGATGCTCGGCCTCAATGTCTTAAACCGCATGGTTTGCGCTAAATTTAGGTGCGCTTTCAAAGAACTCAAACTGAGCGTAGTAAAAGCATGACTGGGAATTTCAATTCCTAATTCTGGAAGTTTGTTTATCGCCATAAAAGTTGCATAATATTTGGTAAACTGTCGATCTGACATCGAGTCTTCATTTGCCGCGCGAACGCTAACTACATTGTACTCAGTTGTCATCCCTGGATAAGGGGCCAGATTTAGCTCAGGTAAAGCACTTTTTATAGCGCCCCCCACAAGGGTATTTTTATAGATGTGTGATGCCAGTCGAGTGATGCTTACCGATAACCTGTACCCTGAGCTAAGAATGGGGCTGTAATAATCGTTCTCGTGTAGCCATATTTTGACTTTAAGAGTTTCGCTTGGCGTAAGGCCATACGCTGTTTCATTTTGAATCATTAAAAAATAGAGATCGGGATTTTTTTCAGCGAAACGTAAGACAATCTGATCGCTACACTCACTGGATCTTCTTAGGAAATCGACCACGGTTTGCCGCCAGTTATAGACCCCTTCGGCAATTTTCTCCGAACTCGACAACTGATAAAAAAACGATGCGACATCGTTTTCTGTTAGAAGATTCAATCCATGGCTGGCGAGCTTAAGGCGCGAACTGTTTAGCAAAAGGTAGTCAATGATGTTTATCGCTCTTCGCGTGTTAGCGTACGCGGTGATACTGCCTGGTTTTACCCCTTGATTTAAATTTTGGGTATTCTGAACGGTTATCCAGTTTTTGAACAATTGCAGTAATTTTTTGTTTTTGGGGTCGGAAAGTTTAGACCCGTCCTCGAGCTCTAAGTTGAAATTTATACAAAATCTATGCCCGCGCGCGAAATCAAAGCACCATATATTTGAATCAAAGTCCGAGGTCAACCATTCGCTTTCAAACCGAGTTTTCTGGGAGGGGAACATTTCCTCCAGAAAGGCCAACGCGTGAATGTTTTCTTTCGCGCTCATTTAAATGGTTATCCCTAGTTTATTTTTAGCGTTAGAGAGTGCAAACTGAATGTCTGGTCGATCACTGAGGCATGAGTCAACGTGAGTGATTATTTTAGAGCTGAGATCTCTCCAAAGACTTGATTGTAAATGACTGCTGGATTTGTACCTTGAATCATTAAGCTTTAATAGTTCTTCAAAAATTTGTTCATTCAGTGATACCAATATAGAGCTGTCGGGCCGCGCCTCGCTAAAGCGAGTGTTTGATTCCTCAGGGGGTAGTTTTATCGAGTGGTTTAATAAAAACTCCTCAACCTGTTCTAAGCTGTCAAAACCTGAAGCCTTCAGTTTGTAAGGGCTCCCATCCATCGCTTCGATAATTATTCCTGCTTGAAAAATTCTAATCCATCGATCCTGAAAGAAATCCCAAATGGGTGCTGGGAGATAGCGTGCTAACAACGATGGATCAAATGATTTATGGCCAAGAGCTTCGGACATTTTTTTTGCGCTTTTTGATTCTAAATAGATCATTACTCCAGCGGTCGCGCGAACTGTGGAGAGATTAGCGCGTTGTGCGAGGTACGTAGCGTCAGCATGATTTAGGTTTGTGTATTTCTTTAAGCCGGATACGAGTCTTTCTATGGGGATGGGCGAAGTGGTAACCGAAGCTAACTTTGGTCGCTGAAATTTGCCGAAGCTTCTAACTGCAGATAATAATAAATATCTGTAATTATCGTCTCCAATAGATTGTAGGTATCGTCTTCCGTAGTCGGTGACATCGATTATTTGTTGAACAAGATATGCACCGTACTCGCAAAGGCTAATCACCTGCTCAGCTTCACGGTGCCCTCTACGGAGTTTATACCCAACTAACTGATACCCGTTGTCGGTTCGGATGAAACCAATTTTTTTTCCATGCTCATCATATATCTCCAAGTTTTCCAAGAAGCCAACGGTAATTTTTGGATACAAACTTACGAGTAGTAGGCAATGTGGGTACAATGAGCCTGTTGTTGCTAATCCTAGCTCATATGCTGTTTCTGCAAATGGCGAAGCAAAAATTTGGACAGCTCGCTCCATTATATATGAATAGGAGTGATCTTCGATATTTCGTGCTGCATTAGCAAAGCATGCTGGATTATTGCGATCTCTCATCCATTGAATTTGGCCGCCCTCTTTTTCTCCAAGTCCACCGATCCGGCGGAGTTTTCCATTAGGTGATTCTCGTAACCGACGATTTAGTCTGGCCTCTAGATCTGCCACCTCAGCTTTAGCCCAGGTTGTTAAGTCATTCATTGATGATGTTAGATTATCAAAAATATTGTAGATGGCCGCTTGGTCTGTCACCTCTAGTGGAATATCGTGCAATAATTTTGAATGAACCAGCGTTCCGTCATTTCCTGTGCTGATTCTGGAGGCCGCATTGTTATACAGTCTCTTTGGTAAAACGGGTAATCCAGCATATCCCCCACTTAGTACTGATGCCGGAATGAGTTGGTTGCGTACGAAAGCTGAGAATTGCACGTTCCAGGCCGATGCGATGGTGCTTAATTTCTGGCCTTGTCCGCTATCATATGCTGTTGTAACGTAATACTTTACAAAACGATCCCAGAATTCATTCATGAATACGTCTGAAGTTAAGTGTGTAGGTGTGATATCTGATGGTTGAGCCTCTATAAAATCTCCTAGATACGATAGCAATGGCATTGCTCGATAACGCCTTCCTGAAAGGAAGATATGAGTTTCAGAATAGAGTTTCCTTGTAAATTCTGCACCAAGCTTTCGGTAAAATGCCCATAAGGGAAGAAAATGCGTCCCTCCAGAAACGTTCTGCAACGGCCACCCTCGCCAATATTCTATTTTTTTCGGGCATTGCTCTAAGCCATTCAACACATTTAGGTATTTGTCTATTGCTTCGATGGTCAGAGGAAATGAGTAATCTTTTTTGGTGGGGTATATTGCTGATAGGAAAGGAATTACTGATATAAAAAACTTCGCTCGTTGGGATCGAAGTGACGGAGCCGTTTCAACATGTTGTTCTGAATATAAAAAACCCAGAAAGCCTTCCGCCATTTTTCGGAATTTCGATTGCGATCGCGGAGTTACCAACTGACGGGTTATCTGGAGGTAGCACTCAAAGCTCTTCAGCGTAATCTGCACCACCGATGAACATAGCCGACCACGGCTCGACATTGCGTCGCTAAATATTGCCCTTTGGTGTTCATCCAGCTGCTCAAACGGGTAATGATCATAGTGGACTCCATTTGAGAAGATTGGTAACGATTCTACGGACGGAAATGCCATGGTAAACCCTTGATCTGACGGTCTAAATTCGATTTTTGACAGCCAAACCTAAAAAGTCAAAATATCAGTTCATCGAGGAATAGAACGCCATGGTGGGCGAGGGTAATTTCGCCGGGTTGTGGTTTCGAGCCGCCGCCCACCAGCGCCGGGCCGGAGGCGGAGTGATGGGGCTGGCGGAAGGGCCTTTGCGGCCAGTGGCTCAAGGGCACGCAACTGGTGACGGATTGAATGGCGGCGACTTCCAGCGCTTCATGTTCGGCCAGGGGTGGAAGCAGTCCTGGCAAACGACTCGCCAGAAGGGTTTTCCCGGTGCCCGGTGGTCCGCTGAACAGCAGGTTGTGAGCGCCCGCCGCCGCGATCAGCAATGCGCGCTTGGCCGAAAGTTGGCCCTGTACTTCATTCAGGTCGGGATAGGGTTTGCTGGCGTAGAGCAGGCCGTTGGAAACGTAAGGCTCGACCGGAGTGTGCCCATTGAAGTGCGCGACCGCTTCCAGCAAATGATCCACCGCGATCACCTTCAGCCCCGACGCCAGGCACGCCTCCTCGGCATTCGCTCGCGGCACCATCAGCGAGCGCCCGGCCTTGCGCGCCGCCAGTGCAGCCGGCAACACGCCCCGCACGGCACGTACCGCGCCTGATAGCGCCAGTTCTCCCAGGCATTCCACATCATCCAGTGTCAGCGTTGGCACCTGCACGCTGGCGGACAGAATCCCCAGGGCAATCGCCAGATCGAATCGTCCGCCGTCCTTCGGCAAATCAGCGGGGGCGAGATTCAGGGTGATACGCCGTGCCGGGAATTGCAGGCCTGAGTTGATGATCGCACTGCGTACCCGGTCCTTGCTTTCCTTCACCGCGGTTTCGGGCAGACCGACCATGGTCAGCGATGGCAGGCCGTTGGCCAGGTGGACTTCGACGGTGACGGCGGGCGCATCCACGC
>Ga0255334_1001488_pt1 | contig 10237 bp, 8 predicted proteins | sample EtOH5_35cm_T3_12_FD_202080 | JGI IMG/M metagenome (GOLD analysis project Ga0255334, IMG submission 202080) | Sandy soil microbial communities from University of British Columbia, Vancouver, Canada - EtOH5_35cm_T3_129 | ecosystem: Engineered > Artificial ecosystem > Sand microcosm > Unclassified ...
GCGGCGGTCGACCTCGCCCGGCCGCCCCGCCAGCAGCAGATGGAAGGGGGCGCCGACCGCGGGATCGGTCGGCGCGTCATGCACCTGGCCATCGGTAAGTGCGACGATCCCCGCCAGACGCGCGCGAGGGATCTCGGCCAGCGCCGTCTGCATCGCGGTCCAGAGCCGGGTGCCCTGGGTACCGCCCTCCGGCACCGTCACGAAGCGGGTCTCGAGGTCGCTCAGCCGCGCGAGGCGCTGCGCCAGCGCCGTCCGCGCCGCGGCGATGCGGGCGCTGCGTCCGGCGACATGGGTGCTCTGGCTGTCGTCGAGCACGACCAGCGCGATATCGGGGCGGGTCTCGCGGCTTTCCTCACGCAGCCGGGGATTGACCAGGGCCAGCAGCACCGCGGCGAAGGCCGCCGCCCGCCACCAGGCGCCCTGCGCGCCGCGCCAGAGCGCGATGCCGGTGACCACCAGCGCCAGCGCCGCCAGTGCGCCCAGCAGCCACCAGGGCAGGATCGGGGAAAAATCGAGACCGGCGATGGTGCGGTTCATCGCCTAATTCCCCAGCCGTTCCAGGATGGCCGGCACATGCACCTGGTCGCCCTTGTAGTTGCCGGTCAGCGCGTACATCACGAGGTTGGTGCCGAAGCGGTAGGCGAGGATGCGCTGCCGCGCCCCCCCGGGGATGGTAGCATAGGGGTTTTGGCCCCGCCCATCCACCGCCCAGGCCGCCGCCCAGTCATGGCCGCCGATGATCACCGGGCTGACGCTGTCATTGGCGCGGTCCTGGTCGCGCGCCGCCCAGACCTGGCCGCCGGTGTAGCGCCCCGGCATCTCCGGCAGCAGATAGAAGGCGCGGCGCAGGACATGATCGTCGGCGATCGGCGCCAGCGGCGGGACGGTCAGGTCCAGGGTCAGCCGGCGCAGCGCGGCGCGGGCACCGGGATAGGTGCCCTCGCCCGAGCCCTCGTCGCGGGTATCGAACAGGATGATCCCGCCATTGCGGAAGAAGGTGTTCACGGCGTCATTCGCCGCCGGTTCCAGCGCCAGCGCCGCCGGCAGCACCGGCCAATAGACCAGCGGGAAGAAGGACATATCGTCCCGCCCCGGGGTCAGCCCGACCGGTTCGGCGAGCGAGGCCGCGGTGCGCCGGTTCACGAAATCCGACAGCCCGACCAGGCCCTGGCGCGAGACCTCATCCACCTGCGCGTCGCCGGTCACGACATAGGCAAGCCGCGTGGCCTGGGCGAGTACCACCGGGTCTGGCGGCTCGGTATGGGCGGCGACCGGGGCCAGCAGCAGCAGCGCGAGGCTCGCCGCCTTCAGCACGAGGAGACCACGCAGGCGCAGCGAAAGCAGCATGTCGAACACCAGCAGCAACAGGGCAGAGGCGATCAGCCAGGGGCCGAGATCGGCCTCGGCCGGCACGCCGCCGATATGGCGCAGCGGGATGCCCGGCGGCAGCGCCGCCAGCACCGGCGCCGGCACCCCGGCCGACAGGTTCAGGGCGCGGCGCTCGGCCCCCTCGCCGGCCGCGCCATACCAGCCGGGCGGGCTGCGGGGCCCTGGCGGGGCGGCGGCGATGGTCTCGCCGGAGACCGGGGCGGCGGCGCCGCCGGGCAGGCCGAGGCGGCCGAACCCGTCCAGGGTTTCCAGCGGCGGCAGCGGCACCCCGCCCGCCGCCCCCGCCACCCCGGCCGAAAGCCCGATCACCCGCCGCAGCATGTCCACGTAAAGCCCCGACAGCGGCAGGTTCGACCAGGCGGCATTGGCGGTGACATGCACCAGCACGATGCGGCCGCGGCCGCGGGTTTCGGCGGTGACCAGCGGCGTGCCATCGGTCAGCCGCGCCCAGGTGCGTTCCGCGAGGCCCGGGACCGGTTCGGCCAGCACCTGGCGTTCCACCACCACCTCATCGGGCACCGGCAGGCCGGCGAAGGGGCTGCCCTCGGGGAAGGGCGCCAGATGCTGCGGCTGTTCCCAGGACAGCGCGGCGCCCAGCGCGCGTTCCCCGGCGCGCAGCGGCACCGGCAGCAAGGGATCGGCGCTCTCGGCCAGGCGCGGGCCGGCAAAGCGCAGCAAGGTGCCGCCCTTCCCCACCCAGTCGGTGACCGCCTGCTGTTCCCGCCCCGGGGTCAGCGGCCGGTCGGCCAGGATCAGCAGGGCGAGCGGGCGGGAGAGCAGCGTCTCGATGCTGCCGCGCCGCAGCTCCACGAAGGGCGAGAGCGCGCGGTCCAGCCAGAAGACATCGCCGAGCAGCGCCGCCTCGCCCCCCGCCTCATCGCCGGCGATCAGCCCGACCGGGCGGCGGCGGAAGCGCTCGTCCAGCAGCACCACGGCGCCGGCACCGGCGGTGTTCTCCAGATCCAGCCGCGTGACCTGGTTGCGCAACTCGATCGGCAGGTCGAGCGCGACCGCGCCCCGCGCCGCCCCCGCCGCCATCGGCACCGCGGCGCGGGCCAAGGTGCGGCCCTCGGCGGTGCGGGCCAGGACCACGGCCTCGCCGTCCACCGGATCGGGGGTCTGGGCGATGTGCAGCACCAGCCGTTCCGGCTCGGCCTCGGGCGGCAGCAGCAGGCGGGTGGGGTGGTCCTCGGCGCGGGCCAGGGTCAGCGGGCCGGCGCGGCGCAGGGTGGCGGTCAGCGCCTCGAAGCCGCCGTCATCGGCCAGCCCGTCGCTGAGCCAGAGGCTGCTGAGCGCGCCATCGGCAAGCCCCGCCGCGCCGCGCCAGGCGGCCAAGGCGGCGGCGGCGGTGGCGCGGTCGGGCGCCCAGGGCTTGGGGCGCAGCGCGGCGAGGCGGGCACGGGCTTCCTCGGCCGGCAGCAGCGGGCCGGGGTGCGGCGGTTCGGCGGCCTCCGACGGCGCGGTGGGGAAGAGGGCGACGCGGCGGCCCTGCCGGCTGGCGGCATCCAGCGCCGCCTGCCCCACGGCCATGCGTTCGGCCCAGTCGGGTGCTGCGGCCCAGCCGTCATCGACCACCAGCAGCAGCGGCCCCGGCCCGCCGGCCCCCGCCCCCGGCCCCCAGACCGGACGGGCGAGGCCGATGATGATGAAGGCGGCCGCGGCGATCCGCAGCAGCAGCAGCCACCAGGGGGTGCGCGCCGGGGTGGTCTCGGTCGCCACCAGCCCGCGCAGCAGCCGCAGCGCCGGAAAGGCCTGGGCGCGCGGCGCGGGCGGCGTCACCCGCAGCAGCCAGACCAGCACCGGCAGCACCACCAGCGCCGCCAGCACCCAGGGGGCGGCGAAGGCGAGCGGACCCAGGGCGAGCATCAGCGCGCGGCCTCCGACAGCGCCAGCCACAGCGCCAGCAGCGCGGCTTCCGGCGGCTGGTCGGTGTGATGGGTCAGCAAGGTGCAGCCGGACATGCGGGCGAGGTCGGCAAGCCCCGCGCGATGCGCGGTGACGCGGGCGGCATAGGCGGGGCGCACGCCCTCGACGCGGGGCAGCAGTTCGGGGGCCTCGCCGGCCAGGCCCTCGAAGCGGATGCGGCCGGCATAGGGCAGGCTTTCCTCGGCCGGGTCGAGCACCTGCACCAGCGTGCCGCGCAGGCCGCGCGCGGCAAAGCCGGACAGCATCGCCTGCCATTCCGGCAGCGGCGCCCAGAAATCCCCGAACAGCACGATGCGGGCATGGCGCGGCAGGCTGGGGTCATCCAGCGCGCCCTCGGTGCCGCCGAGGTCTTCGGCCAGGCGCTCCAGCGCGCCGCGCCCGGCCAGGGTGCGCCCGGCGCCGAGCAGCCGCACCCGCTCCCCGCCGCGCAGCAGCAGCGAGGCCAGCGCCAGCAGCAGCAATTCGGCGCGGTCGCGCTTGGTGGGGCGGGAGGCAGCACCGCGCCAGCCCATGCCCGGGCCGGTGGCGCGCCAGAGCCCGATGGTCTGGGCGGATTCGGATTCCGTCTCCCGCACGTACAGCCGATCGCCGCGGGCGGATTGGCGCCAGTCGATGCGGGCGACGGCATCGCCCTCGCCAAAGGGGCGGAACTGCCAGAAGGCATCGCCCTGGCCCGGGCGGCGGCGGCCATGCACGCCGGCGCGGACGGTGGCGGCGACGCGATCGGCCGCCACCACCAGCGGCGGCAGCCGTGCACCCAGCGCTTCCGCCGCCGGTGGGCGGGGGGTCGGCATGGTCAGCCGATCCCCTCAGCCAGGGTGCGGATCACATCGGGCAGGCGGATGCCATCGGCGCGGGCGGAAAAGCTGAGCGCCATGCGATGCCGCAGCACCGGTTCGGCCAGGGCCCGCACGTCGTCGATGCTGGGGGCGAGGCGCCCGTCCAGCACCGCCCGCGCCCGGGCCGCCAGCATCAGCGCCTGGGCCGCGCGGGGGCCGGGGCCCCAGGCGAGGACGCGGCGCACCATCTCGTTGCTGGTGCCTTCCGGCCGCGCGCCACGGACCAAGGCGAGGATCGCATCCAGCACCTTCTCGCCCACCGGGATGCGGCGGATCAGCGCCTGGGCGGCGAGCAGTTCGGCGGTGGTCATCGCCGCCTCGGGCCGCACATCCTGTGATCCGGTGGTGGCGAGCAGCATGGCGCGCTCGGCGGCCAGATCCGGGTAGGGGACGTCGACCTCCAGCAGGAAGCGGTCGAGCTGCGCCTCCGGCAGCGGATAGGTGCCTTCCTGCTCGATCGGGTTCTGCGTCGCCAGAACATGGAAGGGCATCGGCAGCGGATGCATGGTGCCGCCGACCGCGACGCGCTGTTCCTGCATCGCCTGCAGCAGCGCGGACTGCGTGCGCGGGCTGGCGCGGTTGATCTCATCGGCCATCAGCAGCTGGCAGAACACGGGGCCCGGCAAAAACCGGAAGGCGCGGCGGCCGCCCTCGCCTTCCTCCAGCACTTCCGAGCCCAGGATATCGGCGGGCATCAGGTCGGGGGTGAACTGCACGCGGCGGGCATCCAGGCCCAGCACGGTGCCGAGGGTATCGACCAGCTTGGTCTTGCCGAGGCCCGGCACGCCGACCAGCAACGCATGGCCGCCGGAGAGGATCGCGACCAGCACCTGCTCGATGACCTGGTCCTGGCCGAAGATGATGCGGCCGATGCCGGCGCGGACGCGGCCAAGCTTTTCGCCCAGCGCCTCCGCCTCGGCGACCGTCGCAAGCGGCCGGGCCGTGTCATTCCTGCCACCCGGCGCGTTTTCGGAGGCTGTTGCCACTTCAACCATCGCCTTGCGGCTCCCTATATGCACGACCGAACGAAGTGTTCGGGGCCGGCGATCCGGCAGACATCAAGATGGGGACGCGGGCCGCCGGAAACAGCGGTGCGGCACGACTCCCACGGGAAGCCTATGATGCTCGGTCAAACCAACAAAGCGCCGCATGGCACCGGATCGGAGCATCGGCCGGCCCCCGCCGGCGCGCTGCTGCCCGACCGCGCAACCCCTCGGCCGCGCGCCCAATCCTGCGGCGATTTCGCGATCCGCATCACGCGGGACGGGCGCTGGCACTACCGAGGCTCGCCGATCGACCGCAAGGAGCTGGTCTGCCTTTTCGCCAGCGTGCTGCGGCGAGAGGAGGACGGTTCCTTCTGGTTGGAAACCCCGGTGGAACGCGGCCGAATCGAGGTCGAGGACGCGCCCTTCCTGGCCGTGGAGATGTTCTGGCGGCAATGCCCGGATGTCGATGGCAACCCCCGCCAATGCCTCACCTTCCGCACGAATCTTGACGAGATCGTGACCGCCGACCCCGCGCATCCGATCCGCGTGCGGCTCTGCCCAAAGACGCGCCAGCCTTCGCCCTATGTCACCATCCGGCCGGGGCTGGAGGCGCGGCTGACCCGTTCCGTGTTCTATGAGCTGGTCGCCCTGGCCGAGGCCGAAGCCATCGACGGCCGCCAGGTTCTGGGCGTCTGGAGCGAGGGCGTGTTCTTCCCGATCGACGACCTGCCGCCCGAATCGGAGGCAGAGGCCCTCTCCGCCTGACCACCCCCGGCCCGTATCCCGTCTTGCCCGACGGGCGGGCGGGGACCAAACCGGGATGATGGAACCGCGGCCCCTCCTTGCCCATGACACCCCGGAGCTGTCGGGGCCCGAGATCACCGCACGGCTGCAGGATCCGGCGCGGCTGGCGCGGGTCGGGGGCTCCTCGGCCGATGACATGGACCTGCCCGCCACCGACGCGGCCAAGGCCGCGGCGGTGCTGGTCGGCATCCTGCTGCACCCCGAGCCCACCATCCTGCTGACGCTGCGGGCGGCCACGCTCAGCGCCCATCCCGGCCAGGTCGCCTTTCCGGGCGGGCGGATCGAGGCCGGCGAGACCCCCGAGGCCGCGGCGCTGCGCGAGGCGGCCGAGGAGGTCGGGCTGGACCCGCGCCTGCCCAGCCTGATCGGGCGGCTGCCGCAGCATCTGACCGGCACCGGCTATCGCATCACCCCGGTGGTGGCGCTGCTGACGCCGCCCTTCACCCTGACCCCCGCCCCGGATGAGGTGGAGGAGCCCTTCGAATATCCGCTCGCCCGGCTGCTGGACCCGAAGCTGCCCGAACGCGGCCAGGCCTGGTTCCGCGGCCGCGACCGCAGCTACTGGGTCTGGCCGCATGAACGCCATCTGATCTGGGGCGCGACGGCGAGCATCCTGCTCAACCTCGCCTGCGTGCTGCGAGATTGAGACGGGTTGCCCTGGCGCGGCGTCCGGCCTTTGCTCGCCTGCCCCAACCGGATCGGAGCCATGGGCTGGCTGTGCGAATTTCTGCTCTTCCTCGCGCCCTTCGGGGCCTATTGGCTGTGGCGCCGGGCGAATCCGGGCGATGAGCCCTCGGGCGCGCTGGTCGGGCTGGCGGCGGTGGGTGTCGTGCTGATGCTGGCGGGGGCGGTGATCTACGGGTTGTCGCGGGGGCAGGACCGCGATGCGGTCTATGTGCCGCCGCGGATCGGCCCGGATGGGATGGTGATGCCGGGGCATACGGAGCCCGCGCCTTGACGGCCGACCCGCCGAGCCAGTGGATCGCCCCGCCCGCCGCTTTGCTCTCCGGCGCGCCGGCCGCGGTGCTGGCGGCGCTGCCGGGGGCGCGGGCGGTCGGCGGCCTGGTGCGCGACATTCTGGCCGGCCACCCGCTGGCCGATGTCGATGTCGCCGCCCCCTTCCCGCCCGAGACCATCACCGAACGGCTGCGCGCCGCCGGGCTGCGGGTCTTCGAGACCGGCGTCTCCCACGGCACCGTCACCGCCGTGCTGGACCGCCAGCCGGTGGAGGTGACCGCGCTGCGCCAGGACATCGCGACCGACGGCCGCCATGCCGAGGTCGCCTGGACCACCGACTGGCGGATCGATGCGGCGCGGCGGGATTTTTCCATCAACGCCATGTCGCTGGCCGCCGATGGCCGGCTTTGGGATTATTTTGGCGGGCGCGAGGATCTGGCCGCCGGCCGCGTGCGCTTTGTCGGCGACCCCGCCACGCGGCTCGCCGAGGATTATCTGCGCGCGCTGCGGTTTTTCCGCTTCCAGGCGCGCTATGGCCGCGGCGCCCCCGATGCGGCGGCGATCGCCGCGATCACCGCGGCGGTGCCGGGCCTCGCGCGGCTGTCGGCCGAACGGGTCTGGTCGGAGCTGAAACGCCTGCTGGTCGCCCCCGACCCCTGCGACTCGCTGGCGCTGATGGCCTGCTGCGGCGTGCTCGGCGCGGTGCTGCCGGAGGTGGTCGAGGATGGCACCATCCCCCGCCTGCCGCGGCTGCGCCGGCTGGTCGCGATCACCCCCCGCACCGATCCGGTGCTGCGCCTCGCGGCCCTGCTGGGGGAGGTGACGCCGCGCGGCCTGGGTGGTCTCGCCGGGCGGCTGCGGCTGTCGGGCGAGGAACGCGGGCGGCTGTCGCGCTTCTGCGGCCCCCGCCCGGACATGCGCCCCGAACCGGGGCTGGATGCGGATGCCGCGCGGCGCCTGCTGGCGCTGCTGGGCGCCGAGGAAGCCGAGGCGGAACTGCTGCTGGCCGAGGCCGAGGACGGCCAGGACCGCAGCGCCGACCGCGCGCTGCTCGCCGAGACGCCGGTGCCGGTCTTCCCCCTGCTCGGCCAGGATGTGCTGGACCTGGGGGTGCCGGAGGGGCCGCGGATCGGCCGGCTCTACAACAGCGTGCGCGGCTGGTGGTTCGCCGGCGGCTGCGTGGCGGACAAGGCGGCGCTCTTGGCGCGGCTGAGCGAGGAGGTGGCGGCGGGGTAGCCCGCCCGCGGCCCCCCCCTGACGCCGGGGTCCGGGGGGCGGGGGCGGCGCCCCCGCTATCCTGCCCTCAGCTCCCGACCACACCCCCGCCCTTCTTGACGATGGCGATCACCGAGGGTCGCGGCGGCAGCTTGTCGTCAAAATCCGGCCAGCGCGTCGAAGGCTGCTCGAAGTGGCTGCCGCTATCATCGCCCGGGTGCTGGATCGCCAGGAACAGCGTGGTGTCATCGGGCGTAAGGCAGGGCCCGCAGACCTCGGCCCCGGTCGGCGCCTGGTAGAACAGCCGCGTCAGCGCCCGCCCCGGCCCGGTGGTATCGGCGGCGTAGAGCCCATCCGCGATACCCGAGGTGCCCGGCGCGCCATCGGTCGCGATCCAGATCCGTCCCTTGCTGTCGAAGGCGCAATTGTCCGGGCAGGTCAGCCAGCCCTCGTCCGAGGTCGCACGGTGGTAGCGCGCCCCGGCATCCTGGCCGGGCTTGCCGGCCAGCAGGAACAGCTCCCACCGCGCCTCGGTCGCGGCGTGGTCGACGCGCGCGGTGCCATGGCCGGGGGGCAGGATTTCCAGCACATGCCCGTGCTCGTTGCGCGGGCGCGGGTTGGCGGCATTCAGCGTCTGCTGGGTGCGGCGGCTGTTGTTGGTCAGCATCACATAGACGCGGCCGGTGACGGGGTTGACCTCCACATCCTCCGGCCGGTCCATCGGGGTCGGCTGCAGCAGGTCGGCGGCGCGGCGGGTCTCGATCAGCACATCGGCCTGGCTGGCAAAGCCGTTCTCGGCGGTCAGCGGCCCCTGGCCATGCAGCATCGGCAGCCAGGTGAGCTTGCCGTCGTCGTGGAACTTGGCGACGTAGAGCGTGCCCTCATCCAGCAGGTCGCGGTTGGCGGCGGGGTTGGCGGTATCGACCGGGCGGGCGGTGACGAATTTGTAGACATAGTCGCCGCGCTCATCATCGCCCATGTAGAAGACCACGCGCCCATCGGCGCTGACCGCCTGGGTGCAGCCCTCATGCTTGATGCGGCCGAGGGCGGTGCGCTTCACCGGCACCGAGGTCGGGTCGTAGGGGTCGAATTCGACGATCCAGCCGAAGCGGTTCGGCTCGTTCGGCTCCTTGTCCAGGTCGAAGCGCGGATCGTACTTGCCCCAGGCATAGCCGGGCCGGGCCGCGATGCCATAGCGCTGATAGGAGTCCTTCTGCGCCCCGGTGGTCGCCGCGGCGCCGCCGAAATACTGGTTGAAGTTCTCCTCGCAGGTGATGACCGTCCCCCAGGGGGTATTGCCGCCGGCGCAGTTGTTCAGCGTGCCGCGCACCAGCCGCCCGGTGGGGTCGGCCGAGGTCTTGAGCTTGTCATGCCCCGCCGCGGGGCCGCTCACGCGGATCTCGGTCTCGGCGGTGATGCGGCGGTTGAGGCGGCTTTCCTTGGCATAGCCCCAGCGGCCGTTGGTGCGCTGGATCTCCACGATGCTCATGCCATGGGCCATGCGCTCGATCTGGGTCTGCGCCTCGGAGGTGCGCAGCCGACCGCCGCTGGCCGCCCCGATGCCGGGGAACATCAGCTCGGTGTCGCAATATTCGTGATTGACCGCGAGCAGCCCGCGATCCGAGGCGGTGCTGCCCTTCGGCAGCGGGAGGAAGTCGAGGTAGTCGTTGTTGTAGCCGAACTGCCCGGCCTGGGCGGCGGGGGTCTGGGCCATCGGGTCGAAGCCCGGCGCCTCGGCCAGGACCGGGTCGCCCCAGCGGATCACGGTCTGGATCTCATAGCCCTCGGCGACCGCATCGCGCTGGGCCATCTGGTGGCGCAGCTCGGGGAAGGTCAGGGTCGAGGGGCCGCCGGTCTCGGGCACCGCGGCATGGGCGGCATCGATCAGCTGGTCGGCCAGGGTGGCGGCGGCGGCGGCACCGGCCAGGCCGCGCAGGGCGGCGCGGCGGGAGAGGCGGCGCTGGGCCACCTCCTCGATGGTGTCGCGGGGATTGGGGTTGCTGCCGATATCCTCGATTTCGAGATCGGGGGGAAGCTGGGTATCCGGCATGGCGGCATTCCTTGGCGAGCGGGCTGGCCCGCGGGGAGATACCGACGCCATGCTGCACAGCGATGGCAGTT
>Ga0255334_1001489_pt1 | contig 10237 bp, 4 predicted proteins | sample EtOH5_35cm_T3_12_FD_202080 | JGI IMG/M metagenome (GOLD analysis project Ga0255334, IMG submission 202080) | Sandy soil microbial communities from University of British Columbia, Vancouver, Canada - EtOH5_35cm_T3_129 | ecosystem: Engineered > Artificial ecosystem > Sand microcosm > Unclassified ...
CACGGCCTACCGAACGCAGATCGGACCTTCACTTATGGGCACACGCTCCATCGCACTCTTCTTCTTCGTCATGGTGCTCCTGGCCGTCGTTCTCGGCGCCGCAGTGATCGCCATCCCCGCTATCGGGGCAGCATGAACCGGACACACGCGCTCGCGCTGGTCTCCGCCCTGGCCGCGGCCGTGACCGCCGCCGTCCTCCTCTCCGGTTGCTCGACGACCGGAATCACCACGACCCCCGCGAGTTCTGGGGTGAGCTTCGCGCACGTCCACGAACTCGTCGCCCGTCAGGACGGCGGCCTGCTAGTGGGCACCCACGAGGGCCTCTACCGGCTCCAGATCGACGCCGACGGTTCCACCACCGCGGTCGGACCTCTCGGCGGCCTCGACTTCGATCCGATGGGGTTCACGATCGCCGGGGACACCGCCTACGCCTCCGGGCACCCGGGACCAACCACCCCGGGAAGCTTCGGCACCCCGAACCTCGGACTCATCACCAGCACGGACGACGGCGAGACCTGGACCACCGTCTCCCTGAAAGGGGTGACCGATTTCCACGCCCTGGCCGTGATGACCGCCGCCGACGGAGCGCCGCATGTGTTCGGCATCGACCCGGGCAAGCCGCGACTCCAGCGCAGCACGGATGGCGGGCTGACCTGGAGCGACGGGGCTGAGCTGGCCGCCCGCGACATCCTCGTTGTCGACACCACGCTGTACGCGACGACGTCGGAGGGGCTGGCCGTCAGCGAGGACGGCGGGATGAGCTTCACCCTCGACCCGACACCGCCGGCCCTGTACCTCGTCGCTGCAGATCCCCAGGGCGGCCTCGCCGGCATCGACACGACCGGCACGCTGTGGACCCGCAGTCCAGGCCAGGACTGGGAACACGGCCACACCGTGACCGGGACACCGCAGGCGGTGGCCGTCGACGGGGCACGCATCTACGTCGCCGACGACCGAGGCATCGCCGTCACCGAGGACGCCGGCGCGACCTGGATCGTGCTCGAGGTGAACGGATGAGCCCCATACAGCCGAGGGGCAGCGCCCGTCGCACACGAGCTTCGACAGGGCTGGCATGGACCCATGAGAGAGGACCGAGATGAACCCCGCGATCCGCAACACCAGCTTGACCAGGCGCGGCTTCCTCGCCGTCGGCACCGGCACCCTCGCCGCGATCGCCCTCGCCTCCTGCACGACCCCGCCACGCTACGTCACCCCGACCGGCGCACCGGTACGACAGGCGGAACTGGCCCGCGGCGGGACCGGCCGAATCACCAGCGTCGAACTGGTGGCCTCCCGGACGCAGATCGACCTCGCCGGCACCACGGCGGACACCTGGAGCTTCGGGCCGGTGCCGGCGCCGACGATCCGGCTGACGGCGGGCGACACCCTGCGCGCCACCGTGCGCAACCGGCTCCCCGCCGACACCTCCGTGCACTGGCACGGCCTGGCGCTGCGCAACGACATGGACGGCGTCCCCGGCGCGACCCAGGCGCCGATCGGCGCCGGCGACGACTTCACGTATGAGTTCGTCGCCGCCCAACCGGGCACCTACTGGTTCCATCCGCACGTCGGCCCTCAGCTGGACCGCGGCCTGTACGGGGCGCTCATCGTCGATGACCCGGACGAGCCCCTCGCCTACGACGAGGAGTGGGTGGTGATCCTCGACGACTGGCTCGACGGGGTGACCGGCACCCCCGACGAGGTGCTCGAGGAGCTGCGCGGCGGCATGGGCGGGATGATGGGCAACGGCGGCGGCCACATGATGATGGGCGCCCGCTCGGATCTACTCGGCGGCGACGCCGGCGACGTCGCCTACCCGCACTTCCTCATCAACGGCCGCCCGTCCGCCGACCCGGAGACCTTCACGAGCACCCCCGGACGGCGGCTGCGGATCAGGATCATCAACGCGGGCAGCGACACCGCCTTCCGAGTCGCGCTCGGCGGTCACCGGCTCACCGTCACCCACAGCGACGGGTTCCCGGTGGACCCGGTGGACGCCGACGCGATCCTGATCGGCATGGGCGAACGCTACGACGCCCTGGTCACCCTCGGTGACGGCGCGTTCCCATTCGTCGCCGCAGCGGAAGGCAAGGGGGAGACGGCGCGGGCGATCGTACGCACCGGATCGGGCGAGACCCCGCGCGCGTCGGGGAGCATCCTCGAACTGTCCGGCTCCGTCCTCACGGCGGGCGCACTCGCCGCCGACCCGAGCGTCGCATTCCCGGATCGCACGGTCGACCGCGAGCTGACGGCGAGATTGTCCGGCTCCATGATGGCCTACGACTGGGCGATCAACGGCCGCCGGTTCGACCCGGCCGACCCCCTGGCCGGCGCACTCGGCGTGACGCAGGGCGAACGCGTGCGGCTGCGCATCGAGAACACCACCCAGATGTGGCATCCGTTCCACCTGCACGGGCACACCTACCAGCACTCCGGCGCGGGACCGCGCAAGGACACCTCGATCATCCTGCCTGGTCAGTCCTTGACGGTCGACTTCGACGCCGACAACCCGGGACTCTGGGCTGCACACTGCCACAACATCTACCACGCCGAGGCCGGGATGATGACCATCCTCGGCTACCAGGCCACCTGACAACCCAGTAGGAAGACGCAGAGAACATGCAAGAACGAACCGTCGTCCTGGAAGTATCCGGTGTCCAGTGGGCGTCCTCGAAGTCCGTCGTGGAATCGACCCTCCTCCGCCAACCGGGCGTCATCTCCGTGGAGGCCAACCCGGTCTCCCAGACGGCGAACGTCTCCTACGACCCCGAAACCACCTCGCAGGCCCACTTGCGCCAGTGGATCATCGAATGCGGATACCACTGTGCCGGCCAGTCCGTCCCGAACCATATCTGCGATCCCGCCCACGACTCCCACCAAGCATCCCTGGGCCACCACCACATGCCCGCGACCCAGGAACACACGGTGCCTGACGACAGTCCGCTTCCTCCGGAGCCGACGCAGGAGCACGCAGAACACGAACACGCAGGGCATGAGCATTCGGGGCACGAGTCGATGACCGGACACGAAGCGCACAGCGCCGCGCCGGTCGCGGCCGACCCGACGGCGCCCGACCACACTGCGGCTGACCCCGCCGCGGCAGGCACTGTGGACCACTCGGGTCATGCCGGCCACGGCACACCGGCGCGGAGCAGTCAGGATGTGATGGGGCACGGCGGCGGCCACGCCGGCATGTCGATGGCGTCGATGATCCGCGACATGCGCAACCGGTTCCTGGTCGCGGCGATCCTGTCCGTGCCGATCATCCTGTGGTCCCCGATCGGCCGGGAAGTGTTCGGGTTCACCGTCCCGGCCCCGTTCGGGCTGCGGGATGACGTGTTTTCGCTGGTCCTGTCGCTGCCGGTGATCTTCTACTCGGCCTGGATCTTCTTCGACGGCGCCTTCCGGGCGCTGCGGGCACGGACCCTGGACATGATGGTGCTGGTCGCCGTCGGCGTGGGTTCCGGCTGGCTCTACAGCGTCATCGTGACCCTCACCGGCGGCGGTGAGGTGTTCTACGAGGCCGCCACGGTGCTGGCCGCGTTCGTGCTGCTCGGCCACTGGGTCGAGATGCGTGCCCGCGGCGGCGCGAACGACGCCATCCGCACCCTGCTGGAGCTCGCCCCGGCGCGGGCGGTCGTGCTCCGCGACGGGGAAGAGGTCGAGGTGCCCACCGCCGAGGTGGTGCCCGGAGACCTGATGCTGGTACGCCCCGGCGCGAAGGTCCCCACCGACGGGGAGGTCGAGGAGGGTGACTCCGAGATCGACGAGTCGATGGTCACCGGTGAGTCCCTGCCGGTGGAGAAGACGCCGGGCTCCGCGGTGATCGGGGCGACGGTGAACACCACCGGCACCCTGCGGGTGCGGGCCACGAAGGTCGGGGCTGACACGGCGCTGGCGCAGATCGTGGCCCTGGTGCAGGAGGCGCAGAACTCCAAAGCGCCCGGACAGCGCCTGGCGGACCGGGCCGCGTTCTGGCTGGTGCTGGTCGCCCTGATCGGCGGAAGCGCGACCTTCCTGGTCTGGTGGCTGACCGGCGCCCCCGTGCCGACTGCGATCCTGTTCGCCATCACCGTCGTGGTCATCACCTGCCCCGATGCCCTGGGCCTGGCCACCCCGACCGCGATCATGGTCGGCACTGGCCTGGGCGCCAAACGCGGGGTGCTGTTCAAGAACGCCAGCGCCCTGGAATCCGCCGCGCACATCGACACTGTCGTCCTCGACAAGACCGGCACCCTGACCAAGGGCGAACCCGAGGTCACCGACTACCTGCCGATCGGGATGGACGACATCGAGCTGTTGTCCCTGGCCGCCGCCGCGGAACGCGAGTCCGAGCATCCCCTGGCCAAGGCGGTCGTCGCCTACGCCGACGCGCGCAAGATCCCCCGGCGCACGGCCACCGCGTTCCGCAACGTCACCGGGCTCGGGGCGGTGGCGACCGTGGACGGACGCCGGGTGGTGATGGGCAACGCCCGGCTGATGGCCGAGGAGGGAATCGACATCAGCACCATCTCGGCGGCGCAGAACGATCTGGCCGCCACCGGCCGCACGGCGATCGCGTTCGCCGTCGACGGGAAGGCAGCCGGGGTGATCGCCCTTGCCGACGCGCCGCGGGAGACCGCCGCGGCCTCGATCGCCGCCTTGCACGAGTCCGGCATCGAGGTCGTGATGCTCACCGGCGACAACGAGCCCACCGCCCGACGGATCGCCTCGCTGCTGGGCATCGACACCGTCATCGCCGAGGTCCTCCCGCAGGACAAGTCCGCCAAGATCACCGAGCTGCAGCAGGCCGGGAAGAAGGTCGCGATGGTCGGCGACGGCGTCAACGACGCCCCCGCCCTGGCTCAGGCCGACCTCGGCATCGCGATCGGCGCCGGGACGGATGTCGCGATCGAGACCGCCGATGTGGTGCTGATGCGCTCGGACCCGCTGGATGTTCCGGTCGCGCTGCGCATCGGCAAGGGCACCGTTCGCAAGATGCGGCAGAACCTGGGCTGGGCCATCGGCTACAACGTCATCGCCCTGCCCATCGCCGCCGGCGTGTTCTTCCCGGCGTTCGGCATCATGCTCAGCCCGGAGATCGCCGCGATCAGCATGTCCGGCTCGAGCGTGATCGTCGCCGTCAACGCCCTGCTGCTGAAGCGACTCCACCTTCCCGCCCCGGCCGCGCCCACCCCCGCCGAACCAACGACGGCGAGCAGTCCCGCGCCCGTCCCCACCGGCACCCGGTAGACGCCGCCCGCAACCGCTCGATCCCACACAGGTACCACGCAGAGAAAGCGATGAACTGATGAACACACGCTCTACTCCCACAGACGTCGATCCGGTCCTGGACCCGGCGCAGCTGGAGCGCATCAACGCCTGGTGGCGGGCGGCGAACTATCTCTCGGTCGGGCAGATCTACCTGCTGGACAACCCGCTGCTGCGGGAGCCGCTGCTGCCGGAGCACATCAAGCCCCGGCTGCTCGGGCACTGGGGCACCACGCCGGGGCTGAACTTCATCTACGCCCACCTGAACCGGGCCATCATGGAGCGCGACCTGGACACCATCTACGTGATGGGTCCGGGTCACGGCGGCCCCGGCCCGGTCGCGGCGGCCTGGCTAGAGGGCACCTACACCGAGACGTACCCGGACATCACCCGGGATGCCGACGGGATGCGTCGCCTGTTCCGGCAGTTCTCCTTCCCCGGCGGCATCCCCAGCCATGTCGCGCCGGAGACGCCCGGGTCGATCCACGAGGGCGGCGAGCTGGGCTACGCCCTCTCTCACGCCTACGGCGCGGCGTTCGACAACCCCGACCTGATCGTCGCCGCGGTGGTCGGCGACGGGGAGGCCGAGACCGGGCCGCTGGCAGCGAGCTGGCAGTCCAACAAGTTCGTCGACCCGGCGCGGGATGGCACGGTGCTGCCGATCCTGCACTTGAACGGGTACAAGATCGCCAATCCCACGGTGCTGGCGCGGATCACCCCGGAGGAACTCGACCACCTGCTGCGCGGCTACGGGCACACCCCGTTCTACGTCGAGGGCGACGACCCGGCGCGGATGCACCAGGACTTCGCCCGTGCCCTGGACGCCTGCCTCGATGAGATCCACGAGATCAAGCGCCGGGCGCGCGCCGGCGACACCGGGCGGCCGCGCTGGCCGATGATCGTGCTGCGCTCCCCGAAGGGATGGACCGGGCCCAAGGAGGTGGACGGCAAGCAGGTGGAGGGCACCTGGCGTGCCCATCAGGTGCCGTTCGCCCAGGCGCGGGAGAACGACGGGCACCGCGCCATCCTCGAGCAGTGGCTGCGCAGCTACCGGCCCGAGGAGCTCTTCGACGAAGACGGCGCCCCCGTTCCCGTGCTGGCCACGCTGCACCCGTCCGGCACCCGCCGGATGAGCGCCAACCCGCACAGCAACGGCGGCGGGCTGCTGAAGGATCTGCGGATGCCGGACTTCCGCGACTACGCCGTGCCGGTGGAGACGCCAGGCACGGCCACCGGGGAATCCACCCGCGTCCTCGGCACCCTGCTGCGGGACGTGATGGCCGGCAACATGGAGACCTTCCGGGTGTTCTCACCCGACGAGAACAACTCCAACCGGCTGGACGCCGTGCTCGAGGCCACCGACCGCGCCTGGAACGCCGCCACCATCGACGGGGACGACCATCTGGCCGTGGACGGGCGGGTGATGGAGATCCTCTCCGAGCACACCATCCAGGGCTGGCTGGAGGGCTACCTGCTCACCGGGCGGCACGGGTTCTTCTCCTGCTACGAGGCGTTCATCCACATCATCGACTCGATGTTCAACCAGCACGCCAAGTGGCTGACCACTACCAACGGCATCCCCTGGCGCCGCCCGATCGCCTCCCTGAACTACCTGCTCACCTCGCACGTCTGGCGGCAGGACCACAACGGGTTCTCCCACCAGGACCCCGGCTTCATCGACCACGTCGTCAACAAGAAGGCCGACGTGATCCGGGTGTACCTGCCGCCGGACGCCAACACCCTGCTGTCAGTGGCCGACCACTGCCTGCGCAGCCGCCAGTACGTCAACGTCATCGTCGCCGGCAAGCAGCCCCAGCTGCAGTTCCTGGACATGGAGCAGGCCATCGAGCACTGTACCAAGGGCATCGGCATCTGGGACTGGGCCAGCAGCGACGACGGGCAGGCACCCGACGTCGTCATGGCCTGCGCCGGCGACGTGCCCACCCTGGAGACCCTCGCCGCCGTCACGATCCTCAAGACGCACCTCCCCGATCTGCGCATCCGAGTGGTCAACGTCGTGGACCTGATGCGCCTGCAGGACGACCGGGCGCACCCGCACGGGCTCTCCGACGCCGAGTTCGACGCGCTGTTCACCACCGACACGCCGGTCGTCTTCGCCTACCACGGCTACCCCACGCTCATCCACCGGCTCACCTACCGGCGGGCGAATCACGGCAATCTGCACGTCCACGGCTACCAGGAGGAGGGCACCACCACCACCCCCTTCGACATGTGCGTGCTCAACGAGCTCGACCGGTACCACCTCGCCATCGACGTCATCGACCGCGTGCCCCGGCTGCGCGATGTATCCGCCCACGTCCGCGATGAGTTGCGCAACGCCCTCATCCGGCACAGCACCTACATCCGCGAGCACGGCGAAGACCTCCCCGAGATCCGCGACTGGACGTGGTCGGCGGGCACCGTCCCTCCGGTTCGAGTCGGCGAGTCCCAATGAGCAGGACGCCGCCAACCCACCCCGACGCTCACCAGCTTGAGGCGGCCTACGAGGCGGTTCTGTTCGACATGGACGGTGTGGTCACCGACACCGCCACCATTCACGCCGCCGCCTGGCAACAACTCTTCGACGAGGTCCTCCAGGACCCCCGCGCCGATGGCGCGGACCTGCGGCCGTTCGATCCGGTTGAGGACTATCGCAGGTACGTCGATGGCCGCAACCGCGAGGACGGGGTCGCGACATTCCTGGCCGCCCGTGGAATCAAGCTCGAGCCCGGACGGCGCGGTGACTCGCTCGAAGTGTGGACGATCGCGGGGCTCGCCGAACGCAAGAACGACCTGTTCCTGGCCGAACTCGCCTCGCGAGGACTGCGCAGCTATCCGGGCACAACGGACCTGCTCGCCCGGCTTCGCGCCGGCGGCATTCCGGTCGGTCTGGTCACAGCGAGTCGCAACGCCCACCGGATGCTGGCTGCGGCGGGTTTGGCTGGCATGTTCGACGTGGTCGTGGACGGGCAGATCGCCGCGGATCAGCAACTGCCTGGCCAGCCCGATCCGGCGATGTTCCTCGAGGCCGCCCGCCGCCTGGGAGTTCAGCCGGCGCGTGCCGTGGTCGTCGAGGACGCGATCTCCGGGGTCCGGGCCGCCCATGAGGGCGGATTCGGTCTGGTTGTGGGGATCGTCCGTGAAGGGCGTCGGGAGGTCCTCGAGGCGGCCGGAGCTGACGTCGTGCTGAACGACGTCAGCGAGCTGGACCTCGGTGCCACTTCCACCGACCCGTGGACCCTCACCTACTACGGTTTCGACCCCGCCCATGAAGGGCATCGGGAGGTGCTGACAGCACTGGGGAACGGGTATCTGGTCAGTCGCGGCTCCCGCCCCGAGCACCGCGACGACGGGACGCATTACCCGGGGACCTATCTGGCCGGTGTCTACAACCGCCTCACCAGCAGCATCCGCGGCCGGAGCATGGAGGAGGAGCATCTGGTCAACACGCCAGACTGGCTTCCTCTGGACATCCGAGTCGCCGCCGGACCGTGGTGGTCCAGCGGTCGAGTCTCTATCCGCAATGAGCGTCGGGACGTGAGCCTGCGCGCGGGGACCTCCACCCGGCACGTGACGCTCCTCGGTGCCGACGGCGCCGAGCTGAGCGTCGTGCAACGGTCCTTCGTCTCGATGGACGACCCGCATCTGGCCGTGCAGGAGACCACCGTCACCGCGGCCGGGTGGAGTGGTACGGTGACGCTCCGCGCCGGCCTCGACGCCGGTGTCGGCAACCGGAACGTCGCCGGGTATGCCGGGTCGGACACCACCCACCTTGGACCCCCGACGTTCACACGGGCCGGGGACATCCTTCTCTGCGAGGTGCGGACCAGGCACAGCGAGATCGACATCGCGTCGGCCATCCACCTTCGAGTCGAGGGAGCCGACGGAGTATGGCAGGACGCGAGCACCCGGGCAGGACGCCGGTACACCAGGGACGTCGAGGTGGCGCTGGTGGATGGGCAACCCGCGACCCTCACCAAGACGGCCGCGATCTTCACCTCGCGCGACCCCGCGATCGCGTCACCGGCGACCGCCGCTCTCGATCGGCTTGAGGAGCACGCCCGGGACACCCGCGGCCTGGCGGACCGCCACCAGGCCGCCTGGGAGCGACTCTGGCGGCGCTTCCCCGTCACCATCGACGCCGACCCGCGCAGCCAACTCGTTCTCAACCTTCACATCTTCCACCTCATGCAGACGCTCTCCCCCCACACCTCAGCCTTGGACGCCGGCGTGCCGGCCCGGGGTCTGCACGGAGAGGGATACCGCGGGCACGTGTTCTGGGACGAGCTCTTCGTCCTTCCCGTGCTCGGCCTTCGGCTGCCGCAGGTCGCCCGCGCGATGCTGCGATACCGATGGCACCGGCTGGAGGCCGCCCGCCGTGCGGCACGGGAGACCGGAATGCCCGGCGCGCTCTTTCCCTGGCAGAGCGGCAGCGACGGACGTGAGGAGACACCGGACCACCTCTACAATCCCCGCTCCCAACGATGGATGCCCGACAACTCACACCTGCAGCGCCACGTCGGGTTGGCAGTCGCATACAACGCCTGGCAGCACTATCAGGTCACCGGCGACCTCGACTGGCTCGCCGGGCAGGGCGCCGAGCTCATCATCGAAGTCGCCCGGTACTTCGCCGCCTGCGCCGTTCACGATTCCCATACCGACCGCTTCCATATCGCCGGCGTCATGGGCCCGGACGAGTACCACGACGGATACGGGCACGGCGTTCGTGACAACACCTACACGAACGTGATGGTCGCATGGGTGTGCGCCCGCGCCGTCGCCGCCCTCCAGGAGTTGGCCGGCCACCCCCGCGACGATGTCGTGGCGCGACTCCAGATCGGAGAGGCCGAGATCGCGCACTGGGCGCACGTCAGCCGGCGTCTGGCGATCGCCATTCACGCCGACGGGATCCTCAGCCAGTTCGACGGGTACGAGGATCTCGTCGAACTCGACTGGGCCGGCTACCGGGACCGGTACGGGAACATCG
>Ga0255334_1001491_pt1 | contig 10229 bp, 8 predicted proteins | sample EtOH5_35cm_T3_12_FD_202080 | JGI IMG/M metagenome (GOLD analysis project Ga0255334, IMG submission 202080) | Sandy soil microbial communities from University of British Columbia, Vancouver, Canada - EtOH5_35cm_T3_129 | ecosystem: Engineered > Artificial ecosystem > Sand microcosm > Unclassified ...
GAGGCAGCATCCTGCTGCATCAAGAGCCGGGCCACGGCCTCGGATATTGGTTCTGTGAGGAGGGGTATGTTGCCGCCACCGGCGCGCACGATGTCGAGCAGGGGTCCCTCCAGACCGCCCGCTTCGTTGGTATGCACCGAGATGGCGAAAAAGGCCGTCTCCCTGCCCGATGCCATCGAGCCAAACTGATGGTAGACCGTGCCCGAGAACCGCAGCACAAACACGCTGTCAGCGGGCACCTCTACGACAAACATGCGATCGACAAAGGTCCTGGGATCGGCGAGCGCGTCCCGAGGCGCGGCCCCACTAAAGCGCAGGTGTGCGCCCGCGTTTCCGGTGACGCCGACAATGACCCGGTGGCCCGCGTGCCTGTGAAACACGAGATCCTCTGTGCCGACGGTAAAGGTGTACACCGTGGTCGGGTCACCGTGGGCAAAGTCGGCATTGGCGATCTTGGCGCTGGCCTCGTTGTACTCGTCGACAAAGGTCGCGTGTTGGGCCTGCATGACTGCCGATCGCTCGTAGAGCCGCTGGCCCTGGCCGGCACCGAGTTGCCCGATGAGAACGACCTCGACGGGCAGGTTGTCCTCGATGGGCACCACCACGCTGGGAAAGGTTGTCGGCGTCTCTTTTGCCATGGGCCACACGCATCTCCTTGTGCGACACTCCCTATAGACACGCCTTACGGGTCCGAATTGGCTCGCAAACGCCTTTTCCATCGAAAGCGTACACACACACATAACAAGGATTGCCACATTAGACAGGGGGTTTTCCGAATATGGGCAAGATGGAGATCACGAGTCTTGGTTGATCATCCGTTGGTTTGGATTTGGGAGGGGGGGGGGGAAGGAGGCAAACGTACGTGCGCGACCTGGTCTGGCTGCATATGGGCAACGCCGACAAACGCTACGGTGCGACTATCATCGGTCTCGCTGTCGCCATCATCGACGTGCACGTTAGGAATCGGCACATGACTCGTTGCGGTCCCTGGTTCCATCTTTCCCTATGTGCGTGCACAATGTTGCAACCGAAAGGAGACCAAGGGGGTACCTCTTCGTTTTGTCCGTGACGCATTATCCACCATGGCGTGATCGCCTCTTCATTGGCAAGGAGAACCGACGATGGGTACCCATCGTTGCGACGTATTGGCACACACACGCGCAGGCATGTCAAAGAGAGAAAAGGAAATGGGAGGGGGAAAAGGGGTGTATTCTCTTCAAAGAAATGTGCGTTTCGCTCGCACCGACATCTGTGTGCGCCATCAGGAGGGGGCGCCCTTGTGCACGGGATCGAGAAGGCTATGCGGCAAATGGTATTGATCGGTTCCAGCGCATGCGCTCGGCCAATGCGTGGTAGAAGCTGGGGTTGCGTGTGTCCGGGTGGACCGTCCCCAACGGATCATCATCATCGTCATCTCCCCCCTCGGGCATGAGCGGATCGCGCAACGATCGGTCGCGCGCGCGTTGGATCCATCGCTTGCATCGGGGCCACAGGAACCAGAGGACTGCGCCCGCCCCGACACAGAGCGCGACCGTAGAGCAGACTATGAGCGCAGACAGCCACACGATGTGCGCCGTGTAACATTGCCATGCGCCGCCGCGTCTGACCGGGTGTCCGTTCTTGCACTCGCCCGTTAGGTGCGTGGTGTCCTTTTCCATCTTGCCAACGGTCGCGACTGCAGCCAAGGGTGCGCCCTTTACATCGACGATGTTGTAGCAGCCATGGTCGAGCGCGTCTTCAGGGCACCATTCGCAGTCGCACTCTTCCAGGCAGGTGTCCTCGTTGACGAGACCTCTGCACGCGACACCCTCGGCGTCTGTGCTTTCGTCCCCCGTGACAGTGCCCGTTTCGCCGCGATGTCCTTGCACGCCATGCTCGAAACTCGAGAGGGTGTCGTTACGCGAGGGGTCGCTGCCGCCAGCGGGCGTATCCCTGCCGTCGATCCACTCGGCGACGGTCCCTCTGGCGCACACGACCACGATGGCTAGCAAGACACCCAGAGTCGCGGTAGGCGTCAGCGCACGCGTGCGCCGTACGGGTCGGCGCCAGTCGCTCATCCTTTACCAAAAGAGGCGCGACGGGTATCACCCATGGTGTCCTCTGCATTTGTGCCGCCCAAACATCGCCGTAACGAGGGGGGGGGGAGACAGGTCGCATTGGCCCCACAGATAGAACCGAATGGATACAGAAGGCATGCTCACAATGTCGGGCAAAGCATGTTGCTTTCGCGCGTGGAAAGGACTCACGACTGCACGGCCTCTGGGGTGCAGAGCCCACACGGATCGTCTCCCTCAATTCCGGTGAATCCCAAAAATAGAACCAATGGGGATCGAGATGCATCGCTCACGCGATTCGCCCTAAAGCCATTGGCCAAAGCATTCGTAATAAAGGAACGGATGTCGGTTCTGGACGGCACATATACACAAACGCGAGCCCGTCTCAAGAGACAGAAAGGGAGCATGCACGCGCACGTAAAAGACACGCGCCCCCTGGTGGCCTTCCTCTCGGAACGAGGCATGAGTATGATGGCCCAGTCGTCGACGACCACCACCACCACGCGCACCACGACCGTGTCGGCACCCCCCTGCGTGTCGCAGTCGTCTGTGCGCCGGACCCCCGCATTTGGCCCTCGAGACGACCCAAAGGCAACAAGGCGACAGCAGTCGCACCAACAATCGTGGCCACACCGGCAGCAGCAGCAGCAGACGCTTCCCCCCGTTGGACACGCGCCGGCGAGCACGAGGACGGACCTGGCCCCTTACTATTGCGACGAGAGATCCGACGAACCGACCGAGGTCATGCTCTCGGTGCTGGCCAATCACCTGAAACAGCTGGGCGAAGTGCAACTTCCGCGTTGCGCGCTCAACGCGCACGCAGTGTCGGCCCTCGATCTCATCCATTGCGTCCTGGGTGCGCCGATAAATGCCGACGAGGCCGTGCAGCGTCTCGCGCGGCACGTGCTGTGCGTGCTCGAGTCGACCGGGTGGGCGTTTTCGCCCCTGCTTACCGCCGACGGCAGGTCGACGCACATGCCCGGCGTGAACGTCACCTTTGTGTGGCAGTTTGCCGAAGCCGTCGCGCACGTGCTGTCCATGCGCAGCGAGGGCACGGTCGTGCGGCGCTGTATCCGCTCTACCTCCTTTGGCCGCTTTGTGGCGTCCCTCCTCAAACCCGCACCGAGCAAGGCTGCGCCGGAACTCAGGCGCATCCTCTGTCTCCCACCTAAGGAGCCTTGCGCCAAGCAACCGGAACCGATGCTCCCGCGCCCTGTCGTCGTCGATGCGCCCCTCGTGAAGCACGTTCCGGGCTCGTCGGCGAACCACCCGGTCGTGATCGCTGACGATCCCCCGTCCGACACCGAAAGAAGCGTACCGTCGCATGGTGGTGCAGGACATCCCGAACGCGAGCCGCCGGCATCGCATCTTATCAGGGAAGAGTTTGAACTCTTGCCCTCGTCCTACCAGGCCCTCCCCTTGGACAGCTTTTTAAAGACGCTGGGCACTTTGGCGCGGGCAGGTGCCGCATCGCCCCCGAGTGCCGCGCCCGCCAGAGGCGACGAGATCGGGGCCGCACGGGGGCATCCTGTGTCAGGGCCCAACGCAGAGCCTGCATCCAGCGAGTCTGTTACCGGACCAGCGTGCGACCAGACAAATGGCACCCGTCGGCGTGAACCTCTTTCCGCGCGTGCAGAGACCCTCTTGACCCAGACGTCCCCGAATACGGCGCTCTCCGGTGAGGGGCCCGCCATACCCCTCGGGCGATGCCAACAGAATGCGAGAAGGGGGGGCGACGACGACGATGTGTTTCACTATGTGCGCGACAGCGCGGGCGACTGGTGTGGCGACCGTTCCGTTCCCGTGCGTTACGGGTATGTTCGCTGCTCACGCCGCGGCGATCACGTGGTCGTCATCGACGCCCTGCTGCTGCTCGTGGGCATGTACGAGCACGGCGTAAAGCCCAGCTACCTGCAGCGCACATTTCGCACGCTGCGCGGCGCCGGGTGGACGTTCCCCACGGGCATGATCCCCTACGCTGGACGCCATCCGTACCCTATGGTCAATGTCAAGAGGCTTCGCGACCTGTTTTGCGCAGCCATGGATACGATCAAGGCGCCACGAGATCTAGAGTATGCCCAGCGCTTTGTCGTATCGCCCGCGTGCAGTTTGTTTTTGAGCAGGATGCTCGACCTCGAGCGGTGCATTCGCGACAATGGCGGCCCGCCTCCGCGCTGTGCCACGCTCTATGTCAAGGGCCCTCCCCTGCTGTCGTGCGAGTCCATCTGCGCTTCCCCTGCGTCGGCGCTCCTGTGCACCGAGGGGCCGCTCGATGCCAGTCCCATTCCCGGTCGGGCGCCGACGGGCACGCACCCCGATCCACAGCCGACCAAAGACACTGTCGGTAGTCGCCGCAACGATGACAATAACGACAACGACAATGACAATGATGACTGGCCACGGGGCCTCGTGATCGCCGAAGATGATGAAGACGACAAGGAGGATGAGGAGAAGGACGAACGCAGCGCGATAGGTATAGAAACCACAAAAGAGGCAACCTCTGGCCCATCTATCAGGGACAAGGAGGAGGAAGAAGAAGATGTCGCGCGATTGCTGGCATTTCACCTGGGTGCGCTTTCGCTCTATAGTCGCCCCCCCCCTATCGACTGAGCCATGACATTGCTAATCCCACTCTTGTGTGTGTGCGTGTGTACATGCAGACAGGACGGCGGTGACTGCAAGAGACGGAAAGAGGCCCCATGATCAGATCACCCCTGCGTCATCAAAGAAACCGTCAAAACGCCGACGCGCCGCCGAGAAAGAGACCGCAACGTTACCGCCGCTGCGACCCACGCACGGTCTGCGAGATACGATCGCATTTTTGCGCGATCGTCAGGACTCGGCCAGGGACAACATGTGGTGGATCGACGCCGACAGCCACACCAGTAGCGACAGCGATACGCAGGACAAGGACTATGATGCCGATGCGCCTGATGATGCGCGCCCCAACGTGGCGAGGCCCGGCCAACGTCCTCGCTCTCTTGTCGGCAAATGATTTCTTGTTTACCGTCAAACATGCCCAACCCTTTGGCCGACAATCTTTTTGCGTGACAAACGTCCACATATGGTGCTGCTGCCTATTCGATTGGTCTTTGGCCATTGCCAGCCAACCCATCCACTATTCCAGACGGTCAAAGTGGTCTTTTTCGCGTGAGCCACAGGCGCCGGGGGAATCGTGCGTGAGCAGAACGGTCATGGGGTGGACTGTACACAATCGCCTCCTTGTCCACAGGTGGTTCCTGCGTGTGGTCTGTGGGCTCGACTGCGTCCATGTTTGGCATCGGACTCGTTCGCTCTCGATTCAGTCTCGGGTGGACATTCATGGACGGCGCCAGAGCGCAAACCGGCCCTTGTTTGAACCACAAAAAGTACATGCATTTATATCGTTTGGGAGGAACAGAGAAAAGGGTCGTGTAGAGTCACACAGAGTAAACGCGGCGGGCCCTGCCGAGGGGTTTCTCCCACCAATCGCGCGACATGCACAAGAGATCATAGACATAGACGCCGTCTATCAATGCGACACAGTCGGACGGATCGTGATCGATATCGTGGCCGGACCCGGTATCGTGGGCCTCGTAGCACGTCACGCTGGGATAGTCTGTGGAACAGATAATTGCGGTGTGACTACCGTCGGGGCGCGTGTAGAGTAGCCGACTGTTACCCATCGCGGCTTCCTCCAACGAGTAGAGCGCGTATCGCGAGCGCGGGTACGCATCGAGGGTAACGTTTTGTGCGGGTGCGGTCAGGGGGACCAACGGGGGCCCATAGAGCGCGCCCGCTAGGATGGTCGATAGACCGAGGATGATGATCGTGGCAAACAGGGTCAGCTTCGTGGCAAGCATGGTTGTCGGTTGCACGTAGACGGGGGTTGTTTTGCTGGTTTGCGGCGTCGATAGCAAAAGTGGCGGAAACGTTCCGTGCCACGGGCGGGGGGAGCCCCCAATCTGTCATGCGCTCTTCGGGCTAGCATTTGCCAACCCGTATCCCATTGGCGCACTATCCGCGGAAACAGGACTTGGTCCGGGGCGAAAAGGCACGTGCGAGCCACGCAGCGTTTGCCACGCAGAGACACGGAGAGGGGTTCGTAGTGGGAAACAGGGCGCGTGACATTGCCCGCGCCAAGACTTTGGTCCCTGATTGGCTGTCTTTGTACAAATCGCGGCGCGAGACGGCTGCCGAGCCGCTCCATGCGATGGCAGGGACGATCGCCCATTGTGCACGTCGGTTGGATCGAGTTCCTTTTTCCGTATACGCATCTGAGCGGCTCGATCGCTGTACCATCTCTCGACGTTTGCTCTTTCCTTTGGCGGCCCAGGTCCCCCGAACTGCAGTGTGGTGTCTCGTACTGGGGATGAGCGACCGTTGCCGCATGACAGAGATATCGGCGCACGCAAGTGCGCCTGCAGAGCATTACATCGACGCCGAGCATGTGTCCAGCGACGACGTTGGGTCGTTTATGGTTGACTCGACCGTGCGCGGTGTCAAACGGCCCACGCCGTGCGGCACTACTAGCAGTATCGATCAGGACGATCGTATCGAGGACCCCGATCCCCATGGACAAGAATGTATGCAAACGCCCATTCCGTGTCCCATAGCGCGAGACGCGGATGCGTGCGTGGGATCGTCTGCCGGAGCGCGTTGTTCATTGCCGGATACAACTTTCGTGGCGCCCCCGCGCGTCGCCGAGTGCGCCAGGGGACATCCTCCAGAGGCTTCCCCCACGGCCGTGCCATTGGGACCTGCGCGGCCGACATCGTCTGGACTCGGGTTGGGGGATCGCACCGACGAGTCGACTCTAGGACGCGCGATCACGAGAAACGTGCCCGTTGACGGTGGACCCAGGCCGAGCGCGGTGCCGCAACAAGAGGCCGTGCGTGTCCTGCAAGAAGCGCAACGCATGTGGGGCACCTTTTGCGCCGAAACGCCTCCCATCGAGCCTGATGGGTGGGCGGTTACAAGGGAAGGGACCGTGTTTGATCCGGTGCTACGCGAAAAGGTCATACACGTTCGACGGGGCCGGCCGGTCAAGCGAACCCAACCGACCCCACGCTCGCATGAATCCGTGGGCAACTCCCGGAAACGTAAAAGCAACGATTGTGAGTCTCACGCCACGGTCGATGACGACGAGGGCAACCTCGAGCAAAAGGGCCGCTCCACTACTAGGAATCCTGTCATCAACAGTGAATCTCCCTTGCTCGGACTGATCGACGCCAAACTGCCGACGGCGCGCGTCATCGTGCCCGATGTCGACACCTCACCCCTGCGCCCCGACTCGGCGCGCCTCTATGTGGTCGCGCGAACGGGAATCGGGCCTATCAGACATCACGTGCGCTGCACGTCCGATGGACTCCATGTCTTTCTGATAGACATTGTCCGCGCCTTTTACGATCTGTGGACCCACCCCGATCCCTGCGCCACATACAATGTCGTGCGCGCGCTCAGGCGGCAATGTGGTTGGACGTTTGCGCGCGTGTGCACCCGTGACCACGGTCGTCACACCCTGGTCGTTCCTGCATCGTCGATGGCCCACCTCTTTAAGGATATGGCCTCGGTCATGATGCACGGGGCACGCTACCTGATCGCACAGCGATTCGTGGGGTCTGCCGACGCCGCCCTACTGCTGCAGCGCATCGGCGCCCTGGCGCCGGTTCTCGGCGCGGTGAACGGCACACCCTCCGTGAGCCTCGTCTATGTGCCGGTACCTCGTTCTGCCACGCAGACCCTTGAGAGTGCGCCGGTCGCCCCTGGACCTTTGGGGGGCGCCGCAGACGTCGACACTGCCGCCCCCGGGCACGATATGAGGCACGAGGATACCGCGCGCAGGAAAAGCAAGGCCAGGGTCGCCTTCAAGTCGTTGGACACGAGGACGTCGACGGTGGCGACAGTGGCCGTGCCTTGTCGTGCGATGCCCAGCGATATCCCCTCGACAGGCTGCCCGTCTGTACTTGCGATAGAGGGTCTCGATGGCGTTGAGTGCCTAAAAGAAACGCCCTCGGATCCGCCCGTGCACGACGGCGATACAACTCAGGCAGTGGACATGGCGATTGATGGAGCCCATCCTTCCCCTGGGGCTGTGGGCGACTCTTTGACTGCATGCAAGGCAGACTCCTCGTCAGACGCTACCCGGTCTTTTGATAGAGTCCCTGACCTGAAACGGCCATTATCGCTGCCGTGCGACCTGGACAGCGTCAAACGCCAGGAGCAAGTGTACAACACCATGGAGGCGTCGTCGCTGATGCGTCGGGCGCGCAAGGATCGTCCCCTGACCATATGGCGCTGGGTCGATAAGACGTGGCGTTTGGTTTTGATCTTTGTACCGTCGCAAGACGGCGGCAGCGGCGCGGCGCACATGTGGCACGTAAAGACTACTTCTGAGGGTGGTGGGTCGACCGACGCGCCCACCGCAGGTACCGTTTTGGCAAACAATGCCGCTGTTGATGGCGATGATAATGGTGACGGGGATGAGTTACAAACTCTTGCCACACGGGCAGGCGCTAAATCGAACGGGCATGAACGTATCGACGCATTACGATCTACCGCGTGTGTTGGATCACGGCACGTCGTACAGACGGTCATAAAGGTAATCGAAACGCCCACGATGGCGGCCGCCGTGGGCGCCCACCTCGACGCCCCCTTTTCAAGGTCTGCGGTGGCCGACGCCGTCGTCACTTTTGCCAATGGGTGGCTGCTGGCGACGGCCCATCGCTGGGCGCACTGCAAGCAATCCCACGTGGACCCCACGCAAATCCTACGGCTACTGCTCGACCGCCTCACAGGGGCATGGCGCAAGGCCGCAGGCACGCCCCATCGGAGCGCATGTGCACGAATCACCACGCTACTGCTGCCCTTACTGACCCCACCCACCCAACATCCCACTTTAATGGTTCAAACAAAGAGACTGTGACGATCCTTGCGTGCCCTATAAAAAAAGGTTGCATACTAGTATCCCGTGCCTTGTAGGTGTTTGGGCTAGCAAATCGTATGGTCCTTAGTAGCCAACGATGCCCCTTACCGTGCCGATGCTGGCGAGCAAACGTTTTGGAAGGTATGTCGCCTACATGCTCAAACCTACAGACGCCAAAAGGGACAAAAAGAATGCTTTCGGGAGACATACGATGCCGGCAGGCCAACTTTACACGTAAAGGAGAAAAACGGGTAAATACAACAAGGTCGGCAGACTGTCGAGGGGCTCACTGCTTCCGGGCATAGGCAGGAGCACGCGCCAGCAGCATTACCGCCGCCTCCCCGCTGGGATGGCCACCGTCACCAGAGCGAGTATCTTGCTCGACAGTGAGCACGCTCATAAAGCGGTCGACCAGAGCGGCGCCCGCGCCAGCGTCGGGAACCAATGCATCATGTCCTCCGGTATAGTAGGCATAGTGCAGCCGCCACAGGTCGGGGCAACCCAGTGTGACGCTCCCCGGATTGAGCAACGCGCGGTACCAGAATACGCTGTCGCTGGGGTCGTTCTTGGAAGACGTGTTGTCCATGACCATGCAGCCATAGTTGTCGGTGCAGGTATTGAACGCTGTATCAAACTCGTCATAGGTCTTAAAGACACCGAAAAAGTTGCGGTAGAGGGCCTCACGGTAGGTGCGTTGAGGCTCACGGAGGGCAAACACATAGTCGATCTGCGACCGCAGCGACTTGGGCATGTCCATCACATACTGCACGACGTTGATGAGCGTGAGGCCCAAATGGCGCGAGTTCATGTGAATGTCGCGTACGGTCGCGGAACGCAGCACCTTAGAGTCAAACATGACATCGTCCAGCACGACGAGCACGCGCGGGTAAAAGCCGCGCCGGTTAAGCGCGCGCAGCGTCTCGACGAGGTCGGCGATCACGTCCGCGTTGTATTCGGACCAGACGACAGAGTCGGGAAACATGTCGGCCATCATCTCCTGTGACTCGGGCGTGGGCGACATGCCCAGTACGCAGTCCCAGTCAGAGAAGCAATGGTTGGCCAGGATGTCCTTGACGAGGACTCCCTTGCCCGTGCCGCGCTTGCCCACGATGTTGATCAGGCGCCCGGGTTTGAGCGTCAGAGGGTTAAACTTGCGCAGTTTCGTGATGGAACTACTGTCGTCAATCTCGATCGACTCGTGCCTCTCAATGTGCGGCGAGACAGCCTCTGCCTCTTCAAGGTGCACCTCCGGCCGAGTGGAGGGTGCGGCA
>Ga0255334_1001492_pt1 | contig 10228 bp, 6 predicted proteins | sample EtOH5_35cm_T3_12_FD_202080 | JGI IMG/M metagenome (GOLD analysis project Ga0255334, IMG submission 202080) | Sandy soil microbial communities from University of British Columbia, Vancouver, Canada - EtOH5_35cm_T3_129 | ecosystem: Engineered > Artificial ecosystem > Sand microcosm > Unclassified ...
CCCCCCCATCCCTTCCCCCCGCACCCCATTGGTGGGTTTGCCTTTTGTGCGGCAAAAGTGCGTCCGCACCTTTGGCAGCACAAGCTGGCCCACAGAGACAACGCGAACGGGCACGTTTGTGTGCATGCTTTGCCATCACGCCCTCGGGCTTGGTCGTCGCCATCACCTTTGTTGTGAGCAGGTCGCTTTCTCATTGGCCCTTGCTATGCAAAGGGGAAACGTAGTAGTGCCAAACGAAAAAGTCAAAAGGATGGGGGAGCAAAAGCGGTTCGTCACCGGCCGAACCCACGCGACAATGAGTCCTCACAGAATGTCGTCATCGGCGTTGTTGTTGTTGGCACCGCGGGAGGCAAAGGTAGCAGCAGCAGCAGCAGCAGCAATGCTTTGCAACACGAGACGCGCGCCGCGCTCGTCGAGGTCACGTTCCGTCCCTCTCGGTGCAAACACCCCCTCCATGCACAGCCGCCGCCTCCTCTTTGGTTTTGTGGAATCGTCTGACCGTGGGTTCAAGGAACGTCCCCGTAGAAACACCTCCGCCTGGGCACGTTTGCGAGCCTGTAGGCCGGAAATGGCGGCGCCTATGCTCGCATCGCTGCAAAAGCGCACGACACGCACGGGCCGAGTTTGGCCGATGCGATGCACGCGATCGATAGCCTGCGCCTCGACGGCCGGGTTATAGTGGGCGTCCATAAGGAGTACGTAGGTGGCGCACATCAGATTGAGGCCAACGCTGCCCACGCCGTACGTCATGAGCAGGCACCGTGTATCGGCATCGCTCGTAAACTGCCTCACGAGACCGTTGCGCTCATCGACGCCACGCACGTCTCCATCGATGCGCACGTAGCCGACGCCCACCCGGGTCGCCACTGCGCACTCGATCAGATCCAGGTAGGTAGACCATTGCGAAAAGATGACGACCTTGCAGTGTGTATCGCGACGCAGGATCTTGTTGAGGAATCTGATCATGCTCGCGGTACGCGACGACGGCCCACGCGCCGGCTGTCTCTTTGTGCCAAAGGGCAATCCCTGTCGCTTTGGGTCATTGGGCGCAGTGCCCATGTCCGCGTCTCGGTGAGGGTGGCACAGCGGACATTGGAGAGTCCCATCGCGTGCCACGCAATCGGCGCACATCCGATGCGTGCACGGTAGGTGCGCGAGATCACTGTCGCCTGCGCCGGATCGTGTCGGGCGATCGTACGAGAGCGGGCACGCAACGCACGCCGCCACGCGATGGGCGCGCTCACGCTGAGCCATAGGTGCGTACGCAATCGTGGCGCCGCGCCCCCTCAGAACGAGGGGATCGCACACGGCCTGCCTGAGACGGGTGATCCATTCGAGTATGCATCCGACGGCATCTAAACATCCGACCGAATCGGCCGTAGTCTGCTGGCCGTCGTCGTCGGTCTCTCGATTGCTAGGGTCGGGCGTGCCATGAACTGCGAGGGCCCTACACACCAGTTGGAGGTAGATGGCCTCTTCGCGGTCATTCAGCGATACCCGTCGAACGCGCTCGATCTTGGCAGGAAGACTCAACGCGCAGTGTCCCCCATCGCTCCTGGTCTCGGCAGTCCTCTCTCGCATCACGTGGGGCACATCATCGGTCAGAGGTAGCATGTGCCCAAAGGGCGCACCCATCAGCACGGTCTGGCGTTGTGCCTTTTCGCTGGGCTGGCCGTGCATCGGCGAGTCGGCCCTTTTGGCAGACGGGATGGTGCGCTCGACCGTGAGCGCATCGGACGGATGTTGCCGCTTGAGGCGCCGCAGAAAGAACCGTTTGTGCCAGAGAGCCACCGCATCGTCGTTTGCATCCGCCCACCATTTGGGATCGTCGTGGGGCGTAATGCGGATGAACCGGCACAGAGCAACAATGTCCGACAGACCGTTGTTGAACGCCGTCCCGGTGAGACACCAACGGCGTTGCGCCTTTAGCGCGCTCACCGCGCGGTGCGTTTTCGATCCGTGCCAGTTGCGTATCGTGTGGGCCTCGTCCAGAATCACGCGATCCCACTGGATCGTAAACAGGGGTTCGCCGCCATCGTCGCGGTTGCCGCCCACATCGTTATCACTAGCAGCGGTGTTATATGATACGCTTCGCTTGCGTTTGGCGCCGGTCCGTCGTATGGGGGCGGACGCGAGTTGCTGCATTCGTTGCTCGAGCAGCAAGAGGTCGATGTGGTCGGGCACATGTGTGCCTCCTCCTCCATTTGGACGACACATTTGCCCTGTCCCGTCGCTCTCTTTCCCTTTGGCCACTTGACCATCACAATGGTTATCAGGTGGTGGAACGCGCGACCAGTCAAAGGGCGCACGGACCGGATGTCTGGCGCTGGCTCTCTCTGCGTGCGCGCGCTCATGGGCAGCCAGCACCGTTTCATAGGTCGTAATGACAAAGACGCTGTCATGGAGGCGATGATTCAGCGCGCGTCTGGATGTGCGTCCGTGGTAAGCGAGCACGTCGTCGTCGGCCAAAAGAGTCGTGTGCGCCAGTATCTCGCTCTGCCACTGGCGCAAGAGGCTCTTGGGGCATACGATGAGCGTTGGCGTCAACACAGTCGCCGTCGAGCCCGCGCGTCCAGGCGTACGCACAGGCAAGGACGTGCGCATTGCGTTGCGCGCATTCACCGTGCCGCGCATCAGTGCTGCGACCATGCCGCCCGACGCGCAGCCCGAGGGCATCGCATCGCCTGCCGCGCGGGACCTTGCGCATATGGGACCCTGCCCAAGCCCCGTTGGGCGATAGACGCGGACCGCCGTTTCCAGAGCACACGCCCATGTGTCTGGCCCTCTGGCATGTTGATGATGATGGTGATTATTTTCGTCGGTAGGTGTGACGGCGCAGGCGCATGCCAGGAGAGGAAAGCAGGCCTCCTTATTGAGAACAAGATCAATCGCACGTCCGATAAGTGAAGCCATCACTGCAGACATGCTCTTGCCCAGTCCCATGTCGTCGCCCAGGATACCGCCCGAACAGGTGCCGCGCCGGCGTGCGTCTGTGCCGCCCTCGGTATCGGTCCACCAGCGAATGGCATCCCGTTGATGGGCGTGGGGCACCAAATTGACTCTGGCCTCACGCAGCAGATCGTCCAGGCGCGCATCGTCGTCCATAAGGTTCCCGCGCGCATCCGCGCAAGCGCTCATGTCTGTCGATGGGGGATGTGTTTTCAAAGCACCGACGAGGGCCCAAGACCCCGCTTCAATCCTTTTGGCACCCGAGCAAGCCGTGCCGAGAAACAAAAGGAAAAACTTGAGAAAATGTTTTTCTTTTTTTTTTGCAACGGCACAGGCCATATGCACGATCGAGACGCACACGCCTGGCAAGAGGGTGCAAGGTGCACGGGGCCCTTGGGCAGGACCGCAGGGATTGCACGCCTACTCACCGACGGCTGTCGCAAGAGGCGCATTTCCGGTGCTCTGGGTGGTAAACGCAAGAGCACCCTGTCCTGCCTTTCCCCCCCCCCCACCCCAATACCTTCTCCTTGCTATACGCGTTTATTCTCTCTGTCGGCCCTGCAAGAGGTCGCCAACTTGATGACATCGGCGCCTTCTCTGGCGGCGGCGGTGCGGCAGGCAGCAGCCAACGAGAACCAATCAACCAGGTCCAAAGCGACAACGGTGATCGACCATGTGCTGGGCACGGGGGACTACACGTGGGGCACGACGGCGCGCGATGAGCCCGTCAACAGTATGTTCAAGGACATGGTCTACTGGGCCATCCGCTTCCCAACGCCCAACCCGTTCTTTAATCTGGGCGTGACAGGCTTCTTTATCTACTTTGTGGTCAAGGCCATCACGGGCAGCAACTACGAGGCCTACCTCTTTAGCACCATCTACACGGCCGTCTACCTAATCGGCATCGCGTGGGCCAACCCGAGGGCCGTGCGTTCCTGATCCAAAACATGCAAAATGGCACCGCATGGAAACCAATAAAGAACCCAACGTTTTGCGTGCATTGCAATGACCGTCCCAAAGGAAACGGCGCGCAGACATCGTTTCGACGAGCACCTCTCCCTCGGGTTGGGAAACGGGGCAAGAGGGCGCCGCCGACAAACCAATTGCACTTCACTGGCAAAAATGGAAATAGATCGTGGCCGTCATGGTCACCGTCAAGAGGACAACCGGGTTGATAACGCAGAGTGTGTTTGTGAGAGACGGCCATGCGTATGTGGGCACACTCGAGATGGAATCCATGCGACGCTTCTTCCAAAGAGCAAGAACAGAGACGCACTTTCGGATCAAGAAAGAGGGTCTTTGTTTTCACGCCATATTGGTGAGAGGGAGATGGAAACGATAGAGCATATCATCATCATCATCACCATTGTTGTTGTTACTGTTATGTCCAATGACGCTCGCCCGACATCACGCTACTCTTTGCCCACGCTGTGCCCTCTCCCCGTCTGGCTAACAGCGGTAGGCGATCTTGAAACTCTTGACGTTGGTCATGACGCCGGTGCCGGGCAGGCGCATCTCGGGCGGGCTCCTTTCATTCGAGGCAAACGAAACGGGCCTGCCGGGCCTCATGGGATGAACATAGGTGGCAGGGGTGAGACGCACGAGGGCCTGCTGTTGACTGGGTGAGATGCGATCCGTCTCCATGGGAAGAGCGTCCATCATGGTAAAGAGACCGAGACCGAAGCGCAGGCACTCGACATCGGCGCGCCTGGACTCGCCGGGAACCATGTAGAGAATGTTGTCGGGCCTGGGAGGATATCCCGGACGGGGTTCGTTGTGAACGGCCACGCCATCGAGATACCAGGTGAGGCCCTTGGCCTTGTCGTAGGCAATACCGACACGGGCAAAGTCGTCGTGCGGACGAACGGCGTTGCGCCCGCCCATGTAAAAGGCCGCAGCAAAGGAGGCACGACTGCCATTCTCGGCCACGCCGTCCTCCTGATCAAAGGGCAACATCTCGTAGATGGCCCAGTAGGCCTTGTCCGTGACGGCGACGGCGGCGTGCAGGCCGCTGCTGAAATCGGTCATGGTCACGGCGGCGTAGCCAAAGCGCAAATCAGACTTGGCGTCGTTGATGGCCGACCCAAAGGTGTCCACGGCCGCACCGTTGATGGGCTGCTGAGGCACGCCCGATGCCGCGGTGAGGGCCACGGCGGCCTGGTCGTCGTTGCCAAAGACGCGCGCCGCCATGCAGGCCTCAACGAGGATCTGACCGCATGACTCGACCTGGTAGTCCGAGTTACGGATCACCCAGCGCTTAAAGTGGTCCAGGAATCCGTTCGGATGGGGCACGCCAGACACGTCGACGTTGAGCGGCGGATAGGTCACGCTAAAGACCTTGGCCAGCAGAGTGAGGCCCTTCTTGTTGGCAAACACCTGCCCGTCGTTGGCCTGGAAGTCGCTCCCGTTGGTGAAGTCGTTCCATTCGTCCGTGTCGAGCGGGCCCAGCTTGAACTCGCTGATAAAGGCCGTGATATTGTAGGCAACGTCGTACTCCTGGTGGTCCGCGGGGTAGCAGTTGGCCCTCTTCTTCTCTGTCTGATAGCAGATGGTGTGGTGCTTGGACGTGCAGCAGCGCTTGGCCTGGCAGGGCTGGATACCGCCGCCCTGCACGCCGCAGCTTGACCCCGATGCCGCGACGCCCGTGGCCTTTTTGACCCGCTTCATGAGCACCCACTGCTCCTCCTGGGCCTTGCCGACAGAGGCCACAGCGGCGGCGGCGGGCACCTCGATCGGCGGCAGGATGCTGCGCACCTCGCCCGTGCACGGATTGCGGAACTGGCCGGGCACGTTGGTGGGCACGTACTGGCCTGATGCGCATCCACCTGAACTCCACCGCTCGCGGCATCCGTTGGGCATCCAGTGGTCGTTGGTGTTGGCGTTACCGCCGCCGCCGCTCGGGGGCAGGACGGGCGTGGGGATGGGCGTGGGGCCGATGGGCATAGGTACCCTGCCACCACCGCCGCCAGCGTTTGGACCCATGGGAGCCACCGGCAGGCCGCCATTCTGCTGCTGGTGCTGCGCGTTTGCTGCAGCGGCCATGGCAGCCGCGTTCATACCTGCGGGGATGGCGATCGCGCCGCCACCGTTGGCCGCCGTGGGCACTGTTTGAAAGGTTCTGTACTGCACCATGGTCTCGTTAAATAGGGATGACGGAAAACACGCGAAAAGGACGAGCAACGATGAGGCGGCACGCTGTCTTTCTCCCTCTTCCTCCTTGTGTCGCTGCTACTCTCTCTTTCAGAGATCGCTCGCTATGTGCGTGGGGACGAGTGTATGTGCGCGCGCGCGTGTACGACGTATGCGTGCTTTGCTTTACACACAGGAAGGACGACAAGTGATGGCCCAGCGAGGCAAAAGCGACATTGCAGACACACAAAACGCAACACGCGCAGACGCCCATGGAGACCGCCATACGCGCGCACGCAGGCAATCGCGCGCACGCGCACACACCATAGAGGATACATACGCATGCGCGCACGTACGCGTGTCGGGAGGAGGAGGGGGGGGACAAGGGAGAACACAAAACAAAAGGGACCGAGAATGTGTCAGCAAGGGATTCACCAAAAGAAGCAAAGACCATCAAATCCGAGCGGCGATCACCTGTGGTGGCGCGCGCACCGGACAGATGGTCGAGGGTGGCCGATACCGTACCGTAGATTGTGATCGGCAGGCGCGTTCAAGGGATATCACAGACGGAAAGGCACAGACGATGGGCCAGACGGCTTGAAGGGGGTGCCCGGAACACAGAGGATTAGAAGCCGAGGAAGGTACGTGGGGCACAGCGGCGGCAGTGGCGCAGCGGGTTTACCCTCGTGAAGACGCGCTTTTTTATCCTGCTCGCATCGTGTTCCCCTCGGCGTATGGGCACCTGCCGCTGCCCTCCTACCTGTGTGATCACAGGACGCGGCCCTTCCTCAAAGGCTCCTCTTATCTCCCTCCTCCGTCCCCCTTCTCCTCCCATCGATCCTCTATCGCGCCCTCTCTATCCACGTGCCTGCCCGCTTGCCTGCCTGTGTCTGCGCAGTGAAAGATATTTGGCGTCCACAGGTGCTTCCTCTGGTCTCGGGCGACGACGCCAGAAAAGGGAAAGAGAGGCCCCAAGCGCCACTGCCTTGTGTATGCACGCGCGCCTGGTATCGAACATGGACCGAACATATCTTTTCCGACCTCTCACGCCCTACCGTCCCGCGCACTCGCCTCATTGTGAATCGGGAAGGTGCACAACAGCCATACGCGTTTGGCAGTTTGCCATCAGTCCACCCCGCACACACCCGTCCCCCCCCCTCCCCATTTAACTGTTCCGCCGGGGTACGGGGGTGACACATCAACCCCATTCTCCCGCCCACCAAGGCAGTTGGTGAGACAGGCGCAGTTGGGCGCGCCTAAAGTTGGCCAAGTGGGTGATCCAATGGACAATGCGTGGGGCACACACATGTGTGTATAGGTCGCGCGCAGTAAAACGGTGTGCGCGCGCACACATCCACACACCAGACGAGCCCCCTATTGTGGCACATCGCGTTTTCCCTATTGGACGCCATAGCTGGACCGCACGTGACTTGCCTGTGTGGCCGCCCAATGTCGCTTTTCCGGAATGGGGGCCCTTTTCTCCAGTCCGACGGGCCAAGAGCACGCCGAGGTCCGACGATCACGCAAACACACATACGCACGCCCCGATAGGTAGGCATTTTGGCAAAAGGCAAGACACGGGCCGTACGGCGGCGGTGGTCAACAATAGAGACCCGAAAGCGATGGAAGATGGAAGGAGCAAGCAAGCAAAAGCAGTGGGGCCCGCACGCAAGAGGAGAAAGAGAAGGGGCGTATGCGAGAGCCTCATCGATGACGTGAAGCTGACCCTGGAGACCAAGACCGAACGAGCAGACCCATTCGGTGCAGAGGCCGCTGCACTCAAAGCGACGCCGTTTCCCGACACAATGCCCGCCTCGTGGTGGGTGGCCGCGACCGCGGCCCTGACGCGCGCAGAGGCCTATGTCGCAGCAGCCATCACGGCCGACATGCTCGCCGTGCGCGACCCCTTTCTTGATCTTGTCACGGGCGCTCAACACAGGTCGGCGCCGGCGCACGCCCATGACCATGCCGCCGTACGATCAAGCCCCAAAACGATCCTACATACGCGCTCCCCTCCTTCTTCTTCTCCAAACCCCATCGCCGCACACGAAGACGCAAACAGAGAGGAAGATGAGGCCGAGTACAGGCACTACTTTTCAAAGCAACAGCATAAGCAGCAGCAGCAGACGCCGGCCAAGCAGGGCGGGACTAGGGACAAGCGGAACGCCAAAGACGACAAGGAAGGAAACGACGACGAGGACAGTGAGGTTGCGCGTCGAATGGCGCACGGAATGCTGATATCGCGTGCTGAGAGCGGTCGCCTCGCGCTGATGGAGCCCTTTTGCGATGGTCGTACCTACATGTGGCCGGCGTGCGTCATCGATGCAAGCTGTATCGAGCGCGCCGACAGCGTGGCCCTCCGCGGAGGTGTCATGTTCTTTGTCCACCCGCTGAATCCGGCCTGTACGGTTCCCGTCGTGCTGCCGTCGCGATATCCGTTCTGGGCAAACACGCTCGAAAGGCGTGCTCAGTGGGCAGCTTCTGTCGTCAACCAGCGCATGCTCGCCAGCGGACTGCCCAAGCGGTCGCTCGACCACTGCGAGCGTTGCGGACAGTCGATCGTCGACGGCCACCTGCGCACCTTTGGTCCCCCGTCCAATTTCGAGTCGGGCGATGCCGAGTGGCAGAGGACGGCGCGCGCCTGCTTTTACACACGCTACCTCCTCGATAGGCTCGACCCACGCTGCGCCAGCGGTAAGCGGCGCGAAGCGCGGCAGCCCATGTCCAATAACAACAGCAACGGCGATGGCGACAGGCAGCGACAGTATGGCCACTTTGGCATGATGTGCGACATTGACCACGAGACGCTCGTACACCTCGCTTGCAACGCGCAGCGTATGCTCGAACTTGTGATTGAACTCACCGGCGGGCGCTGCACATCGCCAACGTGTCTCGGCATCCGCGCCACCCGCTCGGCATGCTGACCCACGATTATCCTCAAGTGTACCCCACAATAATAAACAATGTGTACTCGCAACTTTTAACTGTTTAGCGCGCGCATACCGTCGGACTCGAGTCGGTGGCCGCCAGGACGGCGCTGCCTGCACATGTGCCGCATTCCCTATCATGGCCTGCTGCTGCCGCCATAGTTTGCTAAACGCAAAACAGCCCTGCTGTATCCCGTTGGGAGCCCGAGTCCTCAATGTGTCTTTGTTATCGCACATGGCCTTTCCTTTCCAACCTCCCTCCACCCCCCCCCGCCCGTGCACTGTTGTCCACACGTTACCGGACATGCCTTTCCTTTTTGCGGGTCGCCCAATGATCTGTCGCAACGGCGCAAGATGCCTCAGCGAAAGAGGTAACCCGGCAAGGGCGGGCAGATACATGCGCGCGCGCAAGTTTGTGCGTCGCCGCCCGCACCAAACCGCCGACGTTGGGCAGCCGCTTTTGCGTTGGGAATTGTCGAACGGGTCGGTCGCCATTGGACGGCGCCACGCTTCCAGGGAACGGACAACAGGAAGCGCATAAATAGCACACAATAGGAAAAAAAAAGGGAGGGAAAAGGGATCGATTTCGTCGACAAAAGACCGTCTTAAATAGGGCAAGCGCGCGGTCCTGTCAGTACCTCTATCCTACCTTGAGCGGCGCACATATATACCGATCGCGACGAACCTCTGTTCCATTCTCTCGACCATCGACCATGTCATCGCCCACCGAAACCCCCGTCGCCATCACTGTCGGCGAGGTCACCGTGCTCGAGACCGCCGCAACTGAAGCGGCGGCGTCGTCGACAACGGTGGCGGCCACCGAGGTCGTAGCCAATGTTGGCAAGGACTCTGAGGGAGAGTCCGCACCGGACGCCGTCGAGTCGCCGTCTGTCAAGGAAACCCCCAGCGATGAATCGGCACATGGCGAGAAGCGCAAGGAACCCGAGCAGTCGCTGCCCGAGAGCGAGACTGTAGGCGACAACGCAGATGTCCCTGCCACGGAGAAGCAAGAAGGTGCCGAGGAACCCAGCACCAAAAAGACAAAGACCGACACCGAGGAACAAGAGTCTGCTCAAGAGAGCGCACCATCAGAGTCCTCTTAGACATTTCCGCTCTCTTTTGACGCCATAATAAAGCACGATTTGAGCACACGCCATCCTTTTGTCGCTCCACCGCACGGGGCCAAGGGGATGGGGGGGGGGGGGGGGGCGGCCGGGCCCCCA
>Ga0255334_1001493_pt1 | contig 10225 bp, 2 predicted proteins | sample EtOH5_35cm_T3_12_FD_202080 | JGI IMG/M metagenome (GOLD analysis project Ga0255334, IMG submission 202080) | Sandy soil microbial communities from University of British Columbia, Vancouver, Canada - EtOH5_35cm_T3_129 | ecosystem: Engineered > Artificial ecosystem > Sand microcosm > Unclassified ...
ATTGTCCCATTTTATGGATTGACCGAACAAAGCCAGTCCCACAGACTCGTGAATGAAAACTTAAGTCCCGCGGTGCACTATACTGCAGTGCATCACGGGGGCCTGCTTGGCGTGATATACTTCGGTGGGAGCGGATCGTGTCGTTGATCGGAATGGCCGCCGACCCAATTCAGGTGATTCTAGACATCTCACGCCTGTTGTCCAATGCGGACTCCAAGGCTCCCTCCGGCATTGATCGCGTGGAACTGGCCTATGCCCACCACTTCCTTAACAGCCAGGACCATTCCGTCTTCGTCGCGCAAGACATGCTGGGCCGCTTTGGGGTGCTGCCGCGGCCCCTGGTTTCCGCCTTCATCACCGCGCTCGGCAACGCCTGGACCGATACGCCCTCGGCCAGCGCGGCGCGGCGTGTCCGCCGGATGCTGCTCGCGCTGCAGGCGCGCGCGCTGTCAGGCATCGGCCGCGGCCCCATGCGCGATGTCCTTGCCCGGCCCGGCCGCAAGGCCTTCCTGCTCGTCTCCCACCGCGCGCTGGAAAACGCCCGGCCGATCGAGATGATGCGGGCGGCGGGCTGCGCGTTCGTGCCGCTGATCCACGACCTGATCCCGGCGACCCATCCCGAATATGCCCGGCCCCGCCAGCCCGAGCGGCATATGCGACGGATCGGCACCACCGCCGCTTTGGCCGATGCCGTGATCGTGAATTCCGCCGCGACCGCCGCCTGCCTCGTGCCGCATCTGACCACACGCGGCGCGCCGCCGCCGGTGCTGGTCGCGCCCCTCGGCATCGTGCTGCCGGATGTGCCGGTGCCGCCGATCGCGCTCGAACCCTATTTCGTCGCCCTTGGCACCATCGAACCGCGCAAGAACCACCTGCTTCTGCTCAACCTGTGGCGGGAGTTCGCGGTCACCCTCGGCCCGCGGGCGCCGCGCCTGCTGGTGGTCGGCCGCCGCGGTTGGGAAAATGAGAACGTCCTGGACATGCTGGAACGCTGCTCCGGCCTCCAGGGGCTGGTACAGGAGGTCGGTCAGGTCTCGGACCGGACCGTCGCCGAACTGCTGCGTGGCGCCCGCGCGCTGCTCTTCCCCTCCTTCGCCGAGGGCTTCGGCCTGCCGCTGGCCGAGGCGCTGTCGCTGCGCGTGCCCGCGATCTGTTCCGACCTGCCGGCGCTGCGCGAGGTCGGCGGCGCCAGCCCCGACTACCTCGACCCGCTGGATGGGCTGGGCTGGCGCCGCGCGGTGCTCGACTACGCCCGGATGAACAGCCAGGCGCGCTCGGCCCAAATCGCCCGCCTGCAGAACTGGCGCGTCCCGACCTGGGCCGACCACTTCAGCAAGGTGGATGCGCTGCTGTCGCATGTGACGCCGCATGCCCGCCGGACGGTGCTGGTTTCCGGCGAAAGCGTCAGGCGCGGCCAGAGATCGGCCGAAGCACCGCTTGGCCTCGCCTTCCGCGCCGACGAGCCAGGCTTATGAACAATGCGGCCGGCCCGGAACGTCCGGACCGAACCGCGGCCGATCACCCCCCCGCCGGCCGCACCGCTGCCGTCCCCGATCCCATCGCCATCATCGGCGCGGCCTGCCGCCTGCCCGGCGCCGATGGGCTGGAGGCCTATTGGGCGCTGCTGCGTGACGGCGGCGATGCGGTCGGGACGCTGCCGGCCGAACGTTTCAACCAAGCGCGATTCCTGCACCCCAGGGCCAGCGAACCGGGCCGCTCCTATACCTTCGCCGCCGGCCACATCGGCGATGCCGCGGCCTTCGACCCCGCCGCCTTCGGCCTGTCCCCGCGGGAGGCGGCCGAGATGGACCCGCAGCAGCGCCTGCTGCTCGAAGTCGGCCAGCACTGCTTTGACGATGCCGGGCTGACCGCTGCGCGGCGAGCGGGGCAGTCGATCGGCGTCTATGTCGGCGGGTCCTCGACCGATTACGCCGATCTTCGGCTGAGCGACCCTTCCGGCGCCGACCGCTACTTCATGACCGGCAACGCGCTTTCGGTGCTGGCCAACCGCCTGACCAATGTCTTCGACCTGCGCGGCCCGGCGCAGACCGTGGACACCGCCTGTTCCTCGGCGCTGGTGGCGCTGGATCTGGCGGCGCAGGCGATCCGGCTCGGCCGTGTCGATGCAGCCCTGGTCGCGGGCGTGCAGATGCTGCTCTCGCCTTACGCCTTCATCGGTTTCTCCCGCGCCACAATGCTCTCCCCAAGCGGCCGCTGCCATCCTTTCGGCGCCGCCGCCGATGGCTATGTCCGGGCCGAGGGCGCGGGTGCCGTGCTGCTGAAGCCGCTTGCCCGCGCCCTGGCCGATGGCGACCGGGTACGCGCGGTGCTGCTCGCCACCGGGGTGAACAGCGCGGGCCATACCATCGGACTCTCCCTGCCGAACGAACACGCCCAGGCGAAGCTGATGGCCGAGGTGATGCAGGAGGCGGGAATCGTCCCCGAACGCATCGGCTATTTCGAGGCGCATGGCACCGGCACCCCGGTCGGCGATCCGCTGGAGGCCGGTGCGCTCGGCAGCGCCGTCGGCCGGTTACGGGCCGCGGCGCTGCCGATCGGTTCGGTGAAGGGCAACATCGGCCATCTGGAGCCGGCCAGCGGCATCGCCGGGCTGCTGAAGGCCATGCTGGTGCTGGAACACCGGCAGATCCCGCCGAGCCTGCATGCCGATCCCCCCAATCCCCATATCCGCTTCGCCGAGCTGAACCTGCGTATCGTGCGCGACCGGGAGCCGCTGCCAGGCGGCGCCGAGGCGGTCGTGGGCGTCAATTCCTTCGGCTTCGGCGGCACCAATGCGACCGCACTGCTCGGCCCTGCCCCGGCGCCGCCCCCCCGTCGCCGCCGATTCGCGGCGAACCTGGTCGCGGCGAACCTGGTCGCGGCGAACCCGACCGCGGGGGCGCCACCGCTGCTGCTCTCGGCCCGCTCCGCGCCCCAGCTCGCCGCCCTCGGCGTGGCCTGGGAGGAGCGGTTGCGCCGGCCCGGCGCGGATGCGGCGCAGCTCGCCCGCGGCGCCGCCCGCTACCGCGACCAGGGCAGTCACCGCCTGGCCATCCGGGGCGCGGACGCGGCCGCGATGGCCGCGACCCTGGCGGACTGGCGGGCAGGCCAGCGACCGGACGGCGCCACCGAGGGCCTTGCCGTGGCCGGCCGGCTCGCCTTCGTCTTCTCGGGCAATGGCGTGCAGCACATCGGCATGGCGCGAGCGGCCATGGGCAATCCTGCCTTCCGCGCCGGGCTGTCCGCGGCCGATGCCGCGCTGACACCGCTGCTCGGCTGGTCGGTGCTGGCGGCGGTGGAGGCCGGCGTGACCGAGGCCCAGACCCAGGCCACCGAATACGCCCAGCCCCTGATCTTCGCGACCCAGGCGGCGATCGTCGCCGCCCTGGCCGCCGAGGGGCTGCGCCCCGCCATCGTCCTCGGCCATTCGGTCGGCGAGGTGGCGGCGGCGCTGACCGCCGGCCTCCTCGACCTGCCGGCCGCGGCGCGGCTGATCGTGGCGCGCAGCCAGGCGCAGGCTCCGACCCGCGGCCGCGGCCGCATGGCGGCGCTCGCCACCACCGCGACCGCCGCCGCCCCGCTGCTGGCCGAGGCCGGGCCGGGGCTGGAGATTGCCGCCGTCAACGGCCCCGGCGCGCTGACCATCGCCGGCCCGGTCGCGGCCATGGCCCGGCTCGCGCAGGCGGCCGCCGCGGCGCGGATCGCCTATGTCGAACTCGACCTCGACTACGCCTTCCACTCGGCGCTGATGGAGCCGGTGCGGGCCGGGCTGCTCGATGCGCTCGCCGGCCTCGCGCCCCGCGCCGAAACCCTGCCTTTCGTTTCGACCGTGACCGGCGAACGATTGGCGGGCGGCGAGGCCGATGCCGAATACTGGTGGCGCAACCTGCGGGCGCCGGTGCGGTTCCAGGCGGCGACCCAGGTCGTGCTGACCATGGGCGCGCGCCTGCTCCTGGAGATCGGCTGCCACCCCGTGCTGCAGTCCTACCTGCGCGAGACCAGCCGCGCCGCGGGGGCGGAGACCGCGGTGCTGCCCTCGCTGTCGCGCCGCGACGCCCCCGGGGATCCGTTTCCGGCGATCGCCGACCGCGCCTACTGCCGCGGTGCCGATCCGCGGGTGGCACCTGCCTTCGACGGGCCGGCGGCGCGGGACACGCTGCCGCAAACCCCCTTCGCCCGCCACCGCAACTGGATGGTGACCAGCCTGGAGACGGCGCGGCTTGCCGATCCCGTGCTCGACCACCCCCTGCTCGGCTTCCGCGACGGCGCCGAGCCGGCCGGCTGGCACAACAGCCTCGACACCATGGCCATGCCCTGGCTCGCGGATCACACCCTCGGCGGCGCGCCGGTGCTGCCTGCCGCGGCCATGCTCGACATCGCCCTGGCCGCCGCCGCCGCGCGCTTCCCCGAGGCCGCGCTGCTGGAAGTCGAGGCCTTCCAGATCCTGCGGCCGCTGGCGCTGGAGCGGGACCGGGCGCGCGAACTGCGCACGACGCTGTCGGCCGAGGGCGAACTGCGCCTCGAAAGTCGCCGGCGGCTCGCCGATGAGGGCTGGACCCTGCATGCCCGCGGTCGCGTCGGCGCCGCGCCGGAGGCGGCGCTGCCCGGCCGCGCCGCCCTGGCGCAGAACTGGCCGCCACCACCGCCCGGTGCGCGGCGGGAGGGCGGGGCGAGGCTGCGCGGCCGCGCCCTCCAGCTCGGGCTCGGCTATGGCCCGGCCTTCGCCTCGGTGCTGGAGGTCGCCGCCCATGCCGGCTCCGACCACGCCATGGTACGGCTGGCGCTGCCCGCCGCGGCTCCTGCCGACCCGGCCTGGCTGCTGCATCCGGCGATGCTCGACGGCGCCTTCCAGGGCCTGCTCGGGCTGGTTTCCGCCGGCCTGTCGCCGGGCGAACCGCCGCTGCCGGTGCGCGTCGGGCGGCTCGTGCTGCGCCGCGGCGGCGATGCGCCGGCCAGCGCGCGGCTGGTGGTGACGCGGCGCGGCAGCCGCGCCGCCGCGGCCGACATCCTGCTGCTGGATGCCGCGGGGCGACCGGTGGCGCTGCTGCGCGACCTCTGGCTGCAGCGGGCGCGGCTGCCGCAGCCCAGCCCGCCGGAGGCCTTCGTGTCGCGGCTGCTGCCGATGCCCGGCGGCCCGGTGCCGCCGCCCGATCCCGCCGACACCCTGCACCGGGCGCTGGAGGCGGCGGCGGCAAGCGACATCGCGCGCGATCTGCAGGAAACCGCCTTGCTGCTGGAAGCCTGTGCCGCTTCGGCCGCGCTGGCGGCCTTGGGCGAGCGCGGCGACGCGCTCTTCCACGGCCCGCTGCGGCAGGCGGTCGATCGGGCCCTGCTCGAGGATGGTATGGCCGAAGCCGACCCTTCCGGCGGGCTGGTGCCGGTGCCGGGCCTGGGCCTGCCCGCGGCCGCCGACATCTGGCGCCAGGTCCTGGCCGAACAGCCCCGGCTTGCCCCGGATCTCGCCTGGCTGGCGCGGGGTCTCGAAACCCTGCCGGAGGCGCTGACCGGCGCGGTCCGCCCGACCCCGCCGCCGCCCGTCAACAGCGGCGGCTTCGCCCGGCTGGGCGAGGTCCTGGCCGCCGCCGCCGCGGCCGCCTTCGCCGACTGGCCGGCGTCGCGGCCGCTGCGCGTGCTGGAGGTCGGGGCCGGCGGCCTCACCGCAGCGGTGATCGCGGCGCTGGCGGCGCCGGGGCGGCGCGTCCTGCTGACGGTCGCGACAATGCAGCCCAGCATCCCCCCCACCGCGCCGCCGGGGGTCGAGATCAGCGAAGCCGCGAGCGAAGCGCAGGGCCCGCCGCCCGGGCCGGTCGATCTGGTCATCGGCGTCGCCCCCGCCGCCTTGCGCTGGGCGGGGCGCAGTATCCTGCCCGGCCTCGCCGGCGCGCTGGCCGAAGGCGGCGTGTTGCTGCTCGCCGAACCCGCTCCGGGGCGGCTGCTGGAGCTGTGCTGCGGCCAGGACCCGGCCTGGTGGAGCGCCGCCGCCCCGCCCGGCCCCGAGACCTGGGCCAGCGCGCTGGAGGCGGCTGGCTTCGATGGCGGCGTGACGCTGCCGCTGGTCGCCGCCCCCTGGCCGGCGCTGCTGGTCGCGGCGCAGCGCGGCCTGCCGGTGCCGGCCCCCGACGCCCCCGATACCGCGCGACGCCTCGTCGTCGCGGATGCCGCAAGCCGGCCGCTGGCCGATGCCGTCAGCGCCGGGCTGGGAGGGCTGGGGGCGCCCCTGGCCCTGGCCGAGGCGCTCGCCTTGCCGCCCCGCCAACTGCGCGGCGCCGAGGTGCTGCTGCTGCTCGACCCGGACACCGCCGGGCTGGCCGCGAGCCTGGCGGCCGCCACCCGGCTGGCCGAGGCCGCCCGCGGCACCGCGGCCGGCTTCGCCCTGGTCGTGCGCGGCGCGGCCACCGCCGTCCCCGCCGCGGCGCTGGTCGGTGCGCTGCGCGTGCTGGCCAATGAGATGCCGGAGCTCAGGCCCCGCCGCATCGACCTCGATCCCCGGCTGTCCCCGGCCGAGGCGGCGCCGCGCCTGCTCGCGGCGCTACGCGGCGACGAACCCGATGTCAGCCTGACGCCGACCGCGCGGCTTGCCCCACGGGTGATGGCGCTGCCGCCGGCCACGGCCAGTGGCGCTCACCGGCTGGTCATCGGCCAGGCCGGCAATCTCGGCACGCTGCACTGGGCGGCGCCGGGCCCGGGGGATCCCGCCCCGCGCGACCCCGGCCCGGGCGAGGTCGTGGTGCGGGTGCTGGCGGCCGGGCTGAATTTCCGCGACGTGATGTGGGCCCAGGGGTTGCTGCCCGAGGAGGCGCTGCTCGACGGCTTCGCCGGGCCCGGGCTCGGCATGGAATGCGCTGGCGTGGTCGAGGCGGTGGGGCCCGGCAGCCTGCTGCGGCCGGGCGAACAGGTCTTCGGCTTCGCCCCCAATGCCCTGGCCGATCGGGTGGTGACGCGGGATGTGGCGCTGGTGCCGCTGCCGGCCGGGATGGACCCGGTCACGGCGGCGACCATGCCGGTCGCCTTCCTCACCGCGATCCACACGCTCGAAGGCTGCGCCCGGCTGGCGCCGGGGGAGACGGTGCTGATCCATGGCGGTGCCGGCGGCGTCGGGCTGGCCGCGCTGCAGGTCGCGCTGGCGGCCGGTGCCAGGGTCGCGGCCACCGCCGGCACCCCCGCCCGCCGCGCCTTCCTGCGTCTGGCCGGGGCCGATCTGGTCCTGGACAGCCGCGACCCAGGCTTCGCCGACGCGCTGCGCGCCGAATGGCCGGAGGGGGTCGATGTCGTGGTGAACAGCCTGGCCGGGGAGGCGATGGAGCGCAGCCTGTCGCTGGTCAGGCCCTTCGGGCGCTTCATCGAACTCGGCAAGCGCGACTATTTCGAGGACCGCCGCGTGGCGCTGCGGCCGATGCGGCGCAACATCACTTATTTCGCGGTGGATGTGGATGAGCTGCCGGCCGCCCGGCCGGGCGCGGCACAGGCCGCGCTGCGCCGGATCCGCCATCTGTTCGACCAGGGCCGGCTGCGCCCGCTGCCGCATGTGGTGCGCTCGGCGAGCGAGGTGGAGGCGGCCTTCCGCATGCTCCAGGCCTCGGCGGTGATCGGCAAGGTGGTGATCGTGCCGCCCGGGGCGGAGCAGGACCCGCCCCCGCCGCAGAGCCCCTGGGCGCCCCCGGCCGGCACCGTCGTCGTCACCGGCGGCACCGAAGGGTTCGGGCTGGAGGCGGCGAAATGGCTGGCGGCCCAGGGGGTGAAGCGGCTGGCGCTGATTTCGCGCCGCGGTCCGGCGACGCCCGGGGTGGACCGCGCGGTGGCCGCGCTGGCCGCACTTGGCGCCGATGCCACGGTGCATGCCTGCGACGCGGCGGATCCGGCGATGCTCCGCGCGGCACTGGCGGCGATCCGCGGCGACGGGCCGATCGGCGGCGTCGTCCATGCCGCCGCGGTCTTCGACGATGCGGCGGCGACGGCGCTGGATGCGACGCGCTTCGCCGCGGTGCTGCGGCCGAAGCTGGATGCGGCGCTCGCGCTGGACGCCTTGACCGCCACCGATCCGATCACCCTGTTCCTGCTGTTCTCCTCGGCGACCACGCTGCTCGGCAATCCGGGCCAGGCCAATTACGTCGCCGCCAATGCCGCGCTGGAAGCCCTGGCGCGCCGGCGCCACGCGGCCGGGCGCCCGGCCCTGGCCGTGGCCTGGGGACCGATCGCCGATGCCGGGGCGCTGGCGGCGGATGCGGCGACCGCGGCGACCCTGCAACGGCGCCTCGGCGCCGCGCCGATGGCCGCGGCCGCGGCGCTGGACCGCCTGCCGGCGCTGCTCGCCGCCGGCGAGCCGGTGGTGGCACTGGCCCAGGTCGCCTGGGGCCAGGCCGGCACCCTGCTGCCGATCCTGGCCGAGCCCATGTTCGCCGCGCTGCGCGGCGCGGTCGTGGTGCAGCCTGCCGAAGACCTTCAGGCCGAGCTGCGCGCCCTAGCGCCCGACGCCGCCCGCGATCGGCTCATCGGGCTGGTCGGCGCCGAGCTCGCCCGCATCCTGCGGCTGCCCGGCGACAGCGTCTCGCCGGAGGCGCCGGTCGCCTCCCTTGGCCTCGACAGCCTCGGCGTGATGGAATTGCGCAATGCGCTGGAACAGCGCCTCGGCCTGCCGGTGCCGCTGGCGGCGGTGACCGAGGACTTGACCATCGCCTCGCTGGCCGCTCGGCTGCTGGAAGGGCTGGTCGAAGGGCCGGGCGCCGCAGCCACCGAGGCCGCGATATCCGCGCTGGTCGCCAGCTTCGAGGCCGTTGCGGGCGATGCCGTCGAGACATCCCCGGACGCGACATCATCCCAGGGCACGACACCATAGCGGACATCCTGTCCAGGGCATCGACATCGCGGGAGGTTGAGCCGTCGCATGGCGATCGCCACCCTACATTGTAACTGGCTTATCCATGTGTGCGGCATCGGGAACGGGATGGGAATGAACACCGGCGACGGCTTCGGGCTCTCGGCAAAGCAGCGTCTGCAACTGGTGCAGCGATTGACCAGACGACGCATGGCCGATGCGCTGACGCCAGAAAATCCGCGCGATTTCACCGCCCTGCCCGGCCTGCGCGACTTCGGGCTCTGGCGCGCGGCGATGGACAGCCTCGACCTCTCCTCGCCCTTCAACATCGCCCATGAGGCCCGGGCCGGGGCGCGCAGCCGCATCGCCGGGCGCGACGTCATCAATTTCTCCTCCTACGATTATCTCGGCCTGAACGCCGATCCCCGCGTCGCCCAGGCGGCGCATGCGGCGATCGACCGCTACGGCGTTTCGGCCTCGGCCTCGCGCACCGTCTCCGGTGAAAGGCCGGTGCATGGCGCGCTGGAGGCGGCGCTGGCCGAACATCACGGCGCCGAGGCGGCCCTCGCCTTCGTCTCCGGCCATGCCACCAACGTCACGGTGATCGGCCATCTGATGGGGCCGCGGGATGTGATCCTGCATGATGCCGCGATCCACAATTCCTGCATCGAGGGCGCCAAGCTGTCCGGCGCCCGCCGCATCCCCTTTCCGCACAACGACTGGCAGGCCGCCGAACGCGCGCTGGCCGCGGCGCGGGGCGACGCCGAACGCGCGCTGGTGCTGATCGAGGGCCATTACTCGATGGATGGCGACGTGCCGGATCTGGCGCGCTTCATCGCCCTGGCCCGCGCCCATGACGCCTGGCTGATGGTGGATGAGGCGCATGCGCTCGGCGTGCTCGGCGCCACCGGGCGCGGCATCGCCGAGGCGCAGGGGATCGACCCGCGCGAGGTCGACATCTGGATGGGCACGCTGTCCAAGACGCTGGCGGCCTGCGGCGGCTATGTCGCCGGCAGTGCCGCGCTGATCGACTGGCTGCGCCATACCGCGCCGGGCTTCGTCTATTCGGTCGGCATCGCCCCGGCGCTGGCCGCGGCGGCGCTGGAGGCGCTGACCATCCTGCGCGCCGAACCCGAGCGCGTCGCCCGCCTTGCCGCCAATGGCGCGCTGTTCCAGCGCCTGTTGCAGGAGGCGGGGATCGACACCGGCAATTCCGGCGGCCATGCGATCATCCCGGTCATCACCGGATCCTCGGTCGCCGCGGTCAGGCTGTCGATGACGCTGGCCGAGGCGGGGGTGAATGTGCAGCCGATCATCTTCCCGGCAGTGCCGGAACAGGCGGCGCGGCTGCGCTTCTTCCTCTCGGCCGCGCATACGGCTGAAGAGCTTCGCGCCGCCGCGGCAATCCTGGCC
>Ga0255334_1001494_pt1 | contig 10214 bp, 7 predicted proteins | sample EtOH5_35cm_T3_12_FD_202080 | JGI IMG/M metagenome (GOLD analysis project Ga0255334, IMG submission 202080) | Sandy soil microbial communities from University of British Columbia, Vancouver, Canada - EtOH5_35cm_T3_129 | ecosystem: Engineered > Artificial ecosystem > Sand microcosm > Unclassified ...
CATTCTTGGGATCGCCGTCGGTGTAGATCACGCGCCCGCCCTCGCCCACCGCCCGCGCCCACCAGATGGTGGAGTAACCGATGGCCGAGCCCATCTCAAACACGGTGCGCGCGCCCATCAGCCGCGCCAGTTGGAAGAACACCCGCCCCACCGCCGGGCCCACGATGGGGATCTTGTGCCGCGCCGCCTCTTCCTCCATGGCGCTCAGGATCTCGTCGCGCTCCGGCAGCAGCCCATAGAGATACTTCTCCACCGGCTCGGCGGTGATGCCACCCATCATCCAATACGACCGTGAGTCGTCAGCCATGCTTCGGACCTTGCCTTTTCAATCGTCAATCGCAAATCGGCAATCGTCAATCACCCAACCGTCTTCCCCGGCGTCAGCTCCACCACCTCCACGCCCATGTCGGCCACCAGCTTCTGTAGCTCCCTGGGCCGCCCGATGAGCGGCGGAAACGTCCCCCAGTGCATGGGGATGACGGTCTTCGGTTTCAGCAGGCCGCAGGCGTAGGCGGCCTCGCGCGGCGACATGGTGAACAGGTCGCCGATGGGCAGCAGCGCCACCTCCGGCTGGTAGAGCTCGTGGATGATGTGCATGTCGCCGAAGACGTTGGTGTCGCCGGCGTGGTAGAGCTTGAATCCGTTTTCGAACTCCAGCACGTAGCCGCAGGCCTCGCCGCCGTAAACGATGGAGCCGTCGTCCTCCTGGATGCCGCAGGAGTGGTCGGCGTGAACCATGGTCACGCGCACATCGCCCACCGTCTGCGAGCCGCCCTTGTTCATCGGAGCGATCTGCTTTGCGCCCTTTTTCTGCATCCAGGCGCACAGCTCGTAGATGCCCACCACCACCGGGTTGTGCTCGCGCGCGATGGCCGCCGCGTCCGCGATGTGGTCGAAGTGCCCGTGCGTGCACAGCAGCACGTCCACCTTCTTCACCTGCTTGTGCTCCGCCGGACAGGCGGGATTCTCCTTCAGCCAGGGATCGATGTAGATCACCCGTCCTCCCGGTGTCTCCACCCGGAAGCACGAGTGCCCCAGCCACGTGAGTTTCACGCCTTGCAGATTCATAGTGGTTGGCCGTTGGTCGGTGGCCGTTGGCGCTTGGCTGTTGGCTTCACATTTTGCATCTGTAAGTGTGCGTTTTGCATTTCTTTGCTCTTTGCCCTTTTCCCTTTGCCCTTTCCCCTTTTCCCCCTTGCCCTTTCCGCCCTGGATTCTAGCCGCGCCCCCAGCCGCCCGCAACCGCCTGATTTCACGAGTCCTGTCGCCCTCCGCGCTCATCTACTTCTCCATGACCCCTGCTATCATTGGCGGCTTGGCCCCGATGAGCGCTCCCACCGCATCTCCCAACACTGTATTGAACGTCGAGGCCTTCCTGCTCGAGGTGGTGGAGATCACCAACACTACCCTCGACCTCGATACGCTGCTCGCCGCCATCGCCCAGGCCACTCGCCGCGTCATTGATTACGAGATCTTCTCCATCCTCCTCTTGAACGAAAGGACCCAGGAACTGCGCATGCGCTTCGAGATCGGCCACTCCCAGGAGGTGGCCGACCGCCTGCGCATCAAGGTGGGGAAAGGCATCACCGGCCAGGCGGTGGAGCGCCGCGAAGCCGTGCTGGTGAATGACGTCAGCAAGGAACCCAACTACATCAACGCGCAGGCCTCGGTGCGTTCCGAGCTGGCCGTGCCCATGATAGTGAAGAAGAAGGTCGTCGGCGTGCTCGACCTGCAGTCGCGCGAGCTCGGCTACTTCACCGAGGAGCACCGCCGCGTGCTCACCCTGCTGGCCGCACGCATCGCCTCCGGCATCGAGAATGCCCGCCTGTACACCCGCGTGGCGCGCCAGGCGCAGACGCTCTCCATGCTCAACGAGATCAGCCGCGAACTCACCTCCATCCTCGACCTCGACCGCCTGCTCCAGAAGATCGGCGAGCTGCTCCACCAGCTCATCGACTACCACATGTTCGGCATCCTGCTGGTGGACGACTCCGGCCAGAACCTGGTGCACCGCTTCGCCGTGCGCTTCGACCAGAACGTGCAGATCAAGGACGTCATGCCCCTCGGCCGCGGCCTGGTGGGCTACGCCGCCCAGCACAAGGAGGCCGTGCTGGCGGCCGACGTGTCCAAAGATCCGCGCTACATCATGCTCAATCCCGAATCGCGCTCTGAGCTCTGTGTCCCCATGATCCTCAAGGACCGGGTCATCGGCGTGCTCGATCTGGAGCACACCAAGCGCGGCTACTTCACTGACTTCCACCAGCGCACCCTCACCACTCTGGCCGCCCAGATCGCCGTGGCCATCGAGAACGCCCGTCTCTACCAGCGCATCAGCCAGCAGGAGCAGCGCCTGGAACGCGACCTGGCCCGCGCCCGCGAGATCCAGATGCACCTGCTCCCACCCAGCTGCCCGGTCCTGAAAAACGCGCAGATCGCCGCACGCTACGCTCCCGCTCTGGCCATCGGCGGCGACCTCTACGACTTCCTCAATTATTCCGGCGACGTGACCGGCATCGCCGTGGGCGACGTCAGCGGCAAGGGCGCTCCCGCGGCGTTGTTCGCCGCCCTGGCCAGCGGCATGCTGCGCTCCACCGTCTCCAGCGAGCCCTCCGCCGCCGAGATGCTCTCCGCCATCAACCTGGCCCTGGCCGAGCGCAGCCTGGAGGCCCACTTCGTCTGCCTGCTCTACGCCCTCTGGGACGATTCCCTGCGCACCATGCAGGTGGCCAACTCCGGCTTTCCCCGCCCCCTGCTCTGCCACAGCGGCGTCATCACCGTGGTCGAGGCCCTGGGATTGCCCCTGGGCTTGTTCGAGGATGTCCACTATGAGGAGCTCAGCATCGCCGCCGATCCCGGCGACGTCTTCGTCTTCTTCAGCGACGGCATCCTCGACGCCGCCGGCCCCGACGGCGAGCAGTTCGGTCGCGCCCGCCTGGAGCGCCTGGTCGCCCAGACCTACGGCGCCTCCGCGGAGGAGATCGCCGACTCCATCATGCTGGCCGTGGATCAGCACTCCGCCGGCGCCGACCCTTTCGACGACCAGACCATCGTCGTGCTCAAAGTCACACAATGATCGAGCCATTGTGTCATTGAGTCATTGGGTCATTGGTTTCCTGTTTGCACCCGTATCGGGCGGCGTATTAAATGACTCAATGGCCCGATGACTCAATGATTCAATCCCACTTCTCCTACCGCCGCTCCGTCCTGCACTGCGAGGCCCTGCCCCTGCCGGCGCTGACCGCCCGCTTCGGTACTCCCCTCTACGTCTATTCCCACGCCGCCATCGGGGAGCGCTACCGCGCCTTCGACCGCGCCTTCCGCCGCCAGCCCCACACCCTCTGCTATTCGGTGAAGGCCAACTCTAACCTCTCGCTGCTGCGCTTGCTGGCCGCGGAGGGCGCCGGCTTCGACGTGGTCTCCGGAGGCGAGCTGGAGCGCGTGCTTGCGGCCGCACCCCGCGCCGCCCGCCGCACCGTTTTCTCCGGCGTGGGCAAGACCGCCGCGGAGATGGACCTCGCCCTGCGCGCCGGCATTCTGATGTTCAACGTGGAAAGTGAAGGCGAACTCGATCTGCTGGCCGCCCGCGCCGCTCGCCTGCGGAAGAAAGCCCGCGTCGCCCTGCGCGTCAACCCCGACGTCCCGGCGAAAACGCATCCCTACATCGCCACCGGCCGGCGCCAGCACAAGTTCGGGGTGCCGATGGCCCAGGCCCGCGCTCTCTGCCGCCGCGCCGCCCAGAAGGAACATCTCGAGGTCGCCGGAGTCAGCCTTCACATCGGCTCCCAGATCCTGAGCCTGGCTCCCTTCTCCACCGCTATGCGCCGCGTGGCCGCGCTGGTCCGCTCCCTGCGCGCCGACGGCCATCGCATCCAGTACCTGGACGCCGGCGGCGGCCTCGGCATCGAGTACCGCCATCCTCATCTAGGCGCTGGCGACTCGCCCGCGGCCGGCAAGTTCTCGGACTACGCCCGCGCCATTCTCGCGCCACTGCGCGGCCTCGGCGTCCATTTACTGCTCGAGCCCGGACGAGCCCTGGTGGGCCCCGCCGGCCTCTTGCTCGCCCGCGTCCTCTACAACAAGTCGAGCGGCCGCCGCCGTTTCCTCGTCCTCGACGCCGCCATGAACGACCTGATGCGCCCCGCCCTCTACGGCGCCTACCACGAGATCGTGCCGGTTGGTCTCTCGAGAAACGAGAAACCAGCAACGAGAAACTACGACGTCGTCGGTCCCATCTGCGAGACCGGCGACATCTTCGCCCACAACCGCCGCCTTCCGCCCCTCAAGGAAGGCGACCTGGTGGCCCTGCTCGACGCCGGGGCCTACGGCATGTCGCTGGCTTCGAACTACAACTCCCGCCCGCGTCCGGCGGAGGTCCTGGTCTCCGGCCGCTCCGCCCGCCTCATCCGCCGCCGCGAGTCTGCGCGCGACCTCATGCAGCCTGAACGCACAGCGCTGCCGCACGCCTGAGCCTGTTTCCGGGAATGCTTTCGGAGGGGCACGGCTTCAGCCGTGCCGCACCAGCTTCCCATGGAATTGTCATCCCGACCGAGTCCGAGGGAGTCCCGCATTGCGGGACGGACTGAGGGCGAGCGGAGGGACCTGCTTCACTTGCCTTTCAATCAGAAATAGGAACGTATCAGGGCACGGCTTCAGCCCTGCCGTAGAGGTCAGGAGAAAACTCAGGGGCTTTAGCCCGGCGGGAGCAGCGACTAGGGTCGCTCGTACACCACGCGCCCGCCCACCACCGTCAGTTCCACCTTCACATCGCGGATGGCTTCTGGACGGATGCTGAAGATGTCCTCGCTCAAGATAACGATATCGGCCAGCTTCCCCGGCGTGATCGAGCCTTTCTCTTTCTCCTGGAACTCGGCGTAGGCCGAGCCCATGCTGTAGGCCTCCACCGCCTCGGCGACGCTGATCTTCTGCTCCGGCACCCAGCCCTGCGGATTCTTCCCATCGAGCGTGGCGCGCGTAGCCGCCGCATGAAGACCCAGCATGGGATTGAGCGGCGCCACATTCCAGTCGGTGCCAAAGGCCAGGCGCACGCCGTGGTCGAGCATGCTGCGGAAGGCGTAGGTGGTCTGGATGCGCTCCGGGCCGATGCGCTTCTCCGCCCAGCGCCCGTCGTCAATGGCGTGGTAGGGCTGCATGGAGGCGATCACGCCCAGCTTGGCGAAGCGTTCGAAGTCCTTGGCCGCCATGTGCTGCGCGTGCTCGATGCGGAAGCGCCGGTCGCGCTCCCCGTGCGCCCCGACCACGTCCTGGAAGAGGTCGAGGATCATCGAGATGCCCTGATCGCCGATGGCGTGGATGCAGAGCTGCAAGCCTGCCTCGTCCGCCTTCATCATCCGCCCGCGCATCGCCGCCAGGGGGCGCATCTCGCTCGAGAGCAGCCCGCGGCTCTTGGGCGCGTCGTCGTAGGGCTCGAAAAAATAGGCGGTGGTCGAGCCCAGGGAGCCGTCGGCGTACCCCTTCAGCCCTCCAATCCTTAGATAGGAGGAGCCGAAGGCGTGCCGGATCCCCAACTTGGCTTGGTCGTTCCACTGCGTCTCGAGCGGCGCGGCGTAGATGCGCGCGGTCAGTTCGCCCTTCTCCGCCAGCTCGCTGTACACGGCCATGTCGGCGTAGGCCGGGTTCATGTCCTGCACGCTGGTCACCCCCAGCGAGGCCGCGTGCTCGAGCGCCCGCTTCACTACCTGCGTGCGGCGTTCCGGCGTCAGTGGCGGGATGATCTTGTAGACGAAGTCCATGGCCGCGTCCTTAAGCACGCCGGTGGGATTCCCCTGCGCGTCGCGCACGATGGTCCCGCCCGGCGGGTCGGGCGTCTTGGCCGTCACGTGCGCCAGCCGCAGCGCCAGCGAGTTGGCCAGCGCCATGTGCCCGTCATAGCGATTGACGAAGACCGGCGTCGCGGGCGTGACCGCGTCGATCAGTTGCCGCGTGGGCAGCTCCGCCGGAGTCCAGCGCTCGTGGTCCCAGTCGCCGCCCAGGATCCACTCGCCCGGCGGCGTCGCCTGGGCGCGCTCTCCGATCCGCCGGGCGAACTCCTCCTGCGAATCCGCGTCTTTGAGGTTCACGTGGTCGAGCTGCATCCCGCCGCTGACGAAGTGGACGTGCGCGTCGTTGAAGCCGGGTAGCAGCAGCTTTCCGCCGGCATCGATCACTCGAGTCTGCGGCCCCTGCCAGGCCGCCACTTCGGCGCTCGTTCCCACGGCCACGATGCGCTCGCCCAACACCGCCACCGCCTCGGCCGTCGGCCGGCCCTTGTCCACCGTCCACACCTTGGCGTGCGTGACAATGAGGTCCGCCGCCGGCTTACTCTGCGCGGCCAGGTTCCCCAGCAACAACACGATTGCCACAGCCGACTCCTGCAGCAACTGTCTGCGCATGATTCCCCTTCTCAGGACTGGACTCAGCAGAGGATTCTCAATTGCAAATCACAATCGAAAATCGCAAATGACTATCTCTCGCCCCACTTCAGCTTCCCCCGCAGTACGTCGAAGAACGTGCGCTTGCGCTGGCGCAACAGCTTGACCGTCTGCTGCGATTTCCGGCACACCAGCCGGTCGCCGTCATGCACGGGGATGCCCACCTGCCCATCCACCGTCAGGTACGCCTTCTCCTGGATGCTCTTGACCACCACCACGATCTCCGCCGTGTCGCGCACCACCAGCGGGCGGTTGGTCAGGGCGTGCGAGGAGATGGGGGTGATGACGAAGGCCGCCACGTCCGGCGCCAGCACCGGCCCTCCCGCGGCCAGCGAGTACGCCGTGGACCCGGTGGGCGTCGCCAGGATGAGCCCGTCCGCCTTGTACTGGGAGACGAAGGCTCCGTCCACTTCCACAGCGAAATCAGCGATCCGCGCCAGCGCGCTCTTGCTCACCACCGCATCGTTCAGCGCCTCGTAGCTGGCCACGCTCTTGCCGCCGCGCTCCAGTTGGCAGTGCATCATGGCCCGCGACTCGGTTGCGCACTGCCCCTTTTCCATTGCCTCCAGCGTGGGATAGAGCTCAGCCAGCGTCACCTCGGTCAGGAACCCCAGCGACCCCAGGTTCACGCCCAGGATGGGAATCCCGGCCCGCGCCAGCACCCGCGCCGCCGCCAGCATGGTGCCGTCTCCGCCCAGCACCACTACAAACTCCGGCCGGCGCACCGACATCTGCTCGCGCTCCGCCACCTCGCTGCCGGGAGCGCAAGCCGCGGTCTCCTTGTCCACAAACACCTGGTAGCCGTGGCCTTCCAGCCATTGCACCAGCCCGCAGGCGATCTCCTTGATCTCCGGCTTCGCGGGCTTGGAGATGATTCCGACCGACTTCACGTTTCCCACCCCTTCTGGACTCATTGGAACCTGGCGTGCAACAGAAACTCCCGATTCCCTTCCACGCCGGTGATGGGAGACTCCATCACTTCGATCTCCGTCCCGCCCAGCCCCTCGACCGCCCGGCGGACTTTCTCCACCGCCGCCTGCTGCTCCTGCGGATCGCGCACGATCCCGCCCTTCCCGACCTTCCCCTTGCCCACCTCGAACTGCGGCTTCACCAGCACCACCAGCTCGAGTAGCGCCGGCGTCTCGCTTTGCCGTAGCGCCGGCGTCTCGCCGGCTGTCGCGCGGGCGTCCCGCCCGCGCTCCTCGGCTGCAAGACAACTCCGAATCGCCGCCGGGAGCACGAGTGTAGCAGAGATGAATGCGACGTCCATGGCCACCACTTCCACCCGCTCGCCCACATCTTCCGGCTTCAGATAGCGCGCGTTGGTGCGCTCCAGCAGCCGTACCCGGGGATCCGTGCGCAGCCGCGCGTCCATCTGCCCGTAGCCGGTATCCACTGCGATCACGCGCCGGGCGCCGCGCTGCAGCAGGCAATCGGTAAAGCCACCGGTGGAGGCGCCCACGTCCATGCAGGTCTTGCCGGCAACCTCGATCCCCCAGCCGTCGAGCGCCGCCTCCAGCTTCACCCCGCCGCGGCTCACGTACTTCAAGTCTTCGCCCAGGAGCCGCAGCTTTGCCTCCGCGACCACGTTCGCTCCGGCCTTCTCCACCTTCTGCTCGTCCACCAGGACTTTCCCCGCCAGGATCATGGCCTGCGCGCGCTCCCGCGACGCCGCCAGACCTCGCTCCACCAGCAATCTGTCCAGCCGCAGCTTCCTCATCTGATTTCTTCTTGCGTTCCGCGCCGCTCGTCGCACATCCTACTGTGCAATCCGTGGAAACCTTCCGCGATTGCTCGACTTAGAGATTCAACGTTCTTCTTTTCCACACCGTTTTTCACATCCGTGTTGAAAACCTGTCGTCCCATTCTGTCACTCTCCCTCTTGCACCGCCAAAAGCTCGCCACCGGCCCATTCTATTGACCACTTAGGCACATGCCCGCTCCAACTTTTGTTACAATAAGGGTTTTGAAGGCAGGAGCGATGGCCACCAGACCTAAAGAGCGCCCCGGGCCAGCCCCCAGAGCGCCCAAACCGGCCCCACAACCCGTCTCCGGACAGAAAACCACCACCGCCTACCAGGGCAACGGCGCCGCCCCCCTGAGCCAGGAGTTGCTGCGCAAGCTCTACTCCTACATGCTCAAGTGCCGCATGGTGGAGGAAAAGGCCCGCGTGCTCTTCAAGCAGGGGCGCTTTTCCGGCAACTACTACGCCGCGGTCGGCCAGGAAGCCACCGAGGTGGGCTGCACCATCGACCTCGAGTCCGGCGATACCATCGCCCCCTCCCACCGTGACTTCATCAGCAACATCATGAAGGGGACGCCGCTCAACCTGATGTATGCCCAGCTCTACGCCCGCAAGACCAGTCCCGATCAGGGACGCTCCTCCCCGGCGCACTGTGGCTATGCCCCCGCCAACATCATCACTCCGGCCTCCACCATCGCCGCCCAGCTCAACATCGGCACCGGCGTGGCCCTGGCCTACAAGATGCAGAAGAAGCCCAACATCGTGATGGCCCTCTCCGGCGACGGCTCCACCAGCCTGGGCTTCTGGCATGAAGCTGTGAACTTCGCCGGCGTGCACAAGCTGCCCATCGTCTATGTCATCCAGAACAACCTCTGGGCGGAATCGGTCAGCACCAGCCTGCAGACCGCGGTCAAGGACCTGAGCGTCAAGGCGCAGGCCTACGGGTTCCCCGGCATCACCGTGGACGGCAATGACGTGGTGGCGGTCTATCGCACGGCGCGCGAGGCCATCACCCGCGCCCGCTCCGGCGGCGGTCCCACCCTCATCGAATGCAAGACCTACCGCTGGTACGGCCATTCCGAGATCGACCCCGCCAAGTACCGCTCCCCCGAGGAGGTCGAGGCCTGGAAGGCCAAAGACCCCATCCCGGCCATGGAGCGCTACTTGACCGAGCAGGGCATGTGGAAGGACTCCTGGAAGCAGGAACTCGCCGCCCAGTTCACCAAGGAGATCGAGGAGGCGGTCGAGTTCGCCGAGAACTCTCCCTTGCCCGAGCCCGGCGAGTGCCTGGACCACGTCTATTCCTTCAGCATCCGCGAGCGCGAACTGAGCCGCAAGGACTGGACCGCCAGCGTCCCCTCCCCCGCCGGAGGCAGCAAGTAGTCCTCCGCCATGGCTCTCATCACCTACATTGACGCCATCAACACCGCCCTGGCCGAGGAGATGCGCCGCGACCCGCGCGTCTTCATCATCGGCGAGGACGTGGGCGTGATGGGCGGCGCCTTCAAGGCCACCAAGGGGCTGTACGAAGAGTTCGGCGCCGAGCGCGTCATCGACTCCCCCTTGGCCGAAGGCATCATCGTCAGCTCCGCCATCGGCGCCGCGCTCGCCGGCATGCGCCCCGTCCCCGAGATCCAGTTCGTGGACTTCATCACCCCGGCCATGGACGCCATCACCCAGCAGGCCGCCAAGCTCCGCTACCGCTCCGCCGGCACCCAGACCTGCCCCCTCACCCTGCGCATCTGCTACGGCGGCGGGGTCTCCGGCGGCCTCTACCACTCCCAGACCAACACCACCTGGTTCGCCCACGAGCCCGGCCTGCGCGTCATCGCTCCGGCCACTCCCTACGACGCCAAGGGGATGCTCAAGGCCGCCATCCGCGACGACAATCCGGTCCTGTACTTCGAGCACAAGAAGCTCTACCGCTCCATCAAGGAGGAGGTGCCGGAGGAGGACTTCACCGTCTCCCTCGATAAGGCCGCCGTCCGCCGCGAGGGCAAGGACATCACCGCCATCTCCTACGGCTACATGATGCAGCTCAC
>Ga0255334_1001495_pt1 | contig 10199 bp, 9 predicted proteins | sample EtOH5_35cm_T3_12_FD_202080 | JGI IMG/M metagenome (GOLD analysis project Ga0255334, IMG submission 202080) | Sandy soil microbial communities from University of British Columbia, Vancouver, Canada - EtOH5_35cm_T3_129 | ecosystem: Engineered > Artificial ecosystem > Sand microcosm > Unclassified ...
ACAGCGTCGTCGTAGAGAATTTTGCTGTAAATTTCGTCGGTGAAAATCACCAGTTGGCGCCGCCGCGCCAGCTCAATGATGCCTTCGAGGATTTCACGCGGATAGACGGAGCCCGTGGGATTGTTGGGATTGATCACCACGATGCCACGGGTATGGCTGGTGATTTTGCGCTCCATGTCGGCCAGATCCGGATACCAGTCGGCCGATTCGTCGCAAACGTAGTGCACGGGCGTGCCGCCAGCCAATGAGACGGCAGCGGTCCACAGAGGGTAGTCGGGAGCCGGGATCAGCATCTCATCGCCATCATTAAGCAGCCCTTGCATGGCCATCACAATCATTTCGCTGACGCCATTGCCCAGATAAATATCCTCAATGGCGACATTGGCGATGCCGATCCGCTGGCACTCTTGCATGACGGCCTTGCGGGCCGAGAAAATGCCTTTGGATTCGCTGTAGCCTTGGGCGTTGGGCAGATTAAGAATGACGTCCTGGAGGATTTCTTCTGGTGCGTCAAAGCCGAAAGGCGCGGGATTGCCGATGTTCAGCTTGATGATGCGGTGGCCCTCTTCTTCCAGGCGCTGGGCTTGGGATTGAACGGGACCGCGTATGTCGTAGCAGACGTTGGTGAGTTTGTTGGATTTATGTATGTCGGTCACGGCTGGCCAGTTTCTAAAGGGGTTGACGGTTCATTGTAGCCGCTACATCAAAGTAGAGATAGATCGGGCATTTCGGTGGCGGCAGAGGTTGAGTAAACTGTTGCGCTGACCAATGCTTGCAAGGATGCCAGTGAACAAGACTTCGAATCGCGATCTGATGGCCTGGTCGCTTTATGATACGGGCAACAGCGCCTTTTCTGCCATTATAGAAACGTTTGTTTTTGCAGCCTATTTTTCGGGTTATGTGGCCGTGAGTCAGGCCAGTGGCATGGCCTTGTGGGGATATACGTTGGGCTGGGCTGGGCTGGTCGTTGCCTTGTTGGCGCCTGTGATGGGCGCGATGGCTGATCAAGGCGGCAATCGCAAGCCGTGGCTGGGCGTGTTCACTGCGATATGTGTGCTGGCCACGGCCCTGTTGTGCCAGGTCAAGCCGGAGGTGGATTCCCAGTCGCTGGCGTTGTGGCTGGTGGCCATTGGCGTGGTGAGTAGTGAGCTGGCCCTGGTGTTCTACAATGCGATGTTACCGGATTTGGTCGACGGTGAGGGCCTGGGTCGATGGTCTGGCTGGGGTTGGGCCATGGGTTATGCGGGCGGCTTGATCTGCCTGGTGTTGGCGCTGATCATTGTCCGCGAGGGCGGTGGTTGGGGGATTTTGGCCGGCATCCCTGCGGGCGCGGTGCGGGCTACTTTTGTGCTGGCGGCATTGTGGTATTTGGTTTTTTCCCTGCCCGTACTGTTGATCACACCGAGTCGCCCGAGTACGGGCATGCCTTTGATGCGTGCGGCGATCAATGGCTTTCGACAGGTGGGTCAAACTCTCGGATTACTTAAGAATCATCGGGCGTTGTTGTGGTTTCTGATTGCCCGTATGTTGTACATCGACGGCTTAACCACGCTGTTTGCCTTTGGTGGGGTGTTTGCTGCTGGCACGTTTAATATGGATGCCCAACAGGTGATGATGTTTGCCATCATGCTAAACGTGACGGCGGGTATCGGCGCGGCGGCTTTCGCCAAAATCGACGAGCGTATGGGCAGTCGACGGGCCATACTTTGGTCCCTCGCGGGCTTGCTGGTATTGAGTTCTGCTACCTTGCTGGCGCAGTCAAAAACTCAGTTTTTGATCTTTGGGGTGTTGCTGGGATTTTTTGTCGGACCGGCTCAGGCGGCCAGCCGTACTTACATGGCGAGGGCGGCGCCGGCGCATTTACGCGGCGAATTTTTTGGCCTGTTGGCATTTTCTGGCAAAGCGACAGCATTTCTGGGGCCTTTTGCTGTGGCAGCGCTGGTGCAGATAAGCGGCAGCCAGCGGGTGGGCATGTCGGCGATTCTGTTTTTGCTGCTGGCGGGTGCGATTTTGATGATGTGGCGGGTGCCTGAAGCGGATAAGGTAAGGGATGTAATCGCTATTTATGAATAACGCCACCGAAAAATCTATAGGCGTACTGGTCTGCAATCTAGGTAGCCCTGCGGCACCCACAGCGGCGGCGGTACGGCGCTATCTGGCGGAGTTTCTGGCAGATCAGCGCGTGGTGACGCTGTCGCCGTGGCTGTGGTTGCCGGTGCTCTATGGGGTCGTGCTGCCGATCCGGGCGCCGCGCTCGGCGGCGAACTACGCTAAGATTTGGACGTCTGAGGGTTCGCCGCTGCTGGCGTGGACTCGCAAACAAGCCGAAGGCTTGCAAATCCTGCTGAACGAACGATTTCCCGCTCGCCCGATCAGGCTGGTGTACGGGATGCGGTATGGCCAACCGTCTATTGCTCAGGCCCTGGAATCGCTGCGCCAGGCCGGTGTCGAAAAGCTGCTGGTGCTGCCTTTGTATCCACAATATGCAGGCGCAACGGGCGCGTCTGTTTTTGATGCCGTCGCTCAGGCGATGTCGGTTTGGCCGCGAGTGCCGGATTTGCGCCTGGTAACGAATTACCATGATGATATGGGATACATCGCCAGTCTGGCGGCCAGCGTACACGAACATTGGCAGGCCCAGGGGCGGGGTGAGCGGCTGTTGATGTCGTTTCACGGGCTGCCGGTCAGCCAGATTGACAAGGGCGATCCTTACGCCCAGCAATGCCAGACCACGGCTAAGCTTTTGGCGCAGGCCCTGGCGCTCAAAGAGGACGAGTATCAAGTGGTGTTTCAGTCCCGGTTTGGCGCTCAGCGATGGTTGCAACCCTATGCCGAGGCAACGCTGCAAGCGCTGGGTAAGCAAGGCTGTCGTCGGCTCGATGTGGTGTGCCCAGGGTTTTCTGCCGATTGCCTAGAGACGCTGGAGGAAATCACACTGCGCGGTCGCGAAGTATTCGAGGCGGCGGGCGGTGGCGAGCTTCGCTATATCCCCGCGCTAAACGACAGGCCGGATCATTTGGCAGCGTTGGCGGATTTGATTCAGCGCCAGGTGGCCGGCTGGTAGCATAGTTTGCTAGGACGGCTGCGGTTTGTTGGTTGGTTGAGCAAATTGGGCGGCGGCATCGATGGCAAACGAGCCGGCGATGGCAGACAATCCGGCAGCAAGTAGTAAGGTGACCGCCGGATGATCGCCCCACGGCCCTAGACCCAGCATTAGAAAACAGGTGTTGGTGATGCCGATGGCTGCCCGGCGGCGATTGGGCGGTAACGGGGCGGCTAAGGCAGGCCAGCGCCAGGACGCTGCCAGAAAGCCGTAGCGCAAGACGCCAGAGCCTAATATCCAGACGCCGGCTTTGCCTTGGTTCCATATCAATAGCGCTGCGAAAAGCACGAACAAGGCATCAATTTCCAGGTCGAAGCGAGCCCCAAAGGGGGATGCGGTTCCGCCACGGCGGGCGGCGTAACCGTCAACACCATCCAGCAGCAAAAATCCGCCGGCCAAAACCATGACCAGCCCGTCGCCGCTGTCGGTATAGCTTAGGCTCGTTAGCAGGCAGAGCAATATCACCCGTAACAAGGTGATACGGTTGCCCCAGCCGAAGCGCCGGTGGGGGTGATGCAGGGGTAGCCAGCGGATTAAGGCGCAGCTTATCAGGGCGTAAGTCAGCAGGGATGGCCAGAGAATATTACGGTTGGCGATATCAAGTGCGGCTAATCCCTCGGTGATCAGCAATAATCCGAATCCGCCAAGCGCGACGTGCCGTCCGGCGTCGCTGCGTAATTCACACCACGCCTGTTGAGCGTCGGCGGGTATCACCGCTGTGCAAGCATATCGTAGTGGCCAACGATGATGGTGAGCTCGTCGCTGATCAGTTGATTTCGGCGTTGCGCCAACCAAAGGTTTGCGGCATCGGCAAGCTCTGGTCGGGCCGCCACGGCCGCCGCCACAAACCCTATCAGCCATTGCTTAGTCAGTGCTGGGCAAGCGGCGCTCAACCGCCAATCGCTGGTTGCGGTGTGAACCGTATAGCCTGCCAGCTCGAGTATTGGCCTGACGACGGTTTGAGAGTCTGGCCCCAGCGCCAGGCCAAAGCCTTTGTCTCGCCGCATATCCGCATGAAAAGCCTGAGTCAGCGCCGCATCCAAAGGATCGGTCGGAGTAAAGGCCAGTTGGCCGTCGACGGCCAGTGTCCAATAAAGGGTATTGACTTTGGTCTGTTGAGCCCAGCGAACGAAATGCATTATCCAATCCGCAGAAACCAGGTCGGTCCAGGCCGAAGCAACGATGACATTAAATGGCGGTGACGGCAAAACCAGTGCCAGATTCTGTTGTTGCCAATGCAAATTAAGGTTGAGTTCGGCGCGGGTGAAACTCAGTGATGTGGGGGATAATAACGCCGGCGTTATTCCGGATCGCCGGCCGAAAGCGGCTAACTGATCACGCGCTGATATCCACAGTTGAGGGTCGGCATCCAGGGCCAGCCAGTCAATATTGCCCCGCAACTGGGGCAGCAAATAACGCAGTAAACTGGCCGTCCCTGCGCCGAATTCTGCCACCAGGGCGCGTGCACCCAGGCCAGATAAAAACGCTTGCGCCAGGGCGGGGTCTCTGGCCAAGGCATCGACGGGTTCCCGTAGGGCCAGCCAGTCGGCACGGAAGGATTCGGGTTGCCGGGGCGTTGTTTTGGCTGCATTCATTTGGTTAGATCATCCAGTGCCGTGGCAAATTCGGTGGCGGCTTGGCTCCAGCTGCGGGGGCGGCGACCACGATAATCCGCTCCACGCCTTAACTGAGTATAGACGGCTGGTCGCGTCAATGCCCGGCGAAGTGCTGCTGCTAACGCTCGGGGATGGCCGGGAGTAACCAGTAACCGCGCAGGCTTGGGCAAAACCTCGGGAATCGCGCCCGCCCAGGTGCTTATCGTTGGCAAGCCACGGGCTAAGGCTTCGGCCAGCACCATGCCATAACCTTCGTGATAGGAGGGCAACACAAACAGATCCGCTCGTGCATAGGCTTGATCGAGATTACGATCATTTAACTCACCGGTAAAGCACACTCGTCCTGCCAAGCGGTGGTGGCCGGCTACGGATTGGCAGCGCCGTGGGTAATCAGAGTGTCGCTCGCCGCTGCCCACGCATTCCAGTCGCCAGGGCAGATCGCGCAATTGCCCGAGGGCTTGCAACAAATCCCGCTGGCCTTTGCGCGGAATCAAGCTGCCAACGCAGAGTAGCTGGCGGGGAAGAGGTGGTTTTTTCCGTGCCCGCTGGCGTGGTCGTTCAACGGCTGGCTGCACTACCCGGATATTGGCAATGCCTTGGCATCGCAGTACTTGCGCGGTGTGTCGGCTGCTGCAAATCACCCCATTTACGATGGCCAGGACACGGGATTCGGCCTGGGCCAAACGCTTGGCCATATCGGGGTCGAGCCCGGTCTCCAGTGCCAGGGGATGATGTATCAAAGCAATGATACGTCGTTGATAGTTTGGCGGTAGTGCCGGCAGCGCTTCGGCAAAGGCCGGCAAGGCCAGACCATCGATCACCAAGACATCATCGTTGCGCGGCTGCTTGAGTGCGCGCAGAGCGGCCGCTTTTGCCTCGTCATCCGGCCAGGGAAAGCGGCCTGGCAATTCGTGTACCTCGATGTCTCGACGCAAGCGCCGCAACCCGCTGATGATATGGGCATCGTAGAGATAGCCGCCGGTGCGTTGCCCCAGCGATCCGGGAACGACGAAGTGTAAGGTCATGCGTCGAGCAGGGTGCCTTCATAGCTGGCCCAGGCGGTCGGCGATTCGTGCAGAGTGATTTGCAGCTTGCGCAGCCGATAGCGCGTCTCATCGCCCAGTGTGCCATTACGGATGGCTAGGCGCAGATCATCAAAAATGGCATGTGCCATAATTTCGGTGGTGGTGTTGCGGCCAGCAAACCGTGGCAGTAAATCGAGGTTTTGATAATTTAGTGGCTTTAATACACTTTCCAGCAAGGCGGCTGCCCGCCCGATGTCCACCACCACCCCGTGCTCGTCCAAAGTATCGGCGCGAAAAGTCGCCTGAATCGCATAAGTAGCGCCGTGCAGCGCTTGCGCCGGGCCGAAAAACTTACCCTTAAAGCTATGAGCAATCATGATATGCGAGCTGACCGTTAAGCTAAACACCGCGATCTCCAAATTATTGACCTGCTTATGCTGGTCGAGAGGCTTCATTTTGCAGCAAGCCCGTAGTTGATACTACCTCGTGGGGTGGGTGCGGCACCTCGATAAATCGGGGCACTAAGCCGGGTTGATCCAAGGAGACGAAATGGCTGGTGCCACGGGTTTCGATAACGTGCCAGCGCGGTTTGGCTAATTGGGCGCTGCGCAGCATGGCGGCACGATCCAGCACCAGATCCCGCTCTCCAATTAAAATGGTGCCGTGCTGGATGGGTGCATACGCACGCGTGTTGCGAGCGGCGATCCAGTGTTGCATGGAACTCAGATTTTTGATGACGATGTCGAAAGTTTTGGGCGCAAAATAAAAACCTTTGACAAGCTCCGCCTTACGCGGAGTGAGCGGCGCGAATATCCATTTGCCGAAGCGAGTCAAATCAACATATCGCAATAGAGTGAAGTTGATGGGCAGCAGGTAGCGGCCTAGGGCGGAAAACGCCAGCTCCAGCGCGGGGTGACCTTTGCCGCCGGGAAGAACCGGCGCTTCCAGGATGACCTCTACATTCTGAAAGCGTTCCGGCGCTTGCTTGATGGCTTCCAGGATCACTGCCCCGCCCCGGGAGTGCCCGTGGGCGCGGATTCGCTTGCCGGTGGACAGGTGCTGAAAGGCTAAATTAAAAACGAAGGCATCGTGCTCTATGCTGCCGATTTCGTAGGGGTTGCGGATTTTTCCCCAACGAACGGGGTGCGGTGTCTGGCTGCGATCAGGGCAATGGTAGCCGCTGTTGTTGACCAGGATCAGCTCTAACATGGGGTCTTCATATAGATCTGAAAAATAACGAGTATCCTCAAGAAACCCGGGGGCGGCGATGACGGTCAGGCCGCCCGTGCCGCCTTGCGCTGGCCGGTAGGCGACCACCGAATCACCGACTTGATACATTTCGCCGGCAAAAGATTCGTGATTGCGGGCGGCTAGTGGCCGGTAAAGCAGCCAGGTGCGCAGGCCGTGCAAGAGTGTGGCGGCAACCAGGGCGAGGACCAGAGTTTGCATCATCAGTGCTCCTTCTTTTTGTGGATGACGATAGATCGATGGATGTTTCAGCGCGGCCTATCATCGGCCGCATAAACCAGCATGACATTGCCAGCGGCTTGGCCGAATAGTCCGTAGCCAGAATTAACAATCACTTGCAAGCCGGCCACCACGGGCCCGCCACTATCGATGGAGCCGCCATGCGCAACGCGCCCATCGACGGCCGTGAAGGGCTGGGCTGTGGGAGTTTCCCAAAGCAGCCGACCACCTGTCGGATCGTAGGCCTGGATCCGACCGTCCAATGTGGCGGCAAAAATTACGGCTGACAGGGCGGTGACGGCTGCCGATAAGCCGGGGTAACACTTCTGACCGCTGGCACAGGGGGCGGCAATGGCGGGTGTGCTCCAGCGCAGTTCGCCGGTGGCGACATCCAGCGCATACAGGCCGGGCATTTTGGGCAGGCTGGGGTCTTCAGGCTCGGGGGTTATCAAGCCAGGGATCGGGTTTAGGTAATCCGAAATGGGTACGAAGACGACACCGTTCTGCGCCGCCATTCCCCAATGTACGCCGCCGAGCGCGCCCCCACGGCCAAGCCGGCGATGCCAGCGTATGTCGCCGTTATGATCAGGCTCCAGGCCGTAGACGACGCCGGATTTTTGGCCAGCCACCAGGACATCCCGCCCGTCTTTCCCGGAGATCAAAATCGGCGACGCCCCGAAGTCCAGATCTTTGCCGGGATTTTTCGGGCAATTGATCTGTCCCGGCAGCGCGCAACTAATATTCCAGGCGTCATTCGGAGTAAGCTGACGTGACCACAGCAACTCACCACTTTGCAGATCCAAAGCAAGGATGGCGTCGCTTAGCTCGTTGGTGGGAAGGCTATAGTTTTCGCCCGTACCCACGTAAAGTCGTCCGCGCTTGGCGTCAATCGTTGGTGCGCTCCAGATCGGTGCTCCAGAAGGTCCCCAGCGACTAACGTAAAGGGCGTTACGCTCGTCCTGAAATTGTGGAGGGGCGGTTGTGTAGGTTTGCCAAAGGCGTTTTCCCGAGGCTGCATCCAAAGCGATTACCGAGCCACGAAAGGTGCAGCAGCGATAAAATGGCAGGGCGGCCAGCGCGACCTCGTAAGATGACACTGGAACGTAAAGCTTGCCCTCGTGCAAGGCCGGTGTGCCGGTGACGGTGGCCGCCCGATGAGCATCCACAGGCACTTTCCACAGACGCTCACCCGTCGCGGCGTTTAACGCCTGGACATGGCCGAAGAAGTCACCAAAAAATAGCAGGCGTTCGCCGTCCGGCTGGGCCGTTCCGAGGGTGATCGCGGTGCGCACTTCCGCGCCCACGAAGGACTTCCAGCGCACGCAGCCACTGCGACGACTCAACGCATATATCCAGCCGCGCTGGCTGCCAACAAAAATTGTATCCGCCGTGACTGCCGGCTGAGAACGTGCTTTGTTGGCAAGTAAAGGAAAGCGGAAGGCCCATTGCAGTCTAAGCTGGGGTAGATCCTGGGCCGAGAAGCCTGCGGCTTCTGCCGTCAGGGATCGGGTATTGGCAGGATCAAACCCCCAGCCGCTGGCAACAACGGGAGCCTGCGGATCAAAGACCGCCTCATCCCCCGTACAAATGGGCGAGGCATTAATATCCACGAGAGCCCAACCCACCAGACCTGCCGCCGATAGCACCAAAGCCGACAGCACAACTTTATAGCGGGTTTTCATCCCTGGATATCCCTGTTTGTAACCGTAATAAAAAACCTAGGGAGTCAATCGACTCCTTAGGGTCAAAGCCAGCTCTCAAACTATCGCTGGCTCTTAACCTGGGTCTCGGTCTGCCATTCCCCACTCTGATAGCGTTCGCGAAATTTTTTGATCAGGTCAAAATCCTGCACATCCCAAGGATGAAAATCACGGCGATAGAACTGCTTGTAATGATCCCAGGGCATGCGGAATTTTCCTTGTTTACCATACAAGAAGGGCAGCCCGTCACGCCATGTGCTCCATTTGAATAGCACACCGTCACGATAAAGCAGCGGGCTCATCCGCACGGGCACCAGAAATACCACCATAAAGAAAGTGGAGAGGACCATGGCGATAATGCGTCGACGATAGCTGCCGTCCACCTCTTGATAAACGTCAAAAGCGACCGATTTATGTTCGATTTCCTCCGCCGCATGCCATTCGAACAAGGGCTTAAAATCGGCATGGGCGGGTTCATAAAACAGATCTTTGCGCATAAGGCTTTGATGGGCCAGTAAGGCGGTGAAATGCTCCAGCGCCACCGTCATTGCCAAAGCAAATTTTGGCGCTATTTTGTTGGTTAATTTAAGAAAGCCGTCGATAAAGCGGTTCTCCCGCTCCAGGCTGGTGTAGCCCTGACGAGTGAGGATGTCCAGGTGGTCCTGATGCGAGAAAGCATGCGTACCTTCTTGGCCGGCAAAAGCATTGATCTGTTGCAGCAGCACCGGATCTTTGATGTTGTCGCGGTAGTGCACCACACTGCGCACAAAGAAATTCTCGCCCGGCGGAAAGGTCGTAAACAGGGCATTAAAGAAATGCGTGCGGAACGGGTCGTTGGCAAACCAGTGACGCGGCGTAGCATCGGTGATATTGAACTGCACCGGCCTAGGCAGGATGCTGTGTTCAGGGGGCGGTGCGACCGGAGTATCCAAAGCGGTAGCCGTATTCATATTCATAGCTGTCTCCTCCTCAAACAATGCCACTTAATTTAATTGTGGGGCAATTTCTACATATTGAGTGTAGTACAGAAAAATTTCTTATTAACTGATTTTTTTGTAAGCCCAGGCAGAGGGCGGGTGACTGTACTATCCTTGACTAATAGTTGGTGGGTAGGTGGGCCCGTCGGCAGATAAAAACCCTTAATAAGGAGGAGACCAATGTCCGCAGAACACTTTGACACTCTGATCGTTGGTGCCGGCTTGTCCGGAATCGGCGCCGGGGTACACCTGAGCAAAAGCTGCCCGAACAAATCGTATGCCATTCTGGATGGGCGAGAAGCCATCGGCGG
>Ga0255334_1001497_pt1 | contig 10168 bp, 6 predicted proteins | sample EtOH5_35cm_T3_12_FD_202080 | JGI IMG/M metagenome (GOLD analysis project Ga0255334, IMG submission 202080) | Sandy soil microbial communities from University of British Columbia, Vancouver, Canada - EtOH5_35cm_T3_129 | ecosystem: Engineered > Artificial ecosystem > Sand microcosm > Unclassified ...
AACAGGACCGAGCCGGCACGCTCCGCCAGCCTGTGCTCGCGGGTGAAGTCGCGGGCGAACTCGTAGTCCGCGCGGTCACTCAGCACGAACTTCACTTCATCGCGCGCCGTCAGCGCTTCCAGGTTCTCCATGCGGAAGGTGTCGGCCTCGCCCGAGTGTGGACACTTCACGTCCACGATCTTCACCACTTCCTTGGGGACCTTCGCCAGCGGCCGCTCGCCGCTGGTCTCGAGCAAGAGCCCGTAGCCAGCGCCCAGCAACCGCCGCATCAGCTCCAGGGCTTCTTCCTCCTGCAGCATGGGCTCACCCCCGGTGATCTCCACCAGCTTCACCGGCTCGAGCTTCCGGACCTCCCGCTCCACCTCTTCCACCGTCATCTTGCGCCCGCCGCTGAAGGTGTACTCGCTGTCGCACCACGTGCAGCGCAGGTTGCATCCCGTCAGCCGCACGAAGATGCACGGCAGCCCGGCGTAGCTCGACTCCCCTTGCAGCGACTTGTAGATTTCCGTGACTTGCATCGTGGCAGCCTGGCAGGCCTTCAAATTGTCAATCGTCAATCGTCAATCGACAATTGCTGCCCTATTCCCGATAGGTCGCCGTAGTCGAATCCGTCTCCCACACCGTCACTTCCTTCACCCGCACCCGGCCGTTGGTCACGGACTTGAGCTTGGAGGCGGTTTCCTCGTAGAAGTGCCGGGCCAGGTTCTCCGCCGAGGGATTGACGGTGGCGAAGGGCGCCAGGTCGTTCATCATCTGGTGGTCCAGCCGCTCGATCACCGGCTTCATCAGCTCTTTCAGGTCTTTGAAGTCCACCAGCAGGCCGGCCTTATCCAACTCCGCGCCGGTGAGGGTCACCCGCACCTTATAGTTGTGCCCGTGCGGGTTCTCGCACTTGCCCTTGTAGTCGCGCAGGTAGTGTCCCGCGGCAAAGCTCTCTTCGACGGTGATCTCGAACATAGAGGCCCTGTGCTCTCAGTCAGGACGCAAGCCGTTCCCTGAAACAGACATTGTAGCGCGGGCTGAGGCCCAGGCCGCTTCCGGCGCGGCTAGGGCGCGCCGAAAAAGCTCTCCACGTCCGCCAGTTCGCTGGTCCGCCGGTAGTTGGGCAGGCTTTCCAGGAAGACCTGCCCATAGCGCTGCTTGAGGATGCGGTTATCCAGCAGCGCCAGCACGCCGCGGTCCTCCAGCGAGCGGATCAGCCTTCCGAAGCCCTGCTTTAGGGTGATGACCGCCGCCGGCACCTGATAGTCGAAGAACGCATTGCCGCCCTCTTCGTCGATGGCGCGGATGCGCGCCGCCACCACCGGGTCGCCCGGCACGGCGAAGGGCAGGCGGTCGATGATGACGCAGCTCAGCTGCTCGCCCTGCACGTCCACGCCCTGCCAGAACGATGCCGTGGCGAACAGCACCGCGTTGGGCGTCAGGCGGAACTCCTCGAGCAGCGCGGTTTTCGGCGCGTCGCCCTGCCGGAAGACGGGGAACTCCAGCTCGCTCACCAGCCGCTCATGCAGCGCGTTCATCTGGGCGTAGCTGGTGAACAGGCAGAAGGCGCGGCCTTGCGTGATCTCCAGCAGCCGCCGGATGCGGTCGGCGGCGCGCGCCGCAAACTGCGGCGTGCGCGGGTCGGGCAGGTCGGGCGGCAGGTAAAGGATGGCTTGGCGCGCGTAGTCGAAGTGCGAGGGCACCACCAGCTCGCGTCCGTGGTCCACCCCCAGCCGCCGCTTCACATAGTGGAAGCCGCCGGAAACGGCCAGCGTCGCCGAGGTCAGCACCGCCGTCTCCAGCTTCTCGAACAGGCACTGCCGCAGGATCTGCGAGACGTCGATGGGCGTAGCCTGCACCATCACGTGCCCGCCGCCCCGCCGCCCTTCGCGCCGACGTTCGATCCAGAAGACAGTGTTCTTGTCGTCCGACTCCAGCAGGAAGCTCAGCTGCACGCGCAGCTCGTCGGCGCGCCGTGCCAGCGCGTACACCTCTTCCGTCTTCTCGCGCAGCCCCTGCAACTCGGAGACCAGCCCGCCCAGCGCGCCCAGCAGGCCGGAGTACTCGTCGCCGTTCTCTTCCAGGAACTCGCGGCGGTTCTCGAATGCGAAGCGGCCCTCGCCCGGCGGGATGAGCGCGAAGAAGAACTGCGAGCGCTCCCGCACCCGGGCCACCGCCGACTTGATCTCGGGCGTGAGCAGGTGCTTCCACTTCAGCAGGGTCTCGGCATCGCGCGCCAACTCCTCGAAGCGCAGGTTGCTGACCGCGATGCCGAAATAGCTCGATGCGATGTCCTCCAGCTCGTGCGCCTCGTCGAAGACCACCGCACCCGCCTCCGGCAGGATGCCCGCGTCCGGCGCCCGATCGGCCGCCTGCTTGATGCCCAGGTCGGCGAAGAACAGATGATGATTCACCACGATCAGGTCGCTCTCCGCCGCCTTGCGCCGCATCTCGGTGATGAAGCAGCGGTCGTACTGCTGGCACTTCGGTCCCGTGCAGGCTTCCGCCCGCGCGTCCAGCTTGTGCCACAGCAGGCTGGCCTCCGGCAGCGCCGCCAGTTCGGCGCGGTCCCCGGTCTTGGAGGTCTTCTCCCACTCCGCGATCACCCGGTACTGGTCGATCTCCTCCAGCCCGCTCAGCACCGGTTTGTCCGTCAAGTCGTAGAGCTTCTGCCGGCACAGGTAGTTGCCGCGACCTTTCATGTAGCAGACGCGCAGCTTGTTCTTCCCGTCAGGGAAAAGATTCTTCTCGAGAAATGGGATGTCTTTGTGGAAGAGCTGCTCCTGCAGCGTCTTGGTCCCGGTGGAAAGGATCACCCGCTTGCCCGCGCGGATCACCGGCAGCAGGTAGGCCAGCGTTTTTCCCGTGCCGGTCCCCGCCTCGACGATGAGGTGGCGCTTTTCCGCCAGCGCTTGCTCGACCGCCTGCGCCATCTCCAGTTGTCCCCGGCGGAATTCGTAGGCCGGATGCGCCTGGGAGAGCACCCCTCCGGGCGCAAAGAAGTTGTAGAGAGTGGGCGCTTCGGGGGCAGCTTTCGCCGCGCGCGGCGCGGCCGCGGGGCGCGAAGGCGATGGCTGGGAAGGCGTGGACATCGGAATCCTTATAATAGTCGCTCGCTTCCCATGCCGACGAAAACGAAACTCGCAACCACCCTGGCCATTGTCGGACGCCCCAACGTGGGCAAGTCCACGCTCTTCAACCGGCTGGTGGGGCGACGCCGCGCCATCGTCGGCGACGAGAGTGGCATCACCCGCGACCGCCTCTACGGCGAGACGGTGTGGAACGGCCGGCGCCTGCGCATCATTGACACCGGCGGCATCCTTCCCGACGACAAGGAACTCATCCCCTCGGAGATCTTCCGCCAGGCGCGCGTCGCCTTCGCGGAAGCCGACGCCATCGTCATGGTGGTGGACGGCCGCACCGAACTGGCGGCCCCTGACCTCGAACTCTCGCGCCTGCTCATGCGCACCGGTAAGCCGCTCTTCCTCGCCGTCAACAAGATCGATTCCCCCGCCATGGAAGCGGCGGCGGAGAACTTCCGGCAACTCGGCATCCGCAACGTCTACTCCGTCTCCGCCGAGCACGGCGGAGGCGTGGCCGAGTTACTGGACGCGGTGCTCGCGGGCCGAGCGCAAGGAGAAACCGCAGAGGGCAGGGAGGAAGAGGAAACAGAGAGTGCGGAGGAAATCGAGGGGGGCGAATCGCCCGCTTCCCCACAAGAAGCAGCCGTCCGCGAGGTCAAGGTTGCCATCATCGGCCGGCCCAATGTCGGCAAGTCCACGCTGCTGAACCAGCTCACGGGCAGCGCGCGCGCCATCGTCTCGCCCGTGCCCGGCACCACGCGCGACGCCGTGGACGAGCGCCTCGAACGCGATGGCATCGTCTATCGCCTCATCGACACTGCCGGCATCCGCCGCAAGGGCAAGACCAAGCTCATGGCGGAGAAGCTCTCCGTGGTCATGGCGCGCAAGCACCTGGAAGCCGCCGACGTCGCCCTGCTGGTCATCGACGCCCTGGACGGCGTCACCGCCGTCGATGCCCACATCGCCGGCTATGCCCACGAGAGCGGCCGCTCGCTCATCGTTCTCATCAACAAATGGGACCTGGCGGGGCCTGAGCGCGCTGACGGCCGGCGCCCCGCCGACCGCGAGCTCTATGAGAAGCAAGCGCACGCCGCCCTCAAGTTCATGCCCTATGCGCCCATCCTCTTCATCTCCGCGACCTCGGGGAAATACACCGGCAAGATCTTCTCCACCCTCGCCACCGTGGCCGCCGAGCGCCGCAAGCGCATCTCCACCGGCGAGATGAACCGCTTCCTCAAGCGCGTGGACTTCGAGCGCGCCGGCGTCCCGGTGTCGAAGCGAGTGCGCATCTACTACCTCACCCAGGCCCAGGTCGCCCCGCCGACCTTTGTCCTCTTCACCGACCGCGCCGTCAAGCTGCACTTCTCGTATCAGCGCTTCCTCGAGAACCAGATCCGCAAGGCCTTCGGCTTCGTCGGCACTCCCATCTGGATCAAGAACCGGGCCAGGGGATGAGCAACTGGCGCCGGGAATGTATCAGGGCACGGCTTCAGCCGTGCCGCTCGCTCCCCCTTGAATTGTCATCCCGAGGAGCGCGAGGGAGGTCCCGACCGCGTCGGGACCGGACTGAGCGCGAACAAGGGACCTGCTGTCCTCACCTAACGCGCGGCGACTGCGGAAACCGGTGTCCCCGTCGCTTTCCACCATTCAGCGAACTCTGCCAGCGCCCGCTCGCACTGCATCCGGTGTCGCTCCTTCTTGTCACGCACCCGGCGGCGCGTCTCCTCATCGAGCGCCGGCAGCAGGTCGAAGGTGATGTTTGCCGGCTGGAAGTTCTTGGGATTCGCATTGCAGATGTAATGAACGAGTGACCCAAACGCCGTTGCGCGCGGCGGCGCAATCGGCTCGGCGCCCGTAGCCATCGCGGCGGCATGTACGCCCGCCATCAGTCCTGTGGCGATGGACTCCACGTAACCTTCCACCCCGCAGATCTGTCCGGCAAAGAAGACCCCCGCATGTTGCTTCATCTGCAGCGTCGGCAGCAGCAGCGTGGGCGCGTTGATGTAGGTGTTGCGGTGGATCTGACCGTAGCGCAGGAACTTCGCATTCTCCAGGCCGGGGATCAGCCGCAGCACCCGCGCCTGCTCGCCGTGTTTCAAATGGTTCTGGAAGCCGACCAGGTTGTAGGAGTCGGCGCGCTGGTTCTCCTGGCGCAACTGCGCCACGGCGTGCGGCTGCTTGCCGGTGCGCGGGTCGCGCAGCCCCACCGGCTTCATCGGCCCGAAGCGCAGCGTGTCGCGGCCGCGCCGCGCCAGCTCCTCGATGGGCAGGCAGCCCTCGAAGTAGTTCAGCTTTTCTTCGAGGGCTCCGCAGCTTGGCTGCTCCGCTCTCGGCTCCTGCTCGCGCGAGCCAGCGCTCGCCGGCGCCTCACCCTCCCAGTCTTTTGCCTCGACCGATTGCGCGGCGAGGAGCGCGTCGTAGAAGCGGTCGTACTCCTCGCGCGTCATGGGACAGTTGATGTAGTCGGCGGTGCCCTTGTCGTAGCGCGCCGCCAGATAGATCTTGCTCATGTCGATGGAGTCGGCCTCGACGATGGGCGAGATGGAATCGTAGAAGTAAAGGTGACGCGCGCCCGTGAGCCGCGCAATCTCGCCCGAGAGGGCGTCCGAAGTCAGGGGCCCGGTGGCCAGGATCGTGATCTCGTCTTCCTTGACCTGCGTGACCTCCTCGCGGCGGATGGTGATGAGCGGCTCGCGCTCCAGGGCTTCGGTAACGCACGTGGAAAACGCCGCGCGGTCCACGGCCAGAGCATGCCCGGCGGGCACGGCCGAGGCCCGCGCCATCTCCATCAGCAGCGACCCGGCACGCCGCATCTCTTCTTTCAACAGCCAGGGAGCGGTGTTGGGCGTATCCGATTTGAGCGAGTTGGAGCATACCAGCTCGGCAAACTGCGCCGTTTGGTGCGCCGGCGTCGAGCGCACGGGGCGCATTTCGCACAGTTCGACCGCGAGGCCCCGCCGCGCGATCTGCCACGCCGCTTCCGACCCTGCCAAACCTGCACCGATAACCTCGATTCTCTGCATAGGTTCTTACCGCGGATTCACGCGGATGGACGCGGATTACAAATCCAATGACGAACGCCAATTATACGAGCGAACTTGAGCGGTTCGGCCCTGCCGTCGCCTGTAGCTCTTGGAGCATTGATTCCGGTTTATCCGCGACAAATCCGCGAGAATCCGCGGCAGGAAAGGGTTAAAGGATTTCCCGCTGGCCGCCCACCCGCCGCGTCACCCGCTCCCGGTCCAGCCACTCCAGCAGCGGGATGGCGTACTTGCGCGAGACGCCGGTCAACTCCTTGAACGCCGCGACGTCCATCTTCGGTGAGCGCTGCTTGTGCCCGGCCACCCGGCGGCGCAACTCCGCCAGCGCCTCGCGATGGAAGACCAGATCGTCCGAGAGCTTCACCAATACCTTTTCCCGCAGCAGCAGCGTGACGATCTTCTGCGCGCGGACGCGGTCGACCTTCAGTCCGGCCAGCACTTCTTTGAGTGCCGGCACCTTCAGGCCGGCGGAGGCGAAGGCCTGCTCGATCATCCGCTTCGACTCCGCTTCCTCATCTTTCATGACCACGCCCTGACCGGCGGCGCGTATCTGCTCACCCGCGATCTCGATGGCCTGTTGCCGCACCAGCGCGCTCAACACACCTTCGAAGACCTCGGCAGGCAGGTCGAAGCGCGAGCGCAGGTCTTCCTTGTTCATGCCGGCAACCAGGGGGTTTTTCGCGTGGAAGTCCGCGATGGCGGTCTGCACCATCTTGCGCGCCGCGGCGTAGGCGGGGACGTCCGTCAAATGGTCGCCGTGCCGGACGATGCGGTGGATGGCGAAGAGTGACCCTACGATGGAGGCGGCTCGTTCCCGCGGCCAGCCGGTTTCAGCCGCCAGGTCTTGCAACGACAGGCCTTGAAGGCGGCGGCGCGCGAGGCGCGCGACCGCGATTTCGTCGGGGTCGCCACCGGCCAGGGTCGCAAGAAACTCCGCCCGCTCCTCCTGCTTCTTGAGCGGCGCCGCATCCAGCGCTACCCCGCCGCCGATGGTCACGACCGGCGAGAACTGCCGCAGGATGAAGCGGTCGCCGGGCAGGACGAGCAGCGGCTCCTGCAAACGCAGTTGCGCGAAGGCTGTCGCTCCCGGCGCGACCTGTTTGCCTTCGAGCAGGACGACCTCGGCGACCGTCTCCGCCGTGTACGCATGGAAGTGGACGCGGGCGCGGTCCTTCAGCGGCTTGGCCGAAGCAAGCAGCGTGAGCGAGACGTCCACCCGTTTCGTTGGACGGAGCATCCCGGGCGGGGCCAGCGTCATGCCCCGCGCCAGTTCGTCCTTCTCGATCCCCGTCAGATTCAGCGCGGTGCGCTCGCCCGCCATCGCCCGCTCGGCGGCGGCGCCATGCACCTGCACCCCGCGCACCCGGACCCGCTTTGCGGCGGGGAACACCTCAACCTCGTCTTCCTTCTTCACCGAGCCGCTGATCAGCGTCCCCGTCACCACCGTCCCGAAGCCTTTCATCGAAAACACGCGGTCGATGGGCAGGCGGAAGAGCGCGTTCGCGTCGCGCGCGCGGACCTCGCCTGCCATGCGCGCCAGCTCGCGCTTCAACTCGTCGATGCCCGCGCCCGTCTTCGAACTCACGGCGACGATGGGCGCGCCCTCCAAAAACGAGCCGCGCACGAACTCCTCCAACTCCAACCGCACGACGTCGAGGGTCTCCTTGTCCACCAGGTCGGATTTGGTCAACACGGTGAGGCCGCGCGGGATATTCAACAGGCGGCAGATCTCGAAGTGCTCGCGCGTCTGCGGCTTGATGGATTCGTCCGCTCCCACCACCAGCAGCACCAGGTCGATGCCGCCCACCCCCGCCAGCATGTTGCGCACGAAGCGTTCATGCCCGGGAACGTCCACGAATCCCAGCCGCAGTTTTTCGCCCGCGCCTTCCAACTCCAAATGCGCGAAGCCCAGGTCGATGGTGATGCCGCGGCGCTTCTCCTCCGCCAGCCGGTCGGCGTCAATGCCGGTCAGCGCCTTCACCAGCGCGGTTTTCCCGTGGTCGATGTGCCCGGCGGTGCCGACGATCACGCTCTTCACGGCAGCCAGTTTACCGTTCGCGGTTGACGGTCGTCAGTAAGAGCCTAAAAAGGAAACGCCGGCAGCCGGCCGGCGTCACACAGAGAGGAAACCGAGGAAACCCCGTTAGGGGCTCAGGAAAACCGCAGTTTTTCGGTTTCCTGAGCGGCCCCGATAGTTCTATCAGGGCGGTAACAGCGTTACTTATAAGATTAGATGCCGTTCTCCCCCGCAAGGTTTCACCGCCGCGCCGAAATTGACAAGCTTACACGGCGGACGTAGCATCCGCGCGAAAGCGTACCTCGAGGTGTCCTCATGTTCTGCTCCTACTGTGGCCAGGCCGCGGTTGCCAATGCTTCCAGTTGCGCCAAGTGCGGCAAGCCGCTCCGTTCCGCTCAAAGCTCGAACCCGGCCCTGATCGCCTTCGTGGTGCTTCTCGCCATCACGACGGTTGCAGCCAGCGGCGCCGCCTTCTACTACGCGCGCGACTCTTACCAGGCCCGCCGGGCGATGGGGATGATCGGTGCTTCGGATGGGCCGCAGCTTCCTGCGACCCTGGGAAACCTGCCTCCTCCCCCGCCTCCTCCGCCACCAGATTCACCGGCTGAGAAGGTAGTCTCGCCCTGCGATGCGGGAGTCGTTGGCGGAGTCGAGGGCGGTGTCCCGGGCGGCGTCCCCGGTGGTGTCCTGGGAGGTGCCATCGGAGAACCGCCTTCTCCGTCGGCCGCGAGTCCCAAGCGTATCCGGGTCGGCGGCAGCGTCGCCCAGGCGAACCTGATCTCGCAGACTCCGCTCGTTTACCCGTCCCTAGCCAGGAACGCCAAGGTGCAGGGGCCGGTCGTTCTACTGGCGCAGATAGATAAGGCAGGCAAGGTTGCCAACCTGCGCGTCCTCAGCGGACATCCCATGCTGATGCAGTCGGCGATGGACGCCGTTCGTCAGTGGCGCTACAAGCCGTATCTGCTGAACGGCGAGCCGGTGGAAGTCGAGACCGCAGTGACCGTCAACTTCAAGCTGGCGCAGTAGCGGACGCTCTTTTCCACATTTCCGCCCCCGCGCCGCTGATTCCACACGTAATCCATGCGAGAATGAAGTGTTCTCCCCATGGCGCCCTCGCTCGAGAGCCAGGCCATCACCGCCGCAGTCGTGGAAGACCACGGCCTTACCCCGGACGAATACCAGAAGGTCCTGAAGCTGCTGGGACGCGAGCCCACGCTCACCGAGCTGGGCATCTTCAGCGTGATGTGGAGCGAGCACTGCTCCTACAAATCCTCGCGCGTGCATCTGAAGCGCCTGCCCACGCGTTCCAAGCTCGTCGTGCAGGGCCCGGGCGAGAACGCGGGCGTCATCGACATCGGTGAAGGCTGGGTCTGCGCCTTCAAGATCGAGTCGCACAATCACCCCTCGTTCATCGAGCCCTTCCAGGGCGCGGCCACCGGCGTGGGCGGCATCCTGCGCGACATCTTCACCATGGGCGCGCGCCCGGTGGCGGTGATGGACTCGCTCCGCTTCGGGCCCATCACCAAGCCAGCCGGCGGCAAGAGCAAGATTGACGACGCCACCATCCACAAGAACCACTCGCTGCTGGAAGGCGTGGTCAGCGGCATCGCCTTCTACGGCAACTGCTTTGGCGTGCCCAGCCTGGGCGGAGAGACGAAGTTCGAGCCCTGCTACTCGCAGAATCCGCTGGTCAACGCCTTTGCCTTGGGCCTGGCGCGGCGCGAGCAGATCTTCTACGCGCGCGCCTCGGGCGAAGGCAATCCGGTGATCTACGTCGGCGCCAAGACCGGCCGCGACGGCATCCACGGCGCCACCATGGCCAGCGAGGAGTTCAGCGAAGGCTCGGAGCAGAAGCGTCCCAACGTCCAGGTAGGCGATCCGTTCCTCGAAAAGCTGCTGCTCGAAGCCTGCCTCGAAGCCATGGAGTCGGGCGCCGTCGTCGGCATTCAGGACATGGGCGCGGCCGGCCTCACCTGCTCCACCTGCGAGATGGGTGGGCGCGGCGGCGTGGGCGTCGAGATCGAGCTCGACCGCGTGCCCCAGCG
>Ga0255334_1001498_pt1 | contig 10147 bp, 7 predicted proteins | sample EtOH5_35cm_T3_12_FD_202080 | JGI IMG/M metagenome (GOLD analysis project Ga0255334, IMG submission 202080) | Sandy soil microbial communities from University of British Columbia, Vancouver, Canada - EtOH5_35cm_T3_129 | ecosystem: Engineered > Artificial ecosystem > Sand microcosm > Unclassified ...
GGTTGTATTCGTTGTAGAGGATCTCGACGTGCAGCGGCAAGGTGTTGGTCACCCCGCGAATGTGCCCGGACACCACCGACACCGCACCGAACTCACCCATCGCCCGCGCCGTGCACAGCACCACACCGTAGATCAGGCCCCATTTGATATTGGGAACGGTGACGTGCCAGAACATCTGCCAGCCATTGGCGCCGAGCAGACGCGCAGCCTCTTCCTCCTGAGTGCCTTGTTCCTGCATCAAGGGGATCAGCTCGCGCGCCACGAATGGCACGGTGACGAAAATCGTCGCCAGCACGATGCCTGGCAAAGCGAACACGATCTGAATGTCGTGATCCTGCAACCACGGACCGAACAGGCCCTGCGCACCGAACATCAGCACGTAGACCAGACCGGCGATCACCGGCGACACCGAGAACGGCAAGTCGATCAGGGTCACCAGCATGCTCTTGCCGCGGAACGAGTACTTGCTCACGCACCACGCGGCGCTGACACCGAACACCAGGTTCAGCGGCACCGAAATCAACACGGCGATCACCGTCAGTTTCAGCGCGGACAGGGCATCCGGTTCAAAGATCGCGGCGAAGAACGCACCGAGGCCCAGCTTCAGCCCCTGAGACACCACGATAAACAGCGGCAACAACAGAAACAGCGCAAAAATCAGCCAGCCGAGGCCGATCAGGATTCGCCGCGACGTGGCACTGCCACGGCGGGCGGCGTTGGCCGAAGAGGCGGCCGCAATAGACGATTGGGACATGGTTCGCGCCTCCTTATGGGGTTTCGATGCGGCGTTGCAGCAAGTTGATCAGCAGCAACAGGACGAAGGAAACTACCAGCATCAGTACACCAATGGAGGTAGCGCCGGTGTAATCGTACTGGTCGAGCTTGACCATGATCAGCAGCGGCAGGATCTCGGTTTTCATCGGCATGTTGCCGGCGATGAAAATCACCGAGCCGTACTCGCCGACCCCGCGGGCAAAGGCCAACGCGAAACCAGTCAACCAGGCGGGCAGCAGTGCGGGCACCAGGATATGGCGGAAAACCTGCAACGGTTTTGCACCGAGACACGCCGCTGCCTCTTCCACTTCACGGGGGATATCGGCCAATACTGGCTGTACCGTACGTACTACGAATGGAAGCGTTACAAAAGTCAGCGCCAGCGTGATGCCGAGGGGGGTATACGCGATCTTGAAGCCAAGGTCCGCCGCGAACTGACCCACCAGCCCGGTCGGGGTGTACAACGCGGTCAGCGCGATACCGGCCACAGCCGTGGGCAATGCGAAGGGCAGATCGATCATCGCATCGATGATCTTGCGACCCGGGAAGGTGTAGCGCACCAGCACCCAGGCCAGCAGCGTGCCGATGATGCCGTTGATGATCGCGGCATAGAGCGCGGTGCCGAAGCTCAGCTTCAACGCCGCCAGCACGCGGGGCGCCGAGATGATCGCCCAGAACTGATCCCAGGTGAGTTGGGCGGCATGCACGAACATCGCCGCCAGTGGAATGAGCACAATCAGGCTGAGGTACACCAAGGTGTAGCCCAGCGTCAGCCCGAAGCCGGGTATGACGGGGGAGATACGACGCGACATAAAAGTCCTTGGTTGAAAAATCAATCAGCTAAACGCGCCAAAGTGGGAGTGGGCTTGCTCGCGAAGAGGCTGGCACATTCAACATATTCGTTGACTGAACCACCGCCTTCGCGAGCAAGCCCGCTCCCACATGTTATGCGCCCAAGCTTAAGGCTCGTGGTGTGGCTAATGGCAGATTACTGCGCCTGGTAAATCTGGTCGAATACACCACCATCATTAAAGAATTTCGGCTGCGCGGATTTCCAGCCGCCGAAGTCCTTGTCGATGGTCACCAACTCCAGTTTCGGGAACTGCTGGGCGTACTTCGCAGCGACATCCTTGTCACGTGGACGATAGAAGTTTTTCGCCGCGATTTCCTGGCCGGCCGGGCTGTACAGGTGCTTGAGGTACGCTTCGGCGATTTGCTCGTTGCCTTTCTTCTCGGCGTTTTTGTCGACGACGGCCACTGGCGGCTCAGCGAGGATCGACAGCGAAGGCACGACGATTTCGAACTTGTCGGCGCCGCCGTCTTCTTTCAGGGCCAGGAAGGCTTCGTTTTCCCAGGCCAGCAACACATCACCCTGACCGTTGTTGACGAAGGTGATGGTCGAGCCGCGCGCACCGGTGTCCAGCACAGGCACGTGTTTGAACAGGGTTTGTACGTATTCTTTGGCCTTGGCTTCGTCGCCGCCGTTGGCTTTCAGGCCGTAGGCCCAGGCCGCGAGGAAGTTCCAGCGAGCACCGCCGGAGGTTTTCGGGTTCGGGGTGATGACCGACACATCGTTCTTGATCAGGTCGCCCCAGTCCTTGATACCTTTAGGGTTGCCTTTACGCACCAGGAACACGATGGTCGAAGTGTACGGTGTGCTCGCTTCCGGCAGACGCTTCTGCCAGTCCGCCGGCAGGGTCTTGCCGAGTTTGGCGATTTCATCGATGTCACCAGCCAGGGCCAGGGTGACCACGTCGGCGCGCAGACCATCGATTACCGCACGGCCCTGTTTGCCCGAACCACCGTGGGATTGCTGGATCTTCACGGTGTCGCCAGCGTGATCTTTCTGCCAGAACTTCACGAACTCAGCGTTGTAATCCTGATACAGCTCGCGAGTCGGGTCGTACGACACATTGAGCAGCTCGTAATCCTTGGCAACCGCGGAACCCGCAAAAAGGGCACTGGCCAGGGCGGCCAAAGCGAAATGACGAATCGACGACATGGTGAAAGCTCCTGAAATTCTGGGCGTGTTGGCTTTTTTTATGATCTGGAATCGGGTTACCTGCTCAAAGATCGCAGCCTTCGGCAGCGCCTACACAAATCCCCTGTAGGAGCTGCCGCAGGCTGCGATCTTTTGATCTTTGGCTCAGCTCGGTTTGTTGCTTGGGTTCTGCAAACGGAATTTTTCTTTGCGTTCGATCTGGACCACCTGAGCGTTGTGCACGGTGATTTCTACGGCGCCGAACCGCAGATCGCGCAGGGCGCTCTGGATCTCACGCAAGATGGTGGCTTCGTCTTGACCGTCAACGCTACGTAGGGATGCGCTCATGGTGCTGCTCCTTCGACTGAGAGGTTGCCTGGCAATGTCCGGCACTGCTTGCGGCGTGAGGCCAATAGTAGATAGGTGCGGATATTCTTAAAAAGACTATTTAAGAATGTTTATATAACCAAAATAAAATGCTTGCCGGGACGAGGGTTTACGCGCAACCAGGGACGCGCACCCCTTGTAGAAGGCGGCTTGCTGGCGATGAGGGCATCCCGTCATGTGGGAAGTTTGAGGGCGCCTTCGCCAGCAAGCCGGCTCCTACAGGTCCGTGTACAACGCGACAAACAGGCACGCTGCACACAATGGAAGGGGTTAGTGGATTTGCGGTGCGTGCATCCAATCGAGCTGCTGGGCCGGCACCGGTCGGCCGAACCAGTAGCCCTGCCCCAGATCACAGCCGTGTTCGAGCAGGAAACCCGCCTGCTCGACCTGCTCGATCCCCTCGGCATGCACCTGCATCCCCATGCTCTGCGCCAGGGCGATGATCACGCGTACGATGGCCCCATCATCCTCATCCCACGGCAACCCGGCCACGAAGCCCTGATCGATCTTGAGCTTCTGTACCGGCAAACGCTTGAGTCGCAACAACGACGAATACCCGGTACCAAAGTCATCGATGGCCAGCCGTACGCCGAGCTCGCGTAAGCGATGCATCTGCTCCAGCGCCACTTCCGGGTCATCCATCACCGCGCTTTCGGTAACTTCCAACTCCAGATACGCCGGATCCAGAGCGGTTTCACGCAGTACCTGCGCCACCTGCTGATACAACTCACGGCGAGCAAACAATCGCGACGAAACATTCACCGCGACAAACGACAACGCGACCCCGGCCTGCTGCCACTGGCACATCTGCTGACATGCCTGGCGCATGACCCAGGCATCGATCTCGGCGATCAACCCGGTGCGTTCGGCAATGGGGATGAATTCCGCTGGCGACACCAGCCCCCGTTGCGGGTGCTCCCAGCGCACCAGCGCCTCGACACCCACCAGGCGACGGGTCATGAGGTCGTGAACCGGCTGGTAATACACCCGCAACTCCTGCTGCTCCAGCGCGCGGCGCAGTTCGAACGCGGTCTCGACCCGCTGTTGCGCATGAGCGGTCAATTCTTCGGTGTACAGCGCATAGCCATCGCGGCCAGCGCTCTTGGCCTTGAACAAGGCCGAGTCGGCGTTGCGCAGTAGCTGTTCAGCGCTCAAGGCATCACTGGGGAACAAACTGATGCCGATGCTGGCGTTGATGAACAGTTGATGTCCGTCGATCGGGAATGGCTCCTTCATGCCGTCGAGGATGCGCTGAGCCAGTGCCGCGGCATGCTCCAACTGTGGGCAACTTTCAGCCAATACGGCGAACTCATCGCCGCCCAGCCGCGCCAGCGTGATGCCCGGGCCGAACATGGCCTTCAAGCGCTCGGCCACGGCTTTGAGCAATTGGTCACCAATCGTGTGCCCGAGGCTGTCGTTGATCATCTTGAAGTGATCCAGATCGATCATCAGCAACGCGCAGCCGCGCTTGTGGAGTTGCGCCGAAGTGAGTGCCTGCTCGGTACGGTCAGTGAACAGCAAGCGGTTAGGCAAATCCGTCAGCGGGTCGTGATGAGCCAGATGCTTGAGTTCATGTTCGGAGTTCTTGATCGCGCTGATATCGGAAAACACGGCAACGTAATGGCTGAGCCGACCCTGATCGTCGTGAATAATGCGGATCGTCTGCCATTGCGGATAGATTTCACCGCTTTTTCGACGGTTCCAGATTTCCCCGCTCCATTCGCCGATGCTACTGAGTGTCGAGAACATCGCCTGGTAAAAATCCGCCGAGTGATGACCCGACTTGAACAGGCTCGGTCGCTGGCCCAGCACCTCCTCTAGCGAGTAACCGGTGATTTCCATGAACGCCCGGTTAACGTGGACGATCAAGCCGTTGCAATCGGTGACCAGCACACCTTCACGTGTGCAATCGAAGACCGCAGCCGCCTGACGCAAACGCTCGCGGTCGTCATTTCGCTCACGCAATGTGGCGCCGATCCCCAGGCACCGGAGCAATCGCGCTCGGGCGATGAAGATCAGCCCGGCACTAAACGCAACCCAGACGTAACCGTTGATCAGTTGCCACCGCAGCAGCTCGTCTGAGCTATCGAAGAAACTGTTCAATAAATAACCACTGAACTGCAGCCAGACTACAGATAGCAACAGATAAAGCAGCGCTGCACGCAACGCGTCGCGATAGGTGGCAAACATTAGGCCGTCCATGTCCCTGCAAAAGGGTGGAATTATAGGTCAAGAAACATCCAGCCACTCTTATCTGAAAGGGCGACTGGTTTTATCTGTGGGCTTAGTGATAATGCAACGGCTGTTTTTTTCTTTATCGAGGGCCCTATAGCCTATGTGGTACGAAGGTTTTCTCGGCTTGTCGCCCTGGTCACTGGTGGCAGTCACCCTGCTGATGACCCACGTTACGATTATCGGCGTCACGGTCTATCTGCATCGTTATTCAGCCCATCGCTCGCTCGAGCTCAATGCTGGCCTGAAACATTTTTTCCGCTTCTGGCTGTGGCTGACCACGGCGCAGAACACCCGCGAGTGGACCGCCATCCACCGCAAGCATCACGCCAAATGCGAAACCGTCGATGACCCGCACAGCCCGGTTATCAAGGGCTTGTCCACCGTTCTGCGCAAAGGCGCCGAGCTGTACCGCGCCGAAGCGGAAAACCCCGAGACCCTGCGCATCTACGGCAAGAACTGCCCCGAAGACTGGATCGAACGCAACCTCTACAGCCGTTACCCGCTGCTGGGCGTGGCGATCATGGCCGTCATCGACCTTCTGCTGTTCGGCACCATCGGCATCACCATCTGGGCCATCCAGATGATGTGGATTCCGGTCTGGGCCGCCGGCGTGGTCAATGGCCTGGGCCATGCCGTCGGCTACCGAAACTTCGAATGCCGCGATGCGGCGACCAACCTGATGCCCTGGGGCATCCTGATCGGCGGCGAAGAACTGCATAACAACCATCACACCTACCCTAACTCGGCAAAACTGTCGGTGAAGAAGTGGGAGTTCGACCTCGGCTGGGCCTGGATCCAGGTCTTCAGTTTCCTGCGTCTGGCCAAGGTTCAACGGGTTGCACCAATCGCCCACCGGGTAGAAGGTAAAGGCAGCCTGGACATGGACACCGCCATGGCCATCCTCAACAACCGCTTCCAGATCATGGCCCAGTACCGCAAATTGGTGATCGCGCCGCTGGTCAAACAGGAACTGGAAAAGGTCGATCACTCGGTCCGTCACCAGTTCCACCGAGCCAAACGCCTGCTCTCCCGGGAAACCAGCCTGCTCGATGACAAACACCACGTACGCATCCAGACCATGCTCGAGCACAGCCAGGCGCTGAAGGTAATTTACGAGAAACGACTGGCCTTGCAGCAGATCTGGGTCAAGACCAGCTCAAATGGTCACGACATGCTGGCCGCCATCAAGGATTGGGTACACGAAGCCGAAGCCAGCGGGATTCAATCCCTGCGCGACTTCGCCGATCAGTTGAAGACCTACTCCCTGCGCCCTGCCGCTGTCTGACCCTGCTGAGGGGCTTTCTGTGGCGAGTGAGCTTGCTCCCGCTCGGCTGCGCAGCAGACGCAAAACCTGACGACGCGTTTTAACCAAAAAAACGCGTCGCCAATACCGCCCGGCGGGAGCAAGCCCCCTCGCCACCCAAGGCGGGAACTAAGCTCCAAATCCCCTATCTCAAAGACACTTCGCCACTACGGCGGGCTTTGTTGCGACCGCTGTCCAATACGCGGCACGCCCTTTGAGATTTGTGTCGATGGTCACCAAGAACCTCCAAGACTCATCCCTACCCCAGTGGCCCGAGGCCGCACAAACCCTGATGGCGCTGATGCATGCCCAAGGCGAAGTCGCACGCCTGAGCGAACGCGAACAGCTGTTCAGTTCTTTGCTGGTCAGCGTCAACGCGGTGCTTTGGGCTTTCAACTGGGAAACCCGCCAGGTGCTCTACGTGAGCCCCGCCTATGAGCGGATCTTCGGCCGTTCCGCAGGTCTGTTGCTGTCCGACTCCAACCAGTGGCGTGACAGCATTTACCCTGACGATCTGGAGTACGCCGAACGCAGCCTCGCCGAAGTGCTGGAAAAAGGCGCCGTCGAAGACCGCGAGTACCGCATCATCGCCGCCGACGGCCAGGTTCGCTGGCTCAGTGACAAGTGCTTCATCAACCGTCAGGCCGAACCGGGCCAGCCGCTGATCATTGTCGGCATTGCCGAAGACATCACCGAAAAGAAGCAGATGGAAAGCGAGCTGCATCGCCTGGCCACCACCGACGTCCTGACCCAGAGCAGCAATCGCCGGCACTTCTTCGACTGCGCCCATCATGAGTTCGAACTGGCGCGCCAACAGGGCGCGCCGCTGGCGTTTCTGCTGCTGGACATCGATGACTTCAAGGTGATCAACGACACCTACGGTCACCCGGAAGGCGACAACGTACTGCAACACGTCGCCGAGACCGGTCGCGGGGCGTTGCGTCGCGGCGATGTGTTTGGACGAATCGGTGGCGAGGAATTCGCCGCGGTGTTTCCCGGCTGTGCGCCCGACATGGCCATGCAAGTGGCCGAGCGTCTGCAACGGGAGATTCAGCGATTGAGCTTCACCCATGGCCACCAGACATTCGGCATCACCGTCAGCCAGGGCTTGACCAGCCTGACCGCCGAGGATGAAAGCATCGAGAGCCTGTTTGCCCGGGCGGACGCGGCGATGTATGAAGCGAAGCGCCAGGGCAAGAACCGGATCATATCCGGCTGACACCTCCTGTAGGAGCCGGCTTGCTGGCGATGGCATCACCGCGGTAAATCAGCCACACCGCTTTGCCCGGATCGCCAGCAAGCCGGCTCCTACAGGGTCTGGGGTCAGGTTTATTTTTTGCGCAAACGCATCAACTCCGGCAAGCCAATCTTGAGCAACCGCGCCGGCCGGCTCTTGGCCAGCACCTCAATGCCCTCATGCTCGGTCAGACGCGCCATCTGCGCCGCCATGTTCATCACCAGAGCCTCGCGGGAGTAAACCCCGCCACCGAGCTGGTACACCGCCGCAATCAGCTCTCGCAGCTCCAGGGGCAAGCGCCAGCGGGTGCGCAGCGCGGAACCGTACGCCGCGCCGAATTCAGCGAGGGCATCACCCACCTCCTCCCATTCATCCAACTCACCGCCGGCCTGTTTCCATTCCTGCAAACAGCGCAGCAACGCCAGATCACCCAGGCGATGCAACATCCCGGCGCAATAGCACCGCTCCTGATCCAGATCCAGCAAGCGCGCCAGTGTCCGGGCATATTCGGCGGTGTGCAGCGACAGCTCCCAATAACGTTCGGCATAGTCCGCCAATAATGGATCACTAAGTCGTGCACTGCGCTTGAGCGCCAACCCCAGAATCAGGTTCATGCTCTGCCCGCTGCCCAGCCGATGCAACGCCTGGGACAGGGTTTGCACGGCGACGCCATGATGCTGGGCCGCGCTGTTGGCGGCAGCGATCAGGACTGCGGTGATCTGTGGATCAATGCGGATTTCATCTTCCAGGAGTTTCAGGTCAAGGCCGTTTGGATTAAGGCTACGCTTGACCGCCAGTTGCACGTCGGTCATCAGCGGTGCACCGTCGGCAAACTCACGACGACGCTCCAGGTACGTCGACAAGGTCATGCCGGGCGCCAACGTCGGCACTTCACAAGGCACCTCTTCACCGGCGTTCAGCAGCAGATCCTGCAGGCGGAGGGTCAGGCTTTCCATGTTCAGGGGTTTGGTCAGGTACGCTGCAGGCGCCAAGGGCAACGCTTCGCGCACACTGGCACTGTCGTTGCGGCTGCTCATCAGAATAAAGGGCAGCGGCGGATTGCGTTTGCGCTGGCGGACACTGCGCAAGACATTCAAGCCATCGACACCGGGCAACTCCCAGTCGACGATCACCAAGTCGTAAGGATTTTCCGCCAGCAACTCCAGCGCCTGCTGACCATCGGCACACAGGTCGAGGCGCGCATCACAACGCACATTCAACAGCACCTGCTTGAGCAGGTCGCGGGACCAGGGATCAGCCTCGGCGATCAGCACACGTGGTACAGCGGGTAAAACCACAGCAGTCATTTGCACACTCCATCAGCAATGCTTGCACCTTAGTCAATGCTGGCCACTCGATACAGCGCGTTGTGTTTCTGGTGGCGTAAAAAAACCCGCCGAAGCGGGTTTTTTGTCGATCAGCTCACAAATCGATCAGAGCTCCGAGAAGCACTCTTCGATGATCGCCAGACCTTTGTCCAGTTGCTCGTCCGGCGAAGTCAGCGGTACCAGGACGCGCAGAACGTTGCCATAAGTGCCGCAGGACAGCAGGATCAGGCCCTTTTCGCGAGCCTTGGCCACAACGGCGGCTACCGCGGGAGCGTTCGGCTTGTGGCTGTCGCCGTCAACGAACAACTCGACCGCGATCATCGCGCCCAGGGCACGGACTTCGCCGATGACCGGGTACTTGGCCTGGATGGCCTTGAGGCCAGTGACCAGACGCTCGCCGACAGCCTTGCAGCGGTCCAGCAGGTGCTCTTCTTCGAACACTTCCATCACGGCCAGGGCCGCGGCGCAAGCGATCGGGCTACCGGCGTAGGTGCCGCCCAGGCCGCCTGGAGCGATGGCGTCCATGTATTCGGCCTTGCCGCACACACCGGCCAGCGGGAAGCCGCCAGCGATGGATTTGGCGAAGGTGGTCAGGTCGGCAGCAACGCCCATCTGCTCCATGGCGAAGAAAGTACCGGTACGGCCAGCGCCGGTTTGCACTTCGTCAGCGATCAACAGGATGCCGTGCTGGTCGCACAGAGCGCGCAGGCGCTTCATGAACTCTTTAGGCGCGACGTAGAAACCGCCTTCGCCCTGAACCGGCTCGATGATGATGGCAGCGATGTCACGCGGCTCGGCGTCGTTCTTGAAGATGCGTTCGATGCTGGCGATCGAATCGTCGATGCTCACACCGTGCAGTTCGTTCGGGTACAGCGCGCGGAAGATGCCGCCTGGCATCAGGC
>Ga0255334_1001499_pt1 | contig 10144 bp, 9 predicted proteins | sample EtOH5_35cm_T3_12_FD_202080 | JGI IMG/M metagenome (GOLD analysis project Ga0255334, IMG submission 202080) | Sandy soil microbial communities from University of British Columbia, Vancouver, Canada - EtOH5_35cm_T3_129 | ecosystem: Engineered > Artificial ecosystem > Sand microcosm > Unclassified ...
TGAAAAAGCGCTACGAAGCCCTGCAAGCGAGCCCGCTGTTCGCCGGCATGCAGTACTCGGAAGACCCGGCGCAGATCGCCAAGTGGGTTCCGCTGATGATGGAAGGGCGCGACCCGAACCAGAAAATCGCGGCCACCTGGTCCCCGATCGGCACCGACGTGAACTTCGGCGAGATCACCCGCCAGTTCGTTGCGCACCTGCAAACCACCCCGAAATTCGACTTGAAACTGTCTAGCGAAGTGCAAGACATCACCAAGAACGAAGACGGCAGCTGGCGCGTCAGCTACAAAAACCTGAAAGACGGCAGCAAGTCCGAAACCGACGCCAAGTTCGTGTTCATCGGCGCGGGCGGCGGTGCCCTGCACCTGCTGCAGAAGTCCGGCATTCCTGAAGCCAAGGAATACGCAGGCTTCCCGGTCGGCGGCTCGTTCCTCGTCACCGAAAACCCGACCATCGCCGAGCAACACCTGGCCAAGGCCTACGGCAAAGCTTCCGTTGGCGCACCGCCGATGTCGGTTCCGCACCTGGACACCCGTGTCCTGGACGGCAAGCGCGTGATCCTGTTTGGCCCATTCGCGACCTTCAGCACCAAGTTCCTCAAAGAAGGCTCGTACCTGGACCTGCTGACCACCACCACCACGCACAACGTGTGGCCGATGACCAAGGTCGGCATCAAGGAATACCCGCTGGTCGAGTACCTTGCCGGTCAACTGATGCTGTCTGACGAAGACCGCCTCAACGCCCTGAAAGAATACTTCCCGAACGCCAAGGCTGAAGACTGGCGCCTGTGGCAAGCCGGCCAGCGCGTGCAAATCATCAAGCGTGATGAAGCCGCCGGTGGCGTGCTGAAACTGGGCACCGAAATCGTTGCTTCTGCTGACGGCACCATCGCCGGCCTGCTGGGCGCATCGCCAGGTGCCTCGACCGCTGCGCCGATCATGCTGACCGTGCTGCAGAAAGTGTTCAAGGACAAGGTCGCTTCGCCGGCCTGGCAGGAAAAACTGCACCAGATCGTGCCGAGCTACGGCACTCAGCTGAATGGCAGTCCTGAGAAGGTTGCACAAGAGTGGGCTTACACCGCCAAGGTCCTGCAACTGACCCCGCCACCGGCGATCGGTCAAGTAGCGGCCCCGGCAGCTGCCCCGGCTGAAGCGCCAAAAGCGCCGAAGGCAAACGCTGCAACTGATATGGCTCTGTAACTAGACGCCCAGTCAAAAAGCCCACTGAACCGGTGACGGTCAGTGGGCTTTTTTGTGCCTGGAATTCGAGGCTGGCGGGTAGCTTTCGCTTACCCTCACGCAACTTGCAAAAGCAATGCGAATGGGGCTAGATCGCCTGCAAACGGCCATTCACCACAGGGATCTGTCTATGCCGCTGAGTTTCCATAAGATGCACGCCAATGGCGACGACTTCGTGGTCGTGGACGCGCGAAACTCGGCCAATCCAGTGACAAGCGCCCTGGCTCGGCGAATGGGCGATCGCCACCGCGGCATCGGCTTCAATCAACTCGCAGTAGTGCTCGATTGCGAGGACGCCGATGCGCGGTTGATGTTCTGGAATACCGATGGCTCCACGCTGGATGTGTGTGGCAGCGCAACGCGGGGCGCTGCGGACAGGCTGATGCGTGAATCGAATTCGACGTCGATAACGCTCCGCACCAACCGGGGGCTGCTCACTTGCCAACGAACCTCCAACGGCAACATTTCCGTCAGCATGGGGCCGCCGTTGTTTGGCTGGTCGGATGTCCCTCTAGCTCAGGAAATGGATACGACGGTTCTGCCCCTTGATGGCGGCCCGGCGGCGTGCAGCATGGGCAATCCGCACTGCACCTATTTTGTGGATGACCTGACGGCGATTGATATCGCGGCCATCGGACCCACCCTTGAAACCCACCCGCTGTTTCCGCTCAGGACGAATGTGCATTTCGTCCAAGTCATTGACCGCAAGCATATTCGGCTGCGCATCTGGGAGCGTTGGGGCGGTATTCCGCTGGGTTCAGGTTCGTGCTCTTGTGGTGCTGCGGTTAACGGGATTCGTCGGGGGTTGTTGGACGATACCGTTGAGGTTGAATGTGATGGCGGGAGTGTCACGGTTCAATGGGATGGGGTGGGGCCGGTGTTTCTTATTGGGCCGGTAGAGGCGGTTTTTTCGGGGGCAATTGCGGATAGCTTGTTGAAAGATTGATTGCTGCTTTGTCGTGGTCGCTCGTGGAGGACAGCTTTCGGCCATAAGCAGTCATTCCCAAATTCATACAAGAATCAGAAGACTTGCCGCTGCAGCATTTACCGAGGATTTACTCGAAGAAGACGCCAAAGATCTGCTGCAGAGTTTGGCAGTAGCATTTTCAACAAACCTACTTTAGCGATGAGCTCAACATTGGTGGTTCGCGAAAGCCCCGAAGACTATTTGTTTAATCGCCCGATAAACTCCCAAAACTTCTTTATTAGAAAGTACTTTCTCGCCAGGATTAAAATCCACTCGCAATCCAATTTCCCCTTCATAAGTCCCATTAATAGAGCAGGTAAGCTGAAATATACAGTCATAGTAAAAATATTCATCATCACGCAAGTCTTTAAAAATCCATTCTTTCTTGCGGGCAACCTCATCAGAGCGATATACCACGAAATCATTCGTCGCTTCTACCACCTCCAAGGTCCCACCCCAACTTTTGATGAATTCGAAAGCAGACCTACCTGGGTCATTCTTGCCAATATCATTGCGATCAACAAACACCTTAACCTTCCCAATATTACTACCAACGACATTTACACCATTGATAAAAACCGCCTGATCCCCATCTTTAGAACTAACTCCTTTCGACATCAAATCTGAATTTAAACAATACTTCACACCGTCTACCAAAAAATAATTCACTTGCTGACTTTCAGTCGCAACCCTACCCCATACCGACAAAGTAGTTAACACTAACGCAATCAGAAAATAAAACCTCATAGCTATCGATCCCTCACACTTCCAGAAACATGGCGACCAAGAGGAATTAGCACACAATCAATCACCCTTCCGCTATCAGATTTTACTTCAGCTGCAACCGACACCAAAAGTGACAGCTGAATATCCTACCCCATCACCCTAACTTTATTTTTCAAAATCCTGATTTTATACAAAAGACCAAGCCTTTAATCTTCGATCGCATCATTGGACACGCTGACAGCGTCGGCGACTGTACCTCCGTCCTTATCTACAATCGCGCCAAAATGAACGCCACTCGACTCTGCCCCTGACGAAGGAGCACTAATGCGAGCGTAGACTAGGCGCGTCGGGTGAAGTAAAAACTCTTATATCAAAATGCTATCACTGCATCTTTTGTTTAGAAGCCGAAGAGGACTACTCACCCGATTGCATTCCTGAGTCCTGGCGCTTTAATCCTTGCTAGTCCCTGCTTGAAATAGCCCGTACTCCCATCGATTGTGTGTAGCTCCGAGAACGCTGTCACAGACATCCTAAGATTCATTCAACTGACACACATTGAACATCGCAGCCTCCGTGACTACGACGACTAGATCGCCGCTGACGTCATACAGGCCGATCTCAAGAATCCAATCACCCCGACCTCGGGCAGGATGAGTCACTCGGTGATCACGGGGTTGGGGTTGGGGTTATGCGGCCAGGGCCGTCATCTCTTGCGTGATGCTTCCAGGTAGCGTGACGAATGAAGTCTTTCGATTGCTGCCTGTCGCCACCGGCAGCAATGGGTCGGTTGCTGCCCTTGGTGACAGGCAGCAATCGGCCAAAAGCGGTCAGTCATGACGGTCTGTTGTCGAACCGTAGTTACCTGTTGCGACGGCTTTTTGAAGAACGTCCCTACTCGCCTACCCACGTAGCGGGCAAGTGAAATCAGGGGCCTGCTGCATCGGTGATTACCGGACTTTTTACACAACGCGGAATGCCCAAGCCCCTACCATCGACAAACTTACCCTTACCTGACAATCTAACCAGTATCCGCATGAGTGGGCTTGAGCTATTTCTGGTAAGCAGGCTAAGGGGCACGTCCCACAGGCATTTCAGAAATGTTTTTATATTGAGCACAATAGACTGAGCCAATTGCAGATCTTCCCTCTCATTTTTTTGGTGCCTTATTTTTGTTTTCTGGAGCATGGATGCATCAGTTTTCTACGTTTAAATCTTCAATCCGTCTCTATGGCTTGACCAGAAAAAATAGAGACGGTCAGTACCAAGAGGTGAGCTGTACAACTACGTCCAATGGCATCTCTGTAGTTCGGGTATTTGTCTCGCGACTTGACGCAGAGCTCGCAGCGCAAAATTCTGATCTTGAAGCTCAGCCCCTCTCCCATTTTTTCCGTCCTGGGCTTTTGGCTGAGCAGGAAGGTGGTTTAAATTTCCATATCTGCCTAGGTTTTGCTGCAAAAAACCGTCGGCTTTTGGTTCAAAACAAACAACTCGTGCCCATGGGGTGGTTTACCCACATCGATGTGCGTAGTTGGGGCGAGGGGTACTATTTAAATTGGGGTGATGAACTTCCGCGTAGATTTGGAGGGATCTATAACCTGTTAAAACTTTCCGACTACAACGCATTCCTCAATATCCTGGATGTTGCTCACCCAAAGGAGATGCATTGGCACAAGAGTGAAGCCATAGGTGTAATGTCAATCCAAGACGCCGAAACAAGTAGTTGGGATCAAGTAACACTATTCGACCCAGTGGATTGCCGTTGGTGCTTTGGAAGCACGGCCGGCTCCTATCAAAACCACGTCAATTAAGGAGCTTCATATGAGTGGTAAACCTGCAGCGCGGGTTTCTGACCCTACAGCTTGCCCACTACCGGGTCATGGCACGAACCCCATTACCAGCGGTTCGCCAAATGTATTTTTTGATGGCTTGAGCGCAGCCAGACAAACCGACTCCACAGCTTGTGGAAGTCAGATCGCGGACAACGTCATAACCAGCGTGCTGATCAACGGCTTGCCTGCGGTCGTTGTTGGGAGCCTGGGTAATCATGGCAACGCTGTAACTGGTGGATCCGGAACCGTCATCATTGGCAATAGTGGTGGTGGTGCGACATTTACGCCGATTGTCCCGATTTCATATGGCTTCGATGAGCAATTCACCTTGCTCGATACTGAAGGTGAACCCGTGGCCGATTTTGCCTACAAGGTAACCACCGCTTCGGGAAAAGTTTTCAGAGGTGTGACGAACGAATTAGGAAAAACCCAGCGCATACCAACCTCGATCATTGAAGAATTGCATCTGGAACCGGATGACCTTGCTTGACGCCAAACTTCTAAATGGACACTGAAGAATGTCAGTACTCACGAATAATCGAACAAGCTCAAATGATCAGCAAGGAAGTAGCCACCAGGTCACTGTCGTTACCAAATACTCAAGGCGACCTGATGACAGCGGCTGGTTAAGAGTACGCCTTGAACCAAGTGGCGACGATGCCTATCTCTGTGAATTCACAAAAGTAACTCTGCTCAGAGAAAAAGGTGGCCGCACTTACTTCAAAGTGGGTGACGGCAATAGTTCGCATGTGGGAGAAGAGGCCAGCATGGGAACCCAAAACGCGGAGAAATATCTGTCAAGTGTTGCTCCCAAAGCGCCTGCTATCGTGAAGGTCAAATACAGTGGAAGCCCTGTATCTGTGCGTTCCGAAATCAGAGGCGATACGAATAAACAACAATGGGCCATCGCAAGCTTCGATGGTAAAACTGCCAGAGTGACGCTAAATAGTGTTTGGGGAGGCCAATATACACCGCTCCCGCCAGGCACTCATCGAATAATGGCTCCTGATCAGTCTCATGCCAATATCTCTACAGCTGGCTACAAGGCCGCCCACCCTGGAAAAGTTCGCTGTAATGACGTCTGGTTCCCTATTGAAGTGGAAGGCACAACCGGCAACAGCAGTCGTTACGTCCACATCGGCCACTTATCCGAAGGCTGCGTTACCTTTTACGAGCTACTGAAGTGGAATGATATTTACGACTACTTGATTGATAAGCGTACGAAAGAAGGTAAAGGAAAGTATATTGGCACCTTGGTGGTGGAGAAGTGAATGAAAAGTCTAGTCCTTGGTCTTTTCTTCGTAATGTTGTCTGTTTTGACCGGCTGCGCGAAGGCGGAACCGCGCTGCGAGGATTTTCTCGCGAAACTCAGCGACAAGCCTGAATTAGTAGAGTTTCTAGAATGCATTCAAGACAACGATACACAGGGAAAACCTTTCGTTGCTCGCTATCGCGTAAAAGGCTCAGATGCACTTGAAGCTGAACAGTACATGAGTCAGAGCTTCGGCCTACCAAAACTTCAGTACATCTGTTGCGGCTGGGATTCAACACCTTATTTTTATCGTGATAAGAAAACACATCTAGGTTACATGCTAGGTATGGGGTCTGAGGAAACACCCGTAGACGAGAGGGATTCGTGGTCAGAGATAAAGTTCTTCTACATCAATGCCTCCTTCTTTACTGAAGATCCATGAGCACGATTTCGCTTAAGTCAAAGCAGTAAGCCAAAATCTCACCATTAATCGCGGAGGAGTGGGTGTCGGAGATTATGGTGGAGAGGTTAACAGGGTGGGAATGGGGGGCTGCTTTTGGCCAAGATCTGTCGCTCGCGAACGTCCGCTTTGGGTCGATTCTGTTGAAAAAGTCGGTTTTCCCAAACTGCGAGCAGACTGATCGGTGAAAGCGTCTTTTTTATGCGCAGCCACGTGAAATCTGAGTCCGAATACCTCTGCGCCGATTCTAGATTTCAAGCTCAGGCGCGCACTTTTCTGCTGTGAAAACCACTCCCGACTTTTTCAACAGAATCGGTCGGTTGCCGTCCTTCGCGACAGGCAAAATTCGGCCAGAAGCGGGCGCTACAGGTTGACCCGCAGGAGTAGGCGAGGGCGTTGATGTAACGTGATGCGCCAACAGAAGCTCTGCCCCATTTAGTCGGGGCAGGGCTTTTTTTGTTTTTGGATTGAAGCCACAGCATCAGAGATCGCCAACCCTGCGCCTTCATCACTCGGAAAAGAATGAGTTAGGATCATCAAAGCCTAAAAGCGGAACCTCTCAACCAAAGGACGCGACACTCATGGAAACCCCCTTTTCTCAAATCAGCGAGCGTTTGAACAATCGTCGGTTTACCGTCGCGAATAACGCTCAAGGGCTGTCCGGTGCAGGCACCGTGTTTCACTACCACGTTGAGGGGAATGCCATTTCGAGCACTTACCAGGGCGGACGGATACGCATCGGTCATCAGGTCGGGCGTGTGACAGGCACCGATACCATTGAGCTGCTTTTTCAGTGTTTGACGGCGGATGGCGAGATGCTTGCTGGCTGGTCTCGTGGCACGGTGGGCATTGATCACGCAGGGCATACCACTCTGGCCTTCGTTTGGGGTTGGTTGTCGGGCGCGACGGGTGGTGGGGAGTCGAGCTACGTCGAGCTTACGGCGTAGCGGTTAAGGTTTATGATCATTGCGTCGACACCCGTGCGGCAGTCGCTCCGACTCGTTCAACAGTCCGATCCGTAATCAATAACGCGCCACTTTCATTGAGGAGATTGACCGTTCATGACGACGCAAACCGAAACCGCCATCCTGGCCGGTGGTTGCTTCTGGGGTATGCAGGATTTGCTGCGACGTTACCCCGGCGTGCTGTCCACACGGGTGGGTTACACGGGAGGCGATGTGCCGAACGCGACTTATCGCAACCACGGCAATCACGCGGAAGCCATCGAGATCGTGTTCGATCCGCAACAAATCAGCTATCGCCAGATTCTCGAGTTCTTTTTCCAGATTCATGACCCGACCACCCAAAATCGCCAAGGCAACGATGTCGGCGCGAGCTACCGATCTGCGTTGTTCTACCTCAGCGATGAGCAGAAACGTGTTGCCGAAGACACCGTGGCCGACGTCGAAGCTTCCGGCCTTTGGCCCGGCAAGGTGGTCACCGAAATCACCCCGGCCGGGCCGTTTTGGGAAGCGGAACCGGAACACCAGGATTACCTCGAACGGCTTCCCGACGGTTATACCTGCCACTTCATCCGACCCAACTGGAAATTGCCCAAACGCGGGTAATCAAGTACAGGGGCGGCTCGAATGAGCCGTCTCTGTTCAGCCGTTTTGAGGCAGGCTCAAACCCGCTTCAACACACTGTCCCCCGCATCCTTGGGCAACCTGATCACATCAACCAACGCCAACAACCCCAACACCGCCACACCCACAAACGCCACTCGAAAGTCAGCCACCTGCGCCTGCAACTCATGGCCTTGCACCGACATCGACGCTCGCAACAACAACGCAGCAACCGTCACCCCCAACCCCATGGCCAGTTGAAAGAACATGCTGAATAACGCCGACGCTTCGCTCATGCGTGCCTTGGGTACGTCGGCAAAGCCGATGGAGTTGTAGCAGGTGAATTGCATGGATCGCGACAAGCCACCCACAAAAAGCACGGCGGTAATCACGGCAAATGGCGTCTGAGGGGTAAACAGCGCGCAGACCAGAATGGAAATTACGCCGATGACGCCATTGACCAGAAGGACTTGGCGAAAGCCATAACGCTGCATGATTGCCGTGGTGAACGGCTTCATCGCCAGGTTGCCGGCGAACACCGCGAGCACCAGCAGGCCGGCGTCGACGGGCGATAAGCCGAAGCCGACCTGGAACAGCAGCGGCAGCAAAAACGGCAAGGCGCTGATGGCCAGGCGAAAGAGTGATCCGCCGAAGAGGCTGACCCGGAAGGTGTTGATGGATACGGTGCCGAGCGGCAATAGCGGGTGGGTGTGATGTCGGCAGTGATGCACGGCCCACACGGCGAGGATCATGCCGGCGATCACTAGCGCGAATCCTGAAAACATGGCGTTGCCGTGCTGGCTGCCCAGCCATTCCAGACCGCCCAGCAGCGAGGCGCAGGCGCCGGCCAAGAGGGCGAAGCCTTTGCCGTCGAACGGGCGGACGTGTTCTTCGCGTCCTTCGGGCACCAGCCACAGTGCGGCAAATAGCGCCAACGCACCGAGCGGCAGGTTGACGTAAAAGATCCACGGCCATGACGCGTGGGTGACGATCAGGCCGCCCACGATTGGCCCGAGAATGGGCGCTACCAGACCGGGCCAGGTAATCACCGCGATCATTTTCACCAGGTCTTTTTTGTCGGTGTTGCGCAGCACGGCCAGGCGTCCCACCGGCACCATCAACGCGCCGCCGATGCCCTGGAGCACGCGGGCGAAAACGAACATTTCGATGTTCTGGCTGAGCCCGCACAGGAGCGAGGCGAGGGTGAAGACGATGATTGCGCCGGCAAACACTTTTCGCGCACCAAAACGGTCGGCGATCCAGCTGGACAGCGGGATGAAGATCGCCACGGCAAGAATGTAGGCAGTGATGCCGATGTTCATGTCGACCGGCGTAATGCCGAATGCGCTGGCCATGGTGGGCAGCGCGGTGGCGATGACCGTCGCGTCGAGGTTTTCCATGAAAAAGGTCACCGCCACCACCAGCGCGATCAGCCGGGTTTGCAGGCGCAGGCCAGACTCGGCTGTGACACTTGAATCTGGCGTGGCGGATGACTTCACCGGTGTGATCCTTTTTCGAGGCCATTCAAACAAAAAACAACGCCACGAGTTTTACCATTCCGGGACCACTCAGTCTCTAGCTCCGAGGCTTGAGACGCTCGACGATTGCCTTGCCCACGTCCAGCGCGGAACCTGGGTTTTGGCCGGTCACCAGTTCGCGGTCGATGACGACGTTGGAGGCCCACGGCGAGGTGTTGCTGCGATAGACGCCGCCCGCTTGTTCCAGCGCCGTTTGCGGATAGAACTTCATCGCGCCGCCATTCAACAAGCCCTTGGCCAATTCCTCTTCCTGATTGCTGATGACGGTGAATTTGTAGCCGGCGTAGGTCCAGCCTTTGGTGGAGGCTTTGCCAGCGGTTTCGAGTTGTCGGGTGAACGCGACGGGATCGGCCAGGGTCGACAGCAGGGCAATCGGGCCGTGGCAGACGAGGGCGGTGGTCTTGCCGTTGTCATGGAAGTTGTTCAGCAGCTTTCCCAGCGCAGCGCTGTGCAGCAGGTCCTGCATCGGCGCGTGGCCGCCGGGGAAGTAGACGGCATCGAAATGCTCGTAGCCGATCTGTTCGACCCGCGCCAGGCTGATGACCGGCGACTCGCCTTTTGACGTGACT
>Ga0255334_1001500_pt1 | contig 10141 bp, 11 predicted proteins | sample EtOH5_35cm_T3_12_FD_202080 | JGI IMG/M metagenome (GOLD analysis project Ga0255334, IMG submission 202080) | Sandy soil microbial communities from University of British Columbia, Vancouver, Canada - EtOH5_35cm_T3_129 | ecosystem: Engineered > Artificial ecosystem > Sand microcosm > Unclassified ...
CCGATGCGGATCGGCTTGGCGTCATCGGCCACAGCGGTCAGGGACAACATCGACAGTGCCAGGGCACCGAACATCACTAGCTTCTTCATTTATAACTCCTGTGGGCGGAGGCTTTTATTGGCAGCGTTCGATTGGTAGCGTTCGGTCAGCGCTTTTTTGTTGGAGAAAACCGAAGTGGCGGGCAGTCTAGAGCGGCTTCAGGCGCGTAAATTGTGCATATGCGACAAATACTTATAGAAAAGGCGAGCTGAATGAACGATGAGATTCGCACCTTGAACCTGATCCAGCACCACCCCGCCGAAGGACCGGGTGCAATTGCCGACTGGGCTGCCTCCCGGGGATTGTCGCTGAACGTCTACCGCGCCGACCTCGGTCAATTGCCGCCAGTCAGCGCGGAACCAGCGGTTTTATTGGGCGGGCCCTATGAGTCCAACGCCGGCCCCGCGTGGCTGGAGACTGAACGTCAGTGGCTGGCGCGCAGCCTGGAACAGGGCGCGGCGGTGTTTGCGATTTGTCTGGGGGCGCAGTTGTTGGCGCTGAGTCTGGGCGGGAATGTGCGGCGAATGGATCGGACCGAAACCGGCTGGACGCCAGTGCGCTTTGCCGATGGCCAGGTATTGAAGGTGCTGGAATGGCACGAAGACGCCATCGACTTGCCGCCCGGCGCGCAGCTACTGGCCAGCAGCGATCAGTGCGAGCAGCAGATGTATCGCGCAGGGCCTGCACGGGTGGGTTTGCAGTTTCATCCGGAGTGGAATGCCGAATCGGTGGCAACGCTGAATGCACACTTTGCCGATGAATCGCCGCTGCCACGGGGAGCACCGGACAGCGCCGCCCATGCCGCCGTTTTTGAATGGTTGCAGGTGACGCTGGATGAGTGGCATTCGGCAATTGATCGATGATCGCAACCTGTAGGAGCCGGCTTGCTGGCTCCTACAAAAGCATTTACATCAGCATTCGCAGCCGATTGCGGTTGTGGCTGGCCGTTGCACCTCAGTACTCAACTCAAACCCTTCATCCAGCCAACCGGTCACTCCGCCGATCATTTCCTTGACCGGGTAGCCCAGTGCCGCCAGTTTCACCGCGGCCTTGTTGGCACCATTGCAATGCGGCCCGGCGCAATACACCACGAACAGCGTGGATTTGGCATAGCCAGCCACCCCTTCAGCGGTCAGCAGTCGCCCCGGAAGATTGATCGCGCCCGGCACATGACCACGCTCGAACGCCAGCGGACCGCGAACGTCCACCAGCACAAAATCCACTTCACCTGCCTGCTGGCTGCCGTAGACGTCGGAACAATCGGTCTCGAAGGTCAGACGGTTGCTGAAATGCATCAGGGCAATGGCCGATGGGGCGGCGGGAATGTTGCGGACCAGGCTGGTCATGAGCGGTACTCCAACGTTTGGGTGGATGTGAGAAGACTTTATCCGCCGTGCGCTTGCGGCTAAAGTGGCGCACAAGACACCAACCGGGAATTTTCCGCCAAATGCAGCCCAACCCTGGATTAGTCGCGATTCTGGCCTACGACGGCCTCTGTACCTTCGAATTCGGCATCGCCGTGGAGATTTTCAGCCTGGCGCGCCCCGAGTTCGATTTCCCATGGTACGAACACCGGATCGTCGCCGTGGATCAAGGCCCGATGCGCGCCATGGGCGGCATTCAGGTGCTGGCCGATGGCGGCATGGAACTGCTCGGCGACGCCCGAACCATCATCATTCCCGGTTGGCGTGATCGCAACGCTGCGGTGCCTGAAGCGTTGGTCATCGCCCTGCGCCAGGCCCATGCGCGGGGCGCACGGTTGCTGTCGATCTGCTCGGGCGTGTTCGTCCTGGCAGCGACCGGTTTGCTCGACGGTCATGGTGCCACCACGCATTGGCGCTACACCTCGGAACTGGCGGCGCGTTTCCCGAACATCCTGGTTGACCCTGACGTGCTCTACGTCGATTCGGGCCAACTGATCACTTCGGCGGGCAGTGCTGCTGGTATCGATGCGTGCCTGCATCTGGTGGCACGGGATTTCGGCACCCAGGTGGCCAACTCGGTGGCACGACGGCTGGTGATGTCGCCGCAACGCACCGGCGGCCAGGCGCAGTTCATTCCGACGCCGGTCAGTCCTACGCCGCGCAGCGATCTTTCCCGCGTGATGCAGTGGGTTCGGGAGCGTTTGCATGAACCGCTGGAGGTCCGCGACCTGGCCAGCGAGGCGGCCATGAGTGAACGGACATTCCTGCGTCGGTTTACCGAAGCCACAGGCATGCCGCCCAAAGCGTGGTTGCAGCATGAACGCCTGGCGCGGGCCCGTGAATTGCTGGAGAGCACGAGCAGAAACACCGACCAGATCGCCGAGCAGTGTGGTTATCGCTCGGTGGAAAGTTTCCGGGTGGCGTTTCGCAACGTGGTCGGCGTGCCGCCGTCGGTGTATCGGGAGCGGTTTGGGCGGGAGGCCAGCACGACGGTTTGAGGTGCATTCAAGGGCCTCATCGCCGGCAAGCCGGCGATGACGTCAGGTCAGACACCGAATCTTTCAAGGCTTACGCAGCAGGTACGTATCCATAATCCACCCATTGGCCAGCCGCGCCGCCTTGCGCACTCGCTCGATCTCGTCCGCCACGTCCTTGAGCTTGCCGCTGATGAGGATTTCATCCGGTGTCCCCAGGTAAGCCCCCCAGTAAATCTCTGTCTCCTGATCCGCCACCTGATGGTAGGAATCTTCCGCGTCGAGCATCACCACCAGGCTGTCGGCATCGCTCACCTGCCCTGCCGCCAGCCGGCGGCCCGTCGTGATTTCGAATGAGCGCCCAATCCGGTTCAGCGGCACTTTATGCTGGGCTGCCAATGCCTGAACGCTGGTGATACCGGGGATCACGTCGAACTCGAAGACGCAGCGGCCGGACGCCAGAATCGCCTGCAAGATCCGAATGGTGCTGTCGTACAACGCCGGATCACCCCACACCAGAAATCCGCCACACTGGCCGTCGGACATCTCCTCATTGATCAGCCGTTCGAAGGTCATCTGCTTGGCAAGGTTCAGGTCTTCCACACTGGCCTTGTAGTCCACCTCTGCGCGCTCGCGCTCCGGGCTGTGGGCTTCAACGAAACGGTAGGTGTGATCAGTGATGTAGCGCTGGCAAATCTCACGGCGCAGGTCGATCAGTTTGTCTTTGCTCTGGCCCTTGTCCATGAGGAAAAACACATCGACGAGGTTCAGAGCCTTCACGGCCTGCATCGTGATGTAGTCGGGGTTGCCGGCACCGATGCCGATGACCATCAGTTTTTTCATCAATAGGCTCCCTCAAGGTCTGTGCCCAACAGACGTAAGCGCCAACGACCATTGAAGCGCAATTCGATGGCTGACAGCGGTTCGACATCGATCAGATTGAACGCGGGACTTTGCAACACATGGGTCAGTGCTGCGCGAATGACAAAAGGGTGAGTTATGGCAACACTGTGCCCCGGTGTTGCCTCCAGGGTTTTCAGCCAGGCGGCCACCCGCTCGCCGAGTTGCGCTACCGACTCGCCACCGTGAGGCGCCGAATGCGGATCATCGAGCCAGCTCTGCAAGGTCTCGGGTTCGGAACACTGCAGGTCGTCGATCCGCACGCCATTCCAGCGCCCGAAATCACACTCCCTCAGCGCCTCGACAATCTCCACGTCATCGGCGAACAACCCGGCGGTTTGCCGGGTCCGCAATTCCGGACCGCAGAACAGGCGCGATGCCTTCTTGAGTCGGGAACCCAACGAACCTCTTGCCGATTGCCAATCCATCTCCACCGGCTCATCTGTAGGAAAACGCGCCAATTTCTGTGCGACGGTTCGAGCGTGGCACATCAGGGTCAAACGGGTCGCCTGCACGAAGGATCACTCGGTAAAAGGAAAGGAAAACAGCGTCACGCCGCCAACAATCACGCAATTGTGCCGTAAGAAACACGATTGGGGGCGTTTCGTTTTACCCCTTGCCAACGCTTGTCGCCCTTAAAAAACCGCTATCTCCGACACCCCTGTCAGCGAGGACCTACAAGGCTGATCGACTTTGGTGTAGCCCCCGACATACGGGCATTTCGCCCCATTTTAGGGCCAGAAATGGCCGAGTAAAAATTCACTAGACATGGGGCGATCGTTCCATAAATACTGCCGTAACGGCTAATCTAAACAACACCCTCATCCAGCAGGAGCCCGGATGCCCGCTTCCAGCAACATGCACCACCGCCTCCGCACCCAGAACCCGACCGACAGTGTCAGCATGACGCTGCCTGCGGCAAGCAGCGACTGACTGGATAAGAAAAAGAGTGGCGCCTGGCAAACAGCATCAAGCGACCGCCGATTCAATGCGTGGAAACCGACAGTGATAGTCAGGTTCGTGCCAACCGCCGAACCCTTTGATACAGGAGTGCATCCATGCTGGTCTTACGCCCAGTGGAGTTAACCGACCTGCCCCAGTTGCAGCGACTGGCGCAAGAAAGCCTGGTCGGCGTGACGTCCCTGCCGGACGACACCGAACGCTTGCGCGAGCGGATTCTCGACTCCTGCGCCTCGTTCGATAAAAACGTGCAACAGCATGGCCCGGAAAACTACTTCTTCGTGCTGGAGGACCTGACCACCCGGCGCCTCGCGGGCTGTTCGGAAATCCTCGCCACTGCCGGTTTCGGCGAACCCTTCTACAGCCTGCGCAACCGACACTTCACCAGCGCCTCGCGGGAGTTGAACATCGAGCACGGCGTGCCGGCGCTTTCGTTGTGCCACGACCTCAGTGGCCACACCTTGTTGCGTGGGTTTCACATCGATGCGGCACTGGTGCGCACACCGTCCTCCGAATTGCTGTCACGGGCGCGCCTGATGTTCATCGCCGCGCACCTGCCGCGCTTTGCCGAAGCGGTCATCACCGAAATCGTCGGCTTCAGCGATGAAGAAGGACGGTCGCCATTCTGGGATGCACTGGGCAAACACTTCTTCGACCTGCCTTACACCGAGGCCGAGCGGCTTTGCGGACTGGAGAGCCGGACATTTCTTGCCGAACTGATGCCGCAATATCCGATCTACGTGCCGATGCTGCCCCAGGCCGCGCGGGACTGCATCGGCCGTATTCACCCCGACGGCCAGGAGGCTTTCGATATCCTTGAACGCGAGGGGTTCGAGACCAACAGCTACATCGACCTGTTCGACGGCGGCCCGACCCTGTATGCACGGCTCGCCAACATCCGCACTATCGCGCAAAGCCAGAATGGCACCGCCACACCGGGCTCGACCATCGATGCCCGCGGACGCTACCTGGTGAGCAACGATTCACTGCGAAACTATCGCGCCATCGTCGCCGATCTGGACTACACCGCCGGGCAACCCGTGGTCCTCAGCGCCGAGATGTGCGAGGCACTGAATGTCACCGATGGCAGCCCGATCCGGGTGATCGCGCTGTGAGCATCTTCGCGTCAAGTGCCCAACGACAGCGCTTGAGCCTGCGTGTAGAAGGAGCTGCATCATGATTGTCCGTCCGGTCCAGATCACCGACCTGCCCGCCCTGTTGGCGCTGGTCCGGCAGGCCGGCCCCGGCTTTACCACCCTGCCCGCCAGCGAGGACCGACTGGCGCATCGGGTGCGCTGGGCGCAACGGACTTTCGCGGAACAGGTTGAACGCGCCGATGCCGACTACCTGTTCGTGCTCGAAGACGACGATCAGCAAGTGGTGGGTGTCAGCGCCCTGACAGGGGCCGTTGGCCTGCGTGAGCCCTGGTACAACTATCGAGTGGGGCTGACAGTCAGTGCGTCACCGGATCTGGGCATCCGGCGGCAAATCCCGACACTGTTCCTGAACAACGAAATGACCGGGCAATCGGAGATTTGCTCCCTGTTCCTGCGTCACGATCAACGCCACGGCAGCAATGGTCGATTGTTGTCGTTGGCGCGTTTGCTGTTTGCTGCCGAGTTTGCGCACCTGTTTGGCGAGAAGCTCATCGCCGAACTGCGTGGCAGCGCCGACGAACAAGGCTGCTCACCATTCTGGGACAGCCTGGGCCGGCACTTCTTCAAGATGGATTTCAACCATGCCGATCACTTGTCGGGGCTGGGCAGCAAATCGTTCATTGCCGAACTGATGCCACGCCAACCGCTGTATACCTGCCTGCTCACCGAACAGGCCCAGGCCGTGATCGGCAAGGCACACCCGAATACCGAACCGGCATTGAAAATCCTCACCGCCGAAGGTTTCACACACAAGGGTTACATCGACATCTTCGACGCCGGCCCGGTCATCGAAGCACCGCTGTCGAAAATCCGCACGGTGCGCGACAGCCAGGCGCTATCGCTGGTCATCGGCACGCCAGACGACCAGGCGCCGGTCTGGCTGATCCACAACCGCCGACTGGAAAACTGCCGCATCACCGCCGCCCCCGCCAGGCGGGTGGGCAACAGCCTGATCGTCGACCGGCTCACCGCCAAACGCTTGCAACTGCAACCCGGCAACTCGGTACGCGCAGTGCCGCTGCTCAATCAACAGCAGCAGGCTGCGGCGGCTTGAAGCAACCTCACGCCTCTCAATGGCGGTTTCGATCAGCCCCGCTCTGCAAATTCGTCATCATTCTTCCCCCCTTTGCGTGATAGCCTTTTGTTTTTTCGGCGTTGACACTTTTGCTCAAGCCCTTCCATTCCATTGGTGGAACTCATATGTCCAGGCTTTCACATCAAGATTTGCGCCGTAACTTCCGTGAACTGTTCGCTTCCAAAACCTGCTATCACACCGCGTCGGTTTTCGACCCGATGTCGGCACGCATTGCCGCGGACCTGGGTTTTGAAGTGGGGATCCTGGGTGGTTCTGTCGCGTCGCTACAAGTGCTGGGTGCACCCGACTTCGCCCTGATCACCCTCAGTGAATTCGCCGAGCAGGCCACTCGCATCGGCCGTGTCGCCCAATTGCCGGTGATCGCCGACGCCGACCATGGCTACGGCAACGCCCTTAACGTGATGCGCACCATCGTCGAGCTCGAACGTGCCGGCATCGCCGCCCTGACCATCGAAGACACCCTGCTGCCGGCGCAATTCGGCCGCAAGTCCACCGACCTGATCGGCGTCGCCGAAGGTGTCGGCAAGATCCGCGCAGCGCTGGAAGCCCGAGTCGACTCGGAAATGGCCATCATCGCCCGCACCCACGCGGGCATCCTGCCGGTACAGGAAATCATCAGCCGCACCCAGCAGTACCAGAAGGCTGGTGCGGACGGGATTTGCATGGTGGGCGTGCGCGACTTCGACCACCTCGAACAGATCGCCGAACACCTGAGCGTGCCACTGATGCTGGTCACTTACGGCAACCCGCTGCTGCGCGACGACAAACGTCTGGCAGAGCTGGGCGTGCGGGTCACCATCGACGGTCATGGCGCTTACTTTGCGGCGATCAAAGCGACTTACGACAGCCTGCGCGAGCAGCGGCAGATCCTCACTCAGACCTCGGACTTGAGCGCTACGGAACTGACGCATACCTATACGCAGCCTGAGGAATACATCCGTTGGGCAGAAGAGTTTATGAGTGTTAAAGAGTGACATTCAGTCGAGTCTGGCGTCGTCATCAAGGTGACGCCAGGCATCAACTTATTATAAATCCCCCTCACTACACCCAACTATAAAACCCTCTTAAGTCAATTCCATCACAACACTTACACACAACCACTCACATTCATTTACAGCTACAGCCTTGCCCTGCATCACCAGCAGTGCAACTATCTTTACGTCACTACGACAACAAAACAAACCCATTATTATTTTGCGAGACCACCATGAAAACAACAACCAACAACTGGTGTAGCACCCCGCTATTTCACGCTCAAACCAACATCATCAACACATCGACACATAAACTTACTGCACTGTCTTGCATGTCCGGATATACACCTCGCCTCAACGTGGGCAATATCCACGAAATCAAACGTTACTGGCAATTGACTGAAGCACCGCAATCTATTAAGTAACACTACCGACACGTTCGACCAAGTGCTTGGCTTTCGTAGTTTGCAACGCCAGGCACCCCTACCAAATCAAGTTTCAACGTCTAACCACCAAAGTCTCAATACACACATTTTTTTCCAGCAAAAACCTGTACTGCACGCCCGATCGCTGATGGCGGCTATACGCCCACATTCACTCACACACTTTGAGTCAATGGATACGCCTATGATCAAGACCCTTATCAGATCAGACCTTCATCCAGAACAAATTATTAACACTCTCAAGACACTGGATCTGACCACCGAAGTAAAACACTTAGCCGCTTTATTGCATCAGAAAACTGCTGACGACCCCGAGCTGTCCAGGGGAGCAGCAATCTTGAGCTCAACCAACATCCATACCGGAACGTTGACTTTGTACTATAACGCAAGTGGCAATATCAGCTTGAAGGCGCCTGACAATGCCCCTGTTTCACCGCAACTCTATACGGTGCCGGGTAACAGCATTCTGTTCGCGATCAATGCGCAGTCGTATCGCGTTCAACTTTACGAAGTGGCGGATGACTACCTGATACTCGGACCACAAGTCACGGTCGACGCGGATAACCCCCTGCTCATCGACGGCACAAAAGTTCTGTTTGACAGCAATCCAACAGGGAACGGGCACCCAGCGTTTATCGGCAGCCTTAACTTTCCGGACAAGAGTGCCGATATCCGTGTTTTCGAACGCAGGTCATTACGCAAATGTGCCTGGTTCCCCCACGACAAAAGCGCCGCACATTATCTGGTCAGTCTGGAACTGCTTGAGGCCGTACAAGACCCAGATTCCAGCAAAGTGGCTGAAGAGTTGATTTATCACTATCACCCCGCAGTTGCGTGGAAGGCGTTCCAGCTCATATATGGCGCTGATCCCTGTAACGCTCGGAGATACGCGCCGCAATTGCGGAAGTTGCAAAATACTCATCTGAACCGTTTGCTTGACCAGCACCTGGGTGAAGTCGCATGAACCTGAAGACTTTTATCGAGCGCATAGAAGGGTACGATCCGGATCGTGACAAACCACAAATCATTGCCGACCTGCGCGAACTCGCTACCAACAAAACATTACTGAGCGAGCATCTCTACAACACCCTCCAACGCGACGGTTACAACACCAAAAACAGTTTGTATAACGCCTACGCCTTCGTGCTGCACTATTCGGATGCCTACACCGTCCGCCTGGGTTTCTGGGCTCCAGTGACGAGCAAGGATGAGAGCGAAACGTTCATCTACAACTTGAACCACACCCACGATTTTGAGATTTATGCGGTGGGCTACAGCGGCGACGGCTACACCACCGTTATACGTAAAATACTTGATCAGACGCCATTGCGTGTGGGTATCCGACCTCCCTTAGGCAACGAAACAACACTTAAACTTGCCCAGGACGAAGTACTGCACATGCAACCTTATTACGAAGTACATCGACAACTGCCGCCCCGGTGCATGTCTTCCTCACTAAGCCTGATCATTCATGCACAGCCGTCAACCACCTCGGCCCAGGCCTGGTGTTTCGATGAGGACTACTTGCCGACCTATCCCGGCATTGCAACGCAGGAAACAGCGTTCTACGAACATACGTTGTCGCTGCTGGGTCTGGAATAGTCAGATTGAACAGGATGCAAGCAGGGTGACGTCACAATGTGAAAAATTTGCCACCCAGCCCGTGCGCCTATCAACGGGCTTTGGCCAATTCCATAATCCCCTGTGTGCGAGCCTGCTCGTGATAGCGGTGCAACTGCCAATGAAGATGTAAAGCTGACGGCCTCTTCACCGGCAAGCCGACTCCTACAAGAGATTTGTGCAGACTTTCAGACCGGGTCGAACAGTTCGTGACGAGGTTCGCCCTCGCCGCTACAGATGACCCGATTGCGGCCAGTGGTCTTGGCCTGGTAGAGCGCCTGATCGGCGTCGTTGAGCCAGAGCGTCGCGTCTGTGTGCGCCTGGGTGAAAGCGGCCAGGCCGATGCTCAGGCTGACTTTCAGCGCCGGGCTCTGTTCGTAACTGAGGGTCGCGAAACGATCCCGCAGGGCATCCATGGCCGCCGCGGCGCTGCCGAGCGCAAGGTCCGGGAGAATCACACAGAACTCGTCACCGCCGTAGCGGCCGGCCACGTCAGTCGCCCGAAGGTTCTGTTTGAGCACCTTGCTCAACTGCCGCAAGACGATATCGCCGGC
>Ga0255334_1001501_pt1 | contig 10141 bp, 5 predicted proteins | sample EtOH5_35cm_T3_12_FD_202080 | JGI IMG/M metagenome (GOLD analysis project Ga0255334, IMG submission 202080) | Sandy soil microbial communities from University of British Columbia, Vancouver, Canada - EtOH5_35cm_T3_129 | ecosystem: Engineered > Artificial ecosystem > Sand microcosm > Unclassified ...
ATCGCAAACCTCAAGACCTGGCGGATCCTGCACACCGACTACCGCCGACCACTGCCAACATTCACCGAAACCATCACAACCGTGATCGCACTCCACTTCTACAAGATCAGCTGTGAATAACCCTCGATATCTTCCTCATCGATCCACACCGAGGTGTCCACGCCGAGAGCTCGACCTCGGCCGCAGCAAGGGACAGGTTGCAGATCGGGCACAGCAGCCCGACCAGGGCAAGTCCACCCTCGTAACTCCAGCCATCGCCGTCGTGCACTGCCTCGTAGTCGGCATTCCACTGGACTCGGGCGTAGGGCAGTTCGCACGCGGGGCAGTCGACGCGGGACTCGACATCCGACGACGGGACGGGGCGATCTGCGAGTTCAGCGATCCACTTCTCGCGAGTCTCTTGGGACAGAGCACCAGCAAGACCGCCGTAGTTCTCTCGTGCCACTACAACCTTCACCTTGGCGCCGCGCTCGATTCGGTCCAGGCGTGCGCGCGTGACACGGTCGACCTCGGCCTGGAGACCCCCACCCCAGAGGTGGGCGGTGCCCTGCTCGCTGGCCGTGGCGGCGGCGTTGACGTACGAGAGCATGCCGGCGACGACGTCGTCGAGCCGGGCATCATCGAGCACGGCCATGTGCGTCGCGTTGTTCCGCGCTGCCAGGGCGGCATCGGCCGCTCCACGATGGTCGCGCACCTCCGGGACCAGCCGGTGGGTGAGTTGGATAGCCCTGCCAGCTTCGATCGTCTTGCCTCGCAGCGAGCGTTCCCGCACCACTACGTCGGGCCTCTCATGCTGCACCGCGAGCGCATCGAGGATGACGTCGTGGAGAACGGGACCCGTAAGGAGCAGGCGTTTGTCGAGGGTGGCCAGCGCTGACTTCGCTATGAGCTCGACGGCCGCGCCAGCGTGATAGGCGGCGTCCATGCGCTCCCAGTGACTCTCCGCACCTAGCAAGCGCTGGGCTGTACGCGCATGGTGCCGCGATGCCAGGTAGAGGCGCTGTGCAACATTCTCGTCGCACTGCTGGTTCGAGGGCCCATCAGTCGTCACGAGCGGCATGCTAGAGGGTCGCCGGAACCGTCAGGATCTCGTGCCGGTCGGCATTCGCTGTGACAGCTCGGCGCCATGTGAGGCGTCAAGGGCCTCTCGGGCGACCTGGCGGACCCGCTCCAGAACCGCCTCCGGCGACTCACGCAAGTTGAGCGGGGCAGCCACGACCCTCACACCCGCGTTCTTGATCGTGCGCCGGACGTCCGCGCCGCCGCCGGCATAGATGAGCCAGGCGGTAGGGACGCCAAGAGCGGTGCAGTAGGCGAGCATCTGGTAGTGGTCGGCGTTGGCGTACCGGCCCGTGGTGGACGCGAGCTTGTACTTGGCGTCGAACACCACCTCCGGCGCTCCGCGTCCGTCGACGTGCACGACGTCGACGTTCATGAGGACGTCGCCGTGTGGGTCATCCGGGCCGCGGCCCGTCCTGCCCTCACGCCAGTCGCCCGCACCGGTCAGATAGACAGGCAACTGCGGTGCCGAGTAGCCGGGGTGCGGGGCGAGAGCCTCGGTCAGGGCGGTGGTGACGAAGTCCTCGAACACCTTCCACATCACGACGACGAACGCCGACATCGTGACACCTGAGGCGCTCGCTCGGGTCGAGCTGTGACGCAGCAGCACCTCGGCCAGGCCCAGGGCGGCTTGGTACCGGTCGTTGAGGCGTGTGGGTTGCCATCGGGGCGTGGGTGTTCCCGGAACCAGCCGCCTCACTCCCGCGAACCGGGCACCGAGGTGCAGCAGTTTCCGTCGGATCTCGCCGTCCAGGCGTGGCACGCCGAGCATCAGGTGGATCGCCGCCAAGAGGATCTGGTTCTCGGCGATGTCGGGACTGAAGTCGTCGTACCGCACCTCTATCGGCACGGTGTGGCCCGGCCTGCGGCGGATCTGCTCGTCGAACGCGATGCGCCCCCGCACTGTCAGCAGGGCCTCTTGCTCGGAGCGGTACCCCTGCAGCAGGCCCATCGTCAGCGCACGCTCAACCGACGCGGCGAGGGATTCGGCCATCGCCGGCCACAGGTCTCCGTGGGCGTCGCCGACCACTGCGTCCGGGCGGAAACCGGGATCCTTGGCGTAGCCCAGCAGGAACATCAGGTGCGTGACGTCGAGCTTGTGGTTGGGCGTCACATCCACCTGGAGATCGTCGAACCGCACCGCCCCGACCCGGCCGTTGGGCGTCAGCCAGTGCCGGTCGCCGCCAACCGCGCGGACGTCGACCAGCTTCGACTCGCGGAGAAGCATCGCCTGCTCCGCCGTCAGCTCGAGCTCTCGGCCCTCCGAGTCGAGCTCGTCGAGGGTGACGTGCCGAAAGCCCATCAGGCCTCCGGCGCGGCTGCGCCCTCGTTCGCGCTGACGCGTCGCTCGATCCTCGCCCGCAACGACGACAGGCCGAACTCCTGATCGACGACGCCCGGCGGCTTGGTGCCGTAGAAGTGCTCGTGGAGCAGCGGCAGGATGTCATACCGCCACACCAGGTCGAGCGCCCCTGGTTGGTCGAGACCCTCCCGCATGAGGTACGACGGCCCGATGTGCAGGTCGTGACCGCGGTGGCCCATCGCCGCGTTGAGCTCCTCGAGCAGTTCGACGCGGTCGTCGCTCAGCTGCCGGCGCCGAACGAACTCGGCGAGGACCCCCTTCACGGGCTCTCGTTGGGGATGCATCTCGTAGAACGGGAACCGGCGCCGGATTGCTGCGTCGACAAGCGCGATCGAACGGTCCGCGGTGTTCATCGTGCCGATGATCAACAGGTTGTCCGGGATGCTGAAGGGCTTGTCCGGCTGGTACTGGAGCCGGACGGTCTCCTCGCGGTACTCCAGCAGGAAATACAGCTCGCCGAAGACCTTGGCGAGGTTCGCGCGGTTGAGCTCGTCGATAATGAGCACGTAGGGCTTCCCGCGGTTCTCCGCCTTGGCGGCCTCAGCCGCCATCAGCTTGAGCGGCCCGTCCTGGAGGGCGAAGTGCGCTTGGCCGTCCTTCTCCACCGGCCGGAAGCCCTCGAAGAAGTCCTCGTACGCGTACGAGGGGTGGAACTGCACGAGCCGAACCCTGCTCGGGTCCTGCGCGCCGGCCAACCGCTCCGCGAGCTTCTTGGCGACGAACGTCTTGCCCGTCCCGGGGGGCCCGTAGATAACGACCTGTCGCCGCCGGTTGAGCAGGTCGACCAGCTCCTGCAGCGGCGCGACCGGCATGAACAACTCGTCGGCCAGACTCTGGGACACGGCCGGCAGCATCGCCCGCTCGGTCTGCTGGGGCGCCGTCCTCGCGCGGTGGGCGGTGGTCTCCGGGTCGTCGTCCGCCAAGTCTGCGAGAAGGTCGAACACCGCCGTCAGGTCGACGACGTGACCCTCCTGTTCCAGGGCCGCGCCGAGCTTGGCGGGGAGTGCCTCGAGCGGTGTCTGCGACTCCGCCCACAGCACCGGGCGCGTCAGGAGCGGCGACTGCACCGCTGGCGGTGGCGCGTCGTCCAGCGTCCCGGTGATGAGCCGCTGCCCCGTCAGGGCCACGACCAGGTCGCCCTCCTGCATCCCCTCGCGGAATGTGTGCAGGGCGGCGGCCATCTCGTCGCGCTGGGACGGCGGCAGGTGCGCGTAGCCGCCGGCGACGAGCGTCGAGACCTCGGTCAGGGTCAACCCGGGCTCGAGGGCCAGCTGGGCTTCGTCGCGGAGCGTGACGCAAGCCGTCTTGAGCCACCCGGCGACGTCCTCCGGAGCATCGGAGCGCACCAACCAGGCTCGCGGACCGGACCAGGAGCCGGGGCGCCAGCGGTTCACGAAGGGCGGCTCGTACCAGGAGACAGAACCCTTCTTCTTGCGCTCATGCAGGTTGCGGAGGGCGACCAGGTCGCGCGTCACGTGCTCGTCGTCGTCGCCACTCGGTGCCCCGACATCAGAGATGAGGCCGTCGCGGATCTTCCGGCGGTGGGCGGCGCTGACGATCGACGGGAAGATGCCCGGCCACGCCAGGTACTCGAGGTCGTAGCGGATCGACGGTGAGTCCTCGGGGACGCTCGTCGTCGTTTCGCGGAAGGCGAAGGGGTCCCGCAGAGCCTTATCGACGACGTCCGCGGGCTGGTCGAGCCAGTGGAGCACGAACCGGCACAGCCACTGGAGATGCTCGGGTGCGCGCGCGTGGTAACCCTGGCCGCCGGCGAAGACGCGGCCGTCGTCCAGCCCCGCACGCAACGCGTCCGGCAACGACGGCGCCCCCGACATCGCGGCCAGGACGCCGTTGATGCGGTCAGCCTTGGTCGAGGCCTTCATGTCGTGCAGTGGTGCGTCACGGATGTACAACAGCTCGGCGGCCAGGCACAGCACGCCGTCGGACGCACCCTCGAGCTGGTGACCCAGGCGCTCGGCGAACTTCTGGCCGCTCTCACCGGTGTGCAGCCGCGCGGCGAGGTCGCGCGCCGTCTCGACGGACCAGCTCCGCACGCCGCTGACGATGGCTGAGGTCTCCCCGCGCAGGCCGGCGCCGAGCACCTCCCAGGCTGCTGCTTCCATCGTGGGGCAGAAGCTCTCGCCGCGGTCCACGCGCACCTCGCCGGGACGGCCGTCGCGCCAGTGCTGGAGCTCGGCCCGCTTCATCGGTGCCCACGTGTCCGGCGCGGCCCACTTCATGACGAGCCAGGCGAGGCCTTGCGCGTCGAGCCGGTCGCTCAGGGCCGGCTCTTGACCTTGCCACCGCTCAAGCAGCCCGTCGCAGAGCGACAGCAGTGCCGCATAGCGCTCGCTGGGGGCGCTCCCCGCGGGCTCGCCGACCCGCTCTGCCCACGTCTTGGCGAGCGCTGGTCGGTACGGCACGAACGACGAGGGATCGCGGCCGAGCAGGAGGCAGGACGCGAACACCGTGCGATCGCCGGGGCTGACGTACTCGCCCCAGCTGCCCAGCCGCTCCCCGAACGCCTCCACAGCCTGAACCGTCCCCGCCGCGTACAACTCCGCGAGGGCGACGCGTACCTCGTCCGGATGGTCCACGATCCGGTTGCGCAACCACGTCTGCGCGAACGCGTCGACGAGGTTCCCCGCGCCGCACGCCTGCTTGAGGCGCTCGGCCCACTCCGGCGCCCCGGCTGCGCAGGCCTCTCCGGCAGCCGCCCACTTCTGCGCAGCCTTGAGCTTGTAGTCGCGCTCCTCCGCGTCGAGGTCGACGGTCCCGGCGAGCTCGCGCGCCCACAGGAGGAACGGGTCCCAGCCGACCGCCGGCGAAGCCCCGTCGCGCCTGGAGGCGGTGTACCGACGGTTGATCTCCAGCCAGAGGTCGTCGCCCGACAGCTCCTCAAGCGCTTCTGTGCCACTCTCCGTGAGGGAGTACCCGCCGCTATCGTCCCGAGCGAGCCAGCCGGCGAAGGTGGCACGCGACAATGCTGCACTTGCCGCCGTTCGCCATCTCTCCTGGCCGCTCGCGTTGGTGCTGAGCTCTCGATCGGTGAACTGGAGCCGCTCCCGGATCCCCGCAAGGACGGTGCTCGACTGGAGCGGCCCGGTTCCCCCTGCCACCACCTCGAACGCTGCGCGGGTCAGCAGACCGCGGCGGACGCCGACGTCGGTTGCGGCTGGGTCGGTCGAGCCCGAGACGTCGGCGGACGGCAAGCGGTAGGCGCCATTGCCCAAGAACTCCACAAGCCCCTCGTCGCGTAGGTTCTGGAGGGCCCTCTGGGCGGACATTTCCAGCGCACGGTTCTCAGGGAATGCCCGTTCGAAGGCCGGCATGCTCACGCGCAGCCACTCACCACGGGAGAACTCCTGACCCGGATGCCAACGGCGCCGAATCTCCGTGAGCACTAGGTCGCGCCAGCTGGTCATCGCTGCCCATCCTCGTCATGTCGATGCGGGTGGCCGACGGCTGTCGTCACTGCGCGCCCTTGGTTCGCAGGAACGGATCCCAGGCGTGAGGGGGCGGCCACATGCACCCCGTCACGGTAGCCGGGGACGCGGCCGAGGGCGACGATCCTCGATGCTGCCGCTCGGTCGAGTGAGGTCGGTGAGCGCTGCGGGTAGACAGCGTCGCCTATGCGCCGTCGCTTGCAGAAGCATTCGTCACGTCCTCCGCCGCGGCAATGAGCGTGCTCAAGCGCTCCTCGAAGTCGACGAGCTTGCCGATTCCGGATGCCGAAGCAGCCGCGAAGTCCCTCGCTGGGTGCATCACGTCGTTGCGGAAGTTGGCGAGGCCGTCCCCTAGCCAGCGCCAACCGCGTCCCGCCGAGGTCGCTGCGCTCCGGTATGCGGAGTCTGAGCCGGCAATCGTGAGCAGGTCAGCGAGGCTGAGGGCAGCGATGTCGTCGATGAGGTCGTCGCGCTCCCGGAGCTGATCCGTGAGTCGGCGATGCGCCTCCCGGCGCTGGGGGGAGAGCCGAGCGATCGCGTCCGATTGGTGAGGGAAGGAGCGGCGAAGAAGGCGGGCTAAGGCCATCTCGAGCGCCGCGAGCAGGAGGTAGTAGTGCGTGCGGGCTGCTGCAGACCCCAGGTCCGCTGGCGTGATGAATCCAGTGATCTCCCTGCCGCGCAACACGAAGAGGAAGGGCTCCTCGCACAGGAAACGCGCGACGTCCGCCATTGGAGTGTCGGCCGAGACCATCACCGTCGCACCAAGGGGTGTCATCCGGTGCCCAACGGTCCGGCCCTCGTGCGGACCAGGGCGGAAGATGCCCGTGGGTCGCCCCTCGACCGCCACAGGAGCGGCGTCGAACTGCCGCTCCCGAAGCCGTTCCAGAGCGCTGTTCGCGCCGTCTTCGGGGCTAAGGACGAGCGCGGAGCCCATGGGCGTCGCGAGGTGGCGGGCTTGAACCGCCCGACTGATCTCACCCAGGTCCAGTACGTCCACTCGTCGTCCTCCTCACCCTGCCGCCCCTGCAGCACGGGCCAACTCGTAGACGAACCTGCGCGCCAGCGCCGTGAAGAACTCGGTGGTCTCGCGGTCCTTGAAGACGCGGGTGATGAGGTCGGCATTGGCGTCGTGGCGGTCCAGGACCATGCCTTCGAAGTCCTTGTCGAAGACGTAGCCGAAGTTCTCTTCGGTGTTGGCGTGGGCGGCCTGGCGGATGTGGGGCTGCTCAGCGGCGTACTCGAAGGCCTGCTGGACCCACACCTTGTCGGCGTCGGTGAGGTTGCCGCCGAGGCGCTCGTTGATGGCGGCGATGACCTCCTCCAGCGGGGCCAGCTCGGGCGAGTTCTGCACGCCGCGCCCGCCGCCGGTGAACCCCGTCAGGGTCTGCTCACCTTCGCCGGCGCCGAGGGAGACGTCGGCCACGCCGGTCTTGACGATGCGCAGGTGTGACAGGTCTACTGCCCCGATGTCGACGCCGGCGTCGTGGCTGCGAGGCAGCCGCTGCAGCAGGGCCTTGCCGTACAAGTGCAGCCGCTCGAGGTCGGAGTCGTGGAACGGGATCACCTGGGCCAAGAACGCGTAGGCACGGGTGTAGTTGCGCAGCGTGGAGCGGAACTCCTCCGCCAGCGTCCGGTCCTCGGCGAGCAGGTCGGCGTACCGGTCCCAGGCGGGGTCGGTGAACCGGTAGAGCTTGGCGTGCGTGACCAGGTCCGGCCCCGCGGAGAGGAACGCCTCGACGTAGGAGTCCATCTCGGACTCCACGAGCAGCCCGTAGCTCATCACCTCGGTTTGGGAGGTGTAGAGCAGGTTGGGGTCGGTGGGTTCGGCGATCGTGGTCTCGTAGAACGGGCCGAAGGCCGCGGCGATGTCGTCGGCCTCGTTGGCGAAGTCGAGGACGAAGACGTCGTCCTGGGACTTGGCCGGGTGGATTCGGTTGAGCCGGGACAGGGTCTGCACGGCCTTGACGCCCTCGAGCTTCTTGTCCACGTACATCGTGGTCAGCAGCGGCTGGTCGAACCCGGTCTGGTACTTCTCGGCCACCACCAGCACGTGGTACTCCCGGTCCTGCCGCGCGTCAGGTGTGCCGGCGCTCGGGTCGTCGGCCGCGGTGTAGGCGAACCGCTCGGGAAGGGCGCCCTCGCTGAACCCGTTGACCATCGGCTCGGTGTAGGCGACGCCGTCGTCGTCGACGGTGCCGGAGAACGCGACCAGGGTGTGCAGTCCCTCGTAGCCCTTGGCGGCGATGTAGTCGGTGATGGCGCGGTGGGTGCGCACGGCGTGCAGCCGTGACCGGGTCACGACCATGGCCTTGGCCCGTCCCCCCAGGCGCCCGGCGGTGTGGGCGCGGAAGTGTTCGACGATGATCTCCGCGCGCTGGGCCATGTTCGACGGGTGCAGGGACGCGAACCGGGCGAGCTCGGCGGCGGCCTTGCGCTTGTCGACCTCACGGTCGGAGGCCTCGGCCGACGACGTCGCCCCGCTCGGGTGGGTGCGTGTCAGCCGGTAGTAGGTCGCGTAGGTGACGTAGTTGCGCAGTACGTCGAGGATGAAGCCCTCCTCGATCGCCTGGCGCATCGAGTACACGTGGAACGGCCGGTGCTTGCCGTCCGCGCCCAGGTCCCCGAACAGCTCCAGCGTCTTGGACTTCGGTGTGGCCGTGAACGCGAAGAACGACAGGTTCTTGTGCCGGCCGCGTGCCACGGCCGACGACACCAGCGGGTCGGAGGCGTCGTCTGCGGCCTCGGCGATCGCCTCGGCGACCTCCGATGCGACCAGCAGGGCGTCGCCGTCGGCCGTCAGGGTGGCGTCCGCGCCCTCGCCGAGGACCTGCTTGAGGGCCTTGGCGGTCTCCCCGGTCTGGGAGGAGTGCGCCTCGTCCACGATCACCGCGAACCGCGACCCGGCGAGCTTGCCGACGGACTCCAGGATGAACGGGAACTTCTGCAGCGTCGTGATGATGACCTGCGCGGTCTCCCCGGCCAACGCCTCGCCCAGCTGGGCGGAGGTCTTGTCGATCTTCTGGACCACCCCGGTGATGTGATCGAACTGGAAGATCGTGTCCTGCAACTGCCGGTCCAACACCACCCGGTCGGTGATCACGATGACCTTGTGGAACACCTTGGTGTTCTCGGCGTCGTGCAGGGACGACAGCCGGTGAGCCAGCCACGCGATCGTGTTCGACTTGCCCGACCCCGCCGAGTGCTGCACAAGGTAGTTCTGACCCGCGCCGTGCTCGGCCGCATGGCCAGCCAGGGACAGAACGGCGTCCCACTGGTGCAGGCGCGGGAAGATCAGGGTCCGGGCGTGCCACGGCTTCTTGCCCACCGGCTTGCCCTTGCCCGGCGCGGGCGGGTCCTCCACGTGCAGGAAGCGGCGCAGCAGGTCCAACCACGCCGCCGGCGCCCACACCCGCTCCCACAGGTACGCGGTCCGGTAGCCGGCGTCCGACGCCGGGTTGCCCGCGCCGCCCTCCTTGCCCGGGCCGCCGGTGCCCTGGTTGAACGGCAGGAACCGGGTCGACTTCCCGGCCAGGCGCGTGGTCAGGAACACCAGGTCCGGATCGACCGCGAAATGCACCAGCGTCCGGCGGGCGAACAGCAGCTCGCGCGGGGACCGGTCCTCCCGGTACTGCCGCTTCGCATGCTCCACGTCCTGCCCGGTCAGCGGGTTCTTCAGCTCCGCCGTCGCCGTCGGGATGCCGTTCACGAAGAGGGCCAGGTCGAGCTCGTCGGTGGTGGTGGCCGAGTAGCGCAGCTGACGCGTGACGCTCAACCGGTTCGCCGCGTGCAGGTCCACGAGCTCGGCGGAGAGCATCGACGCAGGCGCGAAGAAGGCCAGCGCGATGAAGACCCCGTGGTCCTTCAGGCCGTGCCGCAGCACGTCGAGCGGGCCGCGCTGATCGATCGCCTCGGCCAAGTGCTTGGCGAAGGTTCTGCGGCCGGCGGTCTCGTCGCCCCCGTAGTAACCGAGCACCTTCGCCCACGCCTTCGCCTGGGTGGCGTGGATGAACGCGAACAGCTGCTCGACGTCCAGACCGAGCTCCGGCCGGTAGTCGTGCGGGAAGCTCTTGTGCCAGCCGGCAGCGAGCATCGAGGACTCGATAGCAGCCTCGAACCGCTCCTCCACGTGCACGCCCGCCACATCGACCCCCTTGTTGCTGGCAGCCTGGCCCTGAGCCTAGCGGGACCTTCCTGGCTCTCTCGGTTCTGATGGTGTGACGCGGATCGGCCCGTGTGGGTTGACCTGGGGTTTCTCGGCGTGGCGAGTGGACTT
>Ga0255334_1001502_pt1 | contig 10134 bp, 19 predicted proteins | sample EtOH5_35cm_T3_12_FD_202080 | JGI IMG/M metagenome (GOLD analysis project Ga0255334, IMG submission 202080) | Sandy soil microbial communities from University of British Columbia, Vancouver, Canada - EtOH5_35cm_T3_129 | ecosystem: Engineered > Artificial ecosystem > Sand microcosm > Unclassified ...
GCGCACATCTCCACGATTGGGACCTTGGACCACAGAGTCTATGGCGTACCGCTCGATTTCCCACTTCCAGTCGTCTAGGTGGTCGAACACCTCCAGCGAGGGGTGGGGGCTGGTGGGGTCGTAGGCGGCTTCAATATATTCGTGGCTGCGGGAGAGGGCTTGTTCGTAGTTGATTTCAGGATACATCAGGCGGGGGAGCCCCGCCTCGCGCCACACCTGGACGACCGTCTTGTAGGATTCGCGCAGCGTCGCATCCGGGATTTTTTGCTTTCCCATGAAGGGGTCGCAAAGCCACAGGCGTACTGGGTCGCCTCTGTTTTCGACGAGAATCTGCTCGACGTGCTGGGAGACCGTGAGTCCTTTCTTTTTGTAGGCGCGGTAGAGGGTCATCTTCCCCCTGGGGCTGATGGACGCCCAAACTGCTCCGACATAGCCGGTGACTGCCGGGTCGATCATTACGACCTTCATGTCGTCTTTGCCGAGCGGGTGGGCAGGCACCCACAAGGGGGGCTCGGACTTCCACCGCTTGTAATAGAGGCCGCTTCGACGGACTGGCTCCCCGTACAGGCGGGCTCGCTCCTCTGGGTGACCGGTCCACTTGGCGATCTGCTGGCGCTTGTGGTCGTCGCTCAAGTAGGGGTTATTGAGCATCGACATAAAGATGACGATGATCTCCGGGTCGCCCGCCCGCCACTTCTCGATCATGTCGTAAATCCAGGGCGTCGAGGTCGTGCCTACGTCGTCGAGCGGCGTTGCCGTCACCAGCAATCGCCCGCCCTTGCGGGTGCGCTGGAAGTTCTCATCGAAGATGGCTTTGCTGCTTTCCTCATCGAGATGGACGAGATCGCAGTTCGCGCCGCCGTGCGTTTTGGGGTCGGTGTCTGCCGACTTACCGTGCAACTTCGAGCCGTTTCGCAAGCGCAGAGTGAAAAGATGATTGGACTTGTCTTGAATTTCGTTTTCAGGTATCATCTGGGGGTGATCGCTACGGCCAACCAGACCTTCCCAGATAGGGTCGCGCAGCATGTCGTTGTTCAGAGCGACAACGCGGACGTTCGTGGGGCCGTCAGGGATTGGGAGATGCTGGACCCACTCCCACGCGGGCTCATCACGGAAATAGTCCTTCCCGAGGAGCCAAGCGGCGTCGAAGGCTTCGCCTGTGATGGACTTGCCCGAGCCGTTCCCGCCAAGCAGCAACATCACCTTCCAATTCGGGCGCTCCTTGACGGCGGCGATGATCTGTTGTTGATCGCCCGCGAGTTGGTAGTAGCAGACGTACCGCTCGCGCTGGCGCTTCTCATCCAGGAGGAGGAGTTTGGCTTCGGCGACATCGAGGTCGGTTTCGGGCCCGAGAATGCGGTCGAGGGGAGAGAGAGAAGATGAAGTCATATCAGCCCGGTATTCGGGGGTGGCTCCATGAGATTGCAGGACTCACAGAGTATTGGCACTACTGTAATGAAGCCGGACGGGTGTTTTGTATGATTACGCGAGACTTGGACTCCGCACCCTTTCAGTTGTGGGAAAAGCGGTTGCAACCACGATGCCCCGAAGAATACCTGAAATATCCAGAGAAGCATCTGTACTGTTTGGGTTGGCGTGGTGACTATGCGCTCTTGGAAGATGCTGTAAAAGCTGGAGAGCGATTGGCGAATAAGCCACCGACTACCGAACCTCCCACCTAAGCAGCATCTTCGGTCAACTCCCAATTAGCCGGATTCGCGCCGACACAGGCGTCGTGAACGGGGACGATGCCTTCGGCTTGAAGGATTAGATAGGTCCACATCACGTCCTCGCCCATACTGTCCTTGAGGTTGATGGGCGAGTGGCAGAGGAAGCAAGGGGTGCCCCACGGGATGGAAAGGCCGTCTTGGACCAAGACCATAAAAACTCACGAAGGGCTTGACTTTTGCGGGAAGATGTGGGTATCTTGGTTGCGTGAACAATTAAAAGGAGGTGCCAGATGGCACAAGCAACACTGTTTCAGTACGCTGTTTTATTTGGGACTTATATATTTAACTCCCGTGGAGGAATGAATGGAAAACGACCAAGCGAAGTTCGATGGATGGGCGATTGTGGAACTCATGGGGCATCAACGGGAAGCCGGATTTGTCACCACGGAAGCCTACGGGCAGGCCGTGCTGTTCCGCGTTGATGTACCGGAAATCCCGGAGCGGGAAGAGGTACTGTTGCGGGATGAGTGGAACGACCAAAGTTCCGATGGAATCGCCTCCGGGAACTATTTACGGGCCGGAAGCAAGGTTTTGAGGACAAAAGTACCTGCCCGCTCCCGCCTCATCAGCCCATCCGCAATTTATGCGATCAATCCATGCACCGAGGAGGCTGTCCGCAAGGTAGTTGGCACAGTGCCCCGCACTTTGATTTTGCTGGAAGCGCCAGCAGACCGGAGCCTCATCGCCGGCGAACCGGAACTTGATGAGGACGAAGGGGACCGGGAGTTAAGTATATAAGTCCCTTTTATTTCACCCGAAAGAGTCGAAAGCTGCGGCGGGTAATGATACGACGCCTCCATCTGAGATCGTTGTACCGCTTACGTCCACCCTATCTGCGTCCAAAGACGAAGTAGCAATGCGGGCAGCCCGCAGCATCCCGACACAGTATGAAGGCAACCTGGATCGGGTGGAGATCGTCGTCCGCCCTTTTTAGCTGCTGGGGCCGAAGATATAAAGGAGGCAGCGCAAGCCCTCCAAAAGTATCAGGCCCCTGCAGCAGAAGTAAGACAAGAGCGTCAGCAATTTCGTACTCAGAGCCTCCTCGGGGCTGCAACGTATTCTAATGTCGCTGAACCTTCTGTCAGCTATACCGCCAATACTCTATTGGGCGGGACGCGCTAGTTCGGTTTCTTCGCCGCCTCCGCCGCCCGCTTCTCGCGCACGGCGGCGAGGGCGCGTTGCAGATCGGCCCCGGAGACTTCGTTGAAGATGCTCACGCTTGTATCGGAACCCGCGATACCCTCGGCCTTGGCGACATTCATGAGGGTGTCGGCGGCGTCCTTGTTCTTGCCTTGGTCGCGGGACTTTCGCGCCAGCGCAACCATCTCGCCTAGAAGAACCGCCTTATCCTGCCCCACGGTCTGATAGAGGGAGGCGTAGTAGGCTCGCATCGCGGCGTCGAGGTGCTCTCGCCACAGGCGCGACCGGGCCGTAGCGTGGAGTTCGTCCTCGCCGATGTTGTACCCGGCATTCGTGGCGGCGGCCTCCATCGGCAGGCCATCCTCGACCATCAGGCGGATGGTTTCGGGCCACCAGGGTTCGGGAAGTTTGGGTTGGGACATCGTAAACGATTTCTGGGGCCTGCCTTGCGACAAGCCCCCGGACATTTCCCATTAGAGGTGTGCTAAAAACACCTTACCATAAACGACATCTCCTGTCAAGATTAAATCCAACCCACAGGGTCGGAGGCAACCCCCGGCCTTCGACTGGCGTCTAAGCCAAATTGAGTGTATACTATTACTCATTCGCGTGAGCGGTTTGGAACAGAAGGGTGTTCACTTTTGCGCGAGGATGTGTATAATGGTGCTCAGGGAGGTGAGCAAAGTTGCTCAACGCAGGCATCGCTAACGCAATGGCAGACCGGCGAGGAGACCTATCCTAAATATACCCCAACCCCGCCCCGAGATCATCGAGGGACTCTTCCGAGAGGCCCAACTCATTACCTTGTCAGGGGGCTTTGGCGCAGCTAAGTCGCCCCTCCTTCTCGACTGGGCCTTCTCCCTCACGACCGGCCTCGCGTGGTGCGGCCATAAGGTACGCCCGCGCCCCGTCATCATTTTCGCACATGAAACCCCCGACTGGTCCTTCTGGCGCAGTTGGACCATGCTGGGGGAGCGGCACGGAATCGCCCTCCCGGAAGGAATTGAATTGTTCTTGGAGGCCGGAAGCGAAGAGACCGAATCTACCAGCGAACTCCTGAACGTGCTCTCACAGCCGATGGAAAAGCGGATGGCGTGGCTAGAGGCCAAGGCCGCCACGAAGCCCAATGCCGTCATTGTGGTCGACCCCTTCAATATGTTCTTCCCCATAGACACCAAGAAGGGGTCGCACGTCATGGTGGTGTATAAGTGGTGCCGGATGCTGCACCGGAAGTTCCCCGCGCTCACCTTCATCTTCTCGTTCAACACGCGCAAGAAATCACGCATCTCCCAGCAGCACCCCTCGCTCATCAAGGACCCGCGAGATTGGCTCGAAGAGGCATCTGGGGGCCTCGAAATCCAGTCCCGCAGCGACGTGCGCCTCGGCCTCGAATACAAAGGCGACCCCGGCGACCGTCTCTTCTATTTCAACGGATGGAGGCGCGGGGAGGATATGGAGCCGATGCTCTTGGAGAGCGTCATCCTTGGCGAAGATGCCGACGGCAAGCCAAAGCTTGCGGGCTTTAAGCCGTCGCTGTTGCGACCGGACGAGGACCCCGACGAGATGCTGACGCCCCGGCAGGTGGATGTGTGGAGGGGGCTCGCCCCCGGTGAGTTCACCGTCCACGATCTAGAAGCGGCTGGACTTCCCCGGTCGAGCGCGTACAACATGAGGAACCGGCTGATCCGGCTGGGGTTGGTGAAGAAGTTAGAAGAGGGGAAGTTTTTGAAGGAGGAGTCATGAACGTCTGGTATCAATTTAGTCCCGAGTTGCTGTTCGAGTTGTTCCGGGAGGGCAGCGAGCACCCCCGTCACTATATGAAGGTGAGGGAGGGCTTCCCTGACGATGCAACCTTCGTGGCGGCCACCTCGCAGGATGGGATAGTGTGTATCGGCATCGAAACAGACACCGTAGGCCCGAATGTGCGAACAATCAGGGTGGAGGAGACCAATGACCAAGGAGCGTAAACTCGTAGGCTTCGTCCAAACGCGCTGGCAGCAAGGCGAGGACGCCTTCCAACCCATCATCGAAGAGCGAGATGGAAAGGGCGGCTATGAGACCTACTGGCAGGGCAAGCAATCGTTCGACTCGGAGGTCGCTCACGAAGAGCTGGCGGAGGCGTGTCATCGCTACGGCCTCATCGAGAGGGCGGATGGGTCGGGATGGGAAAGACCGCTGTAAGCGGTCAGGCAACCCGAGCGGGCGCGGCGGTATCTAAGGAAGATGGAGGCGAGAAGGTGGCCGATATCGGACGGATCGAGCAGTTAACCCGTGAACTCTCTTTCCTTGAACCTTCCCCTTGGAGAACCTGCCCGACGGCGGTTGCTAACAAGCTCGCCCTCTTGGAAGAACACCTCGCCGCCCTTGAAAGCCGCATCAACGGCCACGAGGAAATTTTAAGGGCACTCAGTGTGTGCGTACTGGCGCGCGATTCCGAAGTCACAGCCTTGATCGAGAAGGCGGAAAAGAAAGCGAAGGAGGCGAAAGATGCCGATCAAAATCCCTAAGCCCGCCAGCGCGAGGACGCCTTCTAAGGGCCCCCGGCCCAAGGTCGGAACCGGCTTCGTCGAAGGCACCCGCTTGCAGACCCGCGACGGCGTGAAGTACATCGTTCAGCCGGACGGGTCGTGGCGGCGGGTGCGAGAGGAGGGCGAGTGATGGCCCTCATCGTCACCGCCCGCAACCTCAGTGGCCTTGCCGACATCTCCGACTACGAGGTCGGAGCTTGGATCAATGACACCCCCATCTGGAAAGGGCGCGTCGAGGGGCACCGCCGTGCCGACGGGTGGGCCGCGCTGGTAAGAAGGATTGCTGATGCTTATGATCGAGAGGAGAAGAAAGATGAATGAAACAAGGGACTATTCAGGGGTGGAGACCCTACTAAAGGCGGAAGAAGCGTTTCGAGAAGCCAACTCCGTGAGGGTGCCGACTGCACTAAACGGCGATCATTTCGCCAACATCTGCATCTCCCAGTGGGGCGCAGATGCGAACGACCGCTTTCGGCCTTGCGGTCCCGCCCGCGACACGCTCCCAGCGGGCTGCTACCAGTTCGGTATGGACCAAATGGGGATGTACATCCAGAAGATGAACGTCCTCACCGACACCCTCATCCCTTTGGAAGATGAAGCCAGCAACCAAGTCCTTGCGGGCATCCAGAACTTTTGGGAGAGCGAAGCCGCCTTCACCTCCCGAGGCATCCTCTTCCGACGCGGCATTTTTCTGCACGGCCCCGCCGGGAGCGGCAAAACCGCCCTCATCACCCAATTGATGCAGCAACTCATCGCTCGCAACGGCGTGGTATTGATGTGCGGCGATCCTGGCTTGATGGCCTTCGGTCTGCCGCTCCTGCGGCGCATCGAACCCAAGCGACCCCTCATCGTCATCTTCGAGGACATCGAGGAGATGATTCAGAACTACGGGGAACACCGCATCCTCGCCCTCCTCGACGGGGAACTCCGCACCGATAACGTCGTAAACTTGGCGAGTTCCAACTACCCGGAGCGCCTCGGTGCCCGAATCATCAACCGCCCCAGTCGCTTCGACGAACGCATCTTTATTGGGATGCCGAACGAGGGGGCACGCCGCAAGTATTTGCGGTGGGCGACCCGGAACGAGTTTCTGCCCAAGGACGACCTGACCCGCTGGGTCCGCGACTCTGCGGGCTTCAGTGTGGCTCACCTTAAGGAGATGGTTGTCGCAGTGTTCTGCCTCAAGCAGCCCTACGAAGAAGTCGTCACGCGCTTGCGGTCCCTTGCCGTCCAACCCAAATCTCAAGCGGAATTTGGGGGAGGTGCAAAGGGCTTCGTTTCCTATAATCACCATGAATCGAAGGTGCCCAATGATCGCTAACCCCCGCACCCCCCACGCCGAGGTCATCCGGCTGCTCCAGAAGAAGCTGGCCCGCGCCGACCCGGAGACCTGGACTCTTCTCCAGAAGCTCCAGCCGAAGAAGCGGACCTACCCCCGGAGGCCCAGCCGCGCCAAGGACCCTAGCGGCCTCGACCTGACCCTCGGGGTCGGTTGCGAGCCCTGCCGCGAACGCGGCCAGGGGCACCGACCGGCGACGCGACTCGTCGGCGAAACTCCGATGTGCAAGAGGTGTTACACCAGTTAGAAGAAAAGGAGATAAACAATGCACTATAGAAATGGTCGAGAAGCTAAGAACGGTGATAAGATCGTCAAGTTAGAAGGCGGGAAGGTCGTGGCCTTCGGAGTTCTCCACAGCGCGGTACCAGGGAACGATTACTGCAATGGCAACATTGCGGTGATACAGTCGCCTAACGACTACGCCTGTATGGTAGACTGTCTCCACGTTGACGATCTGGCGGAGATACTCACCGAATACGGCTTGGATAGCCGTCCGAAGGGCCTATGAAAACCCACATCTACCTGACCCCCGCACCTCCCGGCACCGAAGTCGTCGCCGCTTCGCCCGTGGAGGTGCTCCGCACCCTCCAGCGACTTTTCCCTTGCCGCCTCTCATCGGTCGGGATACAATTGAACGAGGGCGACTTGGGCGCGTTGGAGGCGCTCACGAGGCCCGCCACCGGCGACGTGAACCTGGAGGCGTGGTGCTGGATCGTCTCGGAGATTCGGAGGCACAGCGCGGTTCATGTGTGGAATGGGGCGGAGTATAAGGAGGAGGCATGAGCGCCAACCGAACCGTCACCGTTCGTCTCCAACTGACTCCCGGCTACGAGGACATTTCTGCCGCCCACCTTCAGGAGCAACTTGCAGATGTGCTGATTGATAACTTGCGCGGTTGGTTTGCGAAAGACATCCGCGTCGAAGTCGAGGAGGTCCAATAGATGAGTAAACGCTTAATCCGAAACGCCGCTCGCTGCCGCCTCTGCAACACCACCGTCGAGTCGAAGTCGGTTCACGACTGGCGCGGGTGCGCCTGCGGTGCCATGTTCGTCGATGGCGGACGCGAATACGCCCGTTGGGGCGGCAACCCGGACGAGGTTGAAGACCTTTGCGAATACGGGGAGGCCAATGAAAGACAAAACTCGTAGTGTTCTTGTTATCCCCGACCTTCAAGTGCCCTACCATGACGTTCGCAGCCTTGAGGCCGTCGAAAAAGTGATGAGTGACCGTCCGTGGGATGAGATCATACAGATCGGCGACTTTATGGACCACGACTGTATCTCGCACCACAACGTCGGCCAACTCCGCAAGATCGAGGGCAAGACCCTCTTCACGGACTATGCCGTGGGCAATGCTATCCTCGACCGCTGGCAGAAGAAGGCGAAGGGGGCGCGGATCATAATCATTGAAGGCAACCATGACTTTCGACCCGAAAAACTGGTCGATGCCCAGCCCCAGTTGCGCGGCCTCGTCGAGACCGAGCATGGACTCAACCTTGCCAAACGAGGCATCCGTTATGTGCGGTTCTGGAGCGCGGGCGAGAAGTATCGAATCGGAAACGCCTACTTCATTCACGGACGGTACACGAACGAGCACCACGCCAAAAAGCATGTATTGCGGTACGGCGTCAATATCTTCTACGGGCACCTGCACGACGTACAATGTTTCCCGCTTGTGCTTCAGGGGGGGGACAAAACCATCGTCGGCCAAAGTCTCGGGTGCCTCTGTCGTTATGACCAGTCGTGGCTCCAAGGAGCGCCCACGAACTGGCAGCAGGCGTTCGGGGCATTTCACTTCTTCTCGGACGGCTTCTTCACCTATAATGTACCGAGAATTTTCAAAAACCGCTTCTACTACGAGGGACAAGTGTATGAAGGGTGACTCTGCCAACGCTTTCCCGGTCGTCCTTCAACTCGGCCCCCCGCTGCTTTGCAGCGCGTGCGACCGCTACGTCTTAGCTCTCGTTGACGACCAACCGTTTGTGACGTGCTGTTGTTTCTGTGGGACGAAGGTTCCTGCGCCGAAGGCTCGGAAGGAGACGATTCAGTGATCCCCGTTCGGCAACGAACAGGAAGGGATGCGTGATATATGAATCCAGAAAAGGTTACAGCCTTAAAATTCCTTCAACGTATCAGCAACTTTTGTGGGGGTTTCCACAGCCGAGAACGCTCTCCCGCCAAAGCTTCCAGAAGCGAATTAGAACGGTGGTTGAGGCAAAAAGCCGTAATCATCAATGGAGTTACTCCCGGCCCGACTGATGAGGTACACTTCCCTGTTAAGGAACTTGTATTATTTCCTTCCGGTAAAAACAAGACGACCATCTATTATGAACCCTAGGAGGATGCCGGTATGGGAATGTATGACACTTTAACGGTGAAGGCGCATCTGCCTGGAATCCCGGACGCCCCCGAGCGCGAGTTTCAAACGAAAGACCTGGACTTGTGCCTCTCTCATTTCGAGTTGGATGCCGAGGGCCGCTTGTGGCGAATCCGCCGGGGATTGCGCGACGACCCCGCCTTCCCCCGAGAGCGACTGACAGGTGTCTCGAACCTGTGCTTTTGTGACACAGATATAGATTACGAGGTGGAGTTTGTGCGGGGGCGAGCCAACAGGATACGCCTCCTTAGCGAGCGCGAAGACGGCGAGGGGAACTGGCTCCTTGAAGCAGGGGAGTGGGTGGCGTGGAAGTCCCCGTCAAGGGCTCGGAAGGAGGCCATTCAATGACTCTTCTTGAACCCGGACGCGAACTCGACGCCAAGGTCGCCGAAGTGCTGGGTTGGACGCAATTGCGGAGAACCAAGCTATTCACCCCCCAAGGTGAAGATTTGGGGTATACGGGCGACCTTTGCGGCTATCCTCCCGGTAAGCTTACGTTACAGAATGTTCCGCCGTTTTCTGCTCATACCTCCGCCGCGATGACCGAGCCGTGGGAGTGGCTAAAGGCTTGTAACCCCAGCATCTTGCTGGAGCGAAGTGCTTGGGGACGCTGGACCACCAACCTTGGGGGCGGAGGTAGTTATCCCACCGAAGCCCTCGCTATCTGCGCCGCCGTTCTTGCGGCCAAGGAGTCCGCATGAGCCTCCGCCTCCACATCCGTCAGGGCACCACGCCCGACACCCGCCTCTGCGACTCCTGCACCTTCTCGGTCATCATGCAGGGTGAGGGCGTCGGCGAGAAGGTGTACTGCAAAGACCTCACTTGGGAGGGAGCCCACCCCATATCGTTTAAGGTCGTCCGCTGCTCTAACTACAACCGCAAGGATGCGGGACCTTCGTTGCGGGCGATGGAAGGGATGGCGATGATTCTGACGGAGCAGGGACCCCTTAAAACCGTAGGTTTTATGTCCGCGAGGGAGTGGCGCAGGCGGCACAAGGACGACGAACTGATCCCAGATGAG
>Ga0255334_1001503_pt1 | contig 10133 bp, 8 predicted proteins | sample EtOH5_35cm_T3_12_FD_202080 | JGI IMG/M metagenome (GOLD analysis project Ga0255334, IMG submission 202080) | Sandy soil microbial communities from University of British Columbia, Vancouver, Canada - EtOH5_35cm_T3_129 | ecosystem: Engineered > Artificial ecosystem > Sand microcosm > Unclassified ...
CGACGAACACGATCGGTGCGTCGTTCACCAGGCTGGCGGCGGTGTAGCCGTTATCCAGTGCGGCGCTGTAGACGAACGGTTTGAAGCTCGAGCCCGGCTGACGCTTGGCCTGCAGGGCGCGGTTGTAATTGCTCTGCTCAAAGGCGAAGCCACCGACCAGGGAGCGAATGGCACCGTTCTGCGGATCGAGGGAAACCAGCGCGCCCTGAGCCTGCGGGATCTGGCTGAATTTCAGCGAGTTGTCCGGCTGGCGCTGCACACGAATCAGGTCGCCGACCTGCGCAACGTCCGAAGGCTGCTTCGGATTGGCGCCCATGCTGTTGGTGTTCAGGAACGGGCGCGCCCATTTCATGCTGTCCCAGCCGACGTGTTCGTCACCGGTACGGGTCATCACTTGCAGGCCGGTCTTGTCGACCTGGGTGACGATGGCAGGTTCAAGGCTGCTGATGGTGCGCTGCTTGGTCAGCTCGATTGTCCAGGCCTCGCGAGTCTTGCCCGGCAGGCGCGACTCCGGTCCGCGATAACCATGACGCTGGTCGTAGGTCATCAACCCTTCGTGGACTGCGGTGTTGGCCATTTCCTGCAGGTTGCTCGGCACCGTGGTGGTGACGCGGAAACCCTCGGTATAGGCGTCGCTGCCATAACGGCCGACCATTTCGGCGCGGGCCATTTCAGCGATGTACGGTGCGTTCACTTCCGGAGTCGGCACGTGATAACTGGCGTTCAGCGGCTCGTTGATCGCGGTGGTGTAGTCGGCTTCGGTGATTTTGCCGAGCTTGTACATGCGCCCAAGGATCCAGTCGCGACGTTCCTTGCTGCGGGCTGGATTGGCCAGCGGGTTGAAGCGCGAAGGGGCTTTCGGCAGGCCGGCGATCATCGCCATCTGCGCCAGGCTGACATCACGAATCGACTTGCCGTAGTAAACCTGCGCGGCGGCCTCGATGCCGTAGGCGCGGTTGCCCAGATAGATCTTGTTGACGTACAACTCAAGAATCTCGTCCTTGGTCAGCTGCCGTTCAATCTGCAGGGCCAGGAGGATTTCGGTGGTTTTGCGTGAGAAGCTGCGTTCGCTGGTCAGGAAGAAGTTCTTCGCCACCTGCATGGTGATGGTGCTGCCGCCGGACTGGATGTGTCCGCTTTTTACCAACTGGGTGGCCGCGCGCATCAGGCTGCTGGGGTCGACACCGTAGTGATTGGCGAAATTGTCATCTTCAGCACTTAGTAACGCATTAATGAAATTGGGGGGAATGTCGGCGAACCGGATCGGTGTGCGGCGCATTTCGCCAAATTCTGCGATCAGCTTGTTATCGCTGCTGTAGACCCGCAAAGGAATCTGCAACTGGATGCTTCTCAGAGCCTCCACGGATGGTAAACCCGGACTAAGGTAGAGAAAGGCGCCGCTAAGACCGAGGAGCAGTCCGCAGAAAACGGCGACGATGGACCATCCGAAAAATTTCAGCAGACGAATCAAGGCTTTTGGACATCCAGGGCAAAGAATGAATTAGGCATCAGGGTTCAGATAAACAGGGAACGACCCGCGCTTGAAGTAAAAACCGGAAAAAAACGCTGGGCATTATAAGCATTTTTCCGCCGAGAGCGTCATTTGCGCTGCTGTCAAGACGGGTGGTTTGAACGCAACTGATATTACAGAGTCCGTAAGACACGGATAGTCATAGGGAATTGGTAGTGCTAGGACTCTTTAATAAAAAGGCCAATACGCTTCTGGGGATCGACATCAGCTCCACGTCGGTCAAGCTTCTGGAGCTAAGCCGCCAAGGCGACCGTTATCGGGTCGAGGCCTATGCGGTGGAACCTTTACCCACTAACGCTGTGGTCGAGAAAAATATCGCCGAGCTCGAAGGCGTAGGGCAGGCACTCGCGCGCGTGCTGCTCAAGGCCAGGACCAACCTCAAGAACGTCGCCGTGGCCGTGGCCGGTTCGGCGGTGATTACCAAGACCATCGAGATGGACGCCGGACTTTCCGACGATGAAATGGAAAACCAGCTGAAGATCGAGGCCGATCAATACATCCCTTATCCATTGGACGAAGTGGCCATCGACTTTGAGGTCCAGGGCGTTTCTGCGCGCAACCCCGAGCGAGTCAACGTGCTGCTGGCGGCCTGTCGCAAGGAAAACGTCGAAGTCCGGGAAGCAGCCCTGGCCCTGGCCGGCCTGACAGCCCGCGTGGTCGACGTCGAGGCTTATGCGCTGGAGCGTTCCTACGGATTGCTGGCGAGCCAGCTGGCTGCCTCTCAAGAACGTCTGACGGTAGCGGTAGTCGATATCGGCGCCACCATGACCACTCTGAGCGTGCTGCATCAGGGGCGGATCATCTACACCCGCGAGCAATTGTTCGGTGGTCGTCAATTGACGGAGGAAATCCAGCGACGTTATGGCCTGACCATTGAGCAGGCGGGGCTGGCGAAGAAGCAGGGTGGTTTGCCGGACGATTACGTCAGTGAGGTGCTGCAGCCGTTTCGCGACGCGCTGGTGCAGCAGGTGTCGCGCTCGTTGCAGTTTTTCTTCGCCTCCGGTCAGTACAACTCGGTTGATCACATTCTGTTGGCCGGCGGTACCGCATCGGTCCCAGGGCTGGACCGGTTGATCGAGCAACGATTGGGAACGCCGACGCAAGTGGCCAATCCCTTCTCCGACATGACCCTGAGCAGCAAGGTCAACGCCGGTGCCCTGGCCAGCGATGCGCCGGCACTGATGATCGCCTGCGGGCTGGCCCTCAGGAGTTTCGACTGATGGCGCGGATCAATCTTTTACCCTGGCGTGAAGAGCTGCGTGAAGCGCGCCGCAAACGCTTTTTGCTGACACTGGTCGGTGTGATGGTGGGGGCCGTGGGCGCGGTGTTGATCGCGAACCAGGCCATCAGCGGCGCTATCGATCGGCAAGTGGCTCGTAACGATTACATCGGCAAACAGATTGCCGTGGTCGACGAGCGGATTAAACAGATCAGCGATTTGAAGGCCCGTCGCCAGCAATTGGTCGAGCGCATGCGCATCATCCAGGACCTGCAAGGCAACCGGCCGATCAGCGGGCGTATTTTCGATCAACTGGCGCGGACGCTGCCTGACGGTGTGTATTTCACTGAGGTGAAAATGGCCGGCAAGTCCTTGTCCATCACTGGTGCGGCGGAGTCCAACAATCGTGTGTCAGACCTGATGCGCAATCTGGATGCGTCCGATTGGTTTGATGCGCCCAGCCTCACGGAAGTCAAAGCGACGACCGCCGGTCAGCTGGATCAGGCCAACGTCTTTCAGCTGACCGTTCGTCAGGCTCAGCCCGCCGCTACGGAGGGCGGCAAATGAGGCTGTCTGACTGGTTCGAAGGCCTGCGCAAGATCGACATCAATGACCTGGACACCAATAACATGGGTTCCTGGCCGCCAGCCATCAAGGCACTGGCGGGTATCCTGCTCATGATTCTGGTGTTTTCACTGGGCTACAGTTTTTCCATCAGCGACCTTCAGAGCCAGCTCGAACTCAAGCGCGAGGAAGAGTCGACCCTCAAGGAGCAATTCGCCGACAAAGCCCATATGGCGGCGAACCTGGAGCTGTATACGCAGCAGATGAAGGAAATGGAGAACTCCTTTGGCGTGCTGCTGCGGCAATTGCCCAGTGACACCGAAGTGCCCGGCCTGCTGGAGGACATCACGCGCACCGGCCTGGGCAGTGGCCTGGAGTTCGAAGAGATCAAACTGCTGCCGGAGAACACGCAGCAGTTCTACATCGAGCTGCCGATCCAGATCACCGTCACCGGTGCCTATCATGACCTGGCCACCTTCGTCAGCGGCGTCGCCGGGCTGCCACGGATTGTCACCCTGCATGACTTCGACCTTGCGCCGGCCAACCCGGAAGGTGGTCCGAAGTTGCGCATGAGCATCCTCGCCAAGACCTACCGCTACAACGACAAGGGGCTGCAAAAATGAGCCCGACTCGTTGTTTTTCGATGGTTGTGTTGGTCGCCAGCCTGGCCGGTTGCGGCAGCGACAATGACTTCAGCGACCTGGACGCGTACATGAACGAAATGCGTTTGCGTGCGCCCGGCAAGATTGAACCAACGCCGACATTTCGGTCTTACCCAACATTCACCTACAGCGCCGCCAACCTGCGAAGCCCGTTTTCCCGGCAGATCAGAGTCGATCTGGCCGGCCAGAAACACGGCTCGCGCAACGTCAAACCTGACCCGAACCGGGTCAAACAGTACCTCGAAGGTTTCAACATCGAGCAGTTTGAAATGGTCGGAACGATCGCCAATGCGACCGGCTCCTTTGCGCTGCTGCGCGGGGCGGGCGGGGTACATCGGTTGAAAGTCGGCGATTACCTGGGGCGTAACGATGGGCGGATCGTCGCCATCAGTGGCTCGCAGGTCGATGTGGTCGAAATCGTTCCCGACGGCGAAGGCGCCTGGCTGGAGCGGCCGCGGACCATCCCTTTGAAAGAGCACTCATAGTGGAACTCGAAAAATGAACAGGATTTTCTCAACCTTCGGTATTTCGCTATGGATAGCGTTGCTGTCGCCGATGGTGCTAGCGGCCAACCTCAAAGCGCTGGATGTAGCGGCGCTGCCGGGGGACCGCGTCGAGTTGAAGTTGTCGTTCGATGAGCCGCCACCGTCGCCTCACGGTTACACCACGGAATCGCCTGCACGGATTGCGCTGGATCTGCCTGGCGTTGTCAGTCAGCTAAAAAGCAAAAGTCGTGAGCTGGGTGGCGGAAATGCCCGTAGCGCCACGGTGGTGCAAGCCAAGGATCGTACGCGGCTGATCATCAATCTGACCCAGTTGACGCCGTACAACGCACGGGTCGAAGGCAACACGCTGTTCGTGGTGGTCGGGCAAGGCGCCAACAAAACGGCCTCCAGCCCGGCGCCAAAAACCCCGCGCACAGCGACTGCAACGCCAGCCCCGGCGAAAGCCTATGCGCCGGTAGGCAAGGCCATCCGGGGTGTGGATTTCCAGCGTGGCACCCAGGGCGAAGGCAATGTGGTCATCGATCTGTCGGATCCTTCCATCGCCCCGGACATTCAGGAGCGCGACGGCAAGATCATCCTCGGTTTCCCCAAGACCCAATTGCCTGAACCGTTGCGTGTGCGTCTGGACGTCAAGGATTTCGCCACCCCGGTGCAGTTCGTCAACGCCAGCGCCACGGGTGATCGGGCCACGATCAGCATTGAACCCAGCGGCGCCTTCGATTATTCGACTTACCAGACCGACAACAAGCTGACTGTCAGCATCCGGCCGATGACCGTCGATGACCTGCAGAAACGCAACACCGAACGCTTCGCCTACACCGGTGAAAAGCTCTCGCTGAATTTCCAGGACATTGATGTGCGTTCGGTGCTGCAACTGATCGCCGATTTCACCAACCTCAATCTGGTGGCCAGCGACACGGTGCAGGGCGGCATCACGCTGCGTTTGCAGAACGTGCCGTGGGATCAGGCGCTGGATCTGGTGTTGAAAACCAAGGGCCTGGATAAGCGCAAGATCGGTAATGTTTTGTTGGTGGCGCCGGCCGATGAAATCTCTGCCCGCGAGCGTCAGGAGCTGGAGTCACAGAAGCAAATCGCCGACCTGGCCCCCCTGCGTCGCGAGCTGTTGCAGGTCAACTACGCCAAAGCTGCCGATATCGCCAAGCTGTTCCAGTCGGTGACCAGTGCCGAGGCAAAAGCCGACGAGCGGGGCTCGATCACGGTGGATGAGCGGACCAACAACATCATTGCCTACCAGACCCAGGATCGCCTCGACGAACTGCGCCGTATCGTCGCGCAACTGGATATTCCGGTACGTCAGGTGATGATCGAGGCGCGCATCGTTGAAGCCAACGTCGACTATGACAAAAGCCTCGGCGTGCGCTGGGGTGGATCGATGCAGAACAAGGGCAACTGGAACACCTCAGGCGTCAGCAATAATGGGGCGAATGCTTCATCGACCATCGGTACGCCTGGCAGCACCAGCACCAACTCGCCGTTCGTCGACCTGGGCGCCGCCGGCAACACCTCGGGGCTCGGCATCGCTTTCATCACCGACAATGTGCTGCTGGATCTTGAGCTGACGGCCATGGAAAAAACCGGCAACGGCGAAATCGTCTCGCAGCCCAAGGTGGTCACCTCGGACAAGGAAACCGCGAAAATCCTCAAGGGCACGGAGATTCCCTATCAGGAAGCCAGCTCCAGCGGCGCTACCTCGGTGTCGTTCAAGGAGGCCTCGCTGTCTCTGGAAGTGACGCCGCAGATCACTCCGGACAACCGGATCATCATGGAGGTCAAGGTCACCAAGGACGAACCGGACTACCTGAACAAGGTGCAGGATGTGCCGCCGATCAAGAAAAACGAGGTCAATGCCAAGGTCCTGGTCAACGACGGCGAGACCATCGTGATTGGCGGGGTTTTCTCAAATACTCAGAGCAAGGTTGTAGATAAGGTGCCATTTCTCGGTGATGTGCCGTATCTTGGCCGCCTTTTCCGGCGTGACGTGGTTTCGGAGAAAAAATCCGAGCTGCTGGTATTTCTCACTCCGCGTATCATGAACAACCAGGCGATTGCTGTGAGTCATTGATTCTGTGCGAAATTTGATTCTTGTTGGACCGATGGGGGCTGGAAAAAGCACCATCGGCCGGTTGCTGGCCAAAGAGCTGCGCCTGCCATTCAAAGATTCCGATAAGGAAATTGAATTGCGCACGGGCGCCAATATCCCATGGATTTTCGATAAGGAAGGCGAGCCGGGCTTTCGGGACCGCGAGCAGGCGATGATTGCCGAGCTGTGCGGCTGCGATGGCGTGGTGCTGGCGACCGGCGGCGGCGCGGTCATGCGCGAAGCCAATCGTCGAGCACTGCGTGCCGGTGGTCGGGTGGTTTATCTGCATGCTTCTGTCGAGCAGCAGGTCGGCCGCACCGCCCGTGACCGCAATCGACCCTTGTTGCGTACTGCCGATCCGGCCAAGACCCTTCGGGACCTGCTGGAATTGCGCGATCCGCTGTATCGGGAAATCGCCGACCTGGTGGTGGAAACCGATGAGCGACCGCCGCGAATGGTGGTGCTCGACATTCTTGACCGCCTGCAGCAGCTGCCTCCCCGTTAAAGCAGAGCGCGAAATGCGCTATCCTCGGCGTCCTGCCACGACCGCTCAAGGTTGTGGCACAAGGCTACCGAACGGCGTCACACCAACAGATGCCGTGGACATTCGATAACTCAAGGCAGGACGCCTGATTCCATCTTCACTGTGGGGACACATGCAGACACTCAAGGTCGATCTAGGCGAGCGCAGCTACCCGATTCATATTGGCGAAGGTTTGTTGGATCAGCCCGAGCTGCTGGCCCCGCATATTCGCGGACGGCAAGTGGCGATCATCTCCAACGAAACCGTTGCGCCGCTCTATCTCGAACGTCTGACCCGCAGCCTTGCGCAGTTCTCGGTGATTTCCGTGGTGCTGCCCGACGGCGAAGCCTTCAAGACCTGGGAAACCCTGCAACTGATTTTCGACGGTCTGCTGATCGCACGCCATGATCGCCGCACCACCGTGATCGCCCTCGGCGGCGGCGTGATTGGTGACATGGCCGGTTTTGCGGCTGCCTGCTACCAGCGCGGTGTCGATTTCATTCAGGTTCCGACCACGCTGTTGTCGCAAGTCGACTCCTCGGTGGGCGGCAAGACCGGAATCAATCATCCGCTGGGCAAAAACATGGTTGGCGCCTTCTATCAGCCGAACGTGGTCCTGATCGATACCGCCACACTCAACACTCTGCCGGCCCGCGAGTTGTCCGCCGGGTTGGCTGAAGTCATCAAGTACGGGCTGATTTGCGACGAGCCGTTCCTCACCTGGCTCGAAGAAAACGTCGATCGCCTGCGCGCCCTGGACCAGGTCGCCCTGACGTATGCGATCGAGCGTTCCTGCGCGGCCAAAGCGGCGGTGGTCGGTGCCGACGAGAAGGAAACCGGCGTTCGTGCCACCTTGAACCTGGGGCACACCTTCGGCCATGCCATCGAAACCCACATGGGATATGGTGTGTGGCTACATGGTGAGGCGGTAGCTGCTGGCACCGTAATGGCCCTGGAGATGTCCGCGCGCCTGGGCTGGATCAGCGAGCAGGAGCGTGATCGTGGCATTCGCCTGTTCCAGCGTGCCGGCCTGCCGGTCATCCCGCCGGAAGAGATGACGGAAGCCGATTTCCTCGAACACATGGCAATTGACAAGAAAGTGATCGACGGTCGTTTACGCCTGGTGCTGCTGCGCCACATGGGTGAAGCGGTGGTGACCGACGATTATCCGAAAGAGGTTCTACAGGCCACGCTGGGAGCGGACTACCGCGCCCTGGCTCAGCTTAAAGGTTAATAAGATCCCGATGACTAGTTTGCACGCCGACGAGGCTTTCCTCGGCCATTACCAGTTAAGTCATGACCCATTTGCTCCACGGGTGCCTGGCTTCAAATTCTTCCCGGCCCAGCGCAAGCCGGTGCTGGGGCAACTGCATCACCTGGCCCGCTACAGTCAGTTGCTGCTGGTGGTTACCGGTCCGCAAGGCAGTGGCAAGACCCTGTTGCGTCAGGCTCTGGTGGCCAGTACCAACAAACAATCCGTTCAGAGCGTGGTGGTTTCCGCTCGTGGCGCCGGCGATGCCGCTGGCGTGCTGCGTCAGGTGGCCCAGGCGCTGAACGTCGCTCAGGCAGAGATTGGCCCGATCCTGGCTCAGGTCGTGCAGCTCGCGCTGACAGGGCAGGAAGTCTATTTGCTGGTGGACGACGCCGAGCAGCTGGACGAGTCCGCACTGGAAGCCTTGATGGAGTTGGCCGCTGGTGCGCCGGAAGGTCGCCCGCATGTGTTCCTGTTCGGCGAGTCCTCGCTGATCGCCCAACTGGAAGCGTTGAATCTTGAAGAAGAGCGCTTTCACGTCATCGAACTGCAGCCTTACACCGAAGAAGAAACCCGCGAGTATCTGGACCAGCGGCTCGAAGGCGCTGGCCGCGGTATCGAACTTTTTACCGCAGATCAGATCTCTGATATTCACGAAAGCTCCGACGGCTGGCCTGGCAACATCAACCAGGTTGCCCGCGATGCAATGATCGAAGCCATGATTGCCAGCCGCTCAGCGGTCAAGCGTCCAAGTATGGGGTTCAACATGCCGAAGAAACACGTATTGGCGATTTCCGCCGTCGTCGTGGTCGCGGTAGCCGCCGCCTGGTTGATGCCGGGTCGCAGCAAAGCACCGACCACCGGCGCACCTGCCAACGAACAGGCGCAACTGCCGCTCGGCCAGGGCACGCCACAACCTAACAGCGGCGGCGCACCTGCCGTGGAATTCGCCGGTAATTCGCAACCGATGCCATTGCCGTTGGTCGGCAACTCGCAGCCGGTCATGCGTGGCCCACTGGCTGAAGCGGCCGGTGGCATCACCGAAGGCGACGATGGCGTGCCGGTAGAGGGTTCCAGCGCTACACCGCCGACCGTAACCACCATCGCGCCTCCTGCGGGCATCCAGGCCGGTCCTGCGCCGACGCCAGCCGCCAAGCCGACGCCGGCGCCTGCACCAGCGCCGACTCAGGTCGCGACGGCCAAGCCGGTTCCGACGGCGCCTGCAGTGAAGCCTGCACCAGCGCCTGCGCCAGCCAAGCCAGCGGCCGTGGCAACCGCCAAGCCTGCCGAGAAACCAGCGGCTGCGGCCAAGGCTGCCGGCGGCACCTGGTACGCCGGTCAGGCTCCGGGTAACTACGTGGTGCAGATCCTCGGCACCAGCTCCGAGGCGACCGCGCAAAACTTCGTGAAAGAGCAGGGCGGCGAGTACCGTTATTTCAAGAAAGTCCTCAACGGCAAGCCGCTTTACGTCATCACTTACGGTAACTTCGCCAACCGCGATGCAGCCGTTACCGCCATCAAGGCCTTGCCAGCGAAGGTTCAGGCTGGTAAACCTTGGCCTCGCACTGTCGCCAGCGTCCAACAGGAACTGGCAACAACTCGCTGAAGATTCGGCGGCCTTACCCAGGCCGCCTCTCCCGGCACCTCAAAATTTCTACAAGCGCATGCCGCCTCTACAGGCCGCGTGCCTTGTGGTGTCTGCGTCACAGTAGTCTTTGAGTCGTTGCAGTCAAAATTAAAAAAGTTTTGACTAGCACAGCAGATCGCTTTAAACC
>Ga0255334_1001504_pt1 | contig 10133 bp, 12 predicted proteins | sample EtOH5_35cm_T3_12_FD_202080 | JGI IMG/M metagenome (GOLD analysis project Ga0255334, IMG submission 202080) | Sandy soil microbial communities from University of British Columbia, Vancouver, Canada - EtOH5_35cm_T3_129 | ecosystem: Engineered > Artificial ecosystem > Sand microcosm > Unclassified ...
ATTTCCAGCGGCCAGTGCACGGGATCGAGCGACGCTAGAAAGTGGCTGCTTTCCAGCAACGGCAGGCCACGCAGGTTGTAATCGGGCATGTGCCGGGTGGTGCTCGGGTCGTCGTGGCGGATCAGCTGCCCGCATTGATTTTTTGGACTGCCGCTGGGACCGCCGTATTGAAAACGCTCGACCACCCGTGGTGTTTCGTCCTCAAGTTGCTCGGTCACCGCGATGGGGCGCAAGTGTTGGTCATAGACGCGTTGCTCGGTGCTGCGACTGTCCCAGCGATGCAGGATCTGACCCGCTGGGCCGTGCAGCAACAGGTTCCAGCCAGCATCGACACTGACGTTCAGCAACTCGGTGCCGGACAACCCGCGAAGGGAAGTTCGATTCGGTCCACGCCCCGCAGCCCCCAATCGCGGATCCACACGCGCCACCTCCCGCCCCAACGGATCAAACACCTGCCGGGTGATCTGCGGCTGTGCCGTTTGCGCCACCGCAGAACGGCAATAAGCCACCGCGCGCACCGCCAGACGTCGCGAGTCAAAGACCGCGAGATCCGGAGTGTGGCTGTCCACGCCAAGGCTATTCATTAGGATTGAATACCATGCGACGCAAACGGCGACTACTGACAGAAATAACAGGTCAATCCATGCCGATGCCAACAGCCGAGCGGATCCAAACCCGCGCATTGAAGTGATTGTGTAGGCGGCAAGGAACTCCTGACGGCCGCCGCGCATCCTAAATTATGTGGTACTTCCATTACGCTTTCAGAGGACACCGTCATGCGCCGTCTGATCATCATTTCTTCCCTTGTGTTGTGCGTACCCTTCGGCTCGGCTTTCGCGGATGTGGATGCGGGCGATGTGGCCACCTCGGCCGGGGTTTCCGCTTCGCTGTACTCGACGTTCAAGGACGACAAACTCATGATCCCCGCCCGGGATGACGCCTCCAGTTTCGTAGCCAGTGGCGGTGCGATTCGCGGGGTGTATCTGGAGTCGGTCATGCAGCAGATCCGCCAGGACAATCCCGGACTGAACGCCAGCGATGAAGACCTTGCCAGAGCGATTCTGATCCAGGACGGTGCCGCTGCCGGGCAATGAAGGCTGAAACATTCGCGGTGGGGCTTGTGACACCTGACCAGGCGTTTACGGCCCTGCTTCGCTTGCCGGCTACTTTGCGCTTTCAGCGGATGAACGCGCCCATCCGGCAACAAGTTGTGCGTTGATGCTGACGCCACCGCACACCACGATCACCACGTCATGGGCATCGGCAATGGCCGGGTGGTCCAGATAGCCGATTGCCAACGAAACACCGCACGCTGGTTCAACCAGCTGACGTAAATCGTTGGCATACCGCACCACGCCCATGATCGCTTCGTCATCGCCGAGCACCACGCATTGGTGAGGAAAATCGAGGATGTGTTGCACCGGCCAGGCGGCCACTTGAGCCGCGCCGAGCGAGGTGGCAACGGTGTCGATGCGCGAAAGCCTGACCGGATGCCCGGCCTTGATCGCGGCCGAGAAAGACGCCGCGCCCATGGTTTCGCAGGCGACGATGCGGCAATCCATACGGCCATGCCGAATCAATCCGGTGAGGATGCCTGCCAGCAAACCACCGCCCCCCACCGACGTCACCAGCGTGTCGACTTGAGGGCAGTCCTCGAGAATCTCATCGATCATCGTGCTGTGCCCTTCCCACAACACCGGATGATCGAAGGCCGGCACGTATTCGGTGTCTGCCCCTTTTGAAAGCTCCTTCGCCCGCTGATTGGCGTCGTCCCAGACCTTGCCGTGAACGATCACTTCGGCACCGGTTTTACGAATCCTCGCGCGCGTGCTTTCCGGGGTGGTGTGTGGCACCACGATGCAGGCTTGCAACCCCAGGCTGGCCGCCGCGACAGCGGTGGCGAAACCGGCGTTGCCACCGGAAGGACAGACCACCTTGCGCTTGCCCTCGGCCTTTGCCTGGCTGCACAACAGCCCCATGCCACGTAGTTTGAACGAGCCGCTGGGTTGCAGGTTTTCCAGCTTGAGCCAGATCCGCCGAGTGGGGGTCGACAAACCCGGGTGCAGGATCAGGGGGGTTCTGATGTGAAGCATGTTGGGTTCCTCGGGCGCACACCGACCAGTCGAGTTTTTCAACCAGCCGGTGTCGAACGGTCCTTATCCAAGCTTAGATCACCCTGGCCCGAGCTTACTGTTTCAACGATAACGCGGTGCCACCGTGGAGTTGCCGAACAAGCCCGACAGGGTTTTGCGCTGGGCTTCGTAACGATCCCACTGCTCGCCATCGTGCAGGCCCGGAATGGTCACCACTTCCCCGCTCGCAAGCCCCACCAGTGCGGCATCGACCATGTCTTCAGCAGACATCACGATCTCCTGCGGCAGGTTTTCCACCGGGTTGCCGGCCTCGCTCCAGAAGTCAGTCGCAGTGGCGCCGGGCAGCACGGCCTGAATTCGGATGCCTTTATCCGCCAATTCGTGGTGCAGCGATTGGCTCAGGCCCAACACAAATGCCTTGGTCCCGCCGTACACGCCGTTGAGGATTTCCGGCGCAATTGCGACGATCGAGGAGATGTTGATCACGGTTCCGGTGCCACGGGCGACGAAGCCTGGCACAACCGCGTAGGCCAGGCGCATCAGCGCGGTGACGTTGAGGGTGATCATGTCTTCCATGTCATCCACCGGGCTGCCCAGCAGCGGCATCACGGCGCCGACCCCGGCGTTGTTGACCAGCAATGTAATGCTGGCGTCGTTACGCAGAATGCCTTCCACCCGGAGCAGATCGGCCTGGTTTTTCAGGTCGGCGGCGACCACTTCCACGGCGCGCCCGGTTTCGTTGCTCAGGTGATTGGCCAGGGCGTTCAGTTTGGCCTGGCTGCGGGCGACCAGAATCAAGTCATACCCCTGACGGGCGAGACGGTCGGCGTAGACCGCACCGATGCCGGAAGAAGCGCCTGTGATCAGGGCGGTGCCTTTGGACGAGAGAGCCATGTTCAGTTTCCTTCACAGTGAGGCGAGGTGTTCGCCGGGTGTGAACAGTAATAAATTGACTGACGCTTGTCTCAAATGACGTTTAAAGTACGTTTTCAGGACATTTCCTTTTGAGGGGCTGGCAATGACTTCCGTAGCGTTTGTGGTGTTTGAAGGCTTCCAGTCCATGGCGCTGGCGGCGATGCCGGTGTTCGAATACGCCAACTTCAGCGCTGGCGAGACGCTTTATACGGTGAGTGTGGTGTCCGAAGACGGCCGCACCCTGCGCGCCTCCGGTGGTTTGAGCGTTGGCACCGAGGCGTTTGGTGAACGGGTGTTCGACACGGTGATCGTGGTCGGCGGCGATGCCATTCTCGAGCAGGCGCCCGAGGGGGTATTGAATTACCTGCGCGCCAGCATCAAGACCGCACGGCGCACGGCGTCGATCTGTTCCGGTGCCTTTGTGTTGGCCCAGGCGGGTCTGCTTGAAGGACGTCGGGCGACTACGCACTGGGCGTACGCACGGGAACTGCAGGCGCGGTTTCCGTCGATCAAAGTGGAAGAGGATCGCATCTACGTGGTCGACGGTTCGATCTGGACGTCCGCCGGGATGACCGCCGGTATCGACCTGGCGCTGGCCATGGTTGAAAAGGATCACGGTGCCGAACTCGCCCGCGCCGTGGCGCAGAAATTGGTGATGTACCACCGGCGCGCGGGCGGCCAGTCCCAGCACTCGGCGCTGCTGGAACTGGAGCCGAAATCCGACCGCATCCAGACCGTGCTCGGTTATGCCCGCGAACACCTCGCCGAAACGTTGTCAGTGGAACACCTGGCGGACGTGGCGAGCCTCAGCCCGCGCCAATTCAGCCGGGCGTTTCGCGCCGAAACCGGGCAGTCGCCGGCCAAAGCCATCGAAAACCTGCGCCTGGAAGCGGCTCGGCAGATGCTGGAACGCGGGCGGTTGACCCTCGATCAGATCGCCACCGAAACCGGTTTTAGCGACCGCCGGCGCATGCGTGAAGCCTTCCTCAGAGCCTTCGGCCAACCGCCACAAGTAATTCGCCGCAACGCCCGAGCCGAGGTCCTGTAGGAGTCAGCTTGCTGGCGATTGGCTCTTGAGGCAGGTGGTAATTTTGCAAACGCCATCGCCGGCAAGCCGGCTCCTACAATGAATGGTGTATTCGTTCAATGTGCGGGGTGACTATGAAGATCTCGGCCAGACTGGCGTTTTTCGCCATTGTCAGCACCCTGGCCTACCTCGGGCTCGCCGTATGGGGGCTCGGCGGGTGGGCCGCTTTTTTTTCTCACGGGGCGCTGGTGGTGGTTGTGTTGGCGACGCTGCTGATGACGGTCGCAGCGCTGTTCACCGAGGTCAACCTCAGCTCCGGCGAACGTGAAGACCGGGCCAATCGCTGGGTGCTGCCGGCCTTCGGGGTGATCGGGATAGCGAGCGGTTTTCTACCCGCCTACACCGACCGGATCGACTTCTGGACCTTCGACGGCGAAGGCGTGCGTTGGCTCGGGGCTTTGCTGTTCATCATCGGCGGTGCGTTGCGCATGTGGCCGGTGTTTGTGCTGGGCAAGCGCTTCAGCGGACTGGTGGCGATTCAGCCGGGGCATAGCCTCGTCACAGAGGGGATTTATCGCCGTTTGCGCAACCCCAGCTATTTGGGGATGTTGGTGATTGCGGTGGGTTGGGCGCTGGCGTTTCGTTCGGGCGTTGGCCTGTTGCTGGCAGCGTTGACGGTGATCCCGCTGATTGCCCGTATCCACGCGGAAGAGGCGCTGCTGCGGGCGCAGTTTGGCAGTGAATATGAGGCGTATTGCAGCCGCAGTTGGCGGTTGATTCCTGGTCTCTATTAACGACATCGTTCCTGTAGGAGCCAGCTTGCTGGCTCCTACAGGGGATGGTGTTGTTACAAAGGAAGCAGGCGGAGATGGCCGTCGGGGTCAACCTGGACGGTGACCGAGTCATAATCGACCATCGTTGCATGCCGCGTTTCGATCGGATGATCGTGAGTCGAGGTAATGATCAACAGGTCTGCCCCTGCGGCTTGCGCGGCGAGAATGCCGACCGTGGCATCTTCGAAAATCAGGCAATCAGTCACTTCGACTCCTAAGCGCCTGGCCGCCAATCGATAACCCGCCGGATCGGGTTTGCCGGCGCTGACGTCTTCCGCCGTGACCATCACTGCAGGTTCGGGAATCCCCGCCGCCGCCATCCGGCGAAGCGCGAGCGCTTTGGGCGCAGATGTCACGATGGCCCACTGACTGGCCGGCAGCGACGCCAGGAAATCCGCCGCCCTGCGCACCTCGACAATTCCCTCGACATCATCGATTTCCGCTTGGGTAATCCACGCCGCTTCAGCCTCGGCATCGACACCCGGCAATACCTGACGGTTGATGGTGTCGATGGCCCTGGCGCCGTGAATGGTCGGCAGAAAAGACTCGACATCCACGCCATGGTGCAAGGCCCAGATGGTCCAGATGCGCTCGGCGGCGGCGATGGAATTGAGGACGGTGCCGTCCATATCGAACAGGAAAGCGCGATAAGGCTTGTTGAAAACCGATGGTTGAGCTGACAAGGATGAGCGTCCTTTTGCAAGAGCCGGGCGAGTTTTGCCGAGCAATGTAGCATTGGCTTGTCCGCCGCGTGTTGTTTCAGCCAACCGTCTTCGACTTCAACGCACCTTCCACGCAATCGAGCAACTGCCCAATCGCCCAGGGTTTCTTGATGAACGACACCTCATGCCGCACGCCGGAAGACTGCGGCGTTTCGAAGCCGGACATGATCATGATCGGCTTGCCCGGCCAGCGGTCGCCGAACTGATTGGCCAGATCGGCACCGTTGAGTTTGCCGGGCATGGTGATGTCCGTCAGCAGCAATACCACCTTGTCTGCGTGCTGCTCCAAATAACCTGCCGCAGCATCCGCACTGATCTGAGGTTCGACGGTGAAACCCTCCTCCCGAAGAATTTCGCAGAGAAACTCCAGGATCAGCGGGTCATCTTCAACCACAAGAATCAACCCGCCTGGAAGGTTCCCGCCCGCCGTCGATACTGGACACATGACTTTGCCACTCCCTGATTGCCGAATGAATTCGCGGGCTCAAATCCGCTGCCTACAGGTATGAGCAGCGGACTCGGCGGAAATTCATTTTTGATACAGGGAGTCGACGAAGTCAGGCGTCCTGCAAAATCAGATCGGCGCCTTTCTGGAATGCAAAAACCTGTAGGAGCGAGCCTGCTCGCGAAGACGGCTTAAAATTCAACATCACTGTTGACTGACATGACGCCTTCGCGAGCAGGCTCGCTCCTACAGGGGATCGGGTTGTTTTGGCTTACTGCGACATGTTGTCCTTTTTCATGGCGTCCTTGGACATCTCGTCTTTTTTCATCCCGTCCTTGGACATGGCATCTTTCTTCATCGTGTCCTTGGACATGGAATCCTTTTTCATCATCGAGTCTTTTTTCATGGCGTCCTTGGACATCGAATCTTTGCTCATGCTGTCCTTGCTCATGCTGTCCTTGCTCATGCCATCACTGGTTGTCGTCTCGGCGGCAAACACGCTGGCGGCGCATACGGCGAGGCACATGGACAATACGACGGTGGTCAACTTTTTCATGATGAAACTCCTTGAAGCACAGGTTGCGATTGAACGCAGCGTGAGCCGCGCTGTGAAGTTGGCGGGTGCCGTCAGCTGCCACCGAACCAGTTGTAGCCCTGGTCTTCCCAGTAGCCACCGCTGTAGGTATTGCTGACGAAAATCGCCTGAATGTGTTTGGGGTTTTTGTAGCCGAGCTTGGTGGGCATGCGCAGCTTCATCGGGAAGCCGTATTCGCGCGGCAGCACCGCGCCGTCATAGGTCAGCGCCAGCAACGTCTGCGAGTGCAGCGCGGTGGCCATGTCGATGCTGGTGTAGTAATCGTCGGCGCATTTGAAACCGACATATTTGGCATCGATGTCGGCTCCGATCCGTTTGAGGAAATCGCTGAACCGCACGCCGCCCCAACGCCCGATCGCGCTCCAGCCTTCGACGCAGATATGCCGGGTAATCTGCTCGTTCTGCGCCATTGCGCGCAGCTCTTCGAGGCGCCAGCTGCGCTTGTCGGCGACCAGGCCGGTGACTTCCAGCCGATAGCTTTCTTCCTCGACGGTCGGCGCCTCGTCGATGCCATAGAAAGCGTTAAAGGGAAACGGCCGGGTGATCATCGACGCCGGATAGGTCGGTGCCAGTGCATTGGGATTGAACAGCCAGCCCTGCACCCGATCGTTGAACCGCGACATGGACGACAACGCGGTCTCGACGCTTTCGTTGTCGGTCAGGTTGCAGCCCGACAACATGGCCACGCCGCCGAGGGTCAGCCCACGCATCAGGAACGAACGGCGCGAGCGGTCTTCGATCTGTGGCGCAATGATTTTCCGGGCGTCTTTCAGGATGGATGACTCATCCAGACCTTCGATGGGCTTTTTCATACGGGCTCCTTGCGACCGACAATCATGGCCAGCAGTGTTTTGGGAACGAGCGCGACCATCACCAGATGCACCGCGACAAACGCCACCAACAGCGCCATCGCGATGAAATGCACATGCCGCGCTGCTTCGTAACCGCCGAGTAATTCACGCAACAACGGAAACTGGACGGACTTCCACAACACCAGCCCGGAGACCACCAACAGCGTGATATCGAGCATCACGAACAGGTAAGCCAGCCGTTGCACCTGGTTGTAATGACTCAGGTCGGCATGCCCCAGCCGCCCGCGCAATGCGGCCCACAGGTCCTGCAGAACACCTTTGGGCGACACCGGGAAAAAGCGTCGAGAAAGACGACCGCTGACGAGGTTGATGATCAGGTAGACAAGGCCGTTGATGGCGAGGAACCACATCGCCGCGAAATGCCATTGCAATGCCCCGCCGAGCCAGCCGCCCAGCGTGATGCCTTTCGGGAAACTGAAGTCGTAAAGCGGCGATGCGTTGTAGATGCGCCAACCGCTGGTGACCATGACCAGCACCGCCAGGGCGTTCAGCCAATGGGTCAGGCGCAGCCAGCGCGGATGGGATGAAGCAGGTATCGGCGACATGATCGGCTCCCGGCGGTTGTTGTTATTCGTTGGAGCCGAGTATGGGAGCCGACAGATCGCCAAATCCTCACGTAAAGTTAAATTAACCGTGATAACTCAGGCCCCTGCTCCTACAGGGAATTGGGTTGTCCGCCCAACGAGTGCATTTGTGGTTAAAATGCCGCCCCCTCAAATGACCGACACCGCCCGATGAACTCAGATGCGCTCACCACCCTCCACGACCATCTGCTGACCGCCCTGGCCGCGGCACCCGCAGAAACCCGCCGACTGTTCCACGGTCGCGGACGGTGCTGGCCGGGGCTGGAGCAATTGACCGTCGACTGGCTGCAAGGCGTGGTGCTTGTGTCGCTGTTCAAGGAACCGGAAGCGGCGCAGCTGGAAGCGTTGAAACAGCGGTTGATGGCGCTCACTCAATCGCCGGCGTGGGCGACATCCGGCGCGCATACGTTGGCGCTGCAACATCGCTACCTGCTGCAAAGCACCACCGAATGGCTGGTCGGGGAAGTCATCGATGACATGACCATCACCGAAGGCGGCCTGCGTTATCGCGTGGACCTGGGGCGCAAGCAGAACACCGGGCTGTTTCTCGACATGCGTTACGGCCGCGATTGGGTGCGTGCCAATGCCGAGGGCAAGCGCGTGTTGAACCTGTTTGCCTACACCTGCGGTTTTTCCGTGGCGGCCATCGAGGGCGGTGCCGAACATGTGGTCAACCTGGACATGTCCAGCCCGGCCCTGAACCGTGGCCGCGACAATCACCGGCTCAACGGCCACGACATGAGCAAGGTAAGTTTCCTCGGCCACGACCTGTTCAAGTCCTGGGGCAAGGTGATCGGTAAAGGCCCTTATGACCTGGTGATCATCGATCCGCCGTCCTTCCAGAAAGGCAGTTTTCTGTTGACCAAGGATTACCAGCGCGTGCTGCGTCGGTTACCGGAGTTGCTCACGCCACAGGGCACGGTGCTGGCCTGCATGAACGACCCGGCGTTTGGCGCGGATTTCCTGATTGATGGCGTCATGCGCGAGGCGCCGAGCCTGCGGTTCGAGCAACGACTGGAGAATCCGCCGGAGTTTCCGGATGCGGATGTCGAGTGTGGGTTGAAGGCGTTGGTGTTTCGGCAGTAATACCGAGCGGCCCCCATCGCGAGCAGGCTCGCTCTCACATTCGATCGCATTCCAATGTAGGAGTGAGCCTGCTCGCGATGGGGGCCTGACAGGCAATAAATCTCTGTGATTTGCCGGTCAACGCGGCTGCAACACCAACGCAAACAACTCCCCATGCCCGTTCACATTGAGCTTGTGATAGACGTTGCGCCGATGCACTTTCACCGTTTCCGGTGAGATCCCCAATTGCTGAGCAATTGCCTTGCTTGAAAAGCCCTGAAGAATCAGGCGCGCCGTTTCGATTTCACGCACCGTCAAACGCGCATCAAAGCGATCCAGCAACGTCGCCAGATCCCCGGCCACGGCTTCGGCAACCGGGCCTTCTGGCGGCATCAATTGCAGGTGACGGCGCATCGCCGCCAGCACCCAGTCACGCACACAGAGCAGACGGCCCTGCTCTTCCAGGGTAAAACGCGTCGAACGGCCGAGTGACAAACCGAGCACGGAATCTTCGACGTTGATCATGAACTGCAACTCGTCGTCGCCCACCACCGAGCGAAAGTAACTCAGGTAGTACTCGCTCTGCTGAAACTGGTCTGGCGCCAGCGATTCGAGGCTGTGCAAGCCATCGGCAATGCCTGCACACGCGGCCTGATAAAACGGATCGAGCAGGTACATGCCGGCGCTGTAACCGGCCAATTCTTCATGCTCGTCGGCGCCGCCCTTGGCGTCGAAATCGATCAGCAGGCGTGGCACTCGCCCCGGCCGCATCACCGCAACCAATGCGTTGTCCAGCGGCACCAGCAACCGTAGCGTATCGACCAGTGCGCGCCAGAATCCGTCCCGGCCCAACGCGCCAAACACCCGCGCCAGGCCCTGGTGCACCGGCAACTCTTTCAGCAACGCGTCCACGCTCTACCCCTTTCGAGTAACCCATGATGGGAATGGGTGAGTCCCCGGCCTGCCGATACGCTGCAAGCAC
>Ga0255334_1001505_pt1 | contig 10126 bp, 9 predicted proteins | sample EtOH5_35cm_T3_12_FD_202080 | JGI IMG/M metagenome (GOLD analysis project Ga0255334, IMG submission 202080) | Sandy soil microbial communities from University of British Columbia, Vancouver, Canada - EtOH5_35cm_T3_129 | ecosystem: Engineered > Artificial ecosystem > Sand microcosm > Unclassified ...
CGGCTCCTACAGGTTTTGCGTTGTGTTGATCCAGGACGACTGTGATGCCTTGGACGTCCTGGGCGCTGAAAATGAAAAAGCCGCGAGATGATCGCGGCTTTTTTTGTTTCTGCGGTAAGCGGCCTAGTAACTGCTTTCCGGCAAACTCGCAATGATCGAGCGGTAGCTGTTCATCCGTTGCTGCTGCACACGGCCTTCTTCCAGCGCCTTGAGCAATGCGCAACCCGGTTCGCGGTCGTGCTTGCAGTCGCGGAAACGGCACGTGCCGATCAGGTCGTTGAACTCGATGAAGCCGGCTTCGACGTCGGCGCGGCTGACGTGGCCCAGGCCGAATTCGCGGATACCCGGGGAGTCGATCAACTCACCGCCACCGGGGAAGTGGAACAGTCGCGCGGTGGTGGTGGTGTGGGTGCCCTGGCCGGACAGCTCGGACAACGGGCCGACGCGGGTGTCGACCTCAGGCAGCAGGCTGTTGACCAACGAAGATTTGCCGACGCCGGACTGGCCGACGAACACGCTGATGCGCCCGTCCAGCAGTTTCTGAAGTTGCTCCATGCCATTGCCGTGGTGCGCCGACACTTCCAGCACCGGATAACCCAGTGTGCGGTAAACCGCGAGCAAGGCATTCAGCGCCGGGGCGTTCTGCTCATCGATCAGGTCGAATTTGTTGAGCAGCAGCAGCGGCCGAATCCCGGCGTGTTCCGCCGCGACCAGGTAGCGGTCGATCAGGTTGGCGTGAGGCTCGGGCAGCGGCGCGAAGACGATGACGATCATGTCGACGTTGGCAGCTACAGGCTTGAGCTGGCCACGGCTGTCCGGACGGCAGAGTTCGGTTTTGCGCGGCAGTTGCGCCACGATCACCCCGATGCCCTGATTGCCGGCACGCCAGACCACCTGATCGCCGGTCACCAGCGCCGGCAGGTTGGCGCGCAAGTGGCAGCGGAACACCTGGCCGGCCAAATCGCCATCGAGGGCTTCGACTTCGACCTGCACACCGAAGTGCGCAATCACAAGGCCCGTCTGTTCCGGACCCAGGTCGCCACCCTCAAGTGCCTCGACAGCCGAGGACTCGCGTTTGGCGGCGCGGGCAGCGCGTTCGCCTTGGATCTTTTCGATGCGCCAGTTTTGACGACGATTGAGTTGGCGTTTGGCCATGGGTGTTCCGTATCAAGAATGCAGCGATTAGGTAAAACGGCCGCGAGTTTAGCACGCCCGGGCGCCGCCCTAGGCTAAACTGCGCAGCATTGCCTAGGAGCCGACACATGCAAAACCCGCAGAACCTGATCTGGATCGACCTGGAAATGACCGGTCTGAACCCTGACACCGACGTCATCATCGAGATGGCCACGATCGTCACCGACAGTGACCTGAACACCCTGGCCGAAGGGCCGGTGATCGCCATCCATCACAGCGACGAGATCCTCGCCGGCATGGACGAGTGGAACACCCGCCAACACGGCGGCTCGGGCCTGACCCAGCGCGTGCGCGACAGCCGTATCAGCATGGCCGAAGCGGAAGCCGAGACCATCGCCTTCCTGGAGAAATGGGTGCCGAAGGGCAAGTCGCCGATCTGCGGCAACAGCATCTGCCAGGACCGTCGCTTCCTTTATACGCACATGAAATCCCTGGAAAGCTACTTCCACTACCGCAACCTCGACGTCTCGACGCTCAAAGAACTGGCCGCTCGCTGGGCGCCGGATGTGCGCGACAGCTTCAAAAAAGGCAGCACCCACCTGGCTCTGGACGACATCCGCGAATCCATCGCCGAGTTGCAGCACTATCGCAAGCATTTCATCAAGTTCTGATTGGCAATACGGTCGCTGTAGGAGCCGGCTTGCTGGCGATGGCGTCCTCAAAGGCCCAATCGCCAGCAAGCCGGCTCCTACGGGATCTGCGTTGTGCCCGTCGGCGCGAGGCTTGCCCGCGAAGAAGGCGACTCGGTCTATCTGCGTAAATGCCCTCTTTTGGTGCCGGGACTAAATGGCTAGACTGCGCGCCTTCCTGCAAGGACCGCCACCATGTTGCTGATGCTTTACCTGATCGCCATTACTGCCGAAGCCATGACCGGCGCACTGTCTGCCGGCCGTCGCGGCATGGACTGGTTTGGTGTGGTGCTGATCGCCTGCATCACGGCGTTGGGCGGCGGTTCGGTGCGCGACGTGCTGCTCGGTCACTACCCGCTGACGTGGGTCAAACACCCGGAATACCTGGTGCTGACCTCGGTTGCGGCTATGTTCACGGTCTTCGCTGCACGCTGGATGCGTCACTTGCGCTCACTGTTTCTGGTGCTCGACGCCGTGGGGCTGGTGGCGTTTACCCTGATCGGCTGCATGACCGCTCTGGAAATGGGCCACGGCATGCTGGTGGCCTCGGTCAGTGGTGTGATCACCGGGGTATTCGGCGGCATCCTGCGTGACATCTTCTGCAACGACATCCCGCTGATCTTCCGCCGCGAGCTCTACGCCAGCGTCTCGTTCGCGGCGGCGTGGTGCTACATGCTGTGCCTTTATCTGAACGTGCCGGGAGAACAGGCGATTCTGATCACCCTGTTCGGTGGTTTCCTGCTGCGGTTGCTGGCGATCCGTTTTCACTGGGAAATGCCGAAGTTCGTTTATAACGACGAAGCCTGACATAGCGCCGTTGTTGTAGGAGCTGCCGAAGGCTGCCTTCGGCAGCTCCTACGCCAGGCCGTGTCGTTTCAGGGCCCATTCGACGTGTTCGCGGACCAGTTCCGACGGATACTCGCGCCGCGCCTTCAACGCTTCCAGCACCGGAATGCTCGACGGCGCATTCCCCAGGCCCACCGCCAGATTGCGCAACCAGCGCTCGTAACCCGCGCGTCGTAACGGCGAACCTTCAGTGCTGCTGAGAAATTTGTCCTCGTCCCACATGAACAGCTCCGCCAATTCGGCGTTGTCCAGGTTGTGCCTTGGCTTGAAGTCGCTTTCGCCGGACGGGCGAGCAAAGCGGTTCCACGGGCAGACGATCTGGCAGTCGTCACAGCCGAATACCCGATTGCCGATCAATGGCCGCAAGTCTTCGGGAATCGCGCTTTTCAGTTCGATGGTCAGGTAAGAGATGCAGCGCCGGGCATCCAGCACATAAGGGCCGACAAAGGCGTTGGTCGGGCAGATGTCGAGGCACGCGGTGCAGCGGCCGCAATGTTCGGTGCTGTGGGGCGGGTCAACCGGCAGCGGCAGGTCGACAAACAGTTCGCTAAGAAAGAAGTAACTGCCGGCCTTGCGATTCAAGACCAGCGTATTTTTGCCGATCCATCCAAGGCCGGCCTGTTCAGCGATGGCTTTTTCCAGGACCGGCGCACTGTCGACGAACGCGCGAAAACCAAATGGACCGATCTCGGCCTGAATTTTATCGGCGAGTTGTTGCACACGTTTACGGATCAATTTGTGGTAATCGCGGCCCAAGGCATAACGCGAGACGTAGGCTTTTTCCGGTTGGGCCAGGCGTTTGGCCATTTCGGTGTCGCCCGGCAGGTAATCCATGCGCAGGGAGACCACCCGAAGTGTGCCGGGCACCAGTTCTTCCGGATGTGAGCGTTTGCTGCCGTGGGCGCCCATGTAGTCCATTTCGCCGTGGTAGCCAGCCGCAAGCCAGCGCTCCAGGTGCTGTTCATGCTCGGCGAGGTCCAGGCCGCTGATGCCGACTTGCTGAAAGCCCAGCTCGCGGCCCCAGTCCTTGATGGATTGGGCGAGGGCGGGCAGGTCTGTGGTAATAGCGGGCATGAGGCGAGAGAAACCGGAGCTGAGGTGCGTATAATTCTGCCAGACAACGGAGCCCGAAGACGCATGTCGCATACTAAAGATGATTTACCCGACGCGCTGTACAGCGCCGCGCAAGTGCGAGCCCTCGATGCGAGCGTGATTGCGGCGGGTACACCGGGCTTCGAATTGATGCAGCGAGCGGCGCGGGCGACTTGGCGTGCGTTGGTCCGGCAGTGGCCGACGGCTCACGAATTGACGGTGGTCGCCGGTCACGGCAACAACGCCGGTGATGGCTATCTGGTGGCGGTCTTGGCCCGACGTGCCGGCTGGCATGTGCGCGTGTTGGCGGCCGGGGATCCTCAGCGTTTGCAGGGCGATGCCGGGTCGGCCCACGCCGAGGCGCTGTCCGAAGGCGTTGCCATTCAAGCCTGGAGCGCGCATTCCGAGTTGCGCGGCATCGTGTTGGACGCCTTGCTTGGTACCGGTCTGACAGGCGAGGTGCGAGAGCCTTACGCCAGTGTCATCGCCGCTATCAATGCCAATGACCTGCCAGTGGCTGCGGTGGATATTCCTTCGGGACTGTGTGCCGATACAGGACGTGTGCTCGGCGTGGCCGTTCGGGCGGACCTGACCGTGACCTTCATTGGCTTGAAGTTGGGTCTGTTCACGGGCGAAGCGGCGGACGTGGTGGGTGAATTGGTTTTCAACGATCTGCAGGCCTCTCCCGAGTCGTTCAACGGGGTTGCCATCAGTGCGCGTCGCCTGAAGGCCAGCAATTTGCCGCGTTTGGCGGATCGCGCGCCGACGGCCCATAAAGGCAAATTCGGTCATGTCTTGCTGATCGGCGGTGATCGCGGTTTCGGCGGTGCCATTCTGTTGAGTGCACAAAGCGCCCTGCGCAGTGGCGCTGGCATGGTGTCGGTGGCCACCCGCAGTGAGCATGTGCCCGCTGCACTGGCCCGAATCCCCGAAGCCATGGTGCTGGGCACTTCGTCAGCCAATCAGTTGATGGGATTGCTGCAAAAGGTTTCCGTGCTGGTAGTGGGGCCGGGCCTGGGGCAGGCTTCGTGGGGCCGCAGTCTGTTGTCGGCGGCAGCCAATGCGCCACTGCCACAGGTTTGGGACGCCGATGCACTGAACATGCTGGCCGAAGAACGTGTGAGCTTGCCCAAGGATTGTGTGATCACCCCGCATCCTGGGGAAGCGGCGCGGTTGCTCGGGAGCAGTGCCGCTGAGGTTCAGGCCGACCGTCCGTCTGCCGCTCACGCATTGAGCAAAAAATACACAGCTGTAGTGGTTTTGAAAGGTGCCGGCAGCCTGGTCGCCAGTCCGGACGGGCGCCTGGCGGTGTGTCATCAAGGCCATCCGGCCATGGCCGCCGCCGGTCTGGGCGATGTGCTGGCTGGACTGGTTGGCGCGTTGCTGGCGCAAGGCATGAATGCGTTCGACGCAGCTTGCCTCGCGGTCTGGCTGCACGCCAATGCCGGTGCGCAACAAGGTAAATCGGGCCGTGGGCTGGCGGCCAGTGATCTGATTCCAGCCATTCGTCAGTTGTTGGAGGAGCAAGCACCGTGTCTGAAGTAACCCTGTACCTGGCTGATGAAGAGGCGATGACCGCCTTTGGCGAGCGCATCGCAAAAACCACTCAAGGGCACGGTCTGATTTTTCTGGAAGGGGATCTGGGGGCGGGGAAAACCACGCTGTCGCGGGGCATCATCCGGGGGCTGGGGCATGTCGGTGCAGTGAAAAGTCCGACGTTCACGTTGGTCGAGCCCTACGAGATCGGTGACATCCGCGCCTTCCATTTCGATCTCTATCGTTTGGTCGACCCCGAAGAACTGGAGTACCTCGGCATCCGCGACTACTTCGAAGACGACGCGTTATGCCTCATCGAATGGCCCCGAAAGGGTGCAGGCTTTTTGCCAAAGCCCGACCTGACCATTACCATTAGCCCGCAAGACAGCGGGCGTTCGCTGAAAATTTTGTCCCAGGGCTCGCGTGGCGAGTCGTGGTGTGCCGCTTTGGCATTGGAATCCAATTAAATGATGGGGTCAGGTATGCGCTTTCGCGCGATGGTAGCTGCCGTAGGGATGTTGTTTTTGGCGGTGACCGTCGACGCTGTGGCTGAAACAAAGGTCAACAGCGTTCGCCTGTGGCGGGCGCCGGACAACACACGGTTGGTGTTCGACCTGACCGGGCCGGTGCAGCACAGCGTTTTTACCCTGACATCTCCGGATCGACTGGTTATCGACATCAATGGCGCGACCCTCGGCGCACCACTGAACGTCAATGCTTCGAACACGCCAATCACTGCCATGCGCTCGGCCCAACGTACGCCGACCGACTTGCGTGTGGTCATCGACCTGAAAAAAGCTGTCACACCCAAAAGCTTCACCCTGGCGCCTAACGCCCAGTACGGCAACCGCCTGGTGGTCGATCTGTTCGATAACGCCGCCGACGCTGCGCCGATTCCTCCGCCGACCAACGTTGCGACCGTCGCGCCGGTCCCGGTCACCCCGGTAGATCCACCGGTCAAACTGCCGCCCGCTCCGGCCGGCAAGCGCGACATCATTGTGGTCATCGATGCCGGTCACGGCGGTGAAGACCCGGGCGCCTCTGGCTCTCGCGGTCAACGTGAAAAAGACGTGGTGCTGGCCATCGCTCGCGAATTGCAGCGTCAGGTCAACGGCATGAAAGGTTTCCGCGCCGAACTGACCCGTACCGGCGACTACTTCATCCCGTTGCGCGGCCGTACCGAAATCGCCCGCAAGAAGGGCGCCGATCTGTTCGTCTCGATCCACGCCGACGCCGCCCCTTCGGCAGCTGCGTTCGGTGCGTCGGTGTTCGCCTTGTCTGATCGTGGTGCCACGTCTGAAACCGCCCGCTGGCTGGCCGACAGCGAAAACCGTTCCGACTTGATCGGCGGTGCCGGCAACGTCAGCCTCGACGACAAGGACCGCATGCTCGCGGGCGTGCTGCTCGACTTGTCGATGACGGCTTCCCTGACGTCCAGCCTGAACGTCGGCCAGAAGGTTTTGAGCAACATCGGTCGTGTGACCCCCCTGCACAAACAGCGCGTGGAACAGGCCGGGTTCATGGTGTTGAAGTCGCCGGACATTCCGTCGATCCTGGTGGAAACCGGGTTCATCTCCAACGCCAACGAAGCCTCGAAACTCGCGGCGTCCAGCCACCAGCAAGCGCTGGCTCGCTCGATCAGCAGCGGCGTGCGTCAGTTCTTCCAGCAGAATCCACCGCCGGGCACTTACATTGCCTGGCTGCGTGATTCCGGCAAGATCGCCCAGGGACCACGGGATCACCGGGTCAACCCGGGCGAAACCCTGGCGATGATTGCCGTGCGTTATCAGGTGTCTCCGGCCACCTTGCGCAGCGCCAACAACCTTAAGAGTGACGAGCTGAAAATCGGTCAGACCCTGACCATTCCCGGCACTGAACTGGCGTCCAAAGAATGAACCAGGCCGTGATCAACAGCGCTCGCATCGAGCTGCTCAGCCCACGACTGGCGAACCAGATTGCCGCCGGCGAGGTGGTCGAGCGCCCCGCTTCGGTGATCAAGGAGTTGCTGGAAAACAGCCTCGACTCCGGTGCCAAGCGCATCGATGTCGACGTGGAGCAGGGCGGCGTCAAGCTGCTGCGGGTGCGCGACGACGGTAGCGGCATTTCTGCCGATGACCTGCCGTTGGCCCTGGCGCGACACGCCACCAGCAAGATCCGCAACCTGGAAGATCTCGAACAGGTCATGAGCCTCGGGTTTCGCGGTGAAGCACTCGCTTCGATCAGTTCCGTGGCGCGCCTGACCCTGACGTCCCGCACCCGCGATGCCGACCAGGCCTGGCAGGTTGAAACAGAAGGCCGGGACATGGCGCCTCGCGTGCAGCCGGCCGCTCACCCGGTGGGCACTTCGGTGGAAGTGCGCGACCTGTTCTTCAACACCCCGGCGCGGCGTAAATTCCTCAAGACTGAAAAAACCGAATTCGATCACCTGCAAGAAGTGATCAAGCGTCTGGCCCTGGCGCGCTTCGACGTGGCGTTCCATTTGCGCCATAACGGCAAAACCATCCTCAGCCTGCACGAGGCCCGCGATGATGCGGCCCGCGCCCGGCGTGTGGCGGCGATTTGCGGTTCGGGTTTTCTCGAGCAAGCGCTGCCGATCGAAATCGAGCGCAATGGCCTGCATTTGTGGGGGTGGGTTGGCTTGCCGACGTTCAACCGCAGCCAGGCGGACTTGCAGTATTTCTTCGTCAACGGCCGTGCCGTGCGCGACAAACTGGTGGCTCACGCGGTGCGCCAGGCGTATCGCGACGTGCTGTTCAATGGCCGGCATCCGACGTTCGTGCTGTTTTTCGAAGTCGATCCCGCGGGCGTCGACGTCAACGTTCACCCGACCAAACACGAAGTACGCTTCCGTGACGGGCGAATGGTTCACGATTTCCTTTATGGCACCCTGCACCGAGCTTTGGGCGATGTGCGGCCGGAAGACCATCTGGCGGCACCGGTGGCGACAGCCATTGTTCGACCGACCGGCATCGATGCGGGTGAATTCGGTCCCCAAGGCGAAATGCGCCTGGCGGCCAATGCGCTGCTGGAACAGCCTCAGGCACAACCGTCGTTCAACACTGCGGCGGGTTCCGGCGCTGGCGCCGGTTATCAGTATCAGTACACGCCGCGCCCTCAGTCGGGTGTACCTGCAGCTGAAGCCCAGGCGGCCTACCGTGAATTTTTTGCGCCGTTGCCTGAAGCCAACGCCGTCGCGCTTCCGGCTGGTCAGGACGATATTCCGCCGCTGGGTTACGCATTGGCGCAGCTCAAAGGCATCTACATTCTTTCGGAAAACGCCCAGGGCCTGGTGCTGGTGGACATGCACGCCGCGCACGAGCGGATCATGTACGAACGCCTGAAGGTCGCCATGGCCAGCGAAGGCCTGAGCGGTCAGCCACTGTTGGTGCCGGAATCCTTGGCCGTGAGCGAGCGCGAAGGTGATTGCGCCGAAGAAAACGCCGCATGGTTCCAGCGTCTGGGCTTTGAATTGCAGCGCCTGGGCCCGGAAACGCTGGCCATCCGGCAGATTCCAGCCTTGCTCAAGCAGGCGGAAGCCAATCGACTGGTCAGCGACGTGTTGTCGGATTTGATGGAATATGGCACCAGCGACCGGATTCAGGCGCACCTGAACGAATTGCTCGGCACCATGGCCTGCCACGGCGCGATTCGAGCGAATCGGCGTCTGGCCCTGCCGGAAATGAACGGTCTGCTGCGTGATATGGAGAACACCGAGCGCAGCGGTCAATGCAACCATGGCCGACCGACCTGGACCCAGTTGGGCCTGGACGATCTGGACAAACTGTTTTTGCGCGGTCGTTGATGAGCCAGCTCCCTCCTGCGATTTTCCTGATGGGCCCGACTGCAGCGGGCAAGACCGACCTGGCCATCGAGCTCGCCAAAGTCCTGCCTTGCGAGTTGATCAGCGTCGATTCGGCGCTGGTCTATCGCGGCATGGACATCGGCACCGCCAAGCCCTCGAAAGAGATACTGGCCGAATTTCCCCACCGTCTGATCGACATTCTCGACCCGGCAGAGAGTTATTCCGCTGCGGATTTCCGCCGTGACGCCCTCGAGGCCATGGCTGACATCACCGCGCGCGGCAAAATTCCGCTGCTGGTGGGCGGCACAATGCTCTATTACAAGGCTTTGGTTGAAGGTCTGGCGGATATGCCCGCCGCCGATCCTGAAGTCCGCGCGCAAATCGAAGAAGAAGCCGCTCGCCTTGGCTGGCAAGCCCTGCACGACCAATTGGCGATCATCGATCCGCAATCTGCCGCGCGTATTCACCCGAACGATCCCCAGCGTCTCAGTCGAGCACTGGAAGTTTATCGCGTCAGCGGTCAGAGCATGACCGAGCTGCGACAGCGACAAAGTGCGCAAAGTACTGAAGCAGCCGCTTCGGGACTGCAACAATTGCCCTATACTGTCGCGAACTTGGCCATTGCTCCGGCAAATCGCCAGGTACTGCACGAGCGAATTAAACAAAGATTCACTTTAATGTTGGAACAGGGATTCATTGACGAGGTCGTAGCCCTGCGTGAGCGAAGTGACCTGCATTCAGGGTTGCCGTCTATACGTGCGGTAGGCTACCGACAAGTCTGGGACTACCTGGATGGCAAGCTGACACAAGCCGAGATGCAGGAGCGTGGAATCATTGCCACGCGCCAATTGGCGAAACGTCAGTTCACCTGGCTGCGCAGTTGGGCTGATTTACACTGGCTGGACAGCCTGGATTGCGACAATCTGCCGCGCGCCTTGAAATACCTGGGGACCATCTCCATATTGAGCTGAGTCCTTGCAATTGCCGTCTATCCTTGGGGGTGTGACGGCCACAAGCCATCTGTTTA
>Ga0255334_1001506_pt1 | contig 10116 bp, 5 predicted proteins | sample EtOH5_35cm_T3_12_FD_202080 | JGI IMG/M metagenome (GOLD analysis project Ga0255334, IMG submission 202080) | Sandy soil microbial communities from University of British Columbia, Vancouver, Canada - EtOH5_35cm_T3_129 | ecosystem: Engineered > Artificial ecosystem > Sand microcosm > Unclassified ...
ACCACAACAACAACGGCGTAGGGGGGGGGGTGGGGGACCAACTGCAGGGAAAATGGGCGAGCGAGAGAGTATGGGGATATGGCACCGTTGTATATGGGTTGATCAAAATAGATTGTGTCAGACCCCCTTCCTCCTTGTCCCCATTTAAGCGATCGCCCAAAGCACGCCAAACATGAACGTATCGTGCGGTACAGGAACCCCCCAAGGCCGATTGGTCGCCAAACCGTAAAACGAGACCTGTGCTCGGCATCCGTGTCGCGCACGGCGAGCCTCCCGCCCTGCCGAGACAACGCGGGGCCGTCGGTCGGACGGCATCGCAGAGGTCCCCTCTTTCGTGCGGGATGTTTTTGGCAAGGGGGGTGCTGATTTTCCATTGGGCGTGCAGGTGCGCGCCCGATAATATGAATGGGCCTAGAGGACAAGGGCAAGAGGCAGATTGGTGCAGAGGTACGATCCTGGCTCCACAGGGCCATTGCACACCACGCATACGCAAAAGCACACATACACGCACGCACAGAAAGCACGCAAGCGCCCTTTGGAAAGCCGCAGATACGACAAAGACGGTGAGGAGGCAAGCCACGGCGTGGGAATGTCGCGTGTGCCGCAGGCCCACGTCAACGTCGTCGACCAGTTCATGACTGCTCTGGTAGCCAACACCTTTGCCGCCAACGTGCAGTACGCACAAGCCGAGCAGTCGCACGACCGGGATGTCATGCTCCAGCAGCCGGTCGACGAGGACGACATGTACGATGACGATGATGACTATTTCGACGACCAAGGCGACGCAGGTGATGAGTACCCCGAAAAGGATATGGGCGAGGAGAGGGAACAACGAGGAGAAGAAGAGGCATACGCCGCCGGCGAGGCGCGCGATGAGCGTCTGAGAGACGCGCTTGCACGCGTCGCCCTGCTCCAGGACGAGATGTCAGAGTCGGAAACGGTGTTTCGCAACCGCATAGCGTCGGTCTCGGCCAACCTGCAAGAGTCTTCCAAGGAGGCCCTCGAGCAGCTGAATACGATGGGCGTAAACGCACAGGTGGGCGTCAACGCGATGTCGCTCGCGTCCCGCATAGACAGCGGCATTGTGCCGCTTCTGGATTCGATCGCTGAACAGCGCGCGCGCATTGTGCGTATGCCCCGTGCGGCGGTCGACATCTACCGACAGGTAGAGTGCGACCTTGCTTTGAACGAAATCACAAGAGACCTCGACTCATCCATGGTACCGTCACCTCCAGGCAGCCGGCCCACACCGTTGGCAGATGCGCAGTATGTCCTCGATACGTTCCTACAGGAGCCTCTGGTCGTAAAGGTCCTGCCACACGTCGGCGAGGTGGCCGTCAACCCATCTACATTCGCAAACATATACGGAATCGATCGCCTGCTGGGCGATATCCAGGCCAAGTACATGGCAGAGGTGCGGCTACTCGTGGAATCGATCCGTGCGCGTTGCGAACAGCGTCCCGCAGAGATGGAACGCGAGGCCGTAGCGGCCCTCTCCGATGCGTTGGAGGTCGCGACTGCCAACGCCGAGACGAATGTGCCGCGCGTCATCGAAGCGCTGAGCGCGCGCAACGTGTCTGGCGCCACGCGCACGGGGGAGAGCGCGAGGGCGCTCGTGGACGCCATCAATAGGGCATTTGCCATGCATATCGAGGTCGAGGTGTCTGCTCCCAACGTGGAGGGTGATTCCTACCTTGCCCAATTGAGCGCCATGTGCATGGACCCGCACGATGTGAACCTGACGCAGATGCGCGACCTGGCCATCCGCCTGGGCGTGGAGCCCAAGCAGGCCCGTTTCATGCAGGTCCGCGATATCTGCGACATGTTTGCTCTCTCTTGACACCGTTTCCTCCTCTCCCCCCCCCAACCTTTCCTTTTGCATAGAGTGGCACTTTGCATACACCCGTGATCCATCCCCTTTTATCCGTTAAAGTCAGTGTCCACCCCCGTGCGTTTTTGCGCGAATATCCATAGAGCAAAACGCAGGTACGGCTCGCGTATGCCACATAAGCGCTCGTGGCCCCTCATCCTCCTCCTCATCCCACGCCAGAGGAGGATTAGGGCCGCGACCTGATGGAGTTGGTAGAGTTGATCGATTTCGTTGCATACATGGCGCAACGGCTTACTATACGTTAAATTGCTTGACTAGCGCAGCCTAGAAACAGAGCGGAATCTGTACAATAAGCTAGTAAAATCGGTCGAAACAGTTTATCTCGATCAACTCTACCAAGTCGCGGCCCTAATCATCCTTCCAGAATGCAAACCATTGAACGGGGGTGTCGTTCGCACGTGCGCGCATGACCAGAGACCTGATCCGAATTGAGCACTCATACCCACCACACTACCGACCGATGCCCAAACGAACGGGCAGTGTTGCCGTTTGCGATCATCACGCCATTTTATCAGACACTCTTGGTAATGCCCGCAGGACGTCATGGCGCGCGCCTGGATTTGCATTTGGCGTAAAATGGGTCCAGAGTGTGTGGTACACACTATACTATGTACGCGTATACATATGCGACAAAAGATGCACGCTCACATGTGTCCCATGCCACCGCGCGGCGCACGCACATAGGCAAACGTGGAGACATCAACGCCCAACATTTGCGCGTGCAGGGCGACCTGGTGCACGTCGTACCCTGCAGCCGTGGGGATAGGTTTGGCGAGTCGCGGGGCCAACGCGGTGGCAGTCACCCGAGGGTGCGCCATTGGAGCGGACTGTAGTGGGGCGTTGGGCGACTGTTTGGGAAAGAGCGATTGCGTGTATACGGCCACGTTCGCGTTGCTTACAACGATGGTTATTGACGATGACTTGATCGTGCCGTCGGGGTCAGCTGGTTTCGTCCAAAACCAAGGCAGAAAGGGCAGCGTGAGAGGGCACCCGTGGGCCACGCGAATCAGTATCTGCGTAATCTCGGCCGGTCTTGCGCTGTCGTTGCCGGCCGCGCACTGGTAAAACTCCTGGCCACTGTGGATCGCAGAGGGAGCGTCAAACGCACCGCCGTCGGCCCTCGTTAGCGTCACCGCCAGGGGCACATCCGGCTGCGTCTGATTCTGAATCGACAGACATTCGTCCTGTTTGACCTCGCACATGTTTACCTCCTTTTCCCCCCTTGCTTTTCCTGCTCTGCTTTATGGACGACGCTGTTAGAGTGGCTGCGCGCCCCTCCTATGGTTCCTTCTGGAGCGTTTAATCTGGGTGGGCGCTATAAAAAGCGCTCGGCATTTGTCTGCCAAGGGGAAGGAGGAGGAGGATGGAGGAGGGAAAGGGGGAAGGGAGAGATGGAGGCAGGGCAACCCAGGGGAACCTTTGCAAAAGGGTGCGGGGGAACATACAGACGCTTTACCCCCTTTGCCTATGCCCCCCAATTTTTTTACTCTAGCACTCGGCACAGAGAGGAAATGAGGACCCTCGCCCATGATCAGGCAATGCCGACACGCCCGACGTGGTTCACCCGATGGCCCTGTTGTGCGTGCCCGAGGGACGTCGTGCTGCACCTGGACGAGAGAACCCATGTCTGTTCATGCGCCACACACCCGTCGTCCGTGGGCAACCACTCGGACCCGATCCTCGAATCGGGAGAGATACCGCAGCGGCGCACCGATCCGTTGGGCGCGTAGGCGAACCTCCTTCCCTGCATACACCTTCTTTTCCTCTTGGAGGCACGGTCGCCGTCATGGTAGTCAGCGTCGTCGTCCTCATCACTGGAGGAAGAACTGTCGAGCACGGTATCGACCGACCCGTCGCGACGAAACACGCGACGCACGGAACGTGATTCGGGCGGGCAGACCCACCTATGGTCCGTATCGACTACCGTCTCGCATTTGATTTCGTGCTCCTCAATGACCAGCCGGTGCGCGATCTGCACCGACTGAAGGAGCGCGCTGGATTCAAAGAGAGCGACCAAAGGTGCCGCATGCAGCCGCTCGATACCTGCTGCGTTTGCGTCCCAGGTCGCGCCAGCGGTCGCGTAGACTGCCACCGCCACGATGATCCCGCTGTCTGAAAAGGGCCCATGACGTTGATCGTTACGGTGGTGGTAGTGGTGGTGCGTCGATTCATGCCAGGTGTTATGCGGCACGTGCACAGTGTCCAGGCGCCTCCCATTTGACCCATAGAGGTACACCGTCAGGGTCCTCCCGACGAGCCGGTTGCCAATCACGATACGCTGCTGCTGCTGCTGCTGCAGGGCGTCAACGGTATCGTCTCTGCTTCTGTGCTTTATTCTGTACGACATCGTTCCCCTTTTCTTTTGTATCGCCTGCAGAGAATGGGGTGTTTTGTCACGCAAAAGGAAGGATGGTTGCCTTTTTGTCCTTTGTAAAGACCCGCTTTGCTCGGGCGCGGTCTTGCGTGCACGATAGGCACCTGGTGCGCCATTTCCACCTCTCCCCTCGAGTTTTCTCTTTTGCATCGTCTTACCCTCTCTCTCTAATGCTTCTGATACATTGTGTTCTCGATGTGAACCTCATCTCACGAGCGTAGATACAGTGCGCGCATCCGCGATATGGCGATCCATATTTTGGCTGACACCGCGAGACATGTAGTGACATCAGCCCGTCTGCGTTCACCGCGCTTGGCAATACTACGAGTGTCTATGCGTGCATGCGACCAGAGAGATGGATGGTCAGGTCGATGCGACTCACCTGCAAGAGTGCTTTGCACCGGCATTTGGAGACCTCGCTTTGGCGTCGGCAAATGCGCGCCGCCTCGGGTGTGACGACGTACAGACGGTCGCCGTTCGCGGGCAAACGCGGCGCACACGCTCCGTGTCGGTCGCTTACAAGCTGCCTCCACGCCGGTACCCGCACCGCGAACCGATGGTGACGACGACGGCGGCGGACCCTAATACCTTGGGCGATTGGTGTCACACACGGCCGCACTGGGGTATTCTCATCGGAGGCGACGATGCCTTTTACGCAATGGTGGTCGAGCCGGCCGATTGTGTCGACGGACAACCCGCGTGCTGCGATCCACGATGGGTGCGCTTACGGACCGCGGCGGTGAGTCGCGATCGCACTTGCGGGTTCGACAAACGACGCGTCGATCGTCCCACCGTCATACCCTATGGCGCAGGTCCGGTGGGCACCACGACCCTTGACCACAGAGAGATTCGGTGTGTTCTCGCGCGACTCTTGGATGCGTTTGGTACGTCACCATCCATCCGTTGTGCGCGCAAACGCGCATGTGTGCACACGATGCTTGAGAAAGGAGGGGGGGGGGCGACATGGTTGTCTGGTCATTGCACAGTGTTAAAGGTATGCCTGCACGTGGCTGATACACATGTAAACAACAACAACGACAACAACGACAACAATACATAGATGGAACGCACAAGAGGGGCGCGCACACGGTCTACTGGCACAGTGTGAGCATACTCCAGGCAGCGTGCGTCAGCGTGTGCGGCTGGGACGGCGTGCTACACAACCCCCTGTGGGACGCGCTTTGCGCCAACCAGGAGCGAGTGCGCGCGGGTATCCTGGGCGTCGCTCATCGTTGCATCATCAGGAATCGGAACGGCGATCATTCGGTCGAAGCGACGGCAGATCGGTACGTGCATTCAAACGCCCACATGATGAACCACCTCGCATGCGATGCCCACGAACGCGTCCAAACATCCCTAGAGTGCACATTGATGTGAATATGATTCTCCCAACAAGAGTGGAAGGAGGGGGGCGATTCTATTCTTACGAGCGACCAACCAAAGATGACGATGTTTGGTACAGGGCAACTCTCCCCCCCCCTTCTTCGTGCCCTTTTCGGTTTCTGTCGTGGCGAGACAAGAGGATGGCCAACCTAGGGTTTGGGTCGGTGACGGCGAAAACGGCGTTGACGTGATATAGCGCAAATAGCAGCACTTCATCTGCTATTACGGCAGGTTATGTCAAGCAATTTGATAAATATTCTGTCAACGCCGTTTTTGCCGTTACTGACCCAAGTCCCTAGGAGAATGGCCGGTACTGGGACCCGACAAAGTTGGTAGAGATAGATCCCTTGAATCAGTTCTCCATCTCATCGGACGAATTCCGCTTTGTTTTCTTAGTACAAGGCACGGCGCCACACAAGCAATTCCACATAGGATATGCCACTATATGATGCACGCAACAAAATCGATCGCCTCTATCAAGTCCCCAGTGCCAGTCATTCTCTTAGGGACTGTTCCGTTCCTGATGGGCACTGTCGTTGGATTGTTTGCCCCATTGACACGGCATGGTGCGCTCAACCGTACACCTGGCGGGCAGCATAGATCCTGCTGGTCATCACTGATCACTTTTGCATGCGCGCGTAATGATGCCCAACTTGCCAGCCCTTGTTTACGCAAAGGACTCGCCGGCACAAGTCGCATGGCGCGCGCGAAACCACACCAGCAAACGATAGGCAAGGGGCCACCATGGCCAACAAACCTGCGTTGATCGGTGCAAAAGTCCCCAGTAAAGTCGTCGATGGCGCGGAAGCAATGACCGACGCGGGAGCGGTCTAAACGGCCACGGCCGCGAAAAACTTGATCCAACAGCTGCGGCAAGAGTCACGCTCGATGGTGCGCGACGAACGTGCGCGCACATCATCTAGGCTACGGACATGGACCCTGTCGTCAACATCAAAACACGGCATCCCATTGATTATATAGGGCACCCAGCACGCAATGCCGCCTTTGCCCCTTTTCAGAGCACGCCAAGGCATTAACGACCATCCGTACCCCTTCCCGCCCACACATGCAGTCTGTGGTGGCATTTTGGACACTACCCATGCCTGTCCAAATTCTGTCCATTGTAAGAACCCACTGGACCGTGTGGGACAATACACCGACTTTTCTCTTTCTCTCCGCGGACGCATCGTCAGACCAACGACTATGCCAGCATCGCCAGCACGATGGCTGCGGCGCCGATATCAACCACTAGAACCAATCTTTGATGCCATTGGCCTGAATTCTCTTTTCTCGCTGTGCAGCATGTGCGGGTGCACGCACAAGAGAGTTGCTGGGGCAAGCCGACGTGTGGCCCTGCGATCGGCGCACGCCTGTTGGCAAGCGCGGCGTCGACGCTATTATCTAGGGTGTCGGTATATGCACGCGTACCCTTGAGGGGTGCCATCCAACGCTTTATTGATAGTTGCGGTTTGCGCCGCTTATGAAGCGTGCGTGCGTGCGCACATATAGGTGACCACTGAGGGAGGAGGGCGGGGAAAGGGACACACGCCTAGGACCCCTGCTGCTTGGTGTTTGTGGGAACCGTAAAGAGGGCGCGACAGTATTCATAGTTGGGCGTCTCGTAAAAGGTCAGCTTGCGCGCATAGTCAAGGAAGCTGGCGAAACAGGGCGGCAGCCGCCTGCAGATCCGCTCGACCGACACCTCGGCCTTGCGCCTGTGGATACGCGCGCACCGCTCGGCCTTGTTGCGACACGTGATGCTGTCCCACGGGAGGGAACCGCGCGCCAGCTGCACGAGCGTGTAGGCCAGCGATTCCAGGTCATCGCGGCGGCTCTGCACGTTCCCATTGTGCGTGTGCAAGCTGGCATACTTGGCGGTGCCCGGCACGCTTGTCTGATTGTGCCGCCGTTTGTCCGTGATGTGCACGCCCGTACGCGGATCGCACCACCGTTTGGCCAGGCCAAAGTCGACGATATAGAGACCATTCTTGTCCTTGTCAAAGAGGAAATTGTGGGGCTTGATGTCGCGGTGGAGCCACCCGCAGTTGTGTATATGCTCCAGGTAGCGCAGGATCCGGCGCGCCAGGCGCATGACGCTCACGACCGAAAAGCGCTTGTGCTTGCTCGAGTGCATCACGTCGTAGAGGCTCTTTCCCAAGAGCGGCATCACCAGCACGTCGACGCGCTTCTTGCTTCCGTCATCACCCGCACCATTGCCATTGTTGTTGTTGTTGTTGTTGTTATGGGGCGGCACCACCACCGTGGTGGATGAACCCGAGGAGGAACTCGTGCTCGAGGCGCCTGCGCCGGCTGCCGCCGAGTCGGCCGTCGCGCTGCCGCTCCACAGCATGGGCGGTATGCCGGGCCCGCCGTTGAGGGCCGCAAACACGGCCCACTCGTGCTGGAGGCTCTTGACCCTGTGGCGGCCCTTTTCCATCTTGATGGCGACGCGGGCGCGCTGCGGGTCGGCCATGTCGGCGGCCTCGTAGACCACGCCAAACCCGCCGCTGCCGAGCACGCGACCCAGCGCCCACCTGTTGGCCACCACGGTGCCCGACGGCATGCCGTCCGTAATGTCCGAGTCATCGGCGCCCTCGCCCGCCATGGCCTCGATCAACTCGGCCGCTTCGCGCTGTCCGATTGACCGCCCATAGATGGAGGCCACGGTGGCGCCCAGCGCGAGCGCCTGCGAAGCGGGAGGCTTGCCGCTGCTGCTGCTGCTCGGGCGATACGCGCCTCCGACGGCCACCGGCGCTTGATGACACTGCTGTTGAGGTCCGTGTGCGGCGGTCTGGTACGGCGGCGCGGCCCCGTGTGGCTGCGGCTGCCCATGGGGCACGGCGCCACCATCTCCCCTGTAGGCCTGCTGACGGCTGCTGGGATGGTGACCCAAGGACATAGGATGTCCCTGCTGTTGCTGTTGGCCTGCATGAGCGTTGTTATTGTTCTCGTTCTGGCGGCGCGCGTGACGCGCACAGCAGGCGCCTGTTCCGCCGCGTCCCTGGTAGTGCCCGGCGCATGCATCGCGCGGCCGGTTGTGCCCTCCGCCGCCGTGCGGTTCGCCGCTCGCCGCGTGGCGCTGCTGCTGCTGCTGCTGATGCTGAGGGCCCCTGCTCGGTGCCGACGCCTGCGCCGCGGGGTTCGGATGGACATGGTAGTGCGGTCGCCCGCACGGACACGGTGGTCCTCCTCCGCCTTGGTGATGAGGTGGCTGTTGCACCGATCCCGCGGGACCGTAGGACGGCGGTGCCTGGTGCTGATTGGCGTAAGCCATGTACCCACCGTGTGGTGCCGCCGGTGACGATGATGACGATGATGACGCTGCGACAGCGGGTGGCAGAGGCGGTGGTAGGTCACCCCGTCTTTCCTTCTTATCATAGTGCGTATGCGGCATCACGCGTCTGGCGCCAGGAACGTCCTCGTTGGGGACGCGACGCTGGCGCTTGCCGGCACCGCGCTGCGTGCCACGCGTGCGTTTTCCCCGGGTACGGGGCGCACGGCGCCTGCCGTTGCCGCTCGATGTACTGCTTCCGCTCATCGGGTGAGTTTCGTCTTCCCTATCTCTATCTCTATCGTCGTCGTCGTCGTCGTCGTCGTCACCGCTGCTGCTGGCGTCGTTATCGTCGTGACGGCTGCGGCGCCGGTCGGTGTCTTGCAAAAGGTCACGGATATCGCTGTGGCCCTTGCTGCGATCGCCAGCGCTGTCTTTGTTATCGTTATTATCGTTGCTATGGATATTGCTATTATTGTTATGGCCCTGTATACACTGGCCGCGCCCTTGGCACGGGTAGGACGGCGGGGAGTCGCGCCGATCACGGCCGCCGCCGCGCCCGAGTCTCCTTGGGCGCACACAATGATTGCCATCTTGTCGCGCGTTGCCAGCGGTTCGCGGCCGCAAGTCCCCAGTGCGCGCGCGGTCCTTTCCATAGTCGCTATCGCTATCGTTGTTGTTATTATTATTATTATTATTATTGTTGTTGTTGTTGTTATTGCCGCCCCTGGTGCCCACAGCACAAGACACTGTACGGACGCGCGAGGCCTCCGATGGGCGTGGCGAGGCCCGCGGCCACTCGATCGACGGCAAGGAGCAAGAGCCAAAGGCGGACGATGATGCCATCGATTGCGCGCGTCAACGATTTCTACGCATACAGGCGCGCGCGCACGTGCGTCTGTTTGTTTGTCGCGCGTGCAGGCACACAAAGTCCCTTCCCTTTGACTATCCACGATGTGGAAAGCATACGGTGCGGATGCGTGCTGGGACGGCATCCGACACAGCGTCCATGTGTCCCGATCCGTTGGTGGAGGGAGGCGGGAGAGGAGAGCGCGGACCGGTTTCCAAATGGCAAGAGGACGATGCGTTTTCGTCATTCTCTCGGCCTTTGCCTCGAATGCGAGCATACACGCGAAAACGCAAGACGCTGTTTCGCGCCCTTCTCGAACCAAGGAGAGGCGCTCTGGCAATTCCTCC